>JGI12090J13086_1000008_pt1 | contig 27289 bp, 22 predicted proteins | sample DeeseametaMP0960_FD_13086 | JGI IMG/M metagenome (IMG submission 13086)
GTAAAGCGTTTGATAACGGAGAAACGCTTCCAGCAGAAGTACTGTGGCGTCAAAAAGAGCAGTTTGGTGATGGTGTAGGTTATTCGTGGATTGATTCAATTCGCGATTTCGTTGAAAACGAAGTGACTGATCAGCAACTTGCAACAGCGGAATTCCGCTTCCCAGTTAACACACCAGACACCAAAGAAGGCTACTACTACCGCACTATTTTCGAGAGCTACTTTCCTCAAGAAAGTGCGGCGCGCTGTGTGCCAGGCGGTAAATCTATTGCGTGTAGTACAGCAGAAGCACTTGAGTGGGATGAGAGCTTTAAAAACAACGCAGATCCTTCTGGCCGTTCGATGAAAGGCGTCCACGCTGGCGAGTCTTAATAGACAATCGTACAAGCAGAGCTAACATTAAAAAAACGCGGCCTAAGCCGCGTTTTTTATTGTCTATTTATTCTTTTGAATCTTCTGTTTTTGGTTTATACCATAAAGCAGAATTAGTAAGAGGGGTCTCAATGGGTAATAACGGATTTTCGAGAGTGAAAATTTTACGCTCATTAACCCCTAAAGACGCTAAGATTGGGGCGTACGTAGATTCAAATAACGCATCAAAAGAGCCATCTTCAATGGCTCTGTTAAGGCCTGTTTCAATGAGATTCGCTAACGTCTTGTTACTTGAACTTACAAAGTAATACATAGCGGTGGGGTAATACAGCGCCATTGAAGGCTCAAGGTAAAGGTTGTTACGACGACCTTCCACCTCCAGCTCTGCGTCCACTTCCATAACAGAACGAGGAAAGAAGTCTCCTTTACCTTGTTTAATCATGTCATACGCTTCGCGAAACTCAGGCACAGTAAACACGTTAAACCCGTTGGCTTGAAGAATTTTGGTGTCCGGCCATTCTTCACCCTGAATGGGTATAAGTTTACGCATGTCGGTCAACGATAATACATCGTCGAACTTCGTCTTTTTATTTTCGTTAATAACGAAAACACGAAGACCTATAAGCCCTTTTGCGATGGGAATACGAATGGGGGTCAGTTCCTTTTCGCGCTGGCTGTCCGTCATGCTCCATACTACGTTAACTTCTCGGTTTTCGCGTAGCTGACGCATCGCTTTGCCCGTCAGCAATATACGATCAGAAGGGCGTAGCTCATAATTTACGCCGGTTTTATCGAGCGCAAGTTTTAGCAGTGCTATCGGATATTGAGCACGGGCATCTGAGTCGTCAATGGGACGCGGATAAGTGATTGTCCAAGTAGCGGCCTCAACCATCGATGCAGCAGTAAAAGAACATAAAGCGACGGCCGCTATCACGGCTTTTTTTAGCAGATTAAAGCTATGCATCTTCTTTATGTCCTTTGTTAATTTGATTACTTAAGCGCAAGACGTGTTTGCTACAAAGCCGGTGCGTTTCAAACACTTATTCAATACCAATATATTTATGTGTTTGTAAAGATAGCCGCCAGTTACGTTCAATACAAGTACGCACTGCAAGTTCTGTGGCTCTCTTTTGCTGGCTAATTGGTTGTAAACAAACCTGTTTTCCGTCTAATGACGATACATTAGCAAGCAGCGCATCAAGCTCGTCAATATGCTTTTGCATTGCGATTGGGTGCTTGATTTCATTCGCTCTTTCAAGGGCACTTACTAAGACGTCATATCCGCCTTTCATGTTTATTTTAGGAGAAACCGTCACATACGTACGCGTGTCACAAAGTACTTCAAAAGTACCGCTGGTCTCTATTTGTGTTGTGTATCCGTTGTCGTGAAGTAGGCTCGTCAGAGGACGTAGGTCGTACATACATGGCTCACCGCCGGTAATAACCACATGCTTTGCCACATAGCCTTGTTTCCCAAACTCAGCCAGCAAAGCCTCCTCACTGGAGATGAAATAGGTTTCAGACTCTTCGCCTTTTGTGATCACTGCTTGTGGCGACACACTCAAGTCAGGCTTAATTTCCCACGTATGTTTTGTATCACACCATGGACAGCCCACAGGACAGCCTTGTAAACGAACAAAGATAGAGGGAATACCAGTGTGAGCACCTTCACCCTGGATAGTTTCAAACATCTCATTGATGTTTAATGTGGACATTACAGACAATTTGACACCCTTTAACGATTGTATGTTGGGATTTTACCAAGGATCACATAAAATTCGGGCATAATTTCTTAAATCTTCGAAAAACTATGTCAGAAAACGTTGTTGTTATCTATTCAGGAGGCATGGACTCCTTCACAGTGCTTGCATAAGGCGCTAAAAGCGGGCAAAAAAGTTCATGCACTGAGCTTTAACTACGGACAACGCCACAAGAAAGAACTCGATTATGCTGCCAACGTGTGTAACTCGCTTAACGTTCCTCACAAAATTGTAGATATTAGCGCCATAAATACGCTCATAGGGGGTTCAGCGTTAACCTCAGATATCGAAGTGCCAGAAGGCCACTATGAAGAGCCAAGCATGAAACAAACCGTGGTGCCCAATCGCAACATGATTTTGTTATCGCTNGCCGTTGGCTACGCGGTCAGTTTAGACGCTAACGAAGTATACTATGGCGCTCACTCTGGCGATCATGCCATTTACCCAGACTGCCGCCCTGAGTTTGTTCATAAAATGAATGATGTGTGCGGCATTGCGAATTATACACCGGTTACGATTATGACGCCTTATATCGACGACAGCAAAACCGCTATCTTGACCGATGGTCTGTCAATGGGACTGGATTACGGCCAAACGTGGACCTGTTACAACGGCAGAGAAAAAGCATGCGGAAAATGCGGTGCGTGCGAAGAGCGCTTAGAGGCGTTCAAGGAAAATAACGCCGTCGATCCTCTAGAATACGAATAGCGTAATCTGAAATAAAAACACCTCTTATTGTTTATAAACGCTTTAATCCAAGCATTTATAAACAATAAGAGGTGTGATCGCAGGTGCTTGCTGCTACTACTTTTGACTCTCTGAAATGAAGTAGCTCAATTCTTTAATACAGTGACGTAATACTGGGTTTAATCGCGTATTTTTTCCATTCATTACAAACAGTTCGTGACTAAATTTAAATAAGCTCCCTTTTGCAATAGGTACGAGCCCAAGTGCAGCGCCCTGCTCTTTCGCCATATAGTCTGGCAGCAAACCAACATATTCGCCGGTCATAATCGCAGACATCGCTGCATCAAATGAGTCTGAAAAAGTTTGAATCGATAATCTGGTTTCATCTTCAATGTAGTTTGCCGACGACAATCCAGAAATACCAATGGCAGGATAATCACCAATTTTTACGCCTTCTGGTAAATCAGTATCGCGATATTTTGCCAGAGGGTGTGTAGGCGCACAGTACAATCGCCCTTCGGTTTTGATGCCGACAGGATGAAAAGTTACTGATTCCGGCTTGACCATGTCATAGGTTGAAACAACGAGGTGGCACTCACCAGATAAAGCGACATGCTCAACTTCATTGTATAAACGAGTTTGGATATTAACGTGAATATCGTCAAACTTCTTCATTGTACTTTTAACCGCTTTACTTACGGCCAAGTGCATAGAAAGTGGAAGACCAGCCATTAAGACCAAAGTGATATGACCAGAATAGTCATCATGCAGCGATTTCAGATTGAAGACAAAGTTGTCGAAGGCATTAAAGATGCGTTTGGTTTCTTGGAAAACCACCTCACCCTCTTTTGTCATTTGAAAGCCACCACGACCGCGATGACATAACACCAAATCTAAACGTTCTTCCAGTTTTTTGATGGCTGCACTGATGTTGGGTCGTTGCATACGCAACACGGGTTCTGCCGCAGTAAATCCGTTGCAGCTCGCTACAGCGTAAAACACACGCAGTAGCTTTATATCTGACTCCTGAAGACGATTAAGCATATTAGCACCTGTTTATAGGTATAGTTATCGATACTCAACTTAGAACTATATTCAACTAATTGTGCTATTACAACGACATTTTGCGGCTTTTCATCTCATTTTTTATTAAAAATTTGAGTTTTGTGCTACGAAAAAACTGACGTCAAGTCGTATTGTCCTCAGGAAAAAAGGGGGATTTTCTTACATCAAAAGGAAAAGTGCTGTAGTGAGTTATCCGGTTTTATACGGAAAGAACCCACATACAGCCTCAGCTAGCGGGACGCATCGCCATTTTTAAGAGAGTGTAACAACTTGCTTTCGAAGTGCTTCAATATCGTCACGCAATGATGCTGCTTTTTCAAACTCAAGCTCACGCGCATATTCAAACATCTGCTTTTCAAGCTCCGTGATTTGGTCCATTAACTCAGTAGCACTTGCTGTTTTCTGTTGCTTCTTCTTCTCTTCAACTTTGCGCAGTCTGACTTTTCCAGACGCAGGGTGCGCGCTGTCGCCTAAGTCCATAATATCGGTAATAGGCTTGTTAAGTCGCATCGGCGTTATACCATTTGCCTCATTATGCGCCATTTGCTTCTCACGACGGCGCTCAGTCTCGTCCATCGCTTTTTTCATCGACTTGGTAATACTGTCAGCGTACAAAATAGCTTTACCATTCACGTGACGCGCGGCCCTACCAATAGTCTGAATTAATGAACGCTCGGCTCGCAAAAAGCCTTCTTTGTCGGCATCTAAAATCGCCACCAGCGACACTTCCGGCATGTCTAAACCTTCACGTAAAAGGTTAATACCTACCAACACGTCGAATTTACCCAGTCGCAAGTCTCGGATTATTTCAATTCGCTCTACGGTATCGATATCCGAATGCAGATAACGAACTTTAACGCCGTGCTCATTTAAATACTCGCTTAAATCTTCAGCCATACGCTTGGTTAAGGTAGTAATAAGCACACGTTCGTCAAGCTCTACCCGCTTTTGAATTTCAGACAGGACATCATCAACCTGAGTGGCTACAGGACGTACTTCAATAACAGGGTCTAGCAGACCCGTTGGACGCACAACCTGCTCTACTATCTCACCGTCAGTTTTCTTTAATTCATAATCGCCTGGCGTCGCAGAAACATAGATGGTTTGGGGGCAAATCTGTTCAAACTCTTCAAACTTAAGCGGACGATTGTCCAACGCCGACGGCAGCCTGAAACCAAACTCCACCAAGGTCTCTTTTCTAGAGCGATCCCCGCGATACATTGCCCCTACTTGAGAGACAGTTACGTGAGACTCATCGATAAACATTAGGCCATCTGCTGGAAAATAGTCCAATAAGGTTGGAGGTGGTTCGCCCGGTGCTCTTCCTGAAAGATAGCGAGAGTAATTCTCGATCCCAGAACAATAGCCAAGCTCCATCATCATTTCGATATCGAACTGGGTGCGCTGTGAAATACGCTGCTCTTCAATCAGCTTATTCGCCTCTTGAAGTTGCTTTTTGCGATCGCCAAGTTCTTCCTTGATATGCTCAATAGCATTGAGGATTTTCTCTCGAGGGGTTACATAGTGCGTTTTAGGAAAAACCGTTGCTCGAATAACTGACTTATCGACAGCCCCAGTTAGCGGGTCGAACAGACTAATTTTATCTATCTCATCGTCAAAAAGCTCGACCCTTACGGCTTGCTTTTCAGAGTCCGCAGGGAAGATATCTATAAAATCGCCACGCACACGGAACGTACCCCTTTCAAACGCTAAATCGTTACGCTTGTACTGCAGTTCTGCAAGGCGACGTAAAATGTCACGTTGGTCCATGGTGTCGCCCTGGCGAAGGTGCAATAGCATCTTCATGTAGGATTCAGGGTCCCCCAAACCATAAATAGCCGACACACTCGCTACAATGACTACGTCTCTGCGCTCCATCAACGCTTTAGTGGCGGACAGTCGCATTTGTTCAATATGATCATTGATTGACGCGTCTTTCTCAATAAAGGTATCTGTACTTGGAACGTAGGCTTCTGGCTGATAATAATCGTAATATGAAACGAAGTACTCTACGGCGTTATTGGGGAAGAATTCTTTCATCTCACCGTAAAGCTGAGCCGCTAATGTTTTGTTGTGTGCAAGAATAAGCGTTGGTCTCTGCACTTCTTTAATGACATTAGCCATGGTAAAGGTTTTACCCGACCCCGTAACACCAAGCAGTGTTTGGCCGGCCAAGCCACTTTCTAGGCCATCCACCAAAGCTTCTATTGCTTTTGGCTGGTCGCCTGCTGGCTTGTATTTAGAATGAAGCTCAAACCCTCTACTCATTTACTTAACCTTTTCTTTAGCTTACTGCTTAACATCTTGCTTGCGGTCAAACTACTCAACATTAAAAACGCACAGCCTTAAATAGCCGCTCTGGTATTAGCTGTGCTCAGACGTTTCTTTATCTGATTCAAACTGAGTAATCGCACGTTTGAAAACAACAAATGAAACACACGCCATTGCAATATTGGCAATGACCGTTCCTGCAAATAACCCTTTCAGTTCAAATAGAAAACTACCCGCAACGCTGATAGGTACGAAGAAAACAAATAAGCGGATGACACTTAACGTTAATGCCGTCATTGGGCGATGCATGGCATTCAACGATGAGTTAGTCAGAATGATAATGCCTTGCATGCCATAACCCAGCGGTACAATCATAAGAAACAGCTGTATTAGTACGCTTACCTCTGCTTCATTAGCAAAGGCGACGGCTATCCAGCTAGATAGTCCCCACATGACAAGAAAAATGGCGAACTGCCAAACCAGAACAAATTTCAATGTAAGCGAATATGCCGTTTTTACCCGTTCTACTTGGCCTGCCCCAACGTTTTGACTGATAAATGGAGGCAGTGTCATGGAAAGTGCTAGCACAACAATACTTGCAATAGACTCCATTCTATTTCCCACTCCCCACGCTGCAACCGCTTCGGCGCCGTAACCAGCAACTACAGCTGTCATCACGCCACCGGCAACGGGGGTAAGCATATTTGCACCCGCCGCAGGTAGTCCTATTTTGAGAATTTCACGGCTGCTATCACGCAGCTCGGCAAGTGTCAGCAGTCGAGGCAACATCAACTTTCGACGAACGGCTAAAATATAAAGAATCCATAATGCACCAACTATCCACGCTATAAAAGTAGCGAGTGCCGCACCTTTTATTCCCATTGCCGGAATGGGCCCAAGGCCGAAAATGAAAATAGGATCAAGCAACGCGTTTAATCCGCCGCCTGCTGCCATAACAATACTGGGTGTGCGGGTATCGCCACACGCTCGCAGCACACTATTACCAACCATAGGCATGGCAAGAAAGATGCTCGACAAGTACCATAGCCCCATATAGTCAGATATGTACGGCATTAGATTGTCTGTTGCATTAAGCAACTTAAACACAGGCTCTATGGTGAAAAAGCCAATTGCAGCTAGTGCACCCACAAGCAAAACGGACAGCATTAATGAACCCGTCGCATAATGTTGAGACTTGGTTATTTCTTTACTGCCCTGTAACTTGCCTATAATTGCAGAGGTACCAATACCTAAACCTATGTTTAGGCTTATTACGGTAAAAGTAACGGGAAAGGTAAAACTAATAGCGGCTAAAGGGTCGGTGCCCAACAAGCTCACAAAAAAGGTATCGATAAGTCCAAAGCTCATCATCATTACCATTCCCAGTATCATGGGAATAGTCATACGCTTTAACGTAGTACCTATATCTCCTTCCAATAAGTCGGAAGTACGTTGTTTAGCGTTACTTTTTATCACTTGAGCTCCGGCAAACTAAAATCCCCTCATCAATTGCGCGTTAGTGTAAAAGAGTGAACACTATTTAGCTATGCGTATTCGACAAACAAAACAAAGCATAAGAGGGTTGTATGAAAAGCGATGTTTTTGACAAAAGTACGTGCGATGACCCATTTCGCTGGCTACGCCACAAAACTACGAGTTTTTTGTAAAAATAAATCAAAACACGTGCGTATGTGTTCATTACAGTTTAATTTCTATCCTGTTTCACTTTTAATATGCAGGCAAAACGTCTCGGGCGCATCTAGCTATCCAAATAGAGCGTTTAAAAGACACACAAAAATGTTAACAAAATGTAAGGTATTGAGAATTAAGATGGATTTCATTGAATAGCATTTAGGCATTCGTTGAATTAACACACAAGCTACTTTTTGTTCAACCGATCTATTCCGATCGAGAAACAAGATCAAAAAAAACACCCTAAACCCCTGTATTAAAAAGATTATCCACTCAAAAACGCCATAACCTCATTAGATCAATACGTACGCGATCTCGTAAATAACTACAGCGATTCTAAGCTATCAACATAGTTATCCACAGATTTAGTGGATAACTAACGCCAGACCATATTCGGCGGGATTTCGTGCTCGATTAATTTCTCAGCACGTAAGTGGTGACTAACCTTTTAATCCTCAGGTACAGGTTACAGATTTATTAAAGCCTGTACATAATACCAGTATGGAAGCGCTTTTTTATTCTATTTAGTTATACCCTTTAACTTTAGTGAGATATATAAGAAAACGAGATGGGTAAAACTATCAATTACTAAAACAACCTCTTGTTCATAAGCAATGAGGGAATAATGTGCAGTTATTAACCATCATTTTCTCAGCATTGACGACAAAATGAACATAAAAGCCGTAAAAAGCTATTTTTTGCGCAGTCAGCACAAATATTTCATTTATGTTGTTGACAGTTCCTAAGTACGTCTTTAATATTCGCCTCCGTTGAAGCACAGGTCCCCCTTAGCTCAGTTGGTTAGAGCGACGGACTGTTAATCCGCAGGTCCCCCGTTCGAGTCGGGGAGGGGGAGCCAACTTCAGCAAACAACTTAGGTGTCGATTCCCCCTTAGCTCAGTTGGTTAGAGCGACGGACTGTTAATCCGCAGGTCCCCCGTTCGAGTCGGGGAGGGGGAGCCACTTAGTTGGCTCTTAATCGCCTCACCCACTTCATTCTATTTTAATTCCTAAAACAACGCGTTTAGACATTAAATAACCCTAATTCAATCAAGTTGTTAAACCCGTTCTAAAAAGGGATAATAGACCTAATCTGTTTTTCTTTTTAATTCGCGGGCATTGTCCGTCAAAATTCCTCGAAGGAATTGCGTTATTCATGACTGAATTTTTACTGCTATTGATTGGTACAGTACTGGTTAACAATTTTGTGTTGGTTAAGTTTCTCGGCTTATGCCCGTTTATGGGTGTGTCTGGCAAACTTGAAACTGCCATGGGCATGTCTATGGCCACCACATTTGTTCTCACCCTTGCCTCTGCATCGAGCTACCTAGTGGAAACCTATCTACTTGCTCCACTGGGCATCGGTTACCTTAGAACGCTTGCCTTTATTCTTGTTATCGCGGTGGTGGTTCAGTTCACAGAAATGGTCGTGCACAAAACCAGCCCTACCTTATATAGATTGTTAGGTATTTTCCTTCCTCTTATCACAACCAACTGTGCAGTGCTTGGTGTAGCGCTATTAAACCTTACCGAACAGCATAATTTCATGCAGAGTCTTATTTATGGTTTCGGCGCTGCTGTGGGGTTCTCTCTTGTACTGGTGTTATTTGCGGCCATGCGTGAGCGTTTAGCTGCAGCTGATGTACCTGTATCTTTTAAAGGTGCCTCAATCGCTATGATAACCGCTGGTCTCATGTCCCTAGCATTTATGGGCTTTAGTGGACTGGTGAAAGTGTAATGACGATATCTACCGCAATTATATTCGCCGTTGTTGCCATTGGCGTCCTTGCGCTTATTTTTGGCTTGGTTCTGGGCTACGCGAGCATTCGCTTTAAAGTTGAGGGCGACCCGCTTGTTGAGCAAATAGATGCTGTACTACCACAAACTCAATGTGGCCAATGCGGATATCCGGGCTGTAAGCCTTATGCTGAGGCAATTGCTGAAGGTGATGATATTAATAAGTGCCCACCCGGTGGCGAAGCAACGATTAAAAAACTCGCAGACTTGATGGGAGTTGAACCTAAACCCCTTGATGCAGCTCATGGCGAAGAAGACGTTAAAAAAGTCGCGTTTATACGCGAAGACGAATGTATCGGCTGTACCAAATGTATTCAGGCCTGCCCTGTCGATGCCATTTTAGGTGCCGCCAAACACATGCACACGGTTATTACTGATGAATGTACAGGGTGTGACCTATGTGTAGATCCCTGCCCTGTCGACTGTATCGACATGGTGCCAATTGCTCAAACAACTTCTACATGGAAGTGGGATTTTGAATCATCGCCTAAAGGTGATATCCCCATCAAAATGGTGTCGTAATTGTGATGTACCCAAGTTTTGATTCAATTATAGAAACCCTTGAAGCGGGAAAGATGTACTCATTTCCAGGTGGCGTACATCCCGACGATAAGAAATCTCTATCTAATACATCAGTAATAAAGAAACCGTCGTTACCCGAATTATTGATTGTTCCTTTAAGGCAGCACATTGGCTCAGACGGTATCTGCTGCGTAGAAGTTGGCGATACCGTATTGAAAGGCCAAATTCTTTCGCAAAGCTCATCGCCTTTTTCTGTGCCAGTTCATGCGCCAACCTCGGGCGAGGTTGTTGCGATTGCTCCGCATGTTGTAGCGCACCCTAGCGGCCTAACAGAAATGTGTATTTCGATACGTCCTGACGGTAAAGACACATGGTGCGACCTATCTCCAATAGCAAATTATAGCGACATAGATAAGAACAAACTTATAGAAGCTATTTGCCAAGCAGGAATTTCAGGAATGGGTGGTGCCGGCTTCCCTACTCATATAAAAACCTCAACGTCTAAACCTGTTGAGTTTCTTATTTTAAATGGGATTGAGTGCGAGCCTTACATTACTTCCGATGATCGATTGATGCGTGAGCACGCCTGGCAAATACGCCAGGGTCTAGACATTCTTACTCACCTTATTGGGCCGAAGGCCATTGTAGTTGCGGTTGAAGACAACAAGCCCGAGGCTTTCGAAGCACTTAATATTGCCTGTCAGGATAAGAAAGACTATCGCGTTGTTAGCGTTGAGACTAAATACCCTGCCGGCGGCGAAAAACAGCTGATTCAGGTACTGACTGGCCGAGAAGTTCCAAGAAATGGATTGCCTGCCGACGTAGGCGTGATGATGTTCAACGTTGGTACCTGCTATGCCATTGCAGATGCTATTTTACACGGCAAACCGCTGATTGAACGGGTTGTTACCGTAACTGGTGAAGCCGTTGAATCACCAAGCAATTTTAGAGCGTTGTTGGGTACGCCCGTCTCTCATCTATTGGATGAAGCAAACTACAACCCGAAAAAACAGAAAGCACCTAAAGTGATTATGGGCGGGCCTATGATGGGCTTTACCTTATCAGACGCTACGATCCCCGTGGTTAAAACCACGAACTGTTTGCTGGTTCCTGCAAAAAAAGAGCTGGTAGACGACAATGCAGAGCGCCCCTGTATTCGCTGTAGCGCATGCGCCGACGCATGCCCTGCGTCGTTGCTCCCCCAACAAATGTTTTGGCACGCCAAAGCAAAAGAATACGATAAAGCCGAAGAATACGACCTTTTCGACTGTATAGAGTGCGGCGCATGTGCTTACGTTTGCCCCAGTGAAATCCCACTGGTGCATTACTACCGCCAGGCTAAATCCGAAATACGCATTCAGCGTGATGAAAAGAACAAGGCCGAGAAAGCTAAACAGCGTTTTGAAGCACGTAAAGAACGTTTAGAGCGCGAAAAACTTGAGCGCGAAGAAAAACATAGAAAAGCAAAAGAAGCACGATTAGCCGCCAACAAAGCCAAAGAAGAAAATGCAGTAGCCGATAATGCGAATAGCGCTGTTGATGCTGGCGCAACTGAGGCCAAGGACAAAGTAGCGGCGGCGCTTGCGCGTGCGAAAGCAAAGAAAGCGGCTATGCAGGCCAACGCAAAGGATGAAAGTAATACAACAAATACCAACGAACCAAGCACTGCGGCAGACGATAAAAAAGCACAGGTAGCAGCAGCTATTGCCAGAGCTAAGGCGAAAAAAGCCGCACAAGCCCAGAATGAAGCTCAACTTGAAAGCGCGGATAAGCAAGTTGAGCAAGCGTCATCGCCAGAAGATGATAAAAAGGCAAAGGTTGCTGCAGCAATCGCCAGAGCAAAAGCGAAAAAGGCCGCACAAGCTCAAAACGAAACGCGAGATGAAAGCGCTGTCGAACCATCAACCACAGAACAGCCAAGTAACCAGTCATCATCACCAGAAGATGAGAAAAAAGCTAAAGTTGCTGCCGCTATCGCTAGAGCAAAAGCCAAAAAGGCCGCGCAAGCCAGCCAGTCTGAAGCATCTTCAGCAGAAAAACCTGCGGGCTCTCAAGGCGAAAAGCATACCGAACTTTCCGATACTGAAGCTAATTCAGAGCTAAACGCTGAAGCGCAGAAAAAAGCGCGTATTGCCGCGGCAATCGCTAAAGCTAAAGCGCAAAAAGCTGCTAAAAATAGCGAAGACGGGCAGCCTGATAAGTCAGTTTCAGAGCAAGGTGCGCCAACTCAATTAGATGAGCAACCAGACAGTCACTCCAAAGAACCGCTAGATGAAAAGCAGGCTAGGATCGCAGCGGCGGTAGCGAAAGCGAAAGCTAAAAAGGCCGCTTCGCAAAAAACGCAAGCATCTAGCCCTGATGGCGAGGCTGGTATTGAGAATCAAGACGTTAACTCGCCAGAAGAAGCCAGTTTTCAAAGCGTCAGCGATCAAAACAGTAGTGCTCAGAGTGATAGCGCATCAGATCCTGCTAACAACTTGAGCGAAGCGGATGAAAAAAAAGCGCGCATTGCTGCTGCGGTGGCGAAAGCGAAAGCCAAAAAAGCGGCTAAGCAGGAAGAACATCAAGGAAGCGAGCAAACTGATGCTAACCACGCTGCCTCGACAAATGAAGCTGACGAGAAAAAGGCGCGCATTGCTGCAGCAGTGGCAAAGGCCAAAGCAAAGAAACTTGCTCAAGACAGTAATGGCAATTTAGCGACCTCATCAAATACTGCTGAACAGGAAAGTAGTAAAGCGCATGAGCAGAGCGAATCGTCTAGCCGTGTAGGTCAAGCAACAAGCACGCAAGCGCCTTCTCAACCGACAGCACAAGATGAAAAGAAAGCGCGCATTGCAGCTGCAGTAGCAAAGGCTAAAGCAAAAAAAGCAGCAGCTGAACAAGAGAAAGAATCATAATGAAGTTAAGTTTATCGAGTTCACCACACCAACGGGTTAAACGCGATACTGGCCAAGTCATGCGTATGGTTATTTATGCCATGCTCCCTGGCATGATTGCACAATCCTTCTTTTTTGGCTGGGGAATGCTCATTCAAGCCATTATTGCAGTAGTGAGTGCACTGGTCATTGAAGGCGTGATTTTATTTTTAAGAAATCGCCCCATCGAGCGCACATTAACAGATTACAGCGCAGTATTAACCGGCTTACTCATCGCAATTAGTATTCCTCCTACCCTACCTTGGTGGATGACGGTAACGGGTGTTTTCTTCGCTATTGCGGTGGCTAAACAGGTTTACGGCGGGCTTGGCTTTAATATTTTCAACCCTGCCATGATAGCGTATGTGGTGCTGCTTATTTCATTCCCTGCGGCTATGAGCCTATGGCTGCCTCCTGCGACTCACGCTGGCATTACGCCAAGTTTCTTTGATTCGGTATCACTCATATTTACTGGTTTTACTACTAGCGGATACGATGTCACTCAACTCAAAACCATTGCCGATGGTGTAACCATGGCTACACCGTTAGACACATTGAAAACCGACCTAACGCAAGGCGTAACATACTCAGAGTCATTGGCGAAGCCAATCTTCGATGGCGGGGTATTCGAAGCTGCTGGAGCAGGGTGGGGAATGGTGAGTCTTGCGTATTTACTTGGTGGCCTCTACCTTTGGAAGACCCGCGTTATCAGCTGGCATATCCCGGGAGGTATGCTGCTAAGCGTGTTTGTTTGTGCATCACTGCTTCATTTAGCAAACGCCGATTACTACGCTTCACCGCTATTTCACCTGTTTAACGGTGCAGTAATGGTAGGCGCCTTCTTTATCGCCACCGACCCGGTTTCAGCGTCAACAACACCAAGAGGCCGCATTATATTTGGTGCAGCGATTGGCTTTTGGGTGGTAATAATCCGTACCTTTGGTGGTTACCCTGATGCTGTAGCGTTTGCGGTTATTATTATGAATATGGCGGTGCCTTTGATTGATTACTATACCCGTCCTCGCGTGTACGGCAAAAACGTTAAAGGTCGAGGTAAACACTAATGATGAAAGAAAGCCTGGCCAAAAACGGCCTTATGTTAGGTGCGTTTGCCGTTGTTACCACAGCATTAATAGCACTCACATTTTTTGGCACCCAAGATAAAATTGAGCAACAAAAGCAGCAAAAACTGCTAAGCGTACTTAATGAAGTCGTGCCTAGCGAATTCCACGACAATGCCCTTTACGCCAACTGCACAGAGGTCAATGCACCTGAACTTGGCAACAAAAAAGCCCACAAAATATATCGTGCGACGTTAAATGGCCAACCTAGCGCATTAGTATTAGAAGCCACTGCTCCAGACGGATACAGTGGAGATATCGATATCGTTGTTGGTGTAAAAGTGGATGCACACGTTGGTGGAAACACACAAGGCGGCTCGAGTACTGACTCGCTCGACGGTGAGAGCGAAAATCTCAATATCACCGCGTTAGCGCTCTCGGAGTTGGCCGAGCTTGACTCAACACCTCAGAAGTCATCTGAGCAAGACGAGAATGCGTCCGATATTTCTGCGCCCAACACTAATAGAATCAGTATGAGGGTGCTTGGCGTGCGCGTTATCGAACACAAAGAAACCCCTGGGCTTGGCGATAAAATAGAGCTTGCCGTTAGCAATTGGATAACGGAGTTCAGTGACAAGCCTTTTTCACCCGACAATTTGGCGCCTTGGCAGGTCAAAAAGGACGGTGGTGAGTTCGATCAGTTCACTGGCGCTACCATCACGCCGAGAGCAGTAGTAAGAGCAGTACGCGAAGCCTTGCTTTATGCACAGGCCAACCAATCTGCACTTTTCAACGCTCCTAACACCTGCGCAATTACAGATTCCGTTGAAACAATTGATGCGATTAACGTGAATGAGGCTCAACCTCATAGTGTAGAGGAGCTATAACGTGACTGATTTTCGCGACCTGTCTTTACAAGGGCTTTGGAAGAACAATCCTGCGCTGGTACAACTGTTAGGTTTGTGCCCGCTATTGGCCGTTACCGCGACGTTTATCAATGGTCTCGGGTTAGGCCTTGCTACCATGTTGGTACTCATTGGCAGTAACGTTACCGTTTCACTCGTTCGTAATGTGGTAAGAAACGAAATCCGCATTCCCGTTTTTGTTATGATCATTGCTGCGTTCGTTACCATTGTTCAGCTATTAATGAATGCATACACCTATGACCTTTACTTAGCGCTAGGTATTTTCATTCCGCTGATTGTAACTAACTGCGCCATCATAGGCCGCGCAGAAGCCTTTGCGTCGAAAAACGGGCCGCTCGCCTCTGCCTACGACGGATTCATGATGGGACTGGGTTTTACCGCAGTGCTGGTCATTTTAGGTGGTATGCGTGAGATATTGGGTGCAGGTACATTGCTAGCAGGTGCAGACAGACTGTTTGGCTCAATTGCTGAGAACTGGACCATAACGCTTTTCAACACTGAAAATCCGTTTTTGCTTGCGATACTGCCGCCTGGTGCCTTTTTAGGTATGGGTCTTCTCATTGCTATCAAAAACAGTATTGATGCAAAGTTAGCCGCTAAGCAAACATCGCCTGCAGTGAAGGCTGAACGGGTACGCGTTACAGCTGAAAGCTAAACGCTAAAAATCAAAAACAAAAAAGTATTTAGAAATGAATGATGTAGTTAAGCCGGCCAAGCCGCTTTCTAAGCAGGAAAAAGTAAAAGAAATCATGCGAATACTGGATGACCTTTATCCGGAAATTCCTATCTTTTTAGATCATAAAGACCCATATACGTTACTCATTGCGGTTCTCCTATCGGCGCAATGTACAGACGAGCGCGTTAACCAAATTACGCCAAAGCTCTTTGCTCGGGCAGATAACCCTTACGACATGGTATTGATGAGTATTGAAGAAATTCAAGACATTATCCGTCCTTGTGGTTTATCTCCCATGAAGTCCAAAGGCATTTGGCATTTGTCTGACATGATCATCAAGCAGCACAACGGTGAAGTGCCTGCAAACTTTGAAGCGCTGGAAGCCATGCCCGCAGTGGGTCACAAGACTGCCGCTGTGGTTATGTCTCAAGGCTTTGGCATTCCTGCTTTTCCCGTAGATACTCATATCCACCGATTAATGTATCGCTGGGGTTTGTCGAACGGAAAGAGTGTTGAGCAGACAGAGCGTGACGCAAAACGCTTGTTCCCAAAAGAAAGGTGGAACGATTTGCATCTGCAAATCATNCTATATGGCAGAGAATACTGCCCTGCCCGCGGTTTCGACTTAAACAAGTGTGTTATCACACGCGNGTTCGGCAGAAAGAGTTTTATTAACGAAGTGCTGAAAGAACAAGAGAAAAAGCAAAAATTGGCGCTTAAGAAGAAGCGTAAATAGAAACTTTCAGAAAGGAGCCTTAGGCTCCTTTTTTATTCTCCATTTATTTTCTCTCAAAAGAAATTTTGCGACTAACATACGACTTACGCTTGTGGTTTGCCTCGAAAGGGACAANCAAATTGGCTATGATGGATGGGTTAGAGTTTTGCTCGCGCAAATAAAAAAGAAATATAAAAATAAATCCATGGAGAACACATGTCTCGATTGAATACTATCGCTAGAAGGCTAGCGTTTGGTGCATTAGTAAGTGCATGCAGTTTTGGTGTTTTTGCAGAAACTTCCCCCATTACTGACGAGCAAAAGAAAAATGCGGAAGCATTAATTCAAAAAGCCCTGAAAAGTGATTTAGGCTATAGCATTGTTGAATCACTAACCACTGAGATTGGCCCTCGCCTGGGCGGCTCTGAAGCAGAAAAGCGAGCTAGAGATTGGGGCGTGGTGGTAGGAGAGCGCCTAGGTTTTGATAAAGTCAGCATAGAAGAATTCACTATGCCATTTTGGGATAGAGGCCACCTACACATTTCACTCACGGCGCCTTATGCCCAGCCGCTTTACGGCACAGCCCTTGGCGGCGCTGCGCCTTCTGAAAGCGAGATCAATGCAGACATCGTTTATTTCAGAGATATTCACGCGCTAACCGCAGTTAAAGATGGTGCCCTTAAAGGCAAAATTGCATTTGTAGACGGCGACGCCATGGTTAAAAGCCAAACAGGTGCAGGCTATGGTCAAGCGAACCAACGTCGCCGTATTGGTTGGCAACATGCTCAACGCGGCGGCGCTGAAGCGCTGGTCGTGCGCTCAGTAGGATCTGACTCTCATCGTTTCCCTCACTCAGGCATGATGAGCTCAGACGGCGATAATTGGGCAGATATCCCCGTAGTCGCTATCTCAAACCCAGACGCAGACCATTTACGACGTTTACATAACTTAGGTAAACCGCTGTCATTGTCGCTTCACTCTGAATCGAAATGGAAAGGCGAAGTAAACAGCGGCAACGTAATACTGGATTTAGTGGGCAGTGAGAAGCCCGAAGAAATTATCCTTATTGGCGGCCACCTAGACAGCTGGGATTTAGGAACGGGGGCAGTTGATGACGGCGCAGGCGTTGCTATTACCACGGCAGCGGCTGCGTTAATTGCTTCTTTACCAGAGCGCCCAAAACGCACCATTCGTGTGGTCATGTTTGGCGCTGAAGAAGTGGGCCTATTAGGCGCCTTTGCTTACGCTAAACAACACGAAAAGAACCTTGAAAATCACGTTCTGGCCACAGAGTCTGACTTTGGTGCGCAAACTATCTGGCAAGTAGTGTCAAATGTGAATCCCGAAGCGACTGTGCTAGTCGATGAAATCGCGAAGATTTTATCACCGCTAGGCATAGTGCGTGGCGGTTCAGACATTGCTGGCGGCGGCCCTGACATTATTCCGCTAGCAGCGAAAGGCGTACCAACGATTAGGTTAAATCAAAACGGTAGAGATTACTTTGATCTTCACCATACGCCAGATGATACCTTAGATAAAATTGACCCCGATGAGCTTGCGCAAAACATTGCAGCCTACGCAGCAAGTATATACTTGTTAGCCGATTCGGACGTTGACTTAAAAGCTAAACAGTAGTTACACGTTAGTAATCATCAAACATTGGTCAGTGCATCTCGTGCTGGCCAATGCTTACCAGTACTCTGCTTACCCTCGCCTCTGCTAATACCCATTCTGCATTCCCACGCTCCGCTAGCAAACTTGCCAGCGCCTTCTGAGTAGGCAATGATCTATGTGGATTGGTAAATATACCTCGTCCGAAATACTCAGGCTTTATTGCGCTTGAATAAGCTGGGCAACAAATCGCTTCGCCTCTTGCCTTGATGGCAGCTCTACATGCCGATACGTATTCGCATGTTTAAAAGCAACGGTTGTTTTATTTATGGAGATATTTGAGATTAACGCACCTGACATGGCGCTATTAAAGGTAGAGATAGAATCTTGAAATTGCATAGTAAATACTTCTTTATTAATGTTGTTTGTTTTGAATTCCTCGCAGGTTGGGTAAAGAAATCGAAAAACGATAATTAGGCTCTAGCGTGAACATAGCGTTTCAGAAAGAGCCCACTTTTTTGAGGTCACTTCAGAAAAGAGAAATGACCTTAGATAAGCATAGAGGTCTTATCGAACTACTACGTTAGCAGCTTGAGGACCTTTTTGGCCTTGTTCAACTTCGAAGCTAACTTCTTGGCCTTCTTTCAACGTTTTGAAACCGTCAGAAGCAATTGAACGGAAGTGTACGAATACGTCTTTGCCGCCAGCTTCAGGAGTGATGAAACCAAAACCTTTTTCTTCGTTGAACCACTTAACTGTACCGTTTACAGAATTAGACATAATAAAAACCTTTTAAAAAAATTGATGTAATGGTGGAAAACCACCGAATAGCTATAGACATCTCCAAGCTAGTAAAGCAGTTGTATATCTATATAAAACTTCAATTTGAAGGATTTAAAAAAGAGGTACAGCGCAGTATTAGGTAAAGCAAATAACATATCTAGAGCGATGCGAAAGGTACAGGTAATCGCGAGCAATGTCCACTAGTTTTTAGTTTATTTTTTGACCAAAACACAACTTTTTTACAAATTTTTTTGGCGAAGCTGAATACGTATGTTTGTTCAAGGCACTTGAAAGCTAGGTTAACCTTGCTTTTTTGCTATAGGTTTAAATTATGACAGACACGTATGCGTTAGCAGGTAAAACAGCCATTGTTACTGGAGGCGGAAAAGGGCTAGGTAAAACTCTCGCTCGNTTTCTACTAGAAGCAGGAATGAACGTGGCCATTTGTGGGCGCACTGAAACTGCGGTTAAGCAGACTGTAGAGCAGTTCGACGCCTTATTCCCAGGTAATATCATTGGCCAAGTTTGTGATGTATCGAAAAGCGCTGATGTTGCCAGTTTTGTTAGAAAGGTCAAAGATACATTTGGCGAGCTACACGTCCTAATTAATAACAGTGGCTTTGGTAAGGAGACCCTTATTTGGGAAACCTCAGAGAAAGCGTGGGACGAAGTAATGGATACTAACGTAAAAGGGACTTTTCTCATGTGTAAAGAGGTCGTGCCTCACATGATTAACAACAAGGAAGGCTACATTATCAATATCGCTTCTCAGGCGGCATTGAACGGCTATGCCAATGCAGGCGTTTACTGTGCATCAAAATTTGCGATGGTGGGGCTTGGAAAAGCGTTGCAAGAAGAGGTTCGCCCCTACGGTATTCACGTCCATTCCCTAAACCCTGCACTGATACAGTCGCAGAAAGCAGAAACAGAGAAAGTGGACGATGGCCTAATTCAAAATGAAGACTTAGGCAACATGGTGGTTTACCTATTGAGCCAACCTCGCCGTCTTAAAATTGATAATATCGGCCTATGGGGCTATTAATACCAGTCCGCATAGATAATTACCCACTCAGCGAGACTTAAAATGTTCGTAATCGCGGCGTGTTACCGCAGGTATAGTACGTTTAACTAGAATTGTAATATTGTCTTAAAGCGTTAACATTTCCTNATTAACATAAAAGCGTGTTGTTTGCGTTTACTCAAATAAAGTACTCATCGTATTTATGTGTACAAAAAGTTACGGCCAACACGCAATCACAGTGCAGTGTGCCATCGAGTAATTCCGATGGCTCAAAAAAGGAATCTCTTATGCGAATGCTTCACACCATGCTTCGAGTTGAAAACTTAGAGGCCTCTCTTCACTTTTATACCTCACTCATGGGCATGCGCCTTCTTCGCCAGTCTGAAAACAAAGAGTATGAATACACNCTAGCTTTCGTGGGATATGGCGATGAAACCGAGAGTACCGTTTTAGAGCTTACCTATAACTGGGGCGACAACACCTACGATAAAGGTAACGCGTATGGTCATATTGCGATTGAGGTCGATGATATCTATCAGTTTTGTGAAAACTTAGAAACAAACGGCGCTGATGTATATCGTAAACCGGGGCCAGTAAAAGGCGGTTCCACAGTTATTGCTTTTGTTCGCGACCCCGATGGGTATGCAATAGAACTCATACAAAATAAATCCATTTCGCTATGAAATGGCTCAAAAACAAGAACTGAAGATGCAGCCAGCGTAGTCAAAGCGATTTGAACGCTTAAGTCGCCAAACTATCAACTTAAAAACGTGCGGCTCTGGAAAAAACGATAAAAACCACATGGAGTGATATGACATGCTACGTAACCGCTTATTAATTTCGCAAAATGATAAAAACAAAAGCCAAGCTAGAACAGCGATAAGTCGGAAGCCTCGAGCAGCGCACAATATAGGCTTGCGCAGTCAGCCAAAAGCAAAACTGGCCGCTATTCTGCCAGCGTTGTTTATCGCTTTTACCGGTGCAGTTGCTGCTGGCAGTGCGTTTTCGGCCATGGCTGCAAATAACGAGAGTGCGCAAACACACGCTGACACAAAAGAAAATGTTGAAACGCACTTTACCGTGATAGCCCATCGCGGCGCGTCGGGCTATTTACCTGAGCATACCCTTGAAGCAGCTACCCTCGCCTTTTCTCTGGGCCCTGATTTTATTGAGCAAGATGTTGTTATCACCAAAGACGACATACCCGTTGTGCTACACGACATCCACTTAGAAACGGTCACCAATGTAGAAGATGTGTTTCCTGCACGCCACCGCGATGACGGCCGCTATTACGCGCGTGATTTTACTCTTGAAGAACTGCGACAACTGCGGGTACACGAGCGCGCTAACAGTGACGGGAAGCAAGTTTTTAAAGATAGGTACCGCGGCACGCATGCTAATTTTAAAGTGGCCACGTTAAATGAACACTTTGAGCTAATCAGCGAGCTAAATCGCCAATTTGGAACGTCTGTAGGGGTTTATCCTGAAGTAAAGTCCCCTGCCTTTCACATTAAAGAAGGCGTTGATGCCAGTAAAATCGTTGTAGATGCCTTAAATGCTTACGGGTTTGGTGGAGAGAGCGGTAATAGCTACCTGCAATGCTTCGATTTTAACGAAGTTAAGCGCGTTCGTGAAACCCTGGGCTATAAAGGCAAAGTTGTGATGCTGATTGGCGAAAACGACTGGGGCGAAAGCGACACAGATTATAACTGGCTGCGCACTCAGAAAGGCATGCAGCAGGTTGCGTTGTATGCCGATGGCATAGGCCCTTGGTTAGGCCATTTACTCGATAATGAAGCGATGACTCAGGGAAAAATAGAAGCCGCGGCATGGATTGCCTACGCCCACGAAAATAACCTGACAATCCACCCCTACACCTACCGACATGATGCACTACCAGCAGGTATGAGTTCAGAACAAGTCTTGGAAGTTTTAGACAAGGTGGTAGGTGCTGACGGTGTTTTCACCGATCATTTAGTACCGGTATTAAGGTGGCGAGAAAAATTAAACTAACGCATTTTAAAGCGAGTGTAGGCGCGACAATTAGCGCCTAGGATTTTGAAAGTCGCACCACCACGCGTCTGTTTTGGGCGCGGCTTTCTCGCGTATCGTTTGGCGCAATATGGCGTTTCTCACCGTGGCCTGTCAACTGAATTCGATCTTCAGGTACACCTAGCGTAGTCAAATAGCTTTTTACTTCGTTAGCACGTCGAATAGACAACTGTTCATTATTATAGCGACCGCCGTAGCTATCGGTGTAACCATCAAGAAGCACAAGCTCAAGCTCGCTGTCTTCTTTTAAGTATTCACCTATCATGGTTAAGCGCTTCTGCGAATATTTGGTTAGCTCTGTACTGTTGTTTTGATACGACAATACCGTGTAGGCAATGTCATCAAAGCCGAAGGGCAATAAGTTCGATACACACTTCACAAATTCACGATACACACCAGAGAAGTTGCTAGCGTTTAATGCCACACTTACTTGGTCGTATTTGTTATACCAATCTTGGTAATAGATTGTGGGCCAAAAGCCTTTTTCTAATTCAGACAACATAGTCCAAGCCGCATCCTGCGGAAGGTCGCCATTGTACTGTTTACGAATAGACATGTCGGCAATGGTTTTAGGCGCAACGCCGGGCATCCATTTAGGTGGTACAGAATAAACAGCAGCCATATCAAATTTGCTTGGCAGCAAATACATGTCCAGTTCAAATTCCATATTAAGCTGCTTCGACGCTGAGCTCGTGAACATGGCTTCGCCATAACCGGGTAGTTCGTGGTTCAAGGTACACTGAAGTCGGGTGTCTTTGTCTATTCGCCAGTTGGAGCTTTCTATGGTTGCAGAATATTGCCGCATGGCAGCGTGGGAAGACAATGACCCCAGCATCCCCAATAAAGCGATGTATTTTAATTTCGACACCATTTCGACACCATAACGAAAATCAGACTAACACAGGTAAAAGACAACACTACGTGCACAAATTACCGAACATAATGAATCAAATTAGCTCACACAAAAAGAAGAAATGTGCCTAATGATTTTTTCACGCTTAATTTGATTATCGTCCAAATTGTAGAAAAGTTTAGCGTTTAATACCATTCGCGTTTTGTACTTTTGCTAGCCCCCTGATTTAACAGTTTATAAATTGCAACTGGCAACTCGAGAGTATCCTTGCGATAATTCTTTTACGCAATATGCTTCGCAGGTTGGTACGCATTTTAGTCACCAACCAATTAACGCAATCGAGTCTTACAAGAGTGTTTATGTCTGCCAACCCGCCCCTTCTCTCCCAGCGCTTTCGAGGTTACTTTCCCGTTGTTATCGACGTTGAAACAGCCGGATTTAATGCAGGCACTGACGCCCTGTTAGAATTAGCCGCGGTAACGGTGAAAATGGATGAAAACGGTATACTTCATCCTGATCAAACTTTTCATTATCACATTGACCCCTTTGAGGGCGCTAACCTAGAGCCAGCAGCCTTAGAATTTAATGGCATCGATCCTAATTGTGCATTGCGAGGGGCTATTGAAGAAAGCGAAGCCATGAAGGACTTATGTAAAGGCATCCGCAAGGCGCAAAAAAATGCAGACTGCCAACGTTCAGTTATTGTTGCTCACAATGCAACGTTCGATCAGAGTTTCGTCAATGCCGCGATAGAACGCTGCAATATAAAACGCACGCCGTTCCATCCGTTTGTTTCATTTGACACCACCAGCCTTGCTGGATTGGCCTTAGGCCAAACGGTTTTGGTAAAAGCATGCCGTGCAGCGGGGATCGCATTTGACCAAAGTGAAGCGCACAGTGCGCTGTATGACGCCCAAAAGACCACCGAGCTATTTTGCTATATGGTAAATCGCTATAAAGCGCTAGGCGGATGGCCTGTAGAAAATAAAGAGTAGTTTTATTCAAACTGATATAAACAAAAACAGCGCCAAAAGGCGCTGTTTTTTTATAATCTTTAAACAGTTTAGCTTATAGCTTGTCTGCTTCTTCAGATAGGTACTTAGCAACACCTTCAGGCGACGCATCCATACCAGCTTTACCTTCAGTCCAACCCGCTGGGCAAACTTCACCATGCTCTTGGTGGAATGCTAGTGCATCAACCATGCGTAGCATTTCATCAACGTTACGGCCAAGTGGAAGGTCATTGATTACCTGATGACGTACCATACCTTCTTCGTCGATTAGGAATGAACCACGGAACGCAACGCCATCTTCTGGGTGCTCAACATCGTATGCCTGGCAGATGTCGTGCTTAACGTCAGCAACAAGGGTGTACTTAACCGGACCAATACCACCTTGATTTACCGGAGTGTTTCTCCACGCATTGTGTGAGAACTGAGAGTCGATTGAAACACCGATCACTTCAACACCACGCTTTTTGAACTCGTCGAAACGCTTGTCAAAGGCGATAAGCTCTGACGGGCAAACAAACGTAAAATCTAGTGGGTAGAAGAATACAACAGCTTTCTTGCCCTTGATTGCTTCACTTAGTGTGAAAGTGTCAACAATTTCACCACTACCAAGTACCGCTGCTGCAGTAAAGTCAGGTGCTGGACGGCCAACTAATACACTCATGAGTCTCTCCATTTATATTTGGATTGTAATAATAGAAGTGATTACGTTGCGTAACCACTTTGATAAGAAATTTCCTTCAAAGAAAATAGGTACGAATATGGAAATAACAATATTAAACAACGAGTTTTTTTACTGATCATACCAATAACCGCTTAACATCACCCCACACTGTTCAGTCTTTCTTCAATTACCTTGTATTAAATTTGTCATTATCCACTTGCTAAAGCAAAGAATAACAATTATTATCATTTACAGATTCATTTGGAGTACGTTTAATGTTTGTTTGCATGTGCTATGGGGTAACTGATAAAAGCATTCGCGCAGCGGTTGAAGAAAACGGTGTGGGAAATATGCGAGAGTTACGTCAACATTTAGAGCTTGGCTCACAATGCGGTAAGTGCATCAACATGGCGCAACAGATCATTGACCAAACTATCGTCGATGAGTCCCTATTCAAAGACGTTGGCTAGGCAATTAGCCAACCCGCGTATTCTTAAAACGCAACGTCATCGCTCTTAGCATCCTTGGCTAGACTTTAAACACCATATTTATTATCACGATTATTCCTTTAAGTGACCTAAGTCATATTCTAGTTTAATTACCTAAGTAACATTCACATCGTCACCTAAAACGATAGGTTGTTGTCCTTTCAAACTCAGAGCTAGGCTCATTTCCTTACTTTCAATGAGTGCAGCGCGCCATTTAACTACGTAGCTTTGCTGAAGCATGCCCTAGTTAAAGGTGTACTCAATGCCTGCATAATAGAAAGCCCCATTGATACCGCTAGGCGATGTAGGTGGGTAGAGTGCGCCAACTTCACCTTGAAAAGGNTTTTCATTAGGCAGCGAATCAAACAGATTTTGGGCGCCNAGGGTAACTTGTGTTTGAGGCAGTACTTTCCATGCAACTTGGGCATCGAATGTGGTTAACGCATTGCCGTATATGTCCATGCCTGCGGACGCATCAAGATGGTCTTCATAAAACCCACCGTAATAGTTAAGTCGCCAAGTAAATGCCCAATTTCCTTTCGATTGCTCGAGCGTGATACTGCCTCGATGAGCAGGCAAGTTATCTTCCAGCATACGAATTCTTGCCTGTGTTAGATTAGGTAGAAGCCGTATTTCGTCCCCCACTTGCGCAGGATAAAGCGTAACCCGCTCTACTTGTGTGTCTGTCCAGTTGAAGGCAAGAAGTAAAGAATTTGACCAATCAGCTAGCGCAAAATTGTAGTTAACAACTAAATCAACACCCTGAGTTTTTGTGTCAAAGTCATTTGTAAAATACTTTGCAGCATTATATTTCGCCGCATCTGGACGCCCTTGGGCAATAAGCGCACTAATGTCGTCGTCGGTTAACGGGATTGCAGATGTCGTACTAATGCGATCAGAAAGGCGAATATTGAAATAGTCGAGCGTCGCAAAAAAGTTCTCGCTTGCCTGCATAACAAGCCCAAGGCTAAAGTTCACCGATTCTTCAGGCGTAAGTGGAGTTGCGCCTAGTTGCAGTGAGATAAGATCAGTTGGAGGCAGCGTTGCTTGGTCTTCCAAACCGTTAACACCGTAGGCGGTAGTTACGTTGATAACATTACTCTGCCCTACTGTTGGCGCCTTAAAACCGGTGTTTACAGATCCGCGTAATGCAAAAATATCATTTAATTTATAGCGAGTACTCAATTTCCCATCGAATGTCGAGCCGAAATCACTGAAATGCTCTACACGTGTGGCCACGCCAAACTGCCATGCTTCGGTAACATAAAATTCCAAATCAGCGTACACGGCCCAATTGCTTCTGCTCCAGTGCCCAGCACTTTGAGGCTGATACCCCGGAAAACCGTTGGAACCGATGGAAAAGCCTTGGTTCAACCCAAGTGGCGGCTCTAGAGCGAAAGGGCCTGCAATATATGACGCTTCATCGCCGGACTTTTGAAAATAGGTTTCTTTGCGCCATTCTAAGCCCACGGCAATGCTAACCGGATCGTCGAAAATAGTTTGAATGAGTTTGTTAAAATCTAAGTTAAGCGTTCGCTCTACTTGCGACACACCACCGGGCGAAAACGACGTTGGCGTTTGTGGCCCTAACGATGGATTAACTGTATTTGAGATGGTGTACTCAATGTCACTGTAGCCCAATGTCGCACTGGCATCCATCGCCCAGCCATTAGGTAACTCATGTTTAACGCCCATCGCAACAGAAGCATCCGTTATCGTGCCCCCAAATTTTGGTGTGAAACCACCAGGGAACCACTCGTTGAAAGCAAAACAGTTGGCACCAAGCGCCGTTGTGTTATCCGCAATAAGTTGATACGTGGGGTCCAGCAATACGCTATTACTAGACAAGGTTATAGAAGGGCAAGCAATTCCACTTTCCAATCCATCGAGATCGGCTACAATCAAACGGCTTTCCCCTGTATTTGGGTCGGTACGGCTGAACACCCCTTCTCGGGTTTGCGGATTTCGAAAGTAAAAACCACCGTTTATTTCTCTTCTTGCTGCAGTGGCAAAGCTGTAAAATTGTGATTTAGACGAAATGTCTGCGCCCGCATTTAGCGCAAGTTTAATATCTTCGTTAACATCAAGCGCTCCCCATACTTGGGACGGTGACGCGATGAACACATTCCCTTGGTCAATCAAGTTCTGCGCATCAATCCGCTGTACAGAGCGCGACGTGCCATTTTGCTGACGATACTCTGCCGTTGCATTTAAAAAGCCGTCTTCTCCAATAGCAAAGCCCTTATTCAACTGCACTTGAAACAGTTCGCCGTCACCTTCACTGTATCCGCCCACTTTCAGCGCAACATGCCCTCCTTCACGCGCATCCTTAAGTACGAAGTTAATCAC
>JGI12090J13086_1000010_pt1 | contig 25250 bp, 25 predicted proteins | sample DeeseametaMP0960_FD_13086 | JGI IMG/M metagenome (IMG submission 13086)
GACCTCTAAAAACAGGATTAGTTTGGTCATTAGCTTGTTGAGAAAACACATGTTTTGGTCCTGCATTTAGCTCCTCTAAAGTTGTTGCATCTAGGTTTAAAGAAGAACCTGCAAGTGCTGTTAGTGCGCCGTTACCGTCGCCAGCATATACAGCAGCTAAAGCAGCTACACCTCTATTAAATTCCTGAAAATCAGAAACACTAGTGCTAAAACCAGCTAAAGGGAAAATAAAACTTGTACCGGCATTAGATAAATTAGTGTTAGCTTCTTCTAATAAAGCTCTAACATCTGCTATTGCAGCATTAAAATCTAAAATAGGACCTAAGTTTAATTCATCTGCAACATCAGTTCTTGCCACTCCGTAAGACTTAAGTATTTGTATAAGCTCGTATGCTTGAATTGTTTTTGCAAAACCAGCATAACCATTACGTTCTGTGTCATCTATAGACTCAGTGTTGTCAATAGCATTTAGTAGGATGTTAGTGTTTTTTATAGCACGGTAGTTACCATTCCATTGAGAAACACTATAAAATGAATTGTTATCTAAACCAATTCCGTTTTTTCCTAATAAATCTCCTGTGTTACGAGGATCTGCATCAAAAAGATACAATTCTCTCGCCATAGTTCCGCTTGCTGTAGTTTCTACACCAAGGCCATTACGAGTAGTAGACTCTATACCAACAACTAATTCGTTTAGTTGTCCTATTGTTGCATTTTCTTGTACACCACCTAAACTTGGGGCGTTAGGATCAACGACTTCGTCGAACTCACAAGAACCAAAGGTCATTGCCGCTAGAGCAACTGTTCCTATGATTGAAATTTTCTTAAAAATATTTTTCATAATTACTTTTTATTAAAATGATACGTTAAAGTGGAAGTAAAATTGACGTGAACTTGGGAAAGGAGTTACCTCAATACCACTTGATAGGCCAGCACCACCATTTACAGAAACTTCTGGGTCGTAACTAGAGTAATCTGTAATTGTAAAGATGTTTCTAGCAGATAAACCAAATTTTACGGTATCTACTGTTTCGCCAAATATGTTGTTTACAGTTGCACTTGGCAGTCTGTAATACACAGCAGCTTCTCTTAATCTTACGTAACCAGCAGGCTCAACAAAACGTAATGCATTTGCAGGTTGCCCTAATCTGTCTTGTCCTTCTGGAGTTTCTAAATCTGGAGATGTTTGTCCTAAATCTGTAAGGAATCTAGAAAGGTTAAGGTTTTCACCACCTTTTTTCCATTGTAATAGGAAAGATACATCTACATTATTAAATAACGTTAAGCTGTTATTAAATGCCATTTGGAAATCTGGCTCTACGTTACCTACTTGTAATAGCTCACCATCTACACGACCAACAAGTTGTGTTACAGGTTGTCCTTCTTCAATATAAAAAGTACCTAAACCAGTACCAAAACCAGCACCTGGCTGAGCAAATGCAGGAACATCTAAGCGTGTTACTTCAGAACGGTTAAGGTAAAATTGAACACCTGTATTCCATTTAAAGTTTTCAGTATCTACAACATCAGATCTTACAGCTAATTCTATACCTTCATTCATAAGGTCTGCTAAGTTTGTAGTTTCTGTTGTAAAACCAGAAGATGCAGGAAGTGATCTAGAAAGAATAAGATCATCTACATTTTTGTTGTAATACGTTGCCTCTAAGTTAATACGGTTGTTTAAGAAGCCCATATCAAAACCTATTTCAAATTCTGAAGCTGTTTCTGGCTCAACATCTGGATCTCCTCTTAAGCCTCCTAAAGACTGTCCAGAGTTTCCTCCAATGTTACTAGATCCTAAACTTGTAAAAGTAGCTCCAAATCCTGCAGGCGCGCCTGTTTCACCATAAGCAGCTCTAAGCTTAAACTGGTTGATAGAATCTATGTTCCAAAAGTCAAAGTTATTTAAGTTAACAGCAACAGAAGCTTTTGGGAATCCATAAAATTTATTTGGGTCACCATTTCTAGAAGACTTGTCTAATCTATACCCTAAGGTAGCAATTACTTGGTCTTTATAGTTACCTTCAACTTGTCCAAAATATCCAAAATCTCTTTCGTCTGAAACAAACTGAATAATACTTTGGTTTACAGATTGAGACACATTTGTTTGTCCAGCTGCTAATTGAGAACCAATACTATTTACAAGGTTAGATTGTTGTTGTAAGTATGTTGTACCTAATTGTGTAGTTAAACCTAAGTCTCCTTCCATAGCATCGTGATTCCATATCGCAATAGCTTGAGTGTTAATTTGCGTAAAGTTGTTTTTACCTTGTGCAACAAAACCAAGTTGACCACTAGCAATTTGTCCTTGGTGATCTTCTGGAACGTAAACATAAGTTTGGTTAGCTAAATAATCTAAACCACCACTTAATACTAATTTTACACGGTTTACATCGTCCGTATATAACTTAGTGTTTAAAGTAAGACCTTGTATAATTCTATCATTTTGGTCTTCGTTTGTAGCTCTATCTCTCGTGTCTAATGGGTTACCAGGATAGTTAGGGTTGTTAGGATAGTTTCCATTTTCATCTGGGAAAAGGTTGTTCCAAGGTCTTGTAAATGCTAAAGTGTACCCATAAGATAAACCACCTTCATTTTCATTACCTGTAAAACTACGTGAAGAGTTACTTCTTACATAGTTTGTAGTAGATGTAAAGTCGAAAACATCAGAAAGTTTGTGATCTACGTTAGTTCTAATAGAAAAACGATCAAAACCAGTACGCTTTATAATACCTTCTTCATCTCTGTAAGACCCACCAACGTAAAAGCTTGTTTTTTCATTACCTCCAGTAGCACTTAATGCTGTTTCTGTAATTAAACCAGTCTCACCATAAATAATATCTTCATAGTCGTATAAAGAACCATTTGCTGCAAGTGTAGCATCGTATTTTAGAGCTTCATCTTCACCAAAAGTATCTACTACAGATTGTCTTGTCCAAGGTCTTAAACCTAAAGGATTAGCAATTCTTGTAATACCAACATCTTGCTTAAAGTTAATTTTTGTTTTTCCAGTCTTACCTCTTTTAGTTGTAATAATTATTACACCGGCATTACCACGTTGTCCATAAATAGCAGCTGCAGAAGACCCTTTAAGTATTTCAATATCTTCAATATCGTTTGGATCGATATCTGCAAGACGGTTTGAAGAGTTTTCCTCGTTTCCACGGTTTGCACCAGATGCAAAACGTAATCCAGAAGGAATCTCAACATTGTTTATATATACACCATCTACAATAATAAGTGGTTGGTTGTTACCGTTAATTGAAGAAATACCACGTAAACGTAGTGCGAAACCTCCACCTGGCGCACCAGAAGAAGATGTAATATTTACACCTGTAACTTTACCATAAAGTGCACCATCTACACTAGTTTGTCCTGTTGTTCCTACAAGTTCCTCGGCAGATACTGTAGAAACTGCATTGGCAAGGTTTTTACGTTTTACAGATGTTCCTAGTCCTGTAACTACAACCTCATCAAGTGCAGCAGCAGACTCTTCTAATGAAGCATTAACAGTTCCTGCAGATGAGACAGAAATCTCTTGGGTGGTAAACCCTAATGAAGAAAAAACCAGAGTTGCAGGTGTAGCTCTTAGTTCTATAGTATAGTTACCATCAATGTCGCTCACTGCGCCATTGTTTGTTCCTTTTTCGATAACGTTTACAAAAGGAACGGTTTCTCCTGATCCTGCTTTAGTTATTTTTCCCGTAACCGTCTGTGCGACCATAGCTAAAGGAAAGATAAGCAGTACAAGCAAAATCAATTTTTTGCTAAAATACAAGTGTTTCATAATGAATTGGATTTGATTAATATGTGACGAATGTAGAAAATACATAAGCGAATATAATGCATTTGTTAAATATTTAACAAATAGAAACGTTCATTGTTCTAAAAACAAGGTGTAAGTGCAATTAGTGAGAAACAACTATTAAAATATGCAATATTTTTGTTAAATTGTAAAATCTAGCTGCAGTTTAAAGAGATTATCATTTCTCGTAATTCCTATTCTTTTACAGTGTTTAAATCTATACAAGTTCTTAAATTTGCACTCTTAAATTTAAGTTATGTATAGATCACATTCTTGTGGTGAGTTAAACTCAGATCACATTGGTAATCAAGTCACTCTTTCTGGATGGGTGCAAAAAGTAAGAGATAAAGGTTTTGTGGTATGGGTAGATCTTAGAGATCGTTATGGTATAACTCAATTAGTTTTTGATGAGGAGCGTACGTCTTTAGAGATATTAAATCGTGCCCAAGAACTTGGTCGTGAGTTTGTTATACAAGCAAAAGGAAAGGTAATTGAGCGTGAATCTAAAAACAAGAATATCCCAACTGGTGATATTGAAGTGCTCGTTGAAGAACTTACTGTTCTTAATGCTGCAAAAACACCTCCTTTTACAATTGAAGATGATACGGATGGTGGTGAAGATTTAAGAATGAAATACCGTTACTTAGATATAAGAAGAACTCCAGTTAGAGAGAACTTAATATTTAGGCACAAGGTTACTATTGCAGTAAGAAACTATTTGTCAGACTTAGGGTTTATTGAAACCGAAACTCCATACTTAATAAAATCTACACCTGAAGGTGCAAGAGACTTTGTTGTGCCTAGCAGAATGAATGAAGGGCAATTTTATGCCTTGCCACAATCTCCTCAAACTTTTAAGCAATTGCTTATGGTTGGTGGTATGGATAAATACTTTCAAATTGTAAAATGCTTTAGAGATGAAGACTTAAGAGCAGATAGACAGCCAGAATTTACACAGATAGATTGTGAAATGGCGTTTATAAAACAAGAAGATATCTTAAATACATTTGAAGGTTTAACTACACATTTACTTAAAGAACTTAAAGGAGTAGAGGTAACCGAGTTTCCTAGAATGACCTATGATGACGCAATGAAGCGTTATGGTAATGATAAGCCAGATATTAGGTTTGGGATGGAGTTTGGTGAACTAAACGAAGTTGCACAACATAAAGACTTTGGTGTATTTAACTCTGCAGAACTTGTAGTAGGTATAGCAGTACCTGGAGCAGCATCATATACTCGTAAAGAAATAGACGCCTTAGTAAATTGGGTTAAAAGACCTCAAGTAGGTGCTTTAGGAATGGTGTATGTAAAATGTAATGAAGATGGAACCTATAAGTCTTCGGTAGATAAATTTTATGACCAAGAAGATCTAGCAAAATGGGCAGAAGTTACTGGTGCTAAACCAGGCGATTTAATTTGCGTGCTTTCTGGAGATACACATAAAGTAAGAACACAACTTAGTGCATTGCGTATGGAAATGGCAGAGCGTTTAGAACTAAGAAAGTCAGACGAATTTGCTCCACTTTGGGTAATAGATTTTCCATTATTAGAATGGGATGAAGATACAAAGCGTTATCACGCTATGCACCATCCATTTACGTCACCTAAACCTGGACAATTAGAGCTTTTAGAAACTAATCCTGGAGAAGTGAAAGCAAACGCATACGATCTTGTCTTAAATGGTAATGAAATAGGTGGAGGTTCTATACGTATACACGATAGCAAAACTCAAGCTTTAATGTTCGATTATTTAGGCTTTACTCCAGAAGAAGCAAAAGCTCAATTTGGATTCTTAATGGATGCTTTTCAATACGGTGCGCCACCTCACGGCGGACTAGCATTTGGACTTGATAGATTGGTAGCTATATTAGGTGGACAAGAAACTATTAGAGATTTTATAGCATTCCCTAAAAACAATGCTGGTAGAGATGTTATGATAGATGCTCCTGCAAAAATAGATGAAGAGCAACTTAAGGAGCTTCATCTTAAGCTTAACCTGTAATTATGAAAAAGTTTATTGTCATCTTATTTTTTAGTTGTGCAATAATACTTTGCCTTGGTTTTTGGAAATTAGATACAGAAGATGTTGCCTTGGGTCATAAACTTATAGGAACAGCTTGTTTGTTAGGCATGTTCATTCTTATACCTTGTTTTATATATTACCGTTGGAAAGGGAAAAATGTTAGAGATTATATGCTAACAGATGAAGCCTTTAAACGAATGAAAGAATTTAATAAAGACAAGGAGAAGAACAAACGAAATCCCAACAACTCTAAATAATTAAAAAACGCAGACTCTTATGAGTTGCGTTTTTTTAAGCTTTTTTCTGAAATCAATTTTGCTATATTTATAACATGGTTGCAAAACGAGTTTGTTTAGAGTGTGGTACAAAGTTAATGGGTCGAGTAGATAAAAAGTTCTGCCATGACGGTTGTCGTAACGCTTACAACAACAATATTAATAAAGACAGTAAAAATCTTATTAGAAATATTAATAACAGGCTTCGTAAAAACTACCGAATTTTAGAAGCGTTTAACCCCAAAGATAAAACCAAGACTACGCGTACTAAATTACTTGCCAAAGATTTTGACTTCAATTATTTTACAAGCACATATACAACCAAAGCAGGCAAGGTGTATTACTTTGTTTATGATCAAGGCTATCTAGAACTAGATAATGATTTCTTCGCATTAGTAAAGCGACACTAACTAATATGGATACAGAAACTATTCTATTAATTGCAGGTTTTGCTTTTGCATTTATAATTATAATATGCAGTTACTATTTCTCAAAACGTAATGTTGTATTAAGGCAATTAACCAAAGTGAAAAGCACATCTTTAGTTAGTGTTAGGCATAATCAAAAAGTGAAGGTTTTTGGAAAAGTAAAAGCAGGTACAGATGTACTAACCGCACCACTAAGTAAAAGAAAGTGTGTTTATTATTATGTTGAAGTTAAAGAAAAGAATGGAAATAACGGAAGCCGAACCATCTTTAAAGAAGAACGTATAAAAAACTTTATGATTGAAGCAAATGGCGCTTTTGCAGTAATAAAACCGCAATCTAACTTAAAGACTGTAACAAGTTATGTAGTACAAGATATAAGTCATTCTACCGGATTTTTAAATGACGCTTCACCACGCTTAAGACATTTTATTAGGACAAGAGATATAGGAGCAACAACACTATTTGGTTTCAATAAAAACTTAGAATACAAAGAATCATCTATTGAAATAGGAGAGCGCATTGCTGTACTTGCTACAGCAAAATGGAAAAAATTAAACACGCCTATCGAAGGTTACAACTATTCTAGCATATTAGAGCTAGAAGGAACACAAGACGACAAACTTATCATTACAGATGATCCTGTAGCTTTTAAAGACAAACTTTAATTTACTTCCAGTTTTGTTGCTTTAAATTTAAAGCAGCTTTTAAAATATCTTTTTGACTAATTAATCCTACAAGCTTCCCTTCTTCAACAATAGGAAAACGTCTCCTTTTAGCGCTTAAGAATTGGTTGGCTGCATCAAAAATATTCATATTACCATCTATAGTTTCTACATCTCTTACCATGTGTTTTTCAACTGTAGCATCATCCATTGGTAAATTGTGGTATCTACTATCACTAATCTGTTTTATGCAGTCACCTTCAGAAATAATACCAACAAGTTCATTTTGGTCATTTACTACTGGACCACCAGAAATTTTGTGTTTTACGAGTGTCTGTATCACCTCCATCACGTTTTGGCTTGGTGTGAAGGTGACGAGTTTTCTACTCATATAATCAGACACCGTAATTTGCTCTTTGCTACCTTTTGTAGGTTTAGCTCTACGACCCATGTAATTTGAAATTCCCATAATATAAGTGGTTTAGTTAACACTTAAAGTTAGGTAATAATTTAATACAGGTCTTTATATTCTTCAATAAAATTAAAATACAGGCAGTTGAGCGTTAGTGATTTACCAGTAAAAATGTTTGGCTTCAGCTTGTTTCTTAATAGCCGCTAACATCGCGCTCTGTAGGTTGTTAGCCTTATTTAATGTTGTAGTTTCTTTGGCTATGTAATTTTTTCGTTTGGTGTTTAATTGCTGTATTTTTTCTTGTAATTGTTTACGCTCTTTAGTTTTTAATACAATGTAGGCTTCAATCTCTGCTGTAGATTTTCCTGCCAACGCTTTAGGTAGTTGGGCAGTATTTAATTTTGAAAGGGTTACTTCATTTTCATTTACAGCATCTACAAGATCCCAACTTTTACTTGTGTAAAGATGAGAGCTTTTACTAACTGCTCTTTTAATTGCGCTACTCTCATTATAACTCATAGCATTATCATCTTGAGATATTTGTACTTCAGCTTTTTCTAGCCCTTTTGCGCCATACGGTATATAGGTGTTATTCAATTTTGTGTTTAATTTTAAAATAGCATCATCGTATGGAGAGGCAACGTGTACTATGGCCTTATTATGATCTATTGCCATATAATCGCCTCCAGTAAGTAGTGCACCATCTCGCCAATAAGAAGAAACGCCATGATTGTAGCTTCCGCAGAACATAGTATTTACGGTAATGTCATGTTCTTTAGCATTTTGTGAGGCATCAACATAGTTTATTTGTCCTTGCGTATACGGTTCATTTCCTGCTATGAAAATAAGCTTTAAGGTTTCGTCTTCGTTTTCCCATTCTAAATTGGTTACTGCAGTTTGTACAACTGTACCACAATATTCACTGCCGCCATTAGTAGTTAAAGAAAATAATGCTTTTGAGACATCATCTAAATCTTGTGTGAACTCTAAAATTTTGCGAGTATAGCCGTCATATTGAGAAAGGTTACTATTTCCATACTCATACAAAGCAATACTTAAGGTTGGTGCTTTTCCATAACATTTAGCTAAGGATAACTCATTTACAATATCCCAAAGTTGAGCTCTTGCTTGGTCTATTAATCCGTCCATACTATTACTGGTATCTAACAATAATGCAACCTGTATTTTTGGAGTCTCGTTAGTCGCAGGTGTGTGTAATTGGTGAGTAACTTCTGGAGCATCTGCTAAGAGAGTTTCAGATTTTGAATTTGCATTTACGCAGCCAATAAGACTTAAACAACTTACAATAATTGGTAGGGCATTAATTTTCATCATCTTTTTTTTAATTGAACATCATAAAAGTACTTGTACAGTAGGGCAATAAAAATTGGTAATGAGTAACTGGTACATACTATTGAGTGAATAGCACATATGAATGATTCAGCTATTCAAAATGAGAGCAAAAACGTATTAAATTGAGTATTTACAGCACATCTGCATTTTTTTGAACCGTTTTATTGTAGTAGGTTTAACCTTTCAAAAGTACTTATGAAACACATTTTCATCATCTTATTTTTCATCTGTTCAGTGCCTAGTTGTGTTGCTCAAATTGGAGAACAAACTATTGTGAGAGGTACAGTTTTAGAAGAAGGTACCTACAATCCTTTTTCCAACGCTAATGTTGAGGTTGTTGGAGGCGCTTATACGACTACAAATGCGGCTGGCGAATTTAGGTTACAGGCAAGAATAGGAGAAGAGCTTGTCATTAGACACGAAGATTTTGAAACGGTGTATCATACCATTGGTAGAAATGACAATATTAAACTCACAGTTGCACCAAACAAAACAAAACCTAAAGCTGTAAAGCGAAATAAACAGGTTACTCAAGAACGTTTTCAGCAGTATTTAGACTCTGCCAAAAATGTACTAAAAAAAGATGCAAAAATAAGTATCGAGTATGTTGCTAAGGCCTTGGCAACAGATCAAGAACAAGCGTTATCTAAACTTCAAAAAGCAAAGGCTTATGAGTTGCTGGGCGATATTTACACGTATTGGAAACAGCATGATTTAGCAGTAAGCAATTACAAGTTTGCTATACGAGATAATGTTTCAACGCAACGGCAGCTAAAATTGGCAAAAGCTTATACACTCAATAAGAACTACCAAGAAAGTATATCTCTTTATAATGAGCTAAAAAATAAATCGCTTTCTAATTATAATGAAGTTTTACGATTAGAAGGTTTGGGAGATACCTATAAAAATACTGGTGATTTAAATAAAGCTATTACCCAATATCAACAAGCGCTTACCTTGGCAGAAAAGCATTTGTTTACGCCAAAAGTTACAGACTTAAATTCGAAAATCGCGGAGACTTATGATGCTAAAGGAGCCACTAAACCTGCAGAAGATTATTATGAAAATTCATTAAACCTTGCTAATAAGGAAACACGTAAACGTGCTGCAGAAGAAAAAACTAAGGTAGCAGATTTTTACAGTAAGAATAGATCTTATAGACAAGAAATACAATTACGCCAAGAGGCCTTAAAAGATATTGAGGTATTGTCTGAAGATGCTGTGGAGAAAGAACAGGAAATTGATAACGAGAGTGCATTAACGCCACAAAAACAAAACTATAAAATTGCAAACGCCTACGCTGCACAGGAAAATATTGAAGATGCCATACCGTATTTACAAAAGAGTATAAAAGAAGCCAAGACAAACAATGATTTGGTGGTGCAAAAGGACGCAACTAGAAAATTAGGAGAGCTTTATAGAGCAAAGGGAGATATAACTAAAGCCGAAGAAACGTTTAAGGATTATGAAGTTGTTGTAGATCAACTATACGTTCAGAAAGAACAGGAAATTTCTCAGGCAGCAAGATTTAGTAGAGACCTCACACTAAAACAAACTCGAATAGAAAGCTTAGAAAAAGACAGAGCGCTAAATGAGTCGCGTTACCAATTAGCAGTGGAAAATCAAAGTTTAGTAAACCAAAGCAACAGAAGACAAAAATGGATTATTGGTGTTTTAATTGCATTGGCGTTGGCACTATTGGTTGCAGCATATTTAATGTACAGGAATAACAAGCAACAAAAATTTGCAAATAACTTGTTGGCTTTAAAGTCGCTGCGGTCACAAATGAATCCGCACTTTATATTTAACGCGCTCAACTCTGTAAACAGCTTTATAGCAACTAATGATGAGCGTGCCGCTAACAGATATCTATCAGAGTTTTCTGGACTTATGAGAGCTGTTTTAGAAAACAGTGAGGAAGATTTTATACCATTATCAAAAGAGATAGAGCTGCTTCAAAAGTATACCAAGTTAGAGCACTTTAGGTTTCAGGATAAGTTTGATTATGATATTTTGGTAGATGATGCAATACCTACAGATCAATTTAAAATTCCGCCTATGTTATTACAGCCTTATATAGAAAATGCAGTGTGGCACGGCTTGAGGTATAAGGAAGATAAAGGTAATTTGTTGGTGCATTTTCAATTAAAAGATGAGCATACAGTAGTTATTATAATTGAAGATGATGGTATTGGCAGAGCTCAATCTAAAGCTATTAAAACAGACAATCAGAAAAAACAAAAGTCTCAAGGCATGAGTAATATACAACGTCGTATTTCAATTTTAAACGATATGTATAGTGACACTATTGCAATTGCCATTTCAGATAAAGACCAAACTAACCACACAGGAACTCGTGTTGCTGTAACCTTAAAGAAACACTAATGATCTTAGATGCCATTTTAGTTGAAGATGAGGCAAGAAGCCGTGATATTCTTAGAAATTACATTACTAAATATTGTCCCAATATTAATTTGGTAGGCGAAGCAAGTGGTGTAGATGAAGGTCTTGAGCTTATAAGAAATCATCAATTAGATCTTGTGTTTCTAGACGTTGAAATGCCGTATGGTAATGCGTTCGATCTTCTTGAAAAAGTAGGCGATCGCACATTTGAAACAGTTTTTGTTACCGCTTATGATCATTATGCAAAAGACGCCTTAAATGCTCATGCTTCATACTATCTTTTAAAACCAATAAATATAGATGAGCTTATAAAAGCTGTAGATTATGTGGTGGCTATAAAAACCAAAGAATCACAGTTAAAGGATAAAGTGCTTTCTGCAAATATAAAAGCTGTAGATGGTAAAATAACCATTCCTACACAAGAGGGTTTTGAGGTCTTACAGGTTAATAACATTTTATACTGCGAAGCAGATAACAACTACACTACTATTTATTTAGAAGACACTAAAAAAGTGGTGAGCAAAACTCTTAAGTATTTTGAGGATGCGCTAACAGATTCTGGTTTTGCCAGAATACACAAATCCTATCTTGTTAATGTAAACGCCATTACCAAATATATAAAGGGAAAAGGTGGCCAAGTAGAGTTAAAAAGCGGCAAAGTACTTTCTGTTTCTGCATCTAAGAAAGCAGATCTTTTAAATTACTTTTCCTGATGTTCTAACATAGTTAGTGCAAACTTAAGTTTCCAGTATGGTATGGTTTCTTCAAAATGAAGGTAGTAGGGTTTTAAACCTTCAGGATGGTTTAATGTTTTACTTGCAGTCTTAACTTTAGAAAGTTCTTCATCTGTTACAAATTCATTTAAGTTTAATGAAAGTTTATCTTCTAAATGAAGCTTTAGTAAGTGGCTGTAAATAGTGTTTAAAGACAAATCACGCTCTTTGCTAATATCTTCAACAGGCATTCCTTGCGTATATAATTGAAGTGTTTGTTGGTATGTGTCTACCTTAGGTTTTTGTTGTGCTTTATATGTTTTAATAACATCAATAAATGGTTTTGCATAGCTCTCTAACTTAGCTTTACCAACACCACTAATATCTGCAAAAGCTTCAATTGTGGTAGGTTGCTTCTTAATCATATCTTTTAAGCTGGCATCACTAAAAATAATATAGGCAGGCACATTTTTTTCAGCAGCTATAGCAGAACGCTTGTTTCGCAATTGCTCAAATAGGCTGTCATTCTTAGTTACTTTAGTAGTCTTAGCATCTTTTAAAGCTTTCACATCTTCGGTATGTGCTAATTGAATGTTCTGCCCTTCAAATAAAATTGCCTTTGCTAAAGGTGTAAGCACTAATCTTCCATTTTCGTGAAAGTAAACCTCCAACACACCAAGATTTATTAATTGAATAATGTATTGCTGTAAATCGTTCCAGGAAACATTGCTTATAGCACCATAGGTCTTTATATTCTGGTATCCTTTATCAAATACTTGTGCATTTTTGGCACCACGTAACACATCAACAATCATAGTGACACCTTCTTGCTCTTTAACGCGTGCCACTGCCGAGCAAACCTTTTGCGCTATAACTGTTCCATCTACATATTTAGGCGGATTTTGACAAACATCACAATACCCACAATCTTTAGTAAGATGTTCTCCAAAATAATTAAGCAAGGCTTTTCTACGGCAACTTAAAGCTTCAGCGTAATGTTGCATACGCTCTAATTTTGCCAACTGAAACTCTTCTGTAGCTGTGCCTTCGGTAAATCTGCGTAATTGTATCACATCTGCATAACTGTAAAACAGTAAGGTGTGTGCTTTTAAGCCATCTCGTCCTGCACGACCAATTTCTTGATAATAGCCTTCTATATTCTTAGGCATATTATAATGTATAACCCAACGCACATTACTTTTATCTATTCCCATACCAAAGGCAATGGTTGCCACAATAATGGGTGTGGTGTCATTTACAAAACCCTCTTGTATGCTAGCACGATCTTCTGGAGATAAACCTGCGTGATAAGCTTTAGCCTTATAACCAGCTTGTTTTAGTTTTTGGGCAAGCTTTTCTGTACTCTTTCTGCTCAGGCAATAAATAATACCGCTTTGGGCACCTCGAGGACCTAAAAATTTAAGAATTTGTTTAATGCGACTTTGACCTGGTCTTACATCTAAAAATAAATTTTGCCTATCAAAAGAGGCCAAGTGCTTTTTAGCGTGAGAGATATTAAGCTGTTTGCTAATATCATCTTGTGTTGCCTTATCGGCAGTTGCTGTAAGAGCAATTATGGGAATTTGCGGAAACTCCTGTTTTAAACTCCCAAGTTTAGTGTAGGCTGGTCTAAAATCATGTCCCCAAGCAGAAATACAATGCGCCTCATCTACCGCAATTAGGTTTAGAGTAATTGTACTAATGGTGTGGCGTAAGTTTGGTAAGCTTTCTGGTGCCACATAAAATAAAGATAACTCACCTTTTGTAAGTTGTTGCAACACGTGTTGCTGCTCTTCTTCTGGTTGGCTACTATTGTAATAAGCAGCAGATATACCATTGGCTCGCAATGCATCTACCTGATCTTTCATAAGAGCAATTAATGGCGAAATAACCAAAGCAGTTCCTTCTTTGGCTAATGCAGGCAATTGGTAGCACAACGATTTTCCACCACCAGTAGGCATAATAGCTAAGGTGTCTTTCCCCGAAAGCACATCGTTTATAATGGCTTCTTGGTTGGGCTTAAAGCTGTCATAACCAAAATGAGTTTTTAATAGTTGGGTGATAGATGAAGTAGTAGATGTCATTTAAAAGTGAGCTTTCTATAGTATACGTTGCGCCGTTAAGGTAAGAATTAGGGATGAGTGATAAACGAAAAGCGAAGAAAAATATATGTAATATATATGTTGTTTTCTTCGCTATTGTTTTCTGACTTTAAAATTATTTAGACATCATTAGCAGCTCACTGCAAACCACTTCTGTGGTGTAGCGTTTGTTGCCATCTTTATCGTCCCAAGAACGGTTGGTAAGCTTTCCCGTTATGGCTACTTCTTTACCTTTACACACATAATTTTCTACAATCTCTGCGGTTTTGCCCCAAGCTACAATATTGTGCCAATAGGTTTGTTCTACCTTTTCTCCATTTTTGTCTTTATAAGATTCGTTTGTGGCGATTGAAAATTTAGCCAGTTTTTTACCTGACTCTAAGTTGATAATTTCTGGGTCTTGTCCCAAATTCCCGATCAATTGTACGTTGTTTCTTAGCGTTTGCATAATAATTAGTTTTTAAATTAAACAATTGAGATAATGACAGTTTAGTTGTATTGACTGCCGATGCAAAGATGTAGCAGCGTTCTTGTATTAATCGGTAAGTAAATATTTGTAAACGATTGTAAGTGCTTGTTGTCGCTTGTAAACGTTTAAATAATTACAAATCAATTTATTATGTTAATTTAAAAATTATAAGTTTTTTAATGTGTTTTATTGATTAAGTTTGGAGTTACGCTTATAAACTAGTTGTAGGTAATTTTGGCAAACGTTAAACTATGATAATAAAAATAGGTTTTTTGCTACTTTCAATAATTTTCATTGGATGTGATAGTAACGAGAAAAAGAGTATGTATAATAGCGGATTAAAACAAGAATCACAACAATTACTAATCGAACCCGACACTATTTATGATGTTGAACTTGCAATAAAATTGTGGGAAAAACAAGATACTGTAAGCGCAATTATAATTGATACAGCTTGTATAAAACAAAAGGAAAGAGCAAAAACTGATATAGATAATGGCAAACTGATTTATTATCGCTCGAAAATTTGGTATGAATGGAAAGAAATGGCGGAATTGTTATCGGACTATGATATTGAATACAAAGATTTTGACCACTTTTGTTTCGGACCACCACCTGGATTTGAATATGATTGTTATGAAAAAGAAATGTGGAATGCCATAAACAATAAACTTGGAGCGAACACAATCGATTCATTATGGCAAATAGCGGAAAAAAAGTTCGTTTTAAAATATCCAGACAGTGTTTATATAAAGGACGGAATTGACATAAGGAGTAAATATCTGACTGAGTAAAAAACTACCTACAACAATGTATATAAAAAATAGCGCGATCAGCTGAAAACACAGACGTTCGGGCACTTTTTCGAGGTCGCCAAATTTTTAAATTTGGCTATTTGAGAAAAGAAATATAAATAGAAAAATTTAAAAATTCGGCTCGAGTACAACCGAACGGTTAGCGCCCTTTTTCAGCGCTACTTTTCATATACTGAGACGTTGTAATGCAAGTTGAGCAACGAAACGGAATTTGACGATAAAAAAAATTAATTAAAATGGCATTTGGAGCAGGACACGTTCAGGATATGAATAATCGGATGAAACAAAACCGAGCACAACGTCCATCAAATCGGCCAAAGTTTAAAGAAAATAATCGTGATGGAATTTACTCAACTGACAAGAAAACGGAACGACCGAATTTTAAAACTGTACCTGAAAAAGAACTGACTGAAATAAAAAAAAGGATTCGCAAACGTGCTGAAAAGAAACAAAGAAAAGAGCGATTAATTTTCGGAATTTTTATTGTTTGCGCATTGATTTCAATAATTGGAATTTTAATATGGTTGAATTAAAAAACCTGCGTACAACAATGTATAACCGCAATTACGGCGGATTCGACTACGTCCGAATCCACTCGGAATTGCTAACGTCTGTGCTAAACCGAAAATTAACGCATATTAACCCGTAACTGACGGTTATACGAGACCGTTGTAATGCAATAGACAAAACCAAAGCTGAATGAATTTCTTTAAACATTTAAAACCTAAAAACGAAAAAATTCAAGTTAACCTCGGAATTAAGGAATTAAAAAAAACGCTTGATTCAAGAGGAAAGAATTTTCATTTTAAATGGCTATCTGAAAATAGTTTTATAATCAGTTTGAATTTTTCTTTTGGTTCAAACCTTCTGTTTGACGTTAATTATGCAAATACAAAAAGTGACATAATTGCTGAGGGAAAAATAGCAGAATTAAATGATTCTGAATCGACAATTATTTTAAAAACGAAAAGCAAATATTGGCTGACTTTTATTCTTTTATTGCCAGTTTTAGTACTGTTTTTTGAATTGACTTTTGATTTAGGAATTCCTTTTCCATTTTTCTTTGTTTTCCCGATTGCTTATGTCATCCTAATAAACTTCATAAAAACTGAGGACGAAAAGCTGATTCATAAATTTAAAGAACACTTAAAAAAGGAAATAAATAACGCATTACAACAAAGTATATAAAAAATTGCTAGTTTTAGCTTTACCAATGTTAGTTGCTTTGTTTGCTAGCTTCTGATTTTCCTTCGGAAAATCCTCGCACACAAACACGCAACATTTCATATACATAAACTTTGCCGCGAATTTGAAAAATGACGATACTACTATTTTCAGCATTTCTACTTTTAATAATTTTGTTAATTAAACTTTTTGCTTGTAAAAAGCGGAATAGTGGATTGAGAATACTCGTAGGATTCGGAATTGTAATCGGACTTTCGGCTTTGGGCTTGAATTTATTGTTTGACGACTCATTCGGAGCTTCAACACCAGTCAATGTTCGAACTGAAAACTTGACTGACAAAAAATTAAAGATTTATTCAATAGCTTTTTGGAGCAATAACTGGAATGGAACTGGAAATTATGTGACTTATGACACGGAGCTAAAACCAAATGGAAAGTCTGACTTTTGGTTCGAGAATGATGGAACCATAGAATTCTGGATTGTAGCAAAAAATAGAAGCGGAGGAATTGAATACTTGAAAGTTATAACGGAACAAAAAAGTGAATTTGATTTCGAAATAACAGAAACCAAAAACATTAACTCTGACAAAATCCAAATCGCGGAGGAATTGACTTTAAAAAAGGACAAAAGTGAACGAATGAAAAAGTATGCGATTTGGTCGAATATTGGGTTGATTGGACTTCTGATTTTAAGTCTGGTAAAAATAAAATCTGGTGGCAACAATGTATAACCACATTTACGGCGGATTCGACTAAGTCCGTATCCACTCGGAATTGCTAACGCCAGTTCTTAACCGAAAAAAATAACTTAAAACCCGTAACTGACGGTTATATTAGACCGTAGCCAATTTGAGAAAAATTAGTTCTCAAGAGTCATATTGTAACACATCAGTTAAAAAGCAGACTCATATAATAGAGTATATCCTAAATATTAAATTTAAATACTTATGAAATTAGATGAAGCATCTGCATTTTTCAAAAATTTAATAATAGAATCAGATAATAAAACTGAGATCAAAATTTATAAGAATTTTATTTCAATTTTTACTGATTTGAATAATAGAGATCTTTCAGAAGAACAGTTAAAATCAATAGAAGAAAAACTTGATTCTCTAAATTTTAATGAGAACTCTGATAACAGAAAAAAACACTTCAAGCAAAAGCTGAACCTATTTGTAGGGTATTTAAAAGAAAAATTATCCCTGATTTCAAAAGGTTATTATTCTGCAATCGGAATGAGCCTTGGTATGAGTTTTGGAGTTGCGTTTGGAGCAGCTTTCAAAAATGTTTCATATGGATTAATTTTCGGGATGTTAATTGGAATGTTAATTGGAATTGCGAAGGACTCTAAAGCTAAAAAAGAAGGCAAAGTTTTAAGTACGAATCTGTAATAAAAACAGACTACAACACCTTATAAAATTAATTGCTAGTGCAAGTATATTTTTGAAAATCTTTGAGTATTTTCTTTTCGGTTTGTCTTTACTAAATTAGGTGCTTAAAAAAGCACTATTCTTATACATAAAGGCTGTACAACATTTGATGAAACACAAAACGATAATATTTATAATCGGACTTTTAGTTCTGATTTCTTGCTCTGAAAAGTCGGAATTTCTAAATGATTGTGAATGTGAAAAATTTAATTTAAAAAATGGAATAATTGTAAACGGAAAGGAAAACCGATATTCAATTATTTTGCCAGATAATAGTTGGGAGCTAGAAATCGTTGAAAATGGAATAAGTGCCGGAACTTTTGGAGAAAATGCTTTTAAATATTTTGGAGTGACTGAAATGAGAAAAGCAAAACCTTGGAAGTCTCTTGAAGAACAACAAAAGGATGTTGAAAGCAAATATGAAATAATTGAATCTGGAATTACAGACGTTTTTGAAAAGAAAGCCATTTGGAATCTTGTAGAAGAGAAATTCGATACAATACCAATAATCGGATTGTATGTGACTGTTGAGCATCCATCGAAAGATTTATTCTATACTGTGAACCTTGCAGTCTCAAAAAATAAGTATGGAAAAAGAGAAATATGTGAACTCGAAAATATAATCAAGTCGTTTAAAATGAATTAAAAAAAACGCTTGCCAACAATGTATAACCGCAATTTCGGCGGATGCGACTACGCCCAAATCCACGCGGAATTGATAGCGTCAGTTTTAAACTGAAAATAAACGCTAATTTCAAATTAAACTGACATTTATGGAAATAATTTAAACGTATTTATTTTGATAGTAGATATTTCAGACAGAACACATTTGTGTAATGAAATTACCAAGGACTACGAAGCATTGGCTAACAAATGTAACTTAATAAGAAAAAAATTAAAAAAAACTCTTGGAAAGTCTAAACTTAAGAATGATTTTTTTAATCATAAAAATGGTGTTGGTTATAAAATACCTGAGAGTAAAACTTTTTGGACAATTTTTTATAAAGTATATAAAAACACATCAGTTGAAAATACTAGATTTATATGTATTCACAAACACTTTGAGAATAGAAAAACTTTTTACATTGTTTTAGATTCACAACAAATAAACGATGTTTTATTACAAATATTTAATCCTCATTTTATAGATAGATTTATAGAACGATTAGGTTTAACTTTTACATCAAATGAATTGGAGATTACTCGATTTCTTTTTGAAGAAGAGTTTCGAAATATAGAAAAGTGGGAGAATTCGTTAAATGAAACAAAATATTATCAAATAACAAAATGGGGGATTTCTTTAGGAGAATACGATGAAACTCAAAAAATATTTCACAATAAAACATTTTTAAGCAAAAAAGAGCTATTTGAAGATCAAAACATTGATTTGAAACAACATTTCTTAAATGCTATAAAAAAATATGACATCAAAAAGTACAAATCATTTATTGAATATTGGAAAGAATATCTTGATCCTATAGAAATTTCATCTATGGAATTACTTAATTTAGATTTAAATCAAAAAGAAACACCAGGTTTAGATTTTTTAATGAATGAAATTAATAAAAACTGGAAATAAACGCTAATTTAACAATTAACCACAAGTTGAATAAACTCGACAAAATTTAGATTTAATATTATGAAATTGAAAAGTTTTATTGTTACAGTAATCCTAATTATTTGTGGATTAAATGCATATTCTCAGAACGAAGTTCCTACAATTGACAACATTGTATTTAAGGACGGAACAATTAAAGAAGGTGTTTTAAAAATTAATAATTCCCAAGGCATAGAATTCAATGGTAAAGTTAAATTGTGTATTGGAAAAAAGAATAAAGATTGTATTTCATATCTAATATCTGATATTGAAAATATTACCCAAGCACCACCTAAATTAATTGTTAATCAACTTAATGAGATAAAGGCTTCTAAAAATTACGAGGAGATTCTTCAAAAAAGTGACAAACCTGATGAATTTAAAATTGAAACTTATATAAATCGTTATAAGGTTATTTATAATGATAATGAAGACATAGGTGGTTTAGCAAAATTAATATATTCAGGAAAAAATGCTGACTTTTATTATTATTCTAAACCTGGAAAAAGTGGTGGTAAAACGTATATAACCAAACCAAATTCTAACTCTATAGTATTTAGCTATAATAGTACCTTAACTTCTGATAAGTTTAGCTTAAAACAATTATCAGAATATTTTAAAGATTGTGAGGTTTTCTCTAAAAAAAGTTCTGAAAAAAATGCTCATAAAAAGTATAAAATAAAATATTTTTATAAGCTTTCAGACAATTGTTCTGTTTAGGATAAAACTAAACAAAGTGTTAGTGACTAACAATTTGTGCAACCCTACTAGTTGTATACTACTTCTGAAAATCACTGAATATTTTTAGTTTGGTGCGCACTTATTAATTTAAATGCTACCTCGCTAAATTATACATTTTAACACAGTAACTTAAAGCTCTAATACCAACCTTATGAAATTACCAACCCCAAAACAAATTATTAGAGTGCTACTGTTTGTGGGAACAGCAATCTCATTATATTTTGTGCCGTGGCCAATAGTTACAGCTTGGATAACACCTTTACCAAATACCATACAGGAACAAGTAAACAACGCTAAAGATTATGGGTTTGATGGTATCGTGGTTTTTGTAGATAGAGGACAAGAAAAGCAACAAGAATTTTACACTTCAGGATATAAGAATAGAGCATTACAAACACCAGCAGATCCTCAAGCCTTATTTAAAATAGCAAGTGTAAGTAAACTTTACGTAGCACTTTCCATAGCCAAATTAGAGCGTAGCGGTAAACTTTCAATACATAAAACGCTATCCCATTACCTGCCAGAATTAGAAGGAAGTATAGATAATGCTAAAGACATAACCCTAAAAATGATGGTTACCCACAGAAGCGGTATTCCCAACTATACAGATGTGCCTAATTTTTGGGCAAATCCACCAAGTAGTGAACAGAAAGTTCTCGAGCTTGTTTTAAATAAGCCAGCCAATTTTGAGCCGGATCAGGATTATGAGTACAGTAATACCAATTACTTGTTGCTTGGTCGTGTAATGAATCGTGTTTTAGGATATAGCCATTTACAATATATACAACAAGAAATTTTAAATCCGTTGCATTTAAACAATACGTACACTTCTTTAAATGATGTGAATATCGAAGACGTTATGAGTGGCTATTATGTAGGATATGAGGAAGATCTTAAGACAGATTATATTGGATCTATGCTTGCTACTGCACAAGATTTAGGCAAGTTTATAAGAGCGTTAAACGATGGCTCTGCATTTTCTGATGCTAAGGAACAAGAGATATACACATCCCTTTATAAATTTAACCATACTGGCCTTATACCAGGATACCAAACCATAGCAGAATACCACCAAGATATTAATACGGTTGTTATACAGTTTACTAACACCGTAAATTTTAATGGCTACAATTGGAACTTATCTGAGATTATGTATAGTCGAATTTTAAAAATTCTGAAGTCAAAAGATTAAAATCTATATGTCATTATAAACCCTTAGCACCTTATGAAAGCTATAACAATTGTAAATAGAGCATTAACACCTAAGGAAAGTAATCAAGTTAATTTAGGGTTTGATACATTAATGCGAGAAGAACATGTAGCGTTAGAGGAAACAGAACCCATACATTTTGTAGCAATACAGGAAGATAATCTTATTGGCTGTGCTATAGGATTAGCACATAAAAACGGCGACGTATTTTCAGGTTGGTTTCACTTAACAGATTTGTTTGTAGAGAAAGAATTTCGAAATTTAGGCATAGGCGCATCACTCTTAAAAGAACTTGAAGCACACTGCAAAGCAAATGGTGTTACTAAAATTTGGTTATGGACATCTGGAGCAGCTTCAGTTAGATTTTATAAAAGACACGAGTATTCACAATTTGCAGAATTAGAACAGTGGTATTCAGATGGTAGCAGTCGTATTGGACTACGAAAAACAATTTAAAATATTTCAGAATAAAAACGGAAGTCAATTTCTATCTAAAACAATAGATTAGATATATTTGAAAGACCATTTACATACAGTATACTATTAATTACTACCTATGAAAAAAGCCATCTTACTTATACTTGCTTGTGTTGCATTATCATCTTGTGCACTTAAACCAATACCATCTCAGTTTAACTTTGTGAAAACAAATCTAGAAGAGGTTTCATTAGACAGTCTAGGAAACGGAACCATTATGGTATATAATGGCGCAAATTTCTTACATAAGATAGACAATACTGCACGACTTAATATTTGGATAGATGAAAAGCCTTTAGGTCAAATTCGTCCTAGTGAATATGTAATTATAAATTTAAAAGATGGCAAACGTCTCTTTAAGGCAGTACATATAGATATGGTAAAAATGAGCAGTCTTCATGATGTTGTTATAGATGCAGAGACAAAGGTGATTGAAATAAAACCTACCGTGACATCAAACAAATTAACGGTTACCAATGCATTTCCTGAAAAGTTTGAAAAATTTAAATATGCAGAAAAGCGATAAGTTTGCTTTTCTGTAGCCATCGTTTTTAAACACCTTATCTTTAGCCTTAAACTAACCTATTCATGCATTCGTTTTTTATAAAGGTCATAATTAAAGCTACGCGCACATTTAAAGATGAAGATCACGGCGATTATTATTCAGATTATGAAATTGCCAAACGTTATCGAGAATTTATAAGACTAAGCAAACGCTTTTTTAAAAACTTCATTTTAATTGTTGCTGGTATTTTTTCAGCATCATTTGGCTTTAAAGGATTTTTACTTACTAATGATTTTATAGATGGTGGTGCCACTGGTATCTCACTACTATTGGCTGCACTAACAGTCGTGCCACTTTACGCACTTATTATTTTAGTAAACCTGCCTTTTGTAATCTTAGGCTATAAGATTATGGGAAAAAGCTTTGCCATAAAAACAGCCTTTGCCATTGCAGGATTAGCAATTTGTGTGGCGGTAGTACCATTTCCTAATGTCACTAATGACGATTTGCTTGTAGCTGTCTTTGGTGGTTTTTTCTTAGGTGCAGGAATTGGTCTTGCCATACGTGGTGGCGCGGTGATAGATGGTACCGAAGTTTTAGCCATTTACTTAAGCAGAAAGTTTGCAGTAACCATTGGTGATGTTATAATCATAATTAACGTTTTAATTTTCTCTGTAGCTGCTTATTTTCTTTCTATTGAAATTGCCTTGTACTCTATGATCACCTACATTGCTGCTTCTAAAACCTTAGACTTTATTATTGAAGGTATAGAAGAATATATAGGTGTTACCATTATTGCCTCTCAAAGCGACCGCATAAAAAAAATGATTATTGAAAAACTAGGTAGAGGTGTTACTATTTACAAGGGTAAAGGTGGTTTTATACAAGATGGTTTAAGTAAGGATCACGATATTATTTATACGGTAATTACAAGGTTGGAGCTTAATAATTTAAATTCTGAAATAGAAAGAATTGAGCCAAGTGCTTTTATTGTAATGAATAGTATTAAGGATATTAAAGGTGGTATGATTAAAAAACGACCGTTAAAACATTAGCCGTAATCTATCTTAAGTCAAATACTATGGAGCATCAATTTATAGCAGACCAAGAACTATCTCAAAAAGATTTTACTGTTGAAACATTTGCTGTGGGAGATTACGAGTCTTGCACGTTTAAGAATTGCAATTTTGCAAATGTTAACCTTTCTCAGGTTAAGTTTATTGATTGTGAATTTGAAGCCTGTAACTTAAGCTCTGCTAATATTTATGAAACCGGATTTCAAGATGTAGCATTCTTTGAATGTAAGATGTTAGGATTACAATTTGATAAAGCAGATACGTTTGGGTTTTCAATAACCGTAAAAGATTGCCAATTAAATCACGCTTCATTTTACAAGGTAAATTTAAATTCAAGTTCTTTTGAAGGCTGTAATTTTCAGCAAGCAGACTTCTCTGAAGCTTCTTTAAAAGGAGTAACCCTTACAAATTGTAATTTTCAATTAGCAGTGTTTGATGGTACCAATTTAGAACACGCCAATTTTAAAGGCGCCACAAACTACACTATAAACCCAGAAAAGAACCGAATTACTAAGGCAAAATTTAATTATCCAGAAGTTTTAGGATTGTTAGAAGCGTACCAAATAACAGTTGAAGATTAATACAATGACACCAAGAATTGAAACTTTAAAACCTACAGTGTTAGTTGGTATGCACAACACAATGAGTATTGCAGCAAACACCACACAACAGCTTTGGCAAAGATTTATGCCGAAACATAGAACCATATTAAATAGGAGTGACGCTATTTTATATTCGGCTGAGGTGTATCCTTCAGTAGACTATTTTAAGAGTTATAATCCAGAAGCAGAATTTCAAAAATGGGCGGCAGTTGCAGTCCACTCATCTCAAAGTATCCCTGAAACTATGGATATGCTAATGGTGCAAGGAGATTATGCAGTTTTCACCTATACAGGATTAGCTAGCGACGTTTATAAAGCCTACCAATTTATATATTCAAAATGGCTTCCTGCTTCAAAATATAAAATATCTAATAGACCACATTTTGCGAAGATGGATAGTACCTACAACCCAAATGATCCTAGCTCTCAAGAAGAATTATGGATACCCATTCAGTTAAAAGAGTAAAAAACAAAACACCGCTAAACTAGTGTTTAACGGTGTACTACTAACCAATCACTCAAATGGCTTATGAACCACGAGTACGTTAATTATTTTTTAAGGTCTTCCAATTCTCATCTGCTTTGCTCTGTAATTGTTCTGGACCTTCTTCGTCCCATTTCTTTTTAGTGTCGGCAAAAATATTGTCATAAAACAAGTATAGTTTACCATCTCTAATTTCATAAGATTCTGGGTTTATGCTAATTTTCTTGTTTTGTGCACCTACTGCATAAGCACAATACCCGTTATATTGCGGCTCGTACTTCTCAGGATTAGCTTTAAACTTGTCCAAATTATTTTGGTTTACAAATTTATATTTGGCGCCATTATATGTTGTTGAGTAACGATCAAAGCCTTCTGTAGCATTGTCGTTAAAATATTCTGTAACATCATAACCATCTGCCATATAGCCATTGCCATTTACATTTGGTCCAATATTCTGCGATGCACACGCCACAAGTAATA
>JGI12090J13086_1000011_pt1 | contig 24665 bp, 20 predicted proteins | sample DeeseametaMP0960_FD_13086 | JGI IMG/M metagenome (IMG submission 13086)
CATCAACAGTTAGTGCACTAAAACGTGGGTTACCACCACCACAGATGATCGCCTCTTCGCCGTCGCTTTCAGAAATACTAATACGAGGATCTACACGAACGATATCTTTTAGGTCACGGTTTGCAGAAGGAGCAGACTCTAAATCTTCAAGATTGAATGTTGACGCAGGACTTTTTTGACCGAATACGTCGTACCCCATTTGAGAAGCTGTAACTTGAATTCTTTCAACGTCAGCTTCGTCAGTTAGCGCTAAATTAAGAACTAAAGGCTCACCTAGTTGCAAATAAACATCACTTATGACTTTATCATCAAACTTATCTGAATCAAATTCAACAGTATAAGGACCACCTACGCGTAGACCTTGAGAGCTAAATTGCCCTGCGTTGTTAACTTGAACGGTTTTTCTGGCGCCAGTGGGGACGTGGGTAATAATAACTGTAGTTCCTGCTGCTGGAGCTCCTGCTGGACCAACTAGGCTACCTTTAATTGATGAAGACGTTTCTTGCGCCATTACAGCGGTAGACAACCCGATGGACAGCGCAACAGCAGCCGCAATACGGCTGAATTTAGCTGGAGAGTTCATGTGTGTGTTTCCCTTTTTGTTTAAAATTCTTTTTTATGGACTTGCGCAGGGCGTTGGCCCTATCAAGACCACTTACTATTCTAGTACCACGAAGAATTGTTATCGAGATTCATGTCAAATTTATTACAGTTTTACATTTTTGTTTAACACCAATTGCCCGACGCTAGTGACTTTGTAAAAAATTACTTGACCATGTAGTCAAGTTAACTTACTTGTTATTGTTGTTGTCTATCTGCAGCAATTGGACAGTGCTATTCTTGGCAGATGTGCGACTAATAAACAGCGTTTAATAAAAATCAGATTTACCTATAAAAATAAACTATATTTCAATAGCTTAACGATTTAAAATAAATTTACCTATTGCAATAAATAACCTTAACTGATGAAATCCCCACATAAATCGTTAATTCATTTGGTCGTTTTTTTGGCGAATTTTAGAATTGTTGCCTCCGGAAAGTGGATATTATTTGTCATCGTCGCTATCGCGTGCGGTACTTTTAGCTATTTACAAAAAAACAATGTTTATAGTGACATCACCCCACAAACTGGTCAATTTTTATACTGCAAAACTAAATTAAGTGCGAATAGCGACATTTTTTCAGTGTATGTTACCGACGGTCGCATTGCTGAAATGGCAAGAGATAGATTGTGCGCTGACAGCACAATAAAGAAGCAATTCGGCGAAGTAAAAATTATCATCGGTCAAAGCGACTATGACACGTTTCGCTACATCAACCACGGCGTTGTTGACCTTGCATTAGTGAAAAAGAACGTGGTCGACGCGTTTGGCGCTGACCAAATATATGGGCTGTCTAAAGTGGCATCGCACCCTAATTACAGCGCCTTTTTCATTGCGTTACGCGAACGCCCGCAATTAAGTAAAGAATACTTGCTCGGTAAAAAAATTGGTTTATTAGATTACCCAAGTAGTCGCTCAGGCCACATTGTACCCAAAACTATCCTACAAAATTTAGGGTTAAGCGACACAAACGTATCAATTGTATATTACAGTTCCCATCAAGAGCTTCGCAGAGCACTGTTAGCAGGTGATGTTGACATTATTTCGTCTTATTGGGCTGAAGATGACAGTGATCGCTTTTCAAGAAATTACGCAACACCGTTACAAGAAAGCATAGGTGGAATGCAGTGGTACCTGAAAATGCAGACACAAAACACCGATTTGTTCTGTGCTATGCAGTCTGTTGTACATGAAATAGCAATGGCTCGCCCGCGACCATATTACAAAAATATTACACTTGAAGCGGGGTGTAACAAATGATCAAACCTAAGTTCAAATCGCCTGCATGCATAACGTTAAACTGGGCACTGCTATTTCTGTGCTTACAGACTATCGCGCTGATTGGCCAGTACTTTTCATTTAAGGCTGATATTCATGAAGCGCAAGATAAAGTCGAACGTCGTATAAGCCTAGACAGCGCATTTCTAGATGTGGGCAATGTAACGCTTAATACGCCGGTCAATCAGCATGCTATCTATAGCTATTTAGATAGATTAAATAGCGAACTAACCAAAGAAGGCTATCCTATTTTAGTGAGCCATATTCAGGAAATCAGCGTTCAATCTCAAGATTTCACACAATACCCTAACGTGACATCTACCTTACTGATAAATGCAGAGCAACGTATTGTACTTGAAATGCGCAGTAAGTCGTCATGGAGTGGAGTAGGATTTAGTTTTATAGCATTGCTCTGCTCACTTTTACTACTTCCAGTATTTTCTATTGCAACGAAAAAGCGTAAGAAAGTGTCGGCTGTTGAAGAAGAATTGCTGCCGCCAACACCGAAGCTCATTATTAATCTCAAAGATAAAACACTTTCAAACGGTGTTGATGACAAGGTAGTTGCACTACAGAATAAGCCATTATGTTTCTATACTGCTTTAGTTAAGTTTTGTATTGAGTACCCCAATCAGCCGCTTCCTCCGCATAAAGATGTACCACATGAACTTATGATTCTTGCTAACAAGAGCTTTGGTAGACTGATTGAACTTGGGCATACTAAACGCAAAAGGCCAGACTTCAACGCGAATTTAGACAAAACCTTGAGCGAGATCCGTGCAGCCCTTGATGAAGTGTTTGCCGGATTCACTGAAGAAAAAGAAATATACTATCCACCTCGGGCTCAGGGTGAGGGCTCTCGCTCGAAGCAGCATTCGTATGCATTACCGAGTATTAAGGATGACGATATAGAGATAATTGGTAACTAGCGATATTTTGACTTGTTCAGTTAAAAACTGACCACTTGGAGAACTTTTTGGTATTTTTTGCATGCTGACTAAACGCCCTGCAATACCTTGAAAATACGATAAAGTTCTAGCAAAGACCGATCCAAAAACCGAGAACTTGTGAATATAACATTGATTCGCGAGGCCTAAACGCGTATCTTTGCACCAACAAAATCAGCTTTATAGTACTATGCAATCGCCACTTATTATTGCCATTTCTGGAGCTTCTGGCTCTGGGAAGTCTCTTTTTACAAAAAATTTGTTTAACGGCTTCAGTGCTCAAGGCCGCCCTGTTCAAGTGCTGCGCGAAGATCACTACTACCGTGCGCAAGATCATCTTCCCATGGAGCAACGTGAGAAGAACAACTATGATCACCCGAATGCCTTTGAACATGAGCTTTTGAAAGCACACTTGCAAGCATTGCGCGATGGTCAGCCTATTGACTATCCACATTACTGCTATAAAACGCATACGCGTTTGCCTGAAACTGAGCGTCTAAATCCTGCGCCAGTCATTATTCTTGAAGGTATCATGCTACTTGCTCGTACTGATCTACTTCCTTTGTACGACGTGAAGATCTTCATTGATACTCCTCTTGATATTTGTTTGATGCGCAGAATGATGCGCGACCTAAAAGAACGCGGTCGTAGTATTGAATCTGTGGCAAAACAGTACGAAGAAACTGTTAAGCCTATGTATCATCAATTTATCGAACCTAGCCGCTTCACTGCCGACGTAGTAGTGACGCAAGGTGGCAAAAACCAAATTGCATTAGATGTGATCAAATCACACATTCAGCAAGCGCTTCTTTAAGGGAACATTACTATGGTGAGTTTACTGGGCATTGCAGTCCTTCTGGGTATTGCCTTCGCGTTATCATCGGCGAAACGCAATATAAATTGGCGCACCGTTGGTGGCGCATTTGCTATTCAAGCATCCGTTGGCGCGTTTGTCCTGTATTCTGAACCTGGTAAAGAAGTATTGTTGAGCGCGACGCGTTTTGTCGCCAACATCATTGCTTATAGCCAAGAAGGCATTAATTTCTTGTTCGGTCCTATTGGCGACAAGTCGATAGCGTTTATTTTTGCCTTTAACGTGCTTCCAGTTATCGTGTTTTTCTCGGCGCTTATTGCCGTTCTTTATCACCTAAAAGTAATGGGTTTGATCATCAAGGTTATCGGTGGCTTTTTACAGAAAGCACTGGGAACTAGCCGACCTGAATCCATGTCTTCTGCTGCCAACATTTTTGTGGGCCAAACAGAAGCGCCTCTTGTGGTTCGCCCTTTTATTCCACACATGACGAGTTCTGAGCTATTTGCCATTATGGTGGGTGGTTTGGCGTCAATTGCTGGTTCAGTAATGGCGGGCTACGCAGGCATGGGGGTAGATCTTAAGTATTTGCTAGCAGCCAGCTTTATGGCTGCTCCAGGTGGCTTACTTATGGCAAAAATCATGTTGCCAGAAACCAGTAAGCCAAATGAAGATTTACATGACGTAGATGCGGAAGATACCGGCTACGCCAATGTATTTGATGCAGCCGCCAGTGGCGCTGCATCAGGCATGCAACTTGCGTTAAACGTAGGTGCAATGCTACTCGCTTTCATAGCACTTATTGCCATGTTTAACGGCCTTATTGGCTGGACAGCAGGATTATTTGGCTATGAAAACGTGACGTTTGAAGGGATCCTGGGTTATGTGCTTCAACCTCTTGCATGGGCAATCGGCGTACCATGGGAGGAAGCGCAACTTGCAGGCAGCTTTATTGGTCAGAAAATGGTAGTTAACGAATTTGTTGCCTACCTAAACTTCCTAGAGAACCAATCACAGCTATCTGAAGCATCTCAGGCCATTATCACCTTTGCACTTTGTGGTTTTGCAAACTTCTCTTCTATCGCTATTTTGATGGGTGGAATTGGTGCCATGGCACCAACACGCAGAAAAGAAATTGCGAGNCTGGGGTTAAAAGCTGTTATTGCTGCAACGTTATCTAACTTAATGAGTGCCGCGCTAGCGGGCTTTTACCTCTCTCTTGGTTAAATTTCATTAATTTGGACCAGTTGGTCAANATTTTACTAGACTAACTGGTCAGGTTTCTGTAAATTACGCGCAAATTCCTCGCGGGGTTGATTTATGTCAATTTCTGCGACTTTTTTCTGTAGCCCGTCTACCTTTATAATGCCGCAGTCAAAATATACGGGATAAAGTTATGCAATTAGTTGCTGTTGATTACCAAGCGGAAAACGCACAAGAAGAATTCGTGAAGTCACTTCGCGAGACAGGGTTCGGTGTTTTAAAAAATCACCCTATCCAACAGTCATTAGTTCAAGGTATTTACGACAATTGGCAGGGCTTCTTCGACAGTGAAGAGAAGAACGATTACCTGTACAACAAGGGTAAACAAGACGGATTTTTCCCTCAGAGCGTATCTGAGGTAGCCAAAGGCTTTACGAAAAAAGACATTAAAGAGTATTACCACTTCTATCCGTGGGGTCAGTGTCCAGAAGCGCTACACCCGCAGATTTCTCAGTACTATGAGGAGGCAAATACACTAGCGAAAGAGCTATTGGGTTGGATAGAAAAACATTCTCCTTCAGAGGTGAGCGATAAGTACAGTCAACCGCTAGGTGACATGATCAAAGATTCTGATCAAACTTTGCTACGTATACTGCACTACCCACCACTAAAAGGTGATGAAGAAGTAGACGCAATTCGCGCAGCTGCTCACGAAGATATTAATTTGATTACTATCTTGCCTGCAGCCAACGAGCCTGGATTGCAAGTACAAGCTAAAGACGGTAGTTGGATTGAAGTTCCTTGTGATTTCGGGAACTTGATTGTGAATATTGGCGACATGCTTCAAGAAGCGTCTGGCGGATACTTCCCATCAACTACGCATAGGGTTGTAAACCCAGATGGTGCTGACATGACGAAATCTCGTATTTCATTGCCACTGTTCTTACACCCTAGACCAGATGTTGTTCTTTCAGAACGTCATACCGCAGGGTCATACCTGCAAGAGCGCCTTCGTGAGCTGGGCGTTATATAAATTAAGTTCCTTTTGTAGTGTTATTCTTTTGCCGCAGCTAGTCTGCGGCTTTTTTTTAGCTGCTTGCTAACGTTGCCAGTTTTGAAGAATAGCGTTGCTTTTCTTGCTCATTGGGCGAATACCTGACCGCTCGCTCTAGATAACGTTGAGCTTCACTTACATCACCTAACTCGTGATAGGCCTTTGCCATCCCAAATAGAATCTCATGGCGCGCGTTATCAAGTCTTAGTCCTCTTTCGTAATGAACTATTGCCAATGCAATATCACCTGCCTCAAGTGCCTGTTCTCCTAAAATGTAATGGTAATATGGATTATGCTTCCGCTTAGCTTCTACCATTTGTGTTATTTTTAAAGCCTCGTCATCTCTATCTTGATAAGTGTAAAGAATGGATAAATTTTCCCATGCGGTTAAGTTTTCTTCATTTAACGATAGTGCGTGTTTGTATGTCATTTCAGCCTGTTCATATTCATCCACCATCCTATAAAGCACACCTAAGTTCACCCAGCTCTGCTGAAGTTCGGGAGCGACTTTTGCTGCTGCACGAAAATAGCTATAGGCCCGAGTGTAGCTGTTCGCCACTAAGGCATCCGCTCCTTTGTTGTTGTAATACATTGCTATTACTTTGTTTTTGGAAACGGCATTTCTTGGGAAGTAATTTCGCAGCATTTGTGGATCAAAATCAACGTCTGCCCACGTTCCTCCCACAGCTGCAACAGGACTTTCATTTGGCAATGAGAGTCGAAGGTTAATGTGCCCATTCAGTAAGCTATACCCTTCTCGTCGTGTCCAGTATTCCGGAATTTCCACCTCGTAAAATGTTGCATTGAGTCCAACGTGTTCTGCCAAAGCGTACGTCATAATAGAAAGAGACAGACAGTTCGCGGCTCGGTTATTAAATGTTGTATTTGCCGTTGTATTTGCGCTGTTACGATAAAGCATCCCATGATCAGAATGATCGAAAATTGCTTTTACTAACCCTTTTACATTCTTTTGCAGGATACTTTTTTCGTAAACTGCCCTTTCGGCAAAAAACTGTGCGTCTTCGTCTAAGTAAAAAATTTCATCTGAAGACTCTACGGGAAATAACGTATAGGAAGGAAAGAGACTGTCATTTAACAAAGTGGGCGCATCTTTTACATGCTGATTATCAGTGGTTTGGCAAGCGGCAAGCACTATGCATAACAACAAAGGAACAGCGAGTCGAGCATTCATAATAGGCACCTTTCTTATTTACTCGATAGATTAAGTATAGCAGCGCGCCATGAATTTACATTTTATTTACAACCCAGTTTAAAGCTCGTTCAACGCATAATTTTACTCGCTTCCTTAGGTGCTCATAAATTGCGACTTGGTATTACACAAAGTTAATCATCAAATTTCCCTGAAGTGCCGTAACAATTCTCAATTCAGTAGCTTTCAGTGGCGTAGGTCAGTAGTTGGCGAAACGAAGGATGTTGAATTTCACTTAACGTAATTTAATAGGTAAAAGGAAAGAGTATGAAAAAGTTAATTAGTGCGTTCTTCTTAGTTGTATTGAGTGCCTCAGCGCTTGCTGGCCATCATGCCAAGGAAGGACATAAAGATATTGTCGACACCGCTGCAAGCAACGACATGTTCTCTACACTTGTCACCGCAGTTAAGTCTGCCGACTTGGTCACTACACTAAAGGGAGACGGGCCATTCACTGTATTCGCTCCCACCGATGAAGCTTTTGCTGCACTGCCGGCAGGCACCATTGAAATGCTATTGAAACCTGAGAATAAACAAACCCTTGTTAAAATTCTCACTTATCACGTAGTAACGGGTAAAGTCACAGCAAAAGATGTAGCTGGGCTATCTGATGCCACTACCGTCGAAGGAAGCAAGGTAATGGTCTCAACTGATATGAATAAGGTTATGATAAACGACGCAAATGTGATCAAAGCCGACATCATGACGAGTAACGGTGTTATTCACGTGATCGATACCGTGTTGCTTCCAAACGATGTTAAAGCGGCGCTGTAATCCCTCTTGCAAAGAAAAGCGCTGAAAACGAAAGCACTAAAAATTAGTGCTTTCGTTCATCGATTTATGCATGTGCTTCGATCTCTTCAACAAGTCTCGGCGTAGAAACATTAAACGGTTAGTTGGTCACGGGCATGTTTAAACAGGCCTTCGTTGTCATCTAACCAGTCGTCTGAATCCATTCAAGGAATAAAGAAAGGAGTTCACGTGTTCACAGTCTACACATATAGTATTGCGGGCCTTTTGCTTATTAGCTTTACCGTTTTCGTGCAAAACATCGTTGCCGCTATCGCTCACAGAAAACAGTCTCGCTATATTCCAGGGAAAGTCAGCGAGGAATTGAGTCATGATAGTTTCGTATTCAGAAGCCACAGAACATTTCACAATTCGCTCGAAAATATTCATCAGTTTACGCTCCCAGCTCTTCTTTGCATTTTTCTTGGCGCATCAACCAGCATACTTGCAGCACTTGTTTGGATTTACGCGCTAAGTCGCATCATTCATATGGGACTGTATTACGCAATCGCTACAGAAAAAAATCCAAGCCCGAGAAGCTATTTTTATATGATAGGCACGCTGTGTACCTTCGGCGTATTTGGTCTTGCAGTGTTTAATTTGTTTTCCTAGAAACGATATAAAGTAAGAAGATAAGAGTGAAATTGAACCAAATGGTTAAATATTAAACTTTTGGTTAATCCACATTTTCTAAAATTAGGCGTACTCTTGAACCTGAACACTCACCTTTGTGTTTAGGAGTACTTGTGTATATTGAACAAGTTGGCGACCGAACTTTAGCAGATTGCAAAGTACTGATTGTCGACGACCAAGCCAGCAGCAGACTTGTTCTGGAAACTTTACTTGAAGACACAGTCGCCTGCGCCTCTGTGGGCTCAGGTAAAGAAGCAATTGAATATTGCAAGTACCATACGCCTGACCTAATCCTCATGGATGTTTCAATGCCCGAAATAGACGGGCATCAGACCACCGCATTGTTAAGAAAAAAGCCGTTGTGTGCTCACATTCCTATTATTTTCGTGACCTCTTCGTCAAGTGATGAAGAAGAGTCGAGATGTTGGGAATCTGGCTGCGTTGACTTTGTGGTGAAGCCGGTAAACGCTTGTACCCTGCGCAACCGTGTAAAATCACACATCAATCACAAGCTTAGAAACGATTTGCTCGAAAAGCTTATCTATGTAGATAAGTTAACAGGTGCCTACAATCGCCACTATTTAGACGACTATTTACCCCGTTTAGTGAGAGATGGGTTGCGTAATGTTACTCCTCTCTCCTTGGTTATTTTTGATGTTGATCACTTTAAACTGTTCAATGATATGTATGGTCATATAGATGGCGATAGCTGTTTGTGGAAGGTCAGTAAAACGATCAACGACGCCCTACTTCGACCCATGGACAAATTAGTGAGAATTGGCGGTGAAGAGTTTTTGGTTATTCTGCCTAACACCGATGTAGACGGCGCGAAAGCCGTCACTGAGCGCTTATTGCAAACGGTTTATGACCTGAATATTCCTCATGCGGCATCTGAGTATGAGCGCGTTACGCTAAGTGCAGGCTTAGCCGTCAAGCATGCTGATGACAATAAAACTATCGACTACGTCATGTTAGAAGCAGACAAAAATCTGTATGTGGCTAAAACCTCTGGACGGAATCAACTCGTGGCGCCGACAGCGGTAAGCGCTGGCAAAATAAATGCACCGAGTCATCCCACAAAACTTAAGGCCTAGGCACTATAATTAGCATCGCCTTGCTTTAGACGCTAATGCGGTACTCCCAGCTTAAAACGGCCAATAGCATTCGTGTGAGCCAAAGACTCGAGTGAATTCTCCAAAGTAATTCCCAATTCATTTAGCTGNGCGTAAAACAACTGTATTGTCGCTAGCGCATCATCTAGTGCGTTGTGTTCAGGAAACGCGGGTAAGTCTAACCGTTGCCTACAAACCGTTAGCGTTGCACTATTACTCGGTAGCACCTGATGTTGTTTGTTTAACTGATAAAGTGCGAGCTGAAGCGTATCAATATAGAGCACTTCCAACTGCGGTAATCCACACCGTTTGAAGGCACTATCAAGCGCCATCAAATCTAATCGCGCATTGTGAAAAATTAGAACATGTGTCTTCAGTAGTGGTAGCAATGAATTGATGGCGTCTGCTAAGCCTTCGCCTTGTTGCAAAATATCTAAGGTCAATCCGTGTATTACAGGGCTTTGTCCTAAGTCCGCTGACGTATTAATAACGTGATAGCCACTGGAGGAAAGCGTAATTTTTCCAGCTGAACCACTTACATAACCAATCGATGTAATTTGAGTTGTCACAGGGTCTAACGATGTGAGTTCTAAATCAACAGACGCCAAAGGGGTGTCGCCCAACGTTTTATCACGTAACGACTTTCTGAATTGACGATTCCCAAACAGTACCGATGCACAGGCTTCGATTATTCGCGTTATCATGGGGTTAACTTACGCCGCCAGAGAACTTCATAACCATTGCTTGATTGGTTCGCTCTATAGCCTTGAATGCNGCTTTTAGCTGATGCTTTTCTATCGATGATAAACTTGAAACCGACACACGATTGTCCGTTACTTTATTTTCCAACTGATGACGCCAACGCAAACGATTTAAAAACAGCCAAATATCACGTAGGTTAGTCGCATCTCTTTTTGAGAGCTGTGAATTTTCCGATAGCGCGTCTAACCGGGCAAGTGTGTTAGGCAACGTCACACCATCAGCTAGCGCGTATATGCGGGCGATATTGTTAATTAAGGCCACGGCTCGGGTTTTAAGGTCGATAACGTCCTTCTCTCTACGGCCTTTTTCATAAATGAACTTTTGAAACATGGAAAGCGGAACCGATATTTCGTTACTATTTCTCGTAAGCGCTGCTAAGAACATATTTTGCTTCATCAAGGGGGCTCTTTGACGCTGCAACTGCTTAAATAAACTTATATCCCCGGCTGCGCAGCGAACATCAAGAAAAATATTAAAGTGCATAATCGCATCTTTAGTTGGTGCTTTTACCCATCGCTTAGCTTCTTCAATGGCTTCTTCAAGCGAGAGTCTAAGCTTAGGATTACTCGCCATAATATTACCATCGCACAGTTTAATGCCGCATTTGGCCAAACCGTTNCACACATAATCAGCCATTTTTGCGAAATATTCTGCTTGCGCTTCGCTTGGCCGCTCAGCAAGAAGCAGTCCATTNTCTTGATCCGAACCCATCGTCTGATCTTCTCTTGCCTGTGAGCCATAAACAAGCCACGCAAACATCATGGGGGCTTTACCGTTAGCCTGTTGGAAAAAGCCAATAAGCTTTCTTGTCATAATATCGGTAGCTTGAGACAAAATTTTGCCAGCAATGTCATAGTCCCCTGCTTTTTTCGCATGAGCAGAGAAATAATGCGGCAATTGCCAGGATAGCCGTGTTAATTCGTAAAGGTTTTCCGCTTTGCTTAGCTCTCCAATTATAAAAAGAACGTTACCACGCTGATGACGAATAATATCGCTGGCTGTCACCATACCCAATGGCACAAGGGTTTGCTGGTCGATAACGGGTAGGTGATGGATGTTCCTTTCGGTCATAAGCGCCAAGGCATCAAATAGCGTTCTATTTCCCATAATCTGCGCAGGATTAGGCGTCATTATATGACTGACTGGAAGATGAATATCGAGAGAGGCGGCAACCACTCTTGAACGTAAGTCTCGGTCGGTGATAATGCCAATAAGCTTATCTTCTCGTGTAACCAGTAATGACGATACCTTTTGAGTTGTCATAAGCTGCGCCGCAGCTGTAATTGAGGTTTCTACGTCCACCGACACGGGAGACTTATTAATAACATCCTCAAGCCCTTTATAAAGCCACATGGAGTTGCTATCGGAAATAGCATGGTTTTGAAGGGCATTATTGCGCAGCCCATCAAAAAAATTTCGAATTGCTGGCAGTTCAAATAACGGGGTAACAGCAGATGCTTCAAAACAGTAAACCAGACCTGGACTGTCTACACTGATGCTTAATGAAAAATTACGTTTTTCCATTATATTGGTGTAGCCGAANTAGTCGCCCTCACTTAAATGGCGTAAAGGGGCATCTGAATCTTGGACGGAAAACTGTCCATTTTGAATAAGAAAAAGTGACGATTTACCCTTTTGCAGGTCGCCCACATTATCCGCTGTTAGGTAAATCAATTCAGTATGTTTTACTAGCTCAAGCTTTTGCTCTTTATCCAGCATGTCAAAAGGTGCTGAAGTGTTGAGAAAGTCTTCAACTTGTTTAGCCATCGCAGTCATAGGGAATGTCCAGTTCACAAAAAGAAAAAACCAACCTACTCACTTTCGCCAGTAGATTGGTTTTATTTTGCTAAAGCCTATCTTAAGGCAACATTAGTTTAGTGCGCTGATGCTTCACCCGCTCCTTTAGGATAACGAATGCTTTCAACCAGTTCTTGGATTTCTTCTGGCGCTTCATCTGTTGCTTTGAACACAAGGAAAGCCACAATGAAGTTCACCATCATACCTAAGGTACCAATACCTTCAGGAGAAATACCAAACCACCAGTTGTCAGGCGTATTGGCCGCTGGGTTTACAAATTTGAAGTAAATAATATAAGCCGCAGTGAAGGCAATACCTGAAATCATACCAGCAATAGCACCTTTATCGTTCATGCGCTTGCTGAAGATACCCATAATAATTGCCGGGAAGAAACTCGACGCCGCTAAGCCGAAGGCAAATGCCACCACCTGTGCAACAAAGCCTGGCGGATTGATACCGAAGTAACCTGCTATGACAATGGCCACCCCAGCAGCAAGTCGCGCATACATGAGCTCGGCTTTATCGGTAATGTTTGGCATAAAGTTTCGTTTCAGTAAATCATGGGAAACAGAGGTTGAAATAACCAGCAGCAAGCCTGCGGACGTTGACAATGCTGCTGCCACACCACCCGCTGCAACGAGTGCAATAACCCACGCAGGTAAGTTCGCAATTTCAGGATTAGCCAATACCATGATATCGCGGTCAACTTTCATTTCGTTGCGCTCGTCACCCGAATAGAACATCTTGCCATCACCGTTCTTATCTTCATATGAGATAAGGCCAGTTTGTTCCCAGTTTTTAATCCACGACGGCGCTTCTTCATAGCTAGTTCCCGTCATTTCAGGTCCATTAATGGTTTCGATCATATTCACACGGGCAAACGCTGCTAGTGACGGTGCTGTGGTATATAGAATTGCGATAAACGCTAGTGCATAGCCTGCAGATTTACGCGCATCGTGAACTTTAGGCACAGTGAAGAAGCGAACGATTACGTGTGGAAGACCCGCTGTACCTACCATTAACGCAAAGGTGATAAAGAATACATCAATGGTACTTTTTGTTCCTGANGTGTATTCGTTAAAGCCTAACTCGACAGATAAATTATCGAGTTTCTGCAGCATATGCACCCCCGAACCGTCNGCTAAGGTNGCACCAAAGCCGGTTTGCGGCAGGATATGTCCTGTTACCATNATAGANATAAATACCGCNGGTACAATGTAGGCGAAAATCATTACACAATACTGTGCAACTTGCGTGTAAGTAATGCCTTTCATACCGCCAAGTACGGTGTAGAAGAACACGATAACCATACCGATAACCACGCCAGACACAATATCAACCTCTAAGAAGCGGCTGAATACCACACCTACGCCACGCATTTGACCTGCAACGTATGTAAAGCAAACGAAGATTGCACAAAATACAGCAACCGTACGCGCGGTTTGTGAGTAATAACGATCCCCAATAAAGTCAGGTACCGTGAATTTGCCAAATTTACGTAAATAGGGAGCTAAACAAAGCGCAAGTAGAACATAACCACCTGTCCACCCCATTAGATATACTGCACCGTCATACCCCATAAATGAGATAAGACCCGCCATTGAAATGAACGAGGCTGCCGACATCCAATCTGCTGCCGTTGCCATCCCATTCATAACGGGAGGTACACCGCCACCTGCAACGTAAAAATCGTTAGTTGAGCCTGCGCGAGCCCAAATAGCGATAGCGATATAAAGCGCAAACGATGCGCCAACGATAATAAACGTTAAAGTTTGAACGTCCATGATTTACTCCTCATCTACGCCGTAGCGTTTGTCCATGGCGTTCATCTTCGCCATGTAGACAAAGATCAATGCAACAAATACGTAAATTGCGCCCTGCTGCGCAAACCAGAAGCCTAATTTAAAGCCAAAAAATTGGATTTCATTTAAGATATCGACAAAAATAATGCCGGCACCGAATGATACGATAAACCAAACGACTAAAAGCTTGGCGAGAAGAGCGAGATTCTCCCTCCAATACGCTTTTTTGTCCTCTTCGTTTCTAAATGCCATTGTTTCACCCTCATGTCAGGTTAATTGATTGTTATGATTNTACATATTCCTAACGCCCGGCTTTGTTAACGTTATTGCTGCGTGTTACGTGATTGAGGAAAGACAATCACAGGCAGCAAAGTCAAGCATTTAGGAGCTCGCGTATTACTCTAGACCTGCCTTTAAAANTTCAAAATGAGACCATGGTCGTAGGTAGACCATGGTCGAAATGATTATAATAGCGACAGCATTGTTAAAACTAAGTTAAAAGGAAAGTTATGGTTTTTGGTTGGGTAACACTTGCAGTACTGTACCTCTTCTTGCTGTTTTCACTGGCGAGTTGGGGTGAAAAGAACTCGCCCACCGCTAGAGCACTAACGTCACATCCCGCTATATATTCGCTGGCCCTCGCTATTTATTGTACCGCATGGACTTTTTTCGGCATGGTAGGCCAAGCAAGTAGAGACACCTGGATTTACCTGCCAATCATGCTTGGGCCTATTCTCGTTTACGTCTTGGGTTATAAGTTTATTTACAAGTTAACCCTCGTCAGCAAGAAGCAACACATCACTACCATTTCCGACTTCATCGCGTCGCGCTATGGAAAGCGCCAAACCGTAGCTTTGGTAGTTACACTTATCGCGCTCCTTGCCACTATTCCTTATATCGCGCTTCAATTAAAAGCCGTGGGCGCTACTTTCCAACTTCTTACTCAGCAGCCTAACAGCAACGGCATTATTATTGCCGCCACTGGCTTCATCGCGGCATTCGCAATATATTTCGGTACCCGGCAAACGGACGTCACCGANTACCGACGGGGTTTGATGCTGGCTATCGCCTTCGAGTCGACCATTAAATTGCTGGCGTTAGTGCTGGTTGCCATTGTTGGTTATAGTGCGTGGAAGCGCACCCAGTCTGGTCCATTCTTCGAAAGTTTCACCAATGAAATAGCCTTGGCGCAGTTTGGTTCGTTTACTTTCATCGCTCAAACTATCATGGCGGCAGCGGCCATTGTTTGTTTGCCTAGGCAGTTTCACGTTGCCATTATTGATAACCTAAGCCTAGGTCATCTGCGCACGGCAAGGTGGTTATTCCCTCTCTATCTGACCATTATTTCAGCGGTAATTCCTATTATCGCCATTGCAGGCAAAGCCATTTTTGCTGGCGCTAATATCGAGCCCGACTCTTACGTACTGTCACTGGCTGTATTTTCAGAGTCAGTTCTTCTTCAAGTGATTGTCTTCGTAGGCGGGCTCTCTGCCGCAACAGCTATGATCATTGTGGCAACACTCACACTGAGTACTATGCTCACCAACGATGTGATTCTGCCGCGCATTCTTGCATTTACAGGTAATACCGATGACAAACAGGACGTGTCGAGCAAAATCAGGCTTATTCGCCGTATCGTCATCGCGTTTATCTTGCTTATGGCGTTTTTGTACCACCAGCAAATGACCAGCAGCCGCTCGCTTCATTCAATTGGGCTTATTGCGTTCTCGTTAGTTATCCAGCTTATGCCAGCCATTGTTGGCGGACTTTACTGGAAGCGCGCGCATGCGCACGGGGTCTACGCAGGGCTAATGGTGGGATTAGTGATTTGGGTATTGTGGCTTGTGCTTCCCATTGTGAGCGAGCAAGTTTCACAAATGGAACAAAACGAACTCATTAGCCAAGGCGCTATGATTAGCCTAGCGGCAAACAGCTTTGTTTACATACTCTTTTCACACTTTGCACCGCAGCGTCTTATCGACAGAATGCAAGCTGAAGCCTTTGTGTCTCCTGCCATTTCCACTAACAACACCGTTAAAGCGCAGGCAACTAACGTGACCGTCTCCGATCTCATAACGCTATTGTCGACCTTTATGGGATCCGGTCGTTGTGAACAATTGTTGGAACAATATCAGCAACTCAATAATTGCCAATTAAAGCACGACGATACGCCGGATGAGTCGTTTTTATCATTTTGCGAACGCGCCTTGGGTGGCGTTATTGGCGCATCGAGTGCCAAAGTACTGCTAGACAGCGCATTGCGTGGTAAGAAGATGGACTTTACCGAGGTTATCAACTTCTTCGATGACACAACGCAAGCCATGCAATTTAATATGACTGCACTACTCACGTCACTTGAAAACATGGACCAAGGCATTAGCGTAGTCGACAAACATTTAAATTTGGTAGCGTGGAATAAACGCTATGCCAACCTCTACCCCTACCCTGATAACTTGTTGGCAGTAGGTACGCCTATAGAAAAGCTTATTCGGTATAACGCTTCACAAGGTGAGTTCGGCACAGATAACGTAGACGGTGAAGTAGAAAAAAGGCTGGCTCATTTGCGCTCTGGTATGCCCCATCGCTTCACGCGACAACGAATGGATGGACGGGTTATTGAGATGGTAGGTAATCCTTTACCTGGCGGAGGCTTCGTAACAAGCTTCAACGACATCACCGGACACGTGGAAATACAGCAAGCGCTTGAAGAATCAAACATTGACCTTGAGGCTCGTATTAAGAAGCGCACTGAAGAAGTACACTCCATAAACGCCGAGCTTCGACTTGAAATAGAACGGCGCTTTGATGCCGAGAAAGAACTGATAAGGGCACGAAAGGCTGCAGAAGATGCCAATGCCAGTAAAACCCGCTTCTTGGCGCTCGCAAGCCATGATGTTTTGCAGCCGCTAAATGCGGCCAAGCTCTACGTGAGCGCCCTTGAAGAACAAGAACTGACTGAGTCAGCGCTAGCCATTATTCAAAAGCTTAGCCATAGCGTGACGTCTAGCGAAACACTCATTGGCACTTTGCTGGATATTGCACGCTTAGATCAAGGTGAAATGAAACCCGATATTGAGCCTATTGATGTAAGGACCCTGCTGTCACCACTTGTGGACGAAATGGCGATGCGCGCGCGGGAAAAAGGACTTGGTTTTAAAGCGATTATACGCCCGTGCTGGGTAAAAGCTGACAAAACGTACTTATACCGAATAACGCAAAACTTGCTTTCAAATGCGGTGAAATACACGGAAAATGGCCGCGTCTTGTTCATTATCAAGCCTGTCAAAGACACCGTTTATTTCAAAGTTATCGACACAGGCATTGGCATATCTACCGATAAAAAAGACAGCATTTTTGGTGACTTTTTCCGCGCAAACGAAAGTAAGGAACACGGTATTGGTCTTGGCTTGGGGGTTGTTCGACGTTTAAGTCTGCAGTTGAACAGCGATATTAGTGTTACCTCGAAAATAGGCAAAGGCAGCTGCTTTGCGTTTAGCTTGGATAAAGCTGAGCCAAAACAGGTATCCAACGTTACAGCAAAGCCCCGCAGTACAACATTTACAGGCATGGACGTGCTTTGCGTGGACGATCAAAGAGAGAACTTAGATGCCATGCAGACCCTATTACAGAAATGGGGAATCAATGTGGTGCTTGCGAACAATTGGGATGACGCGTTGAAAGTCTGTGAGACTATTCAGCCTCAAATCTTACTCATGGATTATCAGCTCAGTCATGACAGCGAGAAAAATGGGCTAGCTTTGATTGAAGAGATAAGACATCGACTTAATATTGTGGTGCCAGCAGCGCTTATAACGGCGACACCAGATGAAAGCTTAGTTACACAGTGTAAAGCCCAAGGCGTAAACTTCTTAGCTAAACCGCTAAAACCAGCGAAACTGCGCGCACTACTCCAAAGTATGACGCGCTACATCAGGGAGGCGAAAAACGTGTAGCTAGTAGCTCGCTGCAGGTTTTTCGCTATATGAGTAAGGAAAGACGTCTAGAGTAATTCGTCGTGTGGTTTACTTTCTTCAATTTTAACCACCGGCGTCTCTACGCTCGACTTCGCCACCACTTTTCCCATTGCTCCCCACTTCTCTTTAGGGTTGAGCAAAACAGGACGGGTTAAAATCAGGTTGTTAGGATACATGAGGGTTTCACGCTCAGCGGTAAGCAAGCGCGTGCTAAACGGCCCTACATCGGCAATCACACCTTCAATGAAGTTATCGCCGTCGAGAATGCGCACATAATTACCTCTGCGATAGGCTACGTTTGTGAGCAAAATAAAGTACGCAGTGATGTTACTGATGAGTGACCAACTAGCAAAAAGCGCAACACCGGTTACCGTGATGATAGAAGTGGAAAGCACTAAGAGCCCAGAAAAATCGATCCCCCATGCTAGCAACAACAAGGCTAACGATACTGTAGCAACAATAACCCGTGCAGCAAAAAGCCCTTTAATAGCACTATTTGATTTTAGCTTTGACTTTACGATGTTGGTTTCTAATTTTGGCAGCAACTTACGAGACATCGCCAAATAAATTAGTAAAACCAAACCACTCCACACGACATTTGACTGGTACTGAGTTAACCACGCCAAAAACCCATGCCACCACTCATTCATTAACCCAAATCCTTACATTTTTTCGTTAAGCAGACTGACCTTAAATTCTGATTTTACGTTAAAAAGGCCAACGCGCTCTAATGCTAACGTGAAAAACAGTCAAGTTCATGCATTAAAAGCAATCGACACAACAAGAATTATTCGTAAGACACCCCCGAACACTTACATTAGTATGCGCGCAAAAATGACTTGTCTATTTAACAATCACGTTCTAACGTGGTAGTAGATTGGTCGATAAAACGACAAAATAAAACACAAACTACAGGCTTTTTTATAATGCGCATTGCAATTCTTTCTAGAAATCCTCGTCTTTACTCTACTTCACGCTTAGTCGAAGCTGGGCAGGCTCGCGGGCATCAGGTTGACGTTATCGATACCATGCACTGCTACATGGATATCACCAGTGCGCGACCGTCAGTTCGCTATAACGGTAAGCGACTACCCTATTACGATGCAGTGATCCCGCGAATTGGCGCATCGGTTAGCTTTTATGGCACATCAGTCGTTCGCCAATTTGAAATGATGGGCACATACAGCCTTAACGAGTCGGTTGCTATCAGCCGCTCTCGAGATAAATTGCGTTCATTGCAGCTTTTATCACGTAAAGGCATAGGTATGCCGAGAACAGGCTTCGCACACCACCCTGATAAAATCGATGATGTTATTAAGACGGTTGGCGGCGCCCCAGTGGTTATTAAGTTACTTGAAGGCACGCAAGGTATTGGCGTGGTATTGGCCGACACGCAAAAAGCGGCAGAGTCGATCATTGAAGCCTTTATGGGTCTTAACGCCAGTATTTTAGTGCAAGAGTTCATTAAAGAAGCGGGCGGTGCAGATATTCGTTGCTTTGTGGTAGGTGGAAAAGTTGTAGCAGCGATGAAGCGCCAAGCAGCACCTGGGGAATTCCGCTCTAACCTTCACCGTGGCGGTCAGGCAAGTTTAGTTCGCCTAAGTCCAGCGGAACGCAAAACAGCGGTAGATGCGGCTAAAACGATGGGACTAAATTGTTGTGGCGTAGATATTCTTCGTTCGAACAACGGTCCAGTCGTTATGGAAGTAAACTCATCGCCGGGCCTTGAAGGCATTGAGAAAGCGACCAATAAAGATGTCGCCAGTATGATCATCGAGTTCATTGAAAAAAGCGCAGAGCCGCACAAAACAAAAACCCGTGGAAAGGGCTAGCGCCCTTTAACCTTTGCTATGCAATAACGTAAATATAGGAAAACGTTAGTGGTAAATGATGTTTTAAGAATTGGGGGTGAAAACATTGCTCCTGGCGAAACAAAAAAGATTGAGTTAGAAATGCCGCCGTTGTACACGGCCACCAATATGAGCATTCCCGTTTACGTTAAACGAGGAAAGCGACCAGGTCCCATTATGTTCGTCAGCGCAGCCATTCACGGTGACGAATTAAATGGCATCGAAATAGTAGGCAGACTTATCCGCTCAAAAGCGATTGAGCGGATAAGAGGAACCCTTATCGCGGTGCCTATGGTTAATGTGTACGGCGTACTAAACCAGTCTCGTTATTTACCCGATAGACGCGATTTGAACCGCAGTTTTCCAGGGAGTAAAAAAGGTTCGCTTGCCGGTAGGTTAGCCAACTTGTTTTTCAAAGAAGTGGTAAGTAAGTGCGATGTCGGCATTGACCTTCACACCGGCGCTATACACCGTAGTAACTTGCCACAGATTCGCGCTGACTTAGACGACCCAGAAGTACTGGAAATGGCAAAAGCGTTTGGCGTACCTGTACTACTTAACGCAGAGTTACGCGATGGCTCTTTGCGCGAAGCGGCCAGTGAAAGTGGCGTTAAAATTCTGCTTTACGAAGCAGGCCAAGCGTTACGTTATGACGAGTTTTCTATTCGTGCCGGCGTAAGAGGCATTATTAATACCATGCGTCATTTGGGCATGCTGAATAAAAGCCGCAGTAAGGGCCACAGTATCGAGCGTTTTATAGCGCGCCAAAGTGGATGGGTTCGCGCGCCAGAAAGTGGATTTGTGACGCATTTAGCACAGCTAGGTGACCATGTTGAAAAAGGTGACAAACTGGCCATTATTGCTGATCCGTTTGGCAATTATTTAGATAGCCTTGAAAGCCCTGCAGAAGGTGTTGTAATTGGTAAACAAAATATTCCACTTACCCAAGAAGGTGAAGCGGTATACCACATTGCATACTTTTCAGAGCCTGATACTGTTGCAGAACACGTAGAATTATTACAAGACAATTTATTGCCACCAGAACAGGGTCCTGTTTTATAAAATTGGTAGAAAAACTGATGAACAATAAAAAAATTGTTGGTGCGGTAGAGCTGTGCGATTTACCAAAACTCGCCATCTCTGATTTGAACGTACGCGTTGATACAGGGGCGGCAACGTCTTCACTTCATGTTGACAACATTGAAGAGTTTGATCAAGACGGTGAATTATGGATTAAATTTGATATCCATCCCGACATTCACAACGTTGAACGCGTGGTTCGCAGAGAAGCACGTGTAGAAGGACAAAAACGCGTAAAAAGCTCAACGGCTACACTTGAGAAGCGCTATGTTATAATTACGCCTATAATAATGGACGGGTACCAGTGGGATATTCAGTTAACCCTAACGGACCGCTCTGAAATGACCTATTTGATGCTGCTCGGAAGAGAAGCGATGAGGGGTCAATTTATTGTAGACCCCGAGCACGACTTTTTGCTGACGGGAAAAGACTAGCAATACAAGTTTGCCAATGGATATTCAGCGTTAAAACCTGCGGCAACTTGCAGTAAGGCATGCGTTTAGTGCATGAAATACAAAATATGGACGTTACGAAAAAAGCCCTAAGTGTTGCCTCTCTGCTGTTGAGTGTATTTACACTATTGAGTGCTAATGCTCAGCAGCAAAACACAAACGAGGTAAGTACTGACTTACCTCACACCGTTCTCCGCCTGCCAAATATTCACCCTGGGCGAGACGCCGTATACGCCTACGCTAAACGTCTTCTCANAGAATCACTGCGCGTTACTGAACCTCAATACGGCTCTTTTGAACTGATTNTCAGCGACCAAGAAACGGCGCAAGAGCGTCAACTACGCAGCCTTGAACACCACATGCTAGACGTGACGTGGAGCGTTACCTCGACAGAGCGTGAACGTCAGTTCCTTCCCATTCGCATTCCCATTATGGCGGGTCTTTTTGGTAAGCGTGCACTGCTGGTCAGAGAAGGCGATACGCGACTTAAAGAAGTAAAGTCATTAAACGCGTTACGAGCATACCGAGCGGTTTTGGGCTACGACTGGCCCGATACGAAGATATTTCGCGCAAACGATATCCCGGTGTTGGAAACGACCTACCGGGCGTCATTTCGAATTGTTTCGGAAGGCTTCGCTGATATGTTTCCAAGAAGTGTTATGGAAATTAAAGAAGAACTCGCTGACAAGGCGCTCTCACGCGGTCTAACTATCGACGATCACCTTATCATTTCATACCCGAGCCCCATCTTTTTCTTTGTAGGAAGCGACAATCAGGCATTAGCCGGGCGGATAGCTGAAGGCCTGTTAAGGCTCTTCGAAACGGGTAAATTTCAGGAGCTACTGTTAGCTCATGATAACTTTAGAGAAGGTATGGCACTTACCGAAGGGCGAACGGTTATTGAAATTGACAACCCTTTGCTAAGTGAACAAAGCCGCTTGGCATTAGAAAAGTTCTTACCGGAATTTGCTACCTCAGAAGCCGTGCTTAAGTTCGACGCTACTGAACCGGCGGCTCCAGCTCAAGTTGTGAAGCAATAAGTACCGCTTGTGTGCGGTTGTTTATGCCCAACTTTTTAAAAATAGCAGTAACATGCGCTTTAACCGTGGCCTCTGCGATATCTAAATTAAAGCCAATTTGCTTGTTCAGCAAGCCGTCTCGCATGTAACAAAGCACCTTGTATTGCGAGGGCGTTAGCGAGGCAACTTTATCCGCTAATTCAGAGAACTCTTCATTCACCTCATCAACGTCTTCACTTAAGTTATCAGGTAGCCATACATCGCCATCCAGAATTGCTTCTACGGCGTTTGCAATATCTTGCGCACTGGCAGTTTTGGGGATGAACCCTAGCGCGCCCACGCTAATAATCTTTGAAATAAGTGTGGTGTCTTCTGTGCCAGAGACTACGGCAACAGGAAGTTCGGGAAAGAGTTTTCGAATATGCAGCAAGCCAAACAAATCATTGCTACCCGGCATGTGCAAATCAAGCAACAATAAGTCGATATCCTCATTGTTGAGAATATCGACTGTAGTGTTAAGGTCTCCCGCCTCTTTGAGGGTTAAGGCTGGAAGTGACAACGACAACGCGCCTCTTAGTGCATCGCGATACAGCGGATGATCATCAGCGATTAGAAGGGTTATCATTGTCTATATCCTTAGTTTCTACTTATTTAGACGTTCCTCTATCAGTGTATCAACAACCGATGGATCCGCCAACGTTGATGTGTCACCTAATTGCTCATGCTCATTGGCGGCAATCTTACGCAAAATACGGCGCATAATTTTACCAGAGCGGGTTTTAGGTAATCCACGAGACCATTGGATCATATCAGGTGTAGCAATCGGGCTTAGCTCTTGACGCACCCACGCCTTAAGCTCTTTAGTAAGGGCTTCATTTGCTTCAACCCCTTCATTTGGTGTTACGTAAACGTAGATACCCTGCCCTTTGATATCATGTGGGAAGCCAACAACGGCAGCCTCAGCTACTTTAGGATGGGCAACAAGTGCGCTTTCGATTTCAGCGGTGCCCAAACGGTGACCAGAAACGTTTAGCACGTCATCTACACGACCAGTGATCCAGTAAAAGCCATCTTCATCGCAACGAGCACCATCACCGGTGAAGTACACACCTTTGTATGCGCTAAAGTAGGTGTTGATAAAGCGCTGATGATCGCCATAAACCGTTCGAGCTTGGCTCGGCCAGCTGTCTTTAATAACAAGATTACCTTCTGCTGCCCCTTCAAGCTCATTACCGTCAGCATCAAATAGCGCAGGCTGAATGCCGAAGAATGGGCGAGTCGCTGAGCCAGGCTTTAACTCCGTAGCGCCAGGCAAAGGCAGGATCATGTGTCCACCTGTTTCTGTCTGCCACCATGTATCGATAATAGGACAACGGCTCATACCAATTACGCGGTGGTACCATTCCCATGCTTCAGGATTAATAGGCTCACCTACTGTCCCCAAAAGGCGAAGCGATGAGACATCACACCCTTCAGTTGGAACATCTCCGTGCGCCATTAATGCGCGGATAGCAGTTGGTGCGGTATATAAACTATTTACTTTGTATTTTTCTACTACTTGAGCAATACGTTTAACGTCTGGATAAGTTGGTACGCCTTCAAAGAACACTTGTGATGCGGCGTTCACCATTGGGCCATAAACCATGTAGCTGTGGCCTGTGATCCAGCCTACATCAGCGGTACACCAATAAACATCGTCTTCTTTGTAGTCAAAAGCATATTTAAAGGTCATCGCAGAATATAAGAGATACCCGCCCGTAGTGTGTACTACACCCTTTGGCGTTCCAGTAGAGCCTGATGTATAGAGGATAAACAGTGGGTCTTCCGCGTTCATTACCTCTGGTTCACACTGCGCTGACACGCCATCAACAGCGTCATGCCACCACACATCGTGCTTAGCATTCCAGTCTACTTCTCCTCCTGTGAGCTTATGAACTAAAACATGAGTAATAGACGGACACGCATCACCAGACAGTGCTTTATCCACATTCGCTTTCAGTGGAATACTTCTTCCAGCACGACGGCCTTCATCAGCAGTAATCACGACTTTGGCGTTGCTGTCGTTGATACGATCGGCAATAGCGTTAGGTGAAAATCCACCGAAAATCACCGAGTGCACTGCACCAATTCGGGCACACGCTAGCATGGCGTAGGCAGCCTCAGGTATCATCGGCATGTAAATCGCAACACGATCACCTTTTGCTACGCCCATTTCTTTAAGTGCATTCGCTAATTTACAAACTTCATAGTGCACTTGTTGATACGTGATATCTTGGCTATCTTCTGGTGA
>JGI12090J13086_1000015_pt1 | contig 22833 bp, 15 predicted proteins | sample DeeseametaMP0960_FD_13086 | JGI IMG/M metagenome (IMG submission 13086)
CTGAAGCCCACTTGCGTCTATATCGCCATTAACAAATGACACCTCTCCCGATGCCTTATCAAATAGCATATTTGTGGTCGCGACAAAAACGGGGTTATCCGACAAGTGCGCCGTTCCCGATGCCACCACATCTTTGCCTTTAAACGGAATATCAAGCTTTATGTCGGCAGATAGAGGCCCGCCAATTTGCACGTCTTCGTTAAGTACTTTGCCTAAAGATTTTTTGAGGGACGAATCCATCATTAACGCGGTTAGCGCGTCGCCAGTGCCAGTACCATTGGCATAAATAATCAGGCGAGCATCTGGACTAAAGCTTGGAATGGCAGCCGACATATCACTGATTTTCATACCAGCAAGCGTCGCACTAGGGCTCTCCATCACTAATGCATTATTCACAAAATACAAAGATAGGTCTAAGTTATTAAGTGCCGGCCAGTCTGGCGCAAAAAGAAAATCCCCCTGCTCAATATCGACATACGCCTGAAAAATGCCCGTGTTGTCGTCAAACGGGAAGTCACTCGTGCGACCGTGCCACAGCACGCGCGCATTTGCGATTTCACCTTCTCCTGTAAACGCACGAGTAAGGTATTTATCGGTATTAGCCCCCATTAAAGAAGGGGGAAATAAACTGCTCACCTCATTTAGCGCCAATGGGCTTACATCCACATAAAGTGACATAAACCCTGTCGACGTATTCAGTTTAAACTGCGGGTGAAGAGTAACGGCATCACTATCAAGCAGCATATCGCTGCCTTTTACTACCCACTGCTTGTCTTCGCTATCTATCTGCTCTGGGTAAATATAAAACTGAGATTTAAACAGCTTTATCTTGACGTCTTTCTTAATTACGCCGTTGGCACTTAGTAAGCTATCCGCACTCTCTAAGTAGATAGCGCCATTATTTTTATACCAGAAAAAGTCTGCGTCTAGCGACGAAAGACCTGGTACCTTATCTGTTTTGTCCCACTGCAAATCTAGCACTTTAGCCGCTAAAGAAGGCTGGCCGTTGTGCCATTGAATCTGCAACGTGGCCAACTCGCCTTTTGGATTTAGCCCGCGTATTTCTTCTTCACTGGTATCATCCATGAAAAGCGGTAACAGCAGCAGAAAGGGGTTAATTTGCACTGGCTTTACGGTGTTTATCAGCGCATCACCATTTGCACTTATACTGCCAATTAGGTCTGTTGTAAGGGTCTCGTTGCTCGAATTAAGCACCAATTGATCCACTCGGACATTCCAGCCTCCCTGTCTGTTCTCATCGTTAGGCAACGCCTGAAGACTACCTCCGCTGATACCTGTTACCGTTTTCGCGCGGCCACTGCCCCACTCTAAAAGGCTTTCACTAAGCTCGGCTTGTACGCTAGTGACTTCACTTTGAGAAAAGTTAGTCCATACTTCAAAGTTTGCGCGGCTTTGCGCTAGTGGACGCTTGGTTTTGATGAGATCGCTAACCCACGGAGAAATATCGAGCTCTTCTGCTTTGGCGTAAAACACGCCGTCAAAGTCTTCCCGCGTGCCCGTGATATCAATGATAAACGACGCCGAGTTAGCCGCTAAATCTGCAACCTTAAGCTGACCTAAACCTTGGTGTCGCTCTTCATGGTTGTTCCACGATAAACTTTCAATATCAAATGAATTGGTTTCATTAAGATGAGTGACAGATACCACCCCGTCTTCTAACGAGAAGCTTTGAAGCTGCTCTAAAAACAGACGCTCTAGTGCATTTACTACAGGGAAGTTATTCTTATCGCCTCCAGAAAGACGATCGGCGTCAATATCAAGCTTAAGACCACGCAGCTCAAAACGGGTAGATGAGATAAGTTGGTGGCGTAGCGATTCCCAAAAATCTAGCTCGACGTAGATTTGCCTGATATCCAATGCAACAGGGGAAGCATCGTTTTTAGCCAACGACACCGAATTGAGCACAATACTTGGACCATTGCGCTGCCAAACAGCATGCACACTTTGGATGGATAGGTTTACGCCATACTGCTCATTAATATAATTTTCCAACAGGTGTTTGTTGTGCTCAATATGCGGCAGAGCATAGCGTGCAGCGCTTAAAACAAGCGCGAAAAGTACAAGCAATACGGCGAGTAGCAGCCAAAACTTCTTAAGTAGATAAGCGGCTACCGACGAAAAATTTGTCACATTTTGCCTTTGTATACGTTAATGCGTTACATCATGACGACGTCGTACTTATCCTGATTGTACAATGTTTCTGTTTGAACCTTGATTTGTTTAGACACAAATACTTCCAGTTCTGCCAGCATATGAGACTCTTCGCCCATTAAGGCTTCCGCCACTTTTGGTGAAGCGTAAACCACAAACTTGTCTGCGTCGTAGGCGCGATTCACCCGTACAATTTCACGCATAATTTCAAAGCAAATGGTTTCAATGGTTTTTACCGTGCCTCGCCCTTTACACACCGGGCATTCTCCGCACAATATATGCTCAATGCTTTCACGGGTGCGTTTACGGGTCATTTCAATTAGCCCTAGCGCAGTAAAACCGTGAATATTTATCTTGGCTCTGTCCTTGTTCGTCGCCACCTCTAATGAGTGTAAGACACGTCGTTTGTGGTCTGGTTCAATCATATCGATGAAGTCGATAAGGATCATCCCACCCAAGTTGCGCAATCTTAACTGACGGGCAATTGCCTGCGTCGCCTCAATATTGGTGTTAAAAATCGTTTCTTCTAAGTTCCGGTGGCCAACAAAAGCGCCCGTATTAATATCGATTGTGGTCATCGCTTCGGTCTGATCAATGATCAAGTAGCCGCCAGATTTTAAATCGACACGGCGTTCCAAGGCTCGCTGCGCCTCATTTTCCACATCGTATAAATCAAAAATAGGTCTATCACCCGGGTAGTATTCGAGCTTGCCGTTCATTTCAGGCACATACTCTTTGGTGAACTGGTGAAGTTCATTGAATGATAGTTTCGAATCGATACGAATTCTGTCGAGCTCTGTACCAACAAAGTCGCGTAGCACTCGTCGTGCTAGCGGTAAGTCTTCGTAAAGCACGTTCGACTTACGCTTTTTCATACGCGACTGAATTTTATCCCACAGCCTTCGCAAAAATGCTGCGTCGGACTGCAGTTCGTTTTTGCCCACGCCTTCAGCCGCAGTACGCAGAATGAAGCCACCGTTTTCATCACAAAACTCTTGCACCAGCGACTTTAAGCGCTCTCTTTCTGCTTCTTCTTCAATGCGTTGAGATACGCCTACGTGAGTTACCGAAGGCATAAATACAAGATAACGGCTGGGGATAGTAATGTCTGTGGTAAGGCGTGCGCCTTTGGTACCGATAGGATCTTTCACTACCTGAACCACAATATCTTGACCGTCTCGCACCAACTCGCGAATGTCTTGCTTTTGAATATGGCTTGCCGAGACTTCTTCAGCAATTTCATTGTGAATGACAATGTCAGATGCATGTAAGAAGGCGGCCTTTTCTAAACCGATATCAACAAATGCTGCCTGCATTCCCGGTAATACACGGCTAACTTTACCGCGATAGATATTGCCAACCAAACCGCGTTTGGTATGACGCTCTACGTGAATTTCTTGCAGTATTCCGTTTTCAATAAGCGCCACCCGTGACTCTGACGGGGTAACGTTAATAAGCAGTTCAGCACTCACGACACAACTCCAAATGCATTAAGTAATTGGCGGGTTTCGTACAGTGGTAGGCCTATTACGGCACTTGCACTGCCGTTAATGGAAACTACAAACTCACCACCAATACCTTGAATAGCGTAACTCCCTGCTTTGTCGGCAGGTTCTCCTGTTTCCCAGTATGCGTCAATTTGCTCATCCGTCAATGCTGCAAAAGTCACAGATGTGGTAATTACTTGAGTCTGCTGCTGAGCGTTATCAAGCACACAAATAGCGGTAAGGACGTCATGAGTTTTACCAGAAAGCATAGTGAGGATGCGCTTAGAATCTGCTTTATCTTCTGGCTTGCCAACACTTTGTCCGTTAAACGATATTAGGGTGTCGCTGGCCAGAATAACCTTGTCGTCGGTCATTGCCTGCAGATCCTCAAGGTATGCTTTCACCGCTTGGGCTTTTTCACTGGCTAGCCTTGCGACAAGCTCCATCGGTGGCTCGTTGTCACGGGGCGACTCGTCAATATCGGCAGGCTGTATTGTATGGGCTATGTTCATTTGCTTGAGCAAAGCGGTGCGTCGTGGAGAGGCTGACGCTAACACTACCGATTTTGTCATTGGCTTACCTTTGGTTTAATCGAGAACGTGTTCGGGTTACGAAATTGAAAACTGTCTGCGCGTGCGTCGAAGCAGCCAAAATACCCACGGCCACAACACCATTGACGTTATCACTGGCCACAGGTAATCGACTTGGAAATAAATATCAGTCAGTAGATGCTGCACCCAAAATGTAAGTAAGTGATATAGCGCCGATAGTAGGCCGATAATAATGGCTTGCTGCCATACAGAATAATTACGCAACCGCTGGTAGTTAGCTGCTAAAACGTATACGCATATACTCAACCCAAGGCTATGAATACCTAAGGTTGTGCCTACCAATACATCCATGGCTACGCCCGTTAAGAAGGCTACACCCACATTCACTCTGTGGGGCAACGCCATGCTCCAATATGCTAATACAACCAGCACCCAGTCAGGACGGTACACATCTACTTGAGTGGGCAGTGGAACAATTTGCAGTACCAGGGCAACTAACAAACTAATCCATATAACGAGGTTACGTTTACGCATCTGAAGATTCTTCCTCGTTTACAGCTGGCTTATCAGTGTCGTCAGTTGAGTTAGCATCAGACTCATTCTCTGACTCAGGCGTGTGCCATAACAGCAATAGGTGTCGAAGCCTGTCTAGGTTTGCTAAAGGTGTGACAATAACACGAGCAAAAGGGCGGCTTTCATCTCGGACGACTTGTGACACTCTTGCCACAGGGTAACCTTCTGGAAAGACTTTTCCTAAGCCAGACGAAATTAATGTGTCACCTTCTTGAATATCGACACTATGAGGAACATGCTCTAGATACAGCTCGTTTAGTGCGCCGCTTCCGGTTGCGATAAAGCGAATATCGTTTCGAAGAGATCGCACAGGAATAGCGTGGGTAACATCGGCAATCAGCAATACACGGCTGTTTGTAGACCCAACTTCCATTACCTGACCCACTATGCCCTTATCATCAATAACTGGCTGAGACAGATATACGCCGTCTATCGCCCCCTTGTTGATAACCACCTGCTGGCTGTACGGGTTTTTATCCACCGCCATTAACTCAGCAACCATTTTTCGAGAAGAAACCCGAATAGGTGCCTGCAGTAACTCTCTTAATTGTGCATTTTCTTTTGCAATTACATCGAACTGCTGGAGCTTTTCGCTCATTAACAACAGCTGATTATTAAGTTTCTGGTTTTCGGCCAGCAATTGCTCTTGAGAGGTAAGACGCTGGGCACTTTCATTTAGCATTAAACCGGGAAGGTTTGCTAAATACTGAAGTGGGCTCATTAATGAGTTGAGATAAACCCGCGTTGATTTGAAACCGTCTAGCTTATGGTCGACAAATATCAGAATCACCGACAGCACAAGCGCCAGTGTAAGCCTGTTATTTAACGAAGGGCCGCGGGTAAAAATAGTATCCATGATACAAATAAGGCAACCTTACGGTTGCCTTTCCTGTTTATTCGTAGCTAAACAGGTCGCCACCGTGAAGGTCAATCATATCGAATGCCTTACCACCGCCGCGTGCTACACAAGTAAGCGGATCATCAGCAATAACAACTGGAATGCCCGTTTCTTCCATTAGCAATCTATCTAAGTCTTTAAGTAACGCGCCACCACCGGTAAGTACCATACCGCGCTCAGAAATGTCTGAAGCAAGCTCTGGCGGAGACTGTTCTAGCGCCACCATAACGGCTGAAACAATGCCGGTTAGTGGTTCTTGAAGCGCTTCAAGAATTTCGTTTGAGTTTAGCGTGAACCCGCGAGGTACGCCTTCAGCCAAGTTACGGCCGCGTACTTCAATTTCGCGAACTTCTTCGCCCGGATATGCTGCACCAATTTCATGTTTAATGCGCTCAGCCGTTGCTTCACCAATTAGTGAACCGAAGTTACGACGAATGTAGTTGATAATAGCTTCATCAAACTTGTCACCACCAATGCGAACAGATGATGAATAAACTACGCCGTTAAGTGAGATAATGGCAACTTCTGTTGTACCACCACCAATATCGACCACCATTGAACCTGTTGCTTCTGATACAGGTAAACCCGCACCAATAGCAGCCGCCATTGGCTCGTCGATAAGATAAACTTCGCGGGCACCTGCACCCAATGCAGATTCTTTAATTGCGCGGCGCTCTACTTGGGTTGAACCACAAGGAACACACACTAATACACGAGGACTTGGGCGCAAGAAATTATTGTCATGCACTTGTTTAATAAAGTGCTGAAGCATTTTTTCAGTAACGTAAAAGTCGGCAATAACACCGTCTTTCATCGGACGAATTGCACGTATATTACCCGGCGTACGACCAAGCATTCGCTTAGCTTCTGCACCTACCGCTGCAACACTTTTTGGTCCTGCTGCGCGCTCTTGACGAATAGCTACTACTGAAGGCTCGTTCAGAACAATACCTTGGTCTTTTACATAAATCAGCGTATTAGCTGTTCCGAGGTCGATGGACAGATCGTTAGAGAACATGCCTCGAAGCTTTTTAAACATGAAGAGTGTATTCCTGTTTCTGTGTTAACGCGTATTTGCAAAGGTGAGATGGCGACGCTTTAACGTGAAGTCGATATTTATCCGCACACTTTAACAATGGGGGCTATTTTGGGCAAGTAATGCTGTAATTAAGTGACGAAATAACTGCATTTTTGCTTAGTAGTTTTAGCGCTTTACCCATGAAGGGATACCACACACGCGTTTCCAAATAATTTTAAAATTAGACCCACATAGTGACCCTGTGAAAATTAGAAGGTTCAAAAACAATTTGCTAATAATTTACATCTCTTTATGTTGGCGCCACTACGGTGTGCTACGCAACCAGCATTACGACCAAGCGGGATAACCTTCTTTGCTAATTATTGATTTGCTCGCGCTTGTAAATGATATTGTCGTTTCCTCTGTAAACACCATAGGTTAGCGTGGCGCTAGGCGGATGTTAGCTTCGCCATCTCCATCCCAATCCCAGAGCAACCATGTATCAGGGGTATAGGGCACAGGATAATTACTAGCCCCGTTTGGTGTGAATATGTGTAAGCTGCTTGTCTTTCTTATTCGTTAATGCCGAGTATTATCTTATAATCGACAATACCTTATGGCTCCAATGAGTAACATGGCATTAACTCAAAAGTAGACTAATTATCTAAATAGAACAAATACCTACATAAGTATAGGCTTATATTGTGCGTGCTCTTTTATGTGGCCAGTTTAATCGCTTAAGTTTGTTACTGTTCCGTTTGCAGGAAAATAGTCGAAATACGCGCCGCTACTTAAGCTGAAGCGACACCAATAGTTGTCTTCGTTCTCTTCAAGTTCAGCGTAATAGTCTGCATGGATTTTAAAGCCGTCCACGCGCAGTGGTGTCGCCATTAGCGACGTCCATATTTTTTCACACCCTTCACTAGAAAGCTCTGCGGTCGGCCATCCGTTGTGATTCATTCGCACCGGAGTACGATTCGTTTCTTTGCCCGACTCGTTGTAGTGAATCAGCATTATCATAGTGGTGGGTTGGCGGACTCGCCATTGCCAGTGAGACGAGACGACGTGACGCTTAAACGTATCTAGATTTAGTGCAAATGCGATGATTGTGGTGTCTTGCTCGTCGGTATGAAGAAAGTTGATAGTGACGCCAAAGGTAATTGCAAAAATAGCTGCAATAGCCGCTTTAAAAACATTAGACGTGGAAGGTTTCTTTTTGTTGGTTTTATTCATTGTCGATTCCCCATGCCTTTGTTCAAGTCGTTAGCGCTTGTTAGGCATTGTTCTATTTTATCGACATTTTGAAGAAAAAATGAAGTAGGTATAAATAAACCTTAAGAATTTCTGGTTAAAAACGAAGACTCAGCGTTACGGCAACGGCTTGTGCAATATCGTAATCCCCCAAAAATCACCGTCTTTTTGCTTTAATTGCCAACCATTTTTCATAAGTAATTTTCGGGTGTAATAGTTAGTCATAGCATGCCCGAATAGCACGATCCGCTCGTGTTTCTCACACAGTTTTTCGATACGCTCGGAAACAAGGTTAACCCTTTGCTTGGCAGCTTTGAAACTTTCAAATCGACCTTTAAATCCTATAAACCATAGTGCACGGCTTAAGACGACCCAGTGCCAACTGCGCAAGATGAACGGAAGTTTGTAATAAGGAATATCCATTTCTTTAAGGTGGGGCAATTCTTCATCAATTTCAGTCGCGCCGTAATAAGCCGCAGACAATTTAGCCCTTAGTAACGGGCTAACCACAATGTAGCTGTCGTCGATATGGGTCTTCTGCTTTGGCTGACTTGTTGGATCGAGTATTGATTTATCATAGTTACGCACCCACTGAGCATATTGAGCTGCGTTTACTTTGTCATTATGCGCCGAGAGAGGCTTACCGTGTCTAATAAGTACGACTTCCTTGACGGAAGTATTGTTTATCACGTCCATGTTCATTTTAAGTCGTCTACTTTATCCTGTTGGGCTAGCTAATCAATGGCGATTGAGCCACCTTATTGCTTTTCAAGCAAAGATGGCTCCTTCTAATGCGTAACTCTCACGGATTAGGCGCTTGCCAATACAGCATCCACAGACTCATCCGATTGAACTGCGCCAGAAACTTTCGTTGAGATATAAGAGGACAGCGCTTCCTGTTGGGCTTTGTCCAAGCGTAATCCATGTTTTGTTCTGCGCCAAATCACGTCTTCTAGACAACAAGCCCACTCGCAACCTATAAGGTAGTCAACTTCTGCCTGATACATACCAGCCCCGAAATGAGTCCCCATAGCATCTACTGACGCTTTACCTTTAAGAAACTTATAACATAGCAAACCATACTGTCTTGCGTAGCGTTGAGCGATAGCGCTGTCCAGCCAAGAAAACTCGGAAGTTAGTTGAGCAACTAGCGATTCTTGACTTTCAAATGCACCACCTGGTAGCGGTACTTCTTTGGTCCACGCTTTTTTCGCTTTCGGGAAACATGAGACAAGTTTATCTACCGCGTGCTCTGAAAGCTTTCGATAGGTTGTAATCTTGCCGCCGAAGATATTAAGTAATACGGGCTTTCCAGCCTCACCCTTAAGCTCTACTTTATAGTCCCGAGTAAGCTCTTGTGCTGACGCGTTTTTCTCTTCTAAGAGTGGTCGCACGCCACTGTAAGTATGGACTATATCTTCGCGTGTTATCTTGGATTTGAAGTAGTTGTTTACGACGTCAATTAAATAATCAGTCTCTTCGTTTGAAATTGCAGCGTCAGACGGATTACCTTTAAAGTCTTCGTCTGTTGTGCCCACTAGTGAGAAATCACCTTCGTAAGGGATCACGAATACAATACGCCCGTCTTTATTTTGCAGAATGTACGCTTCATCAGAGTTATATAGCTTGGGAACGACAAAGTGGCTTCCCTTCACCATGCGCATCGCATTGGGGTTGTGAATATTTACCAAGCGATCTAAAAACGATACTGCCCACGGCCCAGCCGCATTAACAATTGACCTGGCCTTAACTGAAAACGTTTTCCCTTGAGACGTTTTAAGTTCCACATTCCACAAATTATCTAACTTTTCAGCTTTAACGCATTCAGTACGCGTATATATCTTCGCCCCCTGATCTCGGGCAGCTAGTGCATTTAGTACCACTAAGCGTGCGTCATCTACCCAACCATCTGAGTATTCAAAACACGTTGAAATATCGCTAACCAGCGGGCTTTCACTGGTGGTCGTTAGCTTACGTGAGCGCGGCAACATATTGCGCTTAGCCAGCGAGTCATAGAGGAATAAACCAATTCGTATCATCCACGCAGGGCGTAAATGCTTTTGGTGAGGCAAACGAAAACGTAGCGGCCACATGATGTGAGGCGCTTTCTTCAACAACACTTCACGTTCTGCCAGCGCTTCTTTCACTAAGCGAAATTCATAATGTTCTAAATACCTAAGCCCACCATGAATCAATTTGCTGCTAGAAGAAGACGTTGCGCCTGCGAGGTCGCCTTTCTCGCACAAAGCAACCGAAAGCCCGCGTCCCGCAGCGTCAAGCGCCACGCCTACGCCGTTAACACCGCCGCCAACGACTAACACGTCGACTGTCTGTTCAGTTTGATTGCTTTGACTCATACATTGCCTCTAGTGGTATTTATATGGATATCCTCATATGGTTGTCTATTTGACAAGCAAAAAGAAAACATGTCAACACAAAACGAACATTTACGAACATTAAAGAAGGTTAAAATTCGTAGTTAAAAGGAATGAATAAATCCAGCCGCAACAATATTTGACTGATTTATATTGAAAAATATGTGGTGTGTAAGAGCGCTTGCGGCAACAGTGCGTAATGTTTAAAGAAGGCTGCCGCCAAGTAGAATGCGAGCAAAACCGAGAACAGGTTTAAGAGTAGTGGAAAACTATAGCAAATAGATGGTCACGCTTTGACAAAGGTGATGTTATTTTCTTCGATTATCTTGCTTATGCTGGGCGGCGGCGTTTTATCACAAACTAAGCAATCAACCTGTGAAATGTGCCCCTGCTCCACCATTGCGCGGCGTTCAAACTTACTGTAGTCCGCAGCTAATATAACGTGTTGAGTATGTTCCAAAATGGCTTGGGACACTTTCACTTCTCTGAAATCAAAGTCAAGTAGTGCACCGTCCGAACTAATACCACTGATACCGATTATGCCGTAATCCATGCGGAACTGGCTTATAAAATCGCAGGTTGCCTCGCCAATGATTCCGCCATCGCGATAGCGAACTTCACCGGCAGCAATTATGACGGAGAAATCCTCTTTAGCCGAAAGAATGGTAGCAACGTGAATATTGTTAGTTACCACGTGAAGATTTTTGTGGTTGAGCAACTTAGTTGCAATCATTTCCGTCGTCGTACCGATATTAATGAACAACGATGCGCCGTCAGGGATCATCGCAGCCACTGCTTCAGCAATTTTCTCTTTGACTTCGCTGTTTTGGGTTTTCCTTTCCTGATATGGCGTGTTTTCCCAACTTCTGTTTAGGCCAGCACCACCATGATAGCGACTTACCACACCATTTTCAGCAAGCTGGTTAAGGTCTCGACGGATTGTTTGCGGCGTAACTTCGCAAGCACTGACCAAATCATCAATAGACATAAAACCATGTAGCTTTATAAGCCCAACAATTTTTTCGTGTCTTTGCGTTTGATTCATCACGAGTCCTCAGAATTAGAAAATTACATCAATTATACGTGCTTAACTTCAATGTTCCCATAACAAAACGAAACACCAATGTTCGTTTTCGAAAATATAGCATTGTTAATCCTGTGTAAATGATGCAAACTCTATGAAAACTATCTTCAGGAGTGACCTTATGGGACAACATATCCTTGCCATTGACCAAGGTACAACAAGCTCTCGCAGCATCATTTTTTCTCCAAAGGGCAGTATAGACGCTATTGCACAGCAGGAATTCTCTCAAAAATATCCGAAAGATGGCTGGGTTGAGCATGATCCAGAGGAAATTTGGGAAAGCGTTGTCTCTACCCTCAAAGATGTTTTCAAGAAATGTTCATTAACACCATCAGATATCGCAGCCGTTGGTATCACTAACCAGCGCGAAACAACCTTAGTGTGGAATAAAAACACTGGCGAGCCTGTCTACCCTGCTATCGTTTGGCAAGACAGACGCACAGCCCAGCTTTGTCGTGATTTAAGCGAAGACGAAGAGCTCGTTTCACACATTACTGAATCGACAGGGCTTCTGTTAGACCCTTATTTCTCTGCCACAAAAGTAGCTTGGATATTAGACAATGTAGAAAGTGCAAGACAGCAAGCCGAGGACGGAGAGCTGTTGTTTGGAACCGTAGACACGTTCCTTATATGGCGCTTAACGGGTGGTGAGTCACACAAAACTGATGCCACCAATGCCTCGCGTACAATGCTGTTCGACATCAATAATCAATGCTGGGATGAGAAATTACTTAATAAATTCAATATCCCACGCTCAATGCTACCCGAGGTGATGGACTGTGCGGCTGACTTTGGTGTAACGAAAGAAGATATCATAGGTAGAGTTATTCCTATCCAAGGCGTAGCAGGCGACCAGCAAGCAGCATTAGTTGGCCAAGCGTGCTTCGAAAAAGGCATGGCCAAGAGCACCTACGGTACCGGTTGTTTTATGATATTGAACACTGGTGACGCCCCTTTGCAATCGAAAAACCGATTGCTCACCACCGTTGGGTATCGTTTAAACGGCAAAACGACTTATGCGCTTGAAGGCAGTATTTTTATGGCCGGCGCAACCGTTCAATGGCTCAGAGATGGCCTGAAGCTTATCGACGATGCCGCCGAATCGGAGGCACTTGCACAGCGAGCAAGACAAGATAACGGCGTGTTCCTTGTCCCGGCATTTACTGGTTTAGGCGCACCTTATTGGGATCCAGATGCCCGTGGCGCAATTTTAGGTTTAACCCGCGACACAGGCATTAGCGAAATCGTTGCAGCGGGACTTCAGTCTGTTTGCTATCAGACTAAGGACCTGCAAAAAGCAATGGAAAGCGATGGCGCTCGCCCCACAACTATTCGTGTAGATGGCGGTATGTCGCGTAATGATTGGGTTATGGGCTTTCTTTCAGACATATTGGGCGCTGAAGTAGAGCGCCCTGAGATTACGGAAACCACCGCTCTTGGTGCTGCCTTCTTAGCAGGATTACAGGCTGGTGTCTTCAATTCAATCGACGATTTAACCCATTGTTGGAAGAGTGATAGCGTTTTCACTCCAAGATTGACCAAGCAAGAACGTGATCAAGCCTATGATGGTTGGAAAGCCGCCGTCGACCGTATCCGCTGCAGCTAATTTTCCTTTATTTTTCTGATTGCTAATAAAGTGCGGCTATAGGCCGCACTTTTTTTATACAAAAAAATTTTTTATAACATTGTAATTACATTGTCATTTTGTGCTAGTATTGGATCCAAGGTAAACGTTTCACCTTTTACCTTAAATCAGAAACGCTATATTTTTCATAAAGTTACAAATAATAATCACGAAAATATAACGTTAAATGTGTAAAAGTATTGTTAATAAGATTGATCCGCACATACTAAAAACGTAATTTAAGTGCAAAGTACGTTAAAACGTAGCCTACTCACGGAGAAAACACAGTGACACATAAAATTAACACATCACAGTTAGGCCCTATCGCGAAACGCTCACTTTTAGGTGTTGCTATCGCCTCTGCCCTACACGCCCCTATTTCACTGGCACAGGAAGCAACTACTGCTACTGATAAAGAAGTGGAAGTTATCGAAGTTAAAGGTTTTACCAGCTCTCTGAAAGCATCAATGCTAGATAAGAAAGCATCTGATGTTGTTTACGACGGTATTACGGCTGAAGACCTAGGTAAATTTCCAGACCAAAACGTAGCTGAATCACTACAAAGAATTACTGGTGTTGCCATTGATCGTTCAGGTGGTGAAGGTCAATTTATTACTGTGCGTGGTTTCGGCCCAGATTTTAACACCGTACTTGTTAACGGCCGCCAAATTGCTACAGAAAACCAAGGTCGTGCTTTTAGTTTCGATACGCTTCCAGCTGAACTTATTAGCGGTGCAAAAGTTTACAAGAGCCCTCTCGCTTCTATGCAAGAAGGTGGTATCGGTTCAACCGTAGAAATCACAACTGCTCGCCCATTCGCATTTGACGGCTTCAAGGCCGTTGCAAGTGTAAAAGGCATGTACGAAGACATTTCTGAAGAAACAACGCCACAAATGTCGGGCTTAATTACCAATACCTTTATGGATGGTAAACTAGGTGTGTTAGCTGCTGCATCATTCCAACAGCGTAAGCTACAAACAAACATGCTAGAAACGCGCTACTGGCGTCCTGAAGTAAGCCTAACCAATCGTTCTGAGCTAGATAACCCTGATTACGCTGACAATGCCCAGTTCAACGGTGTGTACATTCCGCAGAACTTTGACCAAATCGTTGATTTAGTCGATCGTGAAAGAACATCTGGTAACCTTGTTGTTCAGTATGCTCCTAACGATGACATGACGCTTACTTTAGATGGTCTTTACTCTAAATTTGAAGTTGACTCAGACGCACACAGTGTTGGCCACTGGTTCTCTGATAGCAACCTCGACAACATGTCTTTCACTGACAACGGTAGCCTATCAGGTGTAACAAGCACCGTTGTAGACGGTGTTGGTGGTGCGACTGACTTTATTCGCCGCCGCTACGGCCGAGATGTTGAAATCCAGGCTTTCGGTGCAAACTTTGAGTGGTTAGTAAACGACAACTTAACTGCAAACATTGATATCTCAACTTCAACTGCCGAAGACAGCAGTGGCGGTGACAACTTCTTCACTGTTGTGGGTTATAACAACGAATACAGTGTAGATTTCACAGGTGCTACTCCATCATTGACTGTTGCCGGTGGTGATGCCGCTTTACAAACACCGTCACTAGGTCGTATGCACTACAATGAGCGCAACGGTTTTGACACGGAAGATACCATCAGTGAGTACCGTGCAGACTTCTCTTGGGTACCTGATTCAGACAATGCGTTCTACAAAGCAGATTTCGGTATCTATTTCCAAGATCGTGAAAAATCTAATACTCGCTTGTTCGCTTCTGGTTGTGACATTTATTGCGGCTACACATTCGATCTTCCTGACGAGCTTCTAAGTGTATTTACTGCACAAAACTACTTCGGCGGTGTGCCTAATCAGTGGCTAACTTATGACCCTGAAGCGTTCTTTGACTACGCAACATCTGATGCAGCAGTACAGCAAATTGCAGACGCTACAGGTGAATCGTTTGACGACGTTCGCGCAGCGATTGATGCAACAAATATCGGCAACCCACAGCCAAGCAATGACTCATTCGTAGTGAGCGAAGAAGTATTAAGTGCGTACGCACAATTCTACTTCACTACTGAAATCTCAGAGATGCCACTTGATGTGAATTTTGGCTTCCGCTACAGCGAAACTGACACTTCAGTAGACGGGACAAGTCAGATTGTAAGAGATCTTCAGCCAATCCCTAACGATCCGTCAGACCTTAATGTAGTTTATGAAACAGAAGTAGGTGCGCCGGTTAACGAGAAAAACAGCTACTCTTCGCTGCTTCCTAACTTAAACGTTAAGCTACAGTTAACAGACGATTTATACCTACGTTATGCGTTTTCTGAAACGCTAACGCGTCCAATGATGGATGACTTAGTGCCTGTATTTAATGTTACTGTGAGCCGTCCGGGTAACTTGCAAGCACAAGCGGGTAACACTGAACTTAAGCCATATAAAGCCACCAGCTGGGATGTGTCTTTAGAATGGTACTACGACGATACTAGCTACTTCTCAGCTGCAGCCTTTAACAAAGAAGTGGAAGACTTCATTGCAGGTGATGTTGCTGATGAGTCTCTTTTCTTAGAAAGTGGCGAGTATGTATTTAGCGTTCTGCGCCCTCGTAACGGCGATACGCTTGAAGTTGAAGGTTTAGAGCTTGCTTGGTTGCATACACTTGAAAGCGGCTTCGGTATCCAAGCTAATGCTACTATCGTTAACTCAGATGCAGAATTTAGCCTACCAGGTTTAGGTAACTCACAAAACATTACATTGTTCTACGAAAAAGATGCGTTCCAAGCGCGTGTTGCACTGAACAATCGTGAAACCTTTATGCAAGAAGCGGTAAGTACTCTTGGTGGTACTGAGCCTCGTTTCACTGAGACTTACACCCAAGTTGATATGAGTGTAAGTTACGATGTAACTGAGTCTCTTACGGTATTCTTCGAAGGCATTAACATTACTGACGAAGAGCTAACGCGTCGCGGTCGCTTATCAGAACATTTCGTTCAACAAGTTGCTGACGGTGCTCGTTACGCTGTTGGTGTTCGTGCTAGCTTCTAATAACAACTAGTCTATCAAGGGGGCGCTGTTGCCCCCTTTTGTCTTTATTCTGCTGAGGAGTTTTTCGTGTCAGGCAGCTTAACCCAACTTGTCGTTTTTATTTTCATCACCGCACTTATCGGGCTTCTTACCTATTTAAAGTGTCGCGGTCATGGGCATAGTAAAGCCAACGAAAACAAAGAATATTTCTTAGCTGGCGGCGGACTAACATGGATATACGTCGCGGGCTCAATAACGTTAACTAATTTAAGTACCGATCAACTTGTAGGGATGAACGGTAACCAAATGGCACTGCTTGCGTGGTGGGAATTTGCCGCGGTGGCGGGCCTAATCATTCTCGCGCGAGTTTTTCTTCCCGTTTATTATCATTATCAGTGCACCACAACCACCGAATTGCTGGAAATGCGCTATAACAACAAGCATATAAGAGCACTAATAGGCCTTCTTTTCTTCCTAGGTAGCAGCCTTATTTTCATGCCTGCCGTAATCTACACCGGCTCGCTTTTCATGATTAACATGTTCAATGTAGACATTCCACTTATGTATGTTGCCACCGCTTTTGCATTGATTGGTGCCTTCTACGCTATCTTTGGTGGGCTTCGCGCGGTTGCAGTTTCAGATACCTATTCTGGCGTATTGCTTTTGACTATGGCGATTGTTGTTGTCGTTCTTGCACTATTCGCAATCGATTTTGATTTCTCGGGCATACCTGCCGAACGCTTAACCCTAATTGGNGATAATGATTCNCCTCTACCATGGCACACGTTATTAACCGGTATGGTGTTTATCCAGACTTTCTACTGGAGTACGAATCAGGTAATCACTCAGCGCGCCATGGCTGCACCTAATTTAAAAGAAGCACAGAAAGGCGTATACGCNGCNGCGATCATCCGCTTTATCGTTGTTCCTACCATTATCGTAGTTCCAGGTATCATTTCGTATAAGCTGTACGGCGATATCAACGATGCCGCTTACGGTACGTTGGTAGGTGATGTTTTACCTAGCTGGCTATCAGGTGTATTTGCAGCGGCCCTCGCTGCCGCAGTACTCACTACTTACAACAGTAACCTCAACTCTGCGACTGCACTTTATGTCTGCGATATACACGAGGCGTATTTTCAGAAGAAGCCAAACGTTGCACGCTTAAGCGGCTTTGTGACCGCGGCGCTTACTATTGTGTCGCTAGTTATGGTTCCTGTGTACGCGCAAGCAGAAAGCATCATCAACTTGCTTCAACAACTTTTCGGGTTGTTAAGTATGCCTATTCTTTCCATCTTTATTGTTGGATTACTATTTAATAACGTAAACGCCAACGCGGGAATAGCGGCAGTTGTCTTTGGTGTGGGTCTATACGCTTTCTTTAGCTTTGTACACGCTCCTTTCGGCCTGCACTACATTCACCTGATGTTGGTCACATTGGTTTGCTGTATTGCCCTCGCCCTTGTCTTAAATCGGGTTGTATTTAAGCAAAAGGCAGAATGGCGTGGTCGTTTGATAGAGAGCGAAGAAGCACACGGCTAATAAGGTCAGCCATATATTGGCTGGTTCAGATAACTAGGATTACTACGGCTGTGGCGGAACAAAAGTACGGTTTGTTCCGCACTTTTGTTCCGCCACACGCTGTGAAGTAGATGAAAGCAGAGAGNAGACTCTGTNAGCGTGATTGAAACAGATTTAATNACTCGACGACCGTGCAAGAAAGCAGGTATTAAGCTCGATAAACCGTTGTAAAACCATAAAACCGTACGGATGTTCCTTCTGTACTTTTCAGTCATCTTTTCTTTTAACAACATGCGCTATAAACATCTAGGCATGTAAAATGAGGTTTTTATGTCGTCACTCACATCATTCGTTCGTTTGTCGAACGAGAAAGCCACATTAATATTCGACTGCCAGGGTCGTATGCCCAAAGTCATTTACTATGGTGCGCCATTAAGTGACAGTACAACACCAGAAATGCTGAGCGTTTTAAACACCCGTCAAGAAGCCAAATGCGCACCCGTAATTGAACCGCCGATTACGTTGGTACCGACTCACGGTGACGGCTGGACGGGTCAGCCAGGTCTTGAAGTGTCGGGCGATGCCGACCAGTGGTCAGCAGGCTTTAGCCTGACCGAAATAAATGAAGATGCACAGTCTGTTGCTTTCGTAAGCGAAGACGCTCGCCGCGGTATGCGTCTTGTCACAACTGTTGAGCTCGATAACAAAACGAGCGTAGTAAAATACGTTTCTCGTCTCGAAAACAGTGGCGAAACACCGCTCAATTTAGGCTATTTGAATGCCGCTAGCCTGCCCTTGCCTACTTCCGTAAGCAAAATTAAAACATTTGAAGGCCGCTGGTCAGCAGAGTTTCAAACCAAAGATCACGATCTCTTCTTTGGAAGTTATGTACGTGAAAATCGCCGAGGCAAAACATCTCACGACACCTTCCCTGGTCTGATTGCATTCCCTCAAGGCACGGGTGAACTTAACGGTGAGTGCTATGGCTATCACCTTGGCGCTTCTGCAAACCACAAGCTTCGCGCCGAGCTTATGGCTGATGGCAGAAGCTATGTGCAGTTTGGTGAGTTATTATTTCCAGGTGAAGTGGTACTTAACGCTGGCGAAAGCTATACATCCCCCGTGCTTTACACAGGCTATGGCTGTGAAGGTTTCTCTTCGCTATCACAACAGTTCCATAACTTTATTCGCAGCAACGTGCTAAACCACAGTGCTGAGTCGAAGCCTCGCCCAGTGCACTACAACACATGGGAAGGAATTTATTTCGATCATAACGAAGACGAACTTAAAGCCTTAGCCGATAAAGTTGCACCACTGGGCATTGAGCGCTTTGTGTTAGATGATGGTTGGTTTAAAGGGCGCAGAAACGACAAGGCAGGGCTTGGCGACTGGTTTGTTGATGAAGCTATCTATCCTGAAGGACTAGACGGGCTAATTGACCATGTTACTGGCCTTGGCATGGAATTCGGTATTTGGTTTGAGCCAGAGATGGTAAACCCTGACAGCGACCTTTACCGCGCACATCCAGAGTGGGCGCTGCAAACCGAGAATAACCCTCACGTTCCTTTCAGAAATCAGTACGTATTGGATTTAACCAACCCTGAAGTGGTTGAGTACCTTTATAAAGTGATTACTGATGTACTGAAGACGTACCCCAAAATCAGCTACATCAAATGGGACATGAACCGCGACGTAAACCACCCTGGCAACCTTCACGGTAAACCTGCGATGCATGGTCAAATGGCTGCGCTTTACAGCTTAATAGACCGCGTTAAGGCAGCGAAGCCAGGCATTGAGATAGAAAGCTGTTGTTCAGGCGGCGGCCGTGTAGATTTAGGTATTTTGCCACACACAGATCGTTTCTGGACGTCGGATTCTAACGACGCACTAGACCGTTTGTATATTCAGCGTGGTTGTTCTTATTTCTTCCCGTCTGAAGTAATGGGCGCACACGTTGGCCCGCGCGACTGCCATATAACGGGTAGACACTTACCTATTGAGATTCGTTCGGCAGTAGCCTTGTTTGGCCATATGGGTATAGAGATGGACCCACGTGAACTTACTGACCACGAGCAAAGCGTACTTACCGACGCTATTTCACTTTACAAAAAGTATCGTCATATCACCCACGGCGGCGACCTTTTCCGCATGGACGATGACGGCATGAACGTAAAATTTGGTTATGTGTCTAAAGACAAGCAAGAAGGTATTTTTGCATATAACAGCGTTATGGAAACTGTTCGCACTACGCCAAACCGCTTCTACTTTGCAGGTCTTGATGCTAACAAACAATACACCATTGAGCGTGTTTGGCCTGAAAAGCTAAAAGAATACACCCCGTCTATTTTGCAACAAACTGAAGGGCAAGTATTCTCTGGCGAAGTATTAATGAAATACGGTATGCAGCTGCCGGTGCTCTTCCCACAAACTGCATTGATTTATACCGTTAAAGCGGTATAGAGCTAAAGGCTCGACTCGAAAGCTAGAAGCTAAAGCGAGCTAAGCGGTGTTACGCCGCTGCTCGCTTTTTTGTGGTGCTTACTTGCTTTGCATCTCCAAGCCTAACGCCCAGCGATCGTCAAACCCTTTCCAAGGCTCTGGCTTTTTGCCATCTACGGGTACTTGGGCACTACTGCCACTCACGTTCAGGTATTCACAATCATCTTTTAAACCTTTCACATGGCAGTTCATAAGCGCAAGCGCAAAATGCTCGTTAATGGCATTAAGCTTTTGCACTTCCCATGCCGGCTCAATGTAACTTCCCAAATCAAATTCACTGCCATAAGCTTCTTTAGGTGCAGGGTGAGGTGCAACATTGTGGCGTGCATTCTTAATGGTTAGTAACTTAGATTCTTTACTGCCGGTATTATCGAATAACCACTTTATACCGTCGTAGCCAGAAATATCGTCGTTATCCCCAGCAACATAAAGAACAGGAACTTTAATATTGTTTAGCGATTGCACATCAAATAGCTGATGTTGCCCGCCCCATGGCGCAAGTGCTAGCGCCGCTTTCCAGGCTGGTAATGCTTCTTCGCTACTGGCCTTGCCACCTGCGCAGGTGTTAAGCGCTTCTTTAATTAACGCCGCCGTTTTAGGATCTTGTGTACCAGTGAAGGTTGCAGCGGTTTGGTCGTTAAAAGCATAGCATCCTCCTACCGTGCTAACTGCGCCGTAGCCCCCCATTGAATAGCCAATCACTCCCGCTTTGCTTGCATCCACACTCTCTTTAAAAAAGGTATTTTCGCTGATGCTGTTCAATGCAAGAACTTGGTCTCGTGAACGATTTAATAACGTACTTGGAAAACCTGAATACGGATTTTCTGCAAAATTAACATCTTTGTTTGTGGAATCTGTGTGGTCGATTGCCGCTACTACATAACCGTGAGACGCGAGGTGTTCGCCTAAATAAAACATAAGGGTGCGGTAACCGGTATAACCATGAGAGATAACAATTACCGGAAAATCAGTGTCAGCAGCGGCAATAGGCGCATCACGGCTTGCATCAGCTTGTACCTCAAACACCTGACCACTTCTTGTTTCATTAATGTACGTGGCCTTTTGAGCCGAGCTTGCTGCAGGATACCAAACCTCCAAAGTAAGTGATCGCTCGACTTCATTACCAGCAATGTCTTTTACTTTAGCAGGATAAGCCGCTTCGATTGTCTTTACGCCAACATCATAGTTACCTTTCTCACTTAACGATGGCATTACGTCGGCTGGAAACGGCTTATAAAGAGTTTGAGCAGCTGATACCGAAGGAGATATGGCCGCGGTCGCTGAAACCAGAACAGCACCGCCAAAAAGCAGGGATAACGTTTTCATAATTTGGGGAATTTTCTCGTTATTAACAGGCAAATTTATAATACCTCGTCACGGGTATCACACAAGCCAAACACTATTATTATTGTTGATTAAGAAGAATAAGGGGAGGTAATAAAATAGGCTGCTTTACGCATGAATTGTCGTGAAAGTAATGGTAAAACGTAAAACCTTGAAAGCCTTCAGTTTGAAAGGTATTGCTTCCACCTTTCATCAAAAAGTGGTTTAAGAAATAAAGGGTATCCATCTGCCACAAAGTTAATGTCTCTTAAGGTTTGGCTTTTCATAGGCGTAGATGTAATGTGAGTTAGCGCGCTGTCTAGATCACTCGTTACCGCTTGTCCTAGCTCACTCTTAGAACACAGTAAGCGCTTTGTTCCTCTTAGCTGCTGGGACAGTTCACTGATTTGATAAACATTAAGCGCATCGAGTTCTTCTTCTGGTAATGCTGAAAGCTCGCGGTGCCCTACATAGCCAAAATCTATTCTCCCACTTTCCAGCAGGGCAATGGTATGCATGCCTAAGTCTTTGCCTAACCCATTTAAACGAACCACATTGTTTTTTGTAGCCCATTGCTCAACAGTATCGGCGTATACGTTATTCACATCGTTGTAGAGTACCGTTCTCAAATTATGCTGAAGCAAAGCGCGTAAAGAAATGGACTCAAAATACCCCTGCGTTGGCTGAGACTGCGCGGTATCTAATTCATTTTTCAATGAAGGCTGAAGCGCTTTTCTTGCAACAATGAGTAGCGGTAAGTTTATAGAGGTTGGCTGGGAGTAATATCCCCACTCAGCGCGTTCTTCTTGGTAAGCGGCGCCATAAAAACAATACACTTTTTGTGCGGATTGTTGATGCTGTACCAACGACCATGCGCGTTTAACCGGATAAGCTTCAAATTGGTGTTCATAGTTATGCAGGTGTGTAGAGAGGTACGCCATGACGTCATAGATCGGCCCTGAAGTGATACTGACACCACTGCCTTCAATTCCAAGCTCGGGTGGTCGCAACCATACTACTGTAGGCTTTTTGGAGGCGCAGCTTTCCCCTTCACATTCGCCGTCTGTTTGCGCAAACAGCACGCTGCTTTTAAGACACAACAAAACAAAAGCCACCAAGGTTACTACTACTGACACTGCAAAAAACCCAACCTTTTACACGTAATTCTTAAAGCTCACTCATCGCGTTTATGGGAAAACAACAATGGGAATATGATGAAATTATTTTAAGGTAATCGGGGGAAGAATGGCGGGCACCAATCTCATAATTGGGCGAACTTAGCTCAAAAAAAGAGCCGCTATTAAAGCGGCTCTTAGAATATTTTCAACACGTGAACTGTTTTTGCTTAGAACGGAATGTCATCGTCGAAGTCAAAATCTGGCTCAGCCATTGGTGGGTTCTTTGGCTGACCTTGATTGCCACCCTGAGGCGCTTGATTGTAGCCAC
>JGI12090J13086_1000016_pt1 | contig 22411 bp, 31 predicted proteins | sample DeeseametaMP0960_FD_13086 | JGI IMG/M metagenome (IMG submission 13086)
AAGAATGTTTTTAGATCCTTTGGTGGATTAATTTCAAACACTTTTACTGTTTCACTACCTAGAGGTCCACCTTCTGCTCTTGGAAGTGCACCACAAAATATTACTAATCCTCTTTCAGGAGTTTTCTTGTATAATTTTAACCGCTGAAGAACTTTTGATAATGAATCAACAACATGTGTACGAGTAACATCAGATTTTATATTATCCGCAGTACCTTGCTCCTCCCTTAGATTTGTTATTACTTCATGTAGCTGTTTACCTTTTGGAATGTAGACAGTTATCAATTCAGTTCCACGTCCTGTGAATTTTGAAAGCTCTTGTAACGTTTTTCTTATCTTGTAAAGCTTAACAGAATCTTGTTTTTGTATTTCTATTTTTGGCAATTGTATCTATTTTTAAATTATTAATATTAAGGTAAATATTTTTGATAAATCATTTATGGAATTTAGTCATATTTTATGATCGATATTAGATTAGATCTAAATTATTCCAAAATGAGTTATCTTATAATTAATTATGATAACTTAAATATCAATTTCGTACGCATGATAACATGTCATTTTTAGTGCAATCAACCAAGATCTTTAATACTGTTCCAAAGGTTGCTTTGGCCATTCTTGTTACAGTGTTTATCATTGGATTGTTTGTTGTTGGATTCGATCAAGGTCATATTTTTAGTATATTCTATGGTGAATCAGCTTTTGCCGATCAGTTTCTGCACGAACTTACTCATGATATGAGACATGCAGCAGGATTTCCTTGCCACTAATTCAAATTGAATTGATTTTTAATCATTATTTGGATAAAGTAATACTTGTGAATTATTTTCATTAACAGAAATATTTGCTTTTTTAATCCTACTGCGATACATCTTAATTTTTTTCCCTTCATTTGTAATTTTAAATCTTTGAATTTCTACCAAAGATAATTTTTCTAGATTTGATATGGTTTTGTAAACGGCTGATAATGAAATCTGTAACTCACCAGCTATTTTTATTGCATCTTTTTCAGCATTTACAATCGAAAACAATACAGCATGTGAACAAGTAGTTGTAAGCGCCTCTATAATACGCTGTTTAATATCATATTCATCAAGCTCAAGCAGGGTTGGTTTTGGAAGTAAGCCTCTCATAAAAATCAGTTAGCAGATAGTGAAAGCTTTGGCTCTGGTTTTTTAATAGATATTTCAGCCTTGTTGATTCTGCTTCGATAAACCTTGAAACGCCTTCCTTTTTCTGATAAAATAGTTTTTTCTACCTGTACCAGCGTTAAATTTTCTAAATCTGATAATTTTTTATAAACTGAACTTAGTGGAATTTTTAATGATGTAGAAAGGTTAGATGCCGTTTTACCTTTGCGTATGATTGAAAAAATAATTGCTCTCGATTCAGCATCTGCTAAAGCCTCAATAACTTTTTGAGTTATATCATATTTTTTTAGTTGCGGAAGAGTAATTTTATGCTGCATTATCATTTAACTCATTAATAATGTATATAGACATATTGATTATTTACTATTCTAATAATAGAGAATAGGATTCAAGAAATGCTCTATCATATTTTATTTAGTTTTTAAAATCATGTTGTAATATTTTTTAGTTGATTTTTTGCATCTGCCTGTTTAATTTCTCTAGCAATACGACGTCCCATACTCATCGGCTCATCAAAAATTAAAGTTGTGTAGGGTGAACCATTCATGAAAATGTTTGTTCCAGCTACAATTCTAGCTGAAAATTCAAATGCACTAAAATGTGCGTTTTCATCGTATACACCTTCTATACAAAATGGTCCATTCATTCCAGGCGGAACAAGCTTTGCAGATGCCTTTACAAAATTTTCTCCCATTGTATACACATCATCTAATAATGATTCACGTAATACAAGTGGACTGTTTGCAATAACATTAAACGATGTAGATTTTTCCATGTTAAGCTGATTTTCAGCTGGAATTCTAGCTAAACCTTCAATGTTAGATTCGTGTCTTTTATCAACTCCAAAAAATTCAAGTTCTTGTTTTAGTGGGGAGTAAAAAAACTGCAAGTAAGCTAGAACACCCGAAGTATATTCTTGAATGTATAAATCACTGTCTCCATTGATTATTCCTTCTTTGATTAATTGATCGCGCTTTTCGTTGTATTCTTTTTCAGTAGAAGCAAGAAAATATCCTTTACCACCGGCCGCCCCATGTCTTTTTGCAATAACAAGCTTATTGATCTCTTTAGGATTTGGTATAGATTTTGGTGTTTCAAGCTTTGCTTCCTTCATCAATTGTTCTTTTAACATTCGATCAGATTCCCAACGTAAGATATGTTTATTTCCAAAAATTGGTGTCCTGATTGATTCAATTTGTTCAGAATTCATTTGTGCTATTAGTGTTCCATGTGGAATTAAAATAGAGTTATTTTTCTGAAGAACAGATTCACATTTTTGTTCAAGTATTTCTGAAAATGAATCTACAAGCAATAATTCATCAATAAATTTGAAGCGTCTGTAAAGACTTTCTCGTTTTTTTTCACATATTAGAAGTGTTTCAAGTCCTTCATCCTTTGCGCCCTTTAAGAGCTGAAGTGCGCAATGTGAACCCAGTGTTGCTACTGATATCAATTAGAATATTACTTTAGTACATGCCCATATGAAACTATGTGTCAAAGCGTATGGCTGAGATGTATGAAAATTGACTATCATCTATTCAATTGTAATATTATGTCAACATCTTTAGTGGCAGTTTTTAATAAAAAAATAAGTAAAAAATTTTTAATGATTAATAAGCACAGTGGATAAATCATGTAACTAATTTATAGTGGTGTGACAGCAATCCCTTATTGCAAATTTCAGCATCATCAACTATGATTAAGGATGATACAAGAAAACAGATTTTTCTCCAAATTTTATCTGATCAATTTTGTATGGGAATAGTCTCGTCAATTATTGAAACACCTAAAACAGCTGTTGAAATTGCTAAAGCGACAAATATTCCTATCAGTACCGTTTACCGAAGATTGCAATTTCTTCAAGAGCATAAGATGTTGAAAACTTCTGGTGGATTAAATAAGGATGGAAAATATTTTGTGTATCTGAGTAAATTAAAAACAATCTCAACCTATTTTGATGGTTCAAGCACAATGGTTTCAGTTACACCAAACCTCAATTTCACAATTAACTAACAATTACTAAAAAAATCATAATAAATACTCAAATTTAAAAAGAAGAGTAATGGTTGAGACCGAATTGGGAGAATGGCGTAGAAGTCATTATTCAACAGAATTAGATCCGTCATTGGCAGAATCAGATGTCACTGTAATGGGATGGATTTCAAGTGTAAGAAGTCACGGCAACATCACATTCTTAACAATTGTAGATAAAATGGGCGAAGTTCAAATAGTTGCGAAAAAGGGATCCAGTCCGGACGATCTAATTGAAAATTTATCCAAATTAAAAGAACATTCTTCTGTTGGCTTGATCGGAACAGTAAAGACTTCTGAAAAAGCACCCAATGGAGTTGAAATAATACCAAAAGATCTTCGGGTATTTTCTTCTGTCGAGAAGATACCTCCGTTTGATCCTTATGCAAAGACTATCAAAAATATTGATACACGACTTGAGATCAGGGCAATTGATTTACGTCGAAGTGTGTTACAGAATGTTTTCAATGCACGAAGTAATGTGCTTAGATCAATCCGCCAATATTTTTATGATCATAATTTTACTGAAATCAACACTCCAAAGATGATCGCTACTGCCACAGAGGGTGGTGCTGCGTTGTTTCCAATTTTTTATTATAATAAGGAAGCATTTCTAGCTCAAAGCCCACAGCTGTATAAAGAACAATTAACAATGAGTTTTGAGAAGGTGTTTGAGATCGCACCAATTTTTCGGGCTGAACCATCAAGAACGAATAGACACCTCTCAGAGGCTATATCTATCGATTTTGAGGAAGCATATGTTGATTATAATGATGTGATGAAAAGAATTGAACAAATCATAAAACAAACAATTCTGACATTACAGGAGTTTTCTAAAGATAATGATGATGTTGAATTTACAATTCCTACGATCTCAGATACTATTCCACAATATACTTACACTGATTTATTAGAAAAAATTCAGGCTACAGGCGCTACGAGTCAATGGGGTGACGATCTGTATCCAGCACAATTAAACAAAATTGGAATAACTGGTTTTTACTTTATCAAAGACTGGCCTACTGGCCCAAAACCATTTTACGTGAAGGTAAGCAAAGATGACCCAAAAATCTCAGAGTCATTTGATTTGATGTATGGTGATTTAGAAATTTCTTCTGGCAGCACTAGAATTGAAAAAAAGTCGGAGCTTGAGGATAGAATGAAAAACAAAGGTATGAAGATTGATACATTTAGTTATCATCTGAATGTTTTTGATTATGGTGTTCCACCACATGCAGGATGTGGAATTGGTCTTGAAAGATTAATGATGGCGCTTACAGGCATAGAAAACATTCGTGACACAACATTTTATCCTAGAGATGTTGATAGATTAACACCATAGGTGAAAAGCTTGGTTACCGAAGAAGAGATTTCTAATGTTGCAAAATTAATGAAAATTGATCTTGAAGACCATACTGCTCATATTAAAAGAGTACAAAAAATGCTTGAATATTTTGATATTCTCGATAATGCAAATGTTGAATCCGAAGAAATCACTGTTCAAGAAACTGATTTAGATAAACTAAGAGATGATAAACATAACCCATATGACAAAAATTTATTAAAATTTCTGAAGAGCTATCAAGGAAAATATGTAAAGGCTCCAAAGCTGAATTAAGTTGGATTTAGGAATTTCTGCATTAAATTATGTAAGTAGTATAAAGAATGGTGAATTTACTGTAGAAGAATTTACCTCAAAATCACTTGAGCGGATAAGTCAGGTCGATGAAAAACTTCATGCATTCTTACGTGTAAATGATCTAGCAATAAAAAATGCAAGAGAGATTGACACCAAAATAAAATCTAATCAGAATGTTGGGAAATGTTATGGAATGCCTATATCTGTTAAAGACAATATGTGCATCGAAGGCTCAAAAACTACTTGTGCATCAAAAGTTTTGGAAAATTTTATTGCTCCATATACCTCCACCGTAATTAGTAAACTAAATTCTGAAGATGCGATAATAATTGGAAAGACGAATATGGATGAGTTTGCAATGGGTCTAAGTACCGAGTATAGTGCTTATGGACCAAGTAGAAATCCTTGGAATATTGATTATGTTCCAGGTGGTTCTTCTGGTGGAAGCGGTGTGTCTGTTTCTGCAAATGAATGTATTGCATCATTAGGTTCAGATACAGGCGGTTCAATTAGAAACCCAGCAAGTTTTTGCTCTGTGGTTGGATTAAAACCAACATACGGGTTAGTAAGTCGTTACGGTCTTGTTTCATATGCTAATAGTATTGAACAAATCGGACCTATGACAAAAACTGTAGAGGATTCTGCATTCTTACTAAACATTATTTCTGGAATTGATTCTAATGATAACACTACGATAGATAACAAAAATCAAGACTATCTGAGAGATATTGATATCGGGGTAAGCGGAAAAAAAATTGGAATAGTAACAGAAATGACAAATTCTGAAGGACTTAGTGCTGAGGTAGCGAACGCTACAAATGACGCAGTTAAGACATTTGAAAAGCTCGGGGCAAACTGCGAACATGTATCATTACAAATGGTTCCTTATACTGTCGCTGCATATTACACTATAACATCAACAGAAGCAGGAAGTAATCTCGCAAGATATGACAATATAAGATATGGATATGAGTTCGATTCATCAGGATTTGAATTTAATTCATACATATCACAAGCAAGGAGCAAATTTGGCCCTGAAGTTATACGAAGAATGATCTTAGGTGGTTTTGTACCATCTGCCGGACATGCTGGGAAATATTTTCTAAAAGCATTGAAAGTTAAATCTAAACTTATTGCTGAAATAAATCATGTATTTGAGAAATTTGACTTTCTAATTTCACCTACCGTTCCTATTCAACCGTTCAAATTTGGTGAAAAAATTCAGGACCCTGTATCATTTATGATGATTGATTTTAATACGGTTACCGCCAATCTTACTGGAATTCCAGCAATATCAGTACCATACAAAATTACAAACGGATTGCCCATAGGAATTCAAATAATGGCAAATCGTCTTGAGGAACATTCATTGTTACAGACTGCATATGCATTAGAAAAAACTGTAGATTTACCAGAGGTGCCAGTATAGTGACAAAAATAGGTCTTGAGATACATTGCCAGCTAACAAAGCTTGAAAGCAAGTTGTTTTGTCCATGTAAAGCTGATTACAGGGAATTTGAACCTAATACAAACATCTGTCCGGTCTGCATGGGAATTCCAGGTTCGTTGCCATTACTGAATAAAAACGCTGTTGAAAAAGCAACACTGATTGCAATGGCACTTGATTGCAAAACTCCAAACAAAATTGCATTTTTTAGGAAAAATTATTTTTATCCTGACTTGCCAAAAAACTTCCAAATTACACAGCTTAATGCATATGGAAATACAAGCATTGGTTGGGAAGGTAAAATCTCAGTAGAAGATAAGGAGATAAAAATTAGAAGAATACAATTGGAGGAAGACCCTGGACGACTAATTTACGAAGGTGCCACTGAAAAAACTAAACTCACACTAGTTGATTACAATAGAGCTGGAACCCCATTAGTTGAAATTGTAACCGAGCCAGATTTTGAAACTCCTCACCAAGTTAGAGAATTTTTGAACATACTTTCAGACTTGCTCGAAAATTTGAATGTGTCAGATCCCGGGCTAGAAGGTGCAATGCGTGCAGACGCTAATGTGTCAATTGAGGGGGGTTCAAAAGTTGAAATAAAGAACATCGGTTCATTTCATGATTTAGAGAAAGCTGTTCATTTTGAAATAACAAGGCAGCAGAGTCTTGCAGAACGAAAAATCGAGATTATTCAAGAAACTCGGCATTGGGATGAGGGACGAAAAATCACTGTTTCAGCAAGAACAAAGGAAGAAGAGGCTGAATACAGATATCATCTGGAGGCAGACATACCATGGGTTAGAATTGATGATAACACAAAAAATCAATTGCAAGTACATATGCCTGAAAGCATCAGTTCCAAGAAGGAACGATACGTTTCAAAATATGGTATTACATCACAGGTTGCAGGCATCTTATCTTCAGACAGGTACTTTTCTGAACTTTTTGAAAAGGCAAACAACGAAACTAATGCAAAGGATATCGCAAATATGATTACTACAGATATTATGGGATTGCTTGATACACGTGAAAAGCGTGAAATGTCAAAACTAGAAGGAGATCATATTTCAGATTTAGTTGAATACATCAAATCAAATAAGATTACCAGAGCCTCTGCAAAATTAGCTCTGGATGAGGTTATAAAAAATGGAAAACAATTATCAGAGATAATTGAGGATCTTGATTTGGGTCACGTTTCAGATGAAGCTACATTATCTGACATTATAACAGAAGTCTTAGACGAAGAAGTAAAAGCAGTAGAAGACGCAAAACAAAATCCTGATATAGTTAACTTTTTGGTAGGAAAAGTTATGCAAAAAACACACGGAAAGGCAGACCCAGAATTAACATTAACCCTTTTGAAAAAAAATCTTGGTTTATAAAATCATTATTATGGTTTAGTACTTGTTTATCCATATCGATAGTTTATTCCCTTTTCTCCTCGTGGATGTTTCCAATCAGTTTGCTCAGAACATGTTCCACATTCAATACACCCCTCATGCTGTATCGTAACTTGACCATTTTCTTCACTATAACATTTAGTTGGACACAACATAACTAACTTTTTCATAAAATCACTATCGGGGTTTAGTACTTTGATATGAGAAACTTTATCATCATTATAATTCAGCTTTGCAATACGATCTGCAAGTAATGGAATAGAAGGCGTGTAGGATGAAGAAATGGTCTTTCCACTTCGTTCGGCAAGCTCGGTTGGTACTTTTACATAGCTTTCTTGTGATTCTATCACTGGAAGCAGACGCTCATAGCCTAAAACATTTACAAACTTTGCTGCCATACTTCTAATTGCCCCGCTTGACATGAGTTTTAGGACTAGGCTGTGCTTTGCACTCAAAATGTCTTTCGGCACATCTTTTGTGGCATCAATAAAGATTTTCAGATATTCTTTGTCAATCTCTTTCATGTCTTTTGTGTATGGACTTTCTTCAATTGATTTTGTGTAATATTCACCAAGATAACCTTGAGAGAAATTATTCTTTTCTAATGCCCTCGCAATCGCGTTGGCAGCTCGTACTCCATCATCAATTCCTACGTTAAGACCTTCAATTCTTGGACCGACAAAAACTCCTCTGCCGGCTGCATCACCTACAAACAAGACATTCTTGTGGTAGGGTTTTTTCATTCTACAGCGTTTTCCGTCAGGAATTAATTTTGCGCCGTATTCATCCTCAACATAATCTGTTTTAAACTGGATTCCGTACTGAGATGACATCTTTTCGCGAGTCTCAGATAATTTTGATTTGATTTCATCCTCAGAGTTAAATTTTCCAGTCTTGATCAGCTCTTTCCTTCTGCTTGAAGAAAGATACACATCACGAATTTCATACCAAGTTTTTATCAGCTTTGTTACAGCAAAACGGATCTGCATCTGTTTTTCCTTCTCTAAGGTCTTGTCAATCTTTCCCCTTACCGGTACCTCATCTTTGATTAACTCAGTAATCATTGGATTTTTTAACAAAGCGTCTAGCAGTGTATTGGGCTCTATTGGACTGTCTAAAAGAGAGTCAAAGTGATATACTGCACCAACTGATAAGGTGTCGCGGTTTGTGTAAAGGAATCCGCCTCCTAGATGGTTTAGTGTGATGTCGCCTGCAAAAAGATGAGCTTCTCCATCATCCGCTCCGATTGCAAATGTCTCGTTAATTATATCTTCAGGTAATTTTACAATAGCTTTAACACCTTGATACAACTGTACTGCTGAAAATTTTGGTCTTGCACGGGTAATCTGTGCAACTTCGGAGTTTACACCATCAGCCGCTATTACTGCCTTTACTTGAAACTCATCTAACTCATCAGTCTGAATTATTGTTCTTTCTTTTTCATCATCCCAAGAAATGTTATTTACATGAACGCCAGGAACTATTCCACCGCCACATTTTTGCGCACTTTCATCAGCACTTTGTGCAAACCAGGCATTTAGCTCGTTCATAAGAACTGAGTAACCAAAATTTGATTGGTATTCATGCGCTGCTGTGAGATCCATAGAAAAAACTTTGTCTTTTGAAGTTGCGTGCAGAAGATACTTTGTAATTTTTCTTTGCAGTGGTGCCTCATTGACAAAGTTTTGTCCGTAAATATCTTCTACATTGTAGACTCTTCCCTTGTTTGGTTTTTTTGAATAAAGGATTCCACCAGAAATATTTTTTACACCTACCTTTTTACCTGCCTCAAGTAGGACTGCCTGTTTGCCCAAAGTTGATAACTGTTTTAGTGCAGCCAAGCCAGCTGAACCACCACCAATGATAGCTACGTCATACTTTTCCATTAAATCATCCAGCCTGTACAACTTGTTGTTGTTTTTTGAGCTCTTCAACTAATAGTGGTATAACATCTTCCATCCTTCCATTGATGAAAATATCACATTCATTCTTTATTGGCGAATTCTCATCTGGATTTATTGCAACAACAAACTCTGAATCCTGCATGCCTGCTATATGCTGCATCGCTCCACTTATTCCAATTGCCACATAAAGCATCGGACTTATTTTACTTCCACTCGTTCCAATCACTCTAGCTGGAATCATGTAAGTCGAGCTGATTGCTTGGCTTGCAGGCAGCAGCTTTTTTGAAATTGGTAACGAAATTCCTATCTCTGCATCTAGTTGNTTGGCAAGTTCAACTACAAGCTTTATGTTTTCATCTGGGGCATCTTTGATTCCTCGTCCAAAGCTTACAACGGCTTTGCGAATTTCAAAGTCAACCTCACTTTTGACAATTTTATGACTTAGAACTTTTACTTTAAGATCATTTTCTTCTATTTTTGGTTCATAAAATATTATTTCTCCACTCCTTTTTGGGTCTGGTTTGATGGGCTCAAAAACACCAGGTATGATACTACAACCTTGAGGATAGTATTCACGCTTTATTGATGGGGTTGTGTTATTGAGGCAAAGAATTGTTGTCCACAAAAATCCTGAAAAATCCGGTCTGTACATTTCTAGAGTTTTTTTGAAGAGAGTTGGTTTACCTTCTGTCTTAATTTGATGTGTTACCGTCATATCGTGAATTACGAGTTTGTTAATATCCGAAGCAAGACCTGACTCTAACTCTACTAGTACGGTAGATGATAAATGTCTGCCAATGCTGTCTGCTGCAAAAAATATGTAACGCGGTTTTTTGAATTCTTTGGCATAATCTGGCTCAATCCTTGACGCGATCTCTTTGTCTAAAGCAATTTGGCTAATTACTTTGGTATGAATTGTGTTTCTCAAATCTTTTAGCTCTGGATGATCAGCACAAACTACTGCGTCTGCACCATATTCAATCAACTCTTTAGAAAAATCCTTAATATTATTCCCTAAGATTACTGCAACTATTTTTTCATTTGATGAATACCTTGCGTTGAAATCATCAAATAGTCTTCTTGCCTCTCCAAGCATTTCAAGACTTACAGGAAGAANCTTTCCATCAATGTGTTCGATTACAACATAAACATGGCGATAGTTTTCTTCAGTCATTTAATCACCATCGCAGAGAGCGCCTCTCTCATCTTAGCAACAACTTTGCGTATGTGTTCTGAATTTGAACCATCAAAAACCTCGGCCTGTCTTGTGGCCTTTCCTTTTGGTATGCGCTCTACTTGGTATACTATAGTTGGTGAGCCGGCAAGCCCTACTAATGTTTTATCAACACCAAGCTCATCAATATTGAAAACTTTGAGGGATTGCTTGAAATTTCTGGCTCTCTCGTAAGCCTCTTTTTGATATTTTTCAAAAGCGATTCTCTGAGAAACAGTAGTGAAATTTGATTTGTAGGAAGGATCAATTGTGAGAAAGACTGGAAGCGGAGCTTCGATTTCTTCGATAACATTTGGTACGCCATTTAAGGTCAGCAAACACTTGGCCACAACGGTTCTTTTTTCTAAATTTACATCATAACTAATGACATTTCCAATAAATGTGAATCCTAGCTTCCATGCAGTTTGTGGACCGGTCTGGCCCGTCTCACCATCAGAGGCTCTGTGTCCAGAAAACACAATGTCCATCTTTCCTTGCATTTTTTCTATGCCTGTTTTTAGAGTCTCGGCAGTTGCTAGTGTGTCTGCCCCTGCGAAAATTCTATCACTATACAGATGAAGTACATCTGCATCACAAGTTTGCTGAGCTTGCTGCAAAGCTATGTCCGCCCATGGTGGGCCCATTGAACAAACAGAAATCTTTGCACCGTACCTGACCTTGGCATAAAATGCAGCCTTAGCAGCTATTCCACTGTGAGGACCAAGTGTGCTTTTTGTTTCATTTCTATTGAGCGTACCATCAGGCTTGTAGCTTACATTTCCTTCAGAAAAATCGGGCTCTAATTTGACAATTACGGCAAGATTTAGCGGTTCCATGATTTGTCCATATGGCAGTGTATTATATTTTTTCAGTCAATTTTAAAATACTGTGAGCAATATTTTCAAACTGAGTTTTTTTTTCCAATGATACCATTAATACATCATTTTCCATAGGAAAGCTCATCACAATGAGTTTTTCTCTAAATGACATGGAGAACTTTACTTTTCCAAGATCATCGTCAAATTCACGTCTCATCTTAACTCTTAGTGCAAGCTCCATGTAGAGCATTTCGTCTCTTTTCCTATCTCCAAGCTGTTTTTTACTTGGTGTCATACCACCAGCAACTAGCCTGCCTTTTGAGTTAATTACACCTGCAAATCTAACCTTGGAATCAATTTTCTGAACTAACGTACACAGATTTTCATAATCCATAGTTAACGATCTGATGCGATCTATTTATTGCGATCTATTTATGGATAATTACATGGAAAATGAATCTAACATCACTGATTATTATAAAAAAACAGCGATGTTTTGGTCCGATATGATTGCAATGATGTCATCCAAACCTACAACACTTTCTGCTGTTGGACCATTGCGTAATCTTTCATCTAACTTGAAGAAAATTACAAGCGAACTAACTGAGGCAAATAAGGAGATTGTAGAATTTAATAATTTTTTAATTGAATACTATAAACAATTAGCTGACACGTGGACTGGCGCTCAAAAAGAAGTATCATCAAGGATAACTAAAATACCGCAAAATGAGGAGGGTCTTGAAGCTTACAAAAGAGTTTGGATTGACATTTTTGAGAATAATTTTACTGGATTATTTGATTCTAAAAAATTCTCAGAAAATTATAACAGTCTTATTTCGACGGAACTTGATCTTCTGAAAAGATGGAATGCAATAACTGATGTAATGTTAAAGTCTGCTAATTTGCCAACCAAGGAGGAGATAGAGGAAATCTATGAGGAGCTTCATAATCTGAAGAATCGAATTTCAAAGCTAGAGTCATCTAAAAAGAAAGCTTGAAAAAATGTCAGAAAATAAATTTAACCCAAAAATCATCGGCGATTTTCTAAATTTTAGCCGTAACTTTACAGAGGCTCCAATGAAAGCCTCTGTGCCACATGAGGTTAAGTTAGGTTCAACACAATTTGATGTCGCATACAAGGAAGATAAAATGCGCTTACTGCATTTCAAGCCGCTTACATCAAAGCAAGTTCGTACACCATTACTTATCTCATATGCAGTTGTTAACAGGTATCACATTTTTGATATTGACCCAAAGAAAAGCTGGGTAAAAAACTTGCTTGAGCAAGGATTTGATGTTTATTTGATTGATTGGGGAACACCATCTAAGATTGATAAATTTCTAGGGTTTGACGAATACGTAAATCGTTACTTGGATAACTGTGTGGATTTTATTTGCGATGAAACTAATGTGGACAAGGTATCAATTCAGGGTTATTGTACAGGTGGAACATTAGCAACTGTATATTCATCACTTCATCCAGAAAGGGTCAAAAATTTAATCGCAACTGCACCAGTAATTGATGGTTGGAAGGATACGACAGTGGTGAGTAACATTGCAAAATATTTTGATGTTGATAAATTGGTTGATACGGTGGGAAATATGCCGCCAGAGTTCATCTATTTCTGTTTTTCAATTTTGAAGCCGTTTGAGCAGGGTGTTGAAAAATACATAAAATTTTTGAATAATATTGATAATGAAAAATATGTTGACAGTTTCCTTAAAATCGAAAAATGGTTGGATGAAACCCCGCCTATTCCTGGCGAGCTTTTCAGACAGTGGATAAAGGATATTTATCAAGATAACTTATTGATACAAAATAAGATGTATGTTGGGAATAAGCATGTCTCATTAAAAAATCTCAATATGCCGGTTTTTACCCAGGTTGCTATTGGTGATCATTTAGTTTCTCCAGAATGCAGTATGCCTTTACATTATGCAGTTTCAAGTACTGACAAGACATTGAAATTATATCCTACTGGACATGTTGGAATGATAGCTAGTTCATTCAGTCAAAAAACCGTTTTACCAGAGCTTGGCAAGTGGCTCAAAGAAAGGTCATAAATAAAAAAAGGTGACATTCACACTAGTATTTTGGTGTGAATGCGGTTAACCAAGATTGCAATACACCTTTGTTAAGTTCAGCAAAAGCCTTTGCATTCTCGTTGAAGGTCTTGATATTCTGTCGGGTAGCATCAATTGTTGCTAGTGCTATCTTGTTTTGAACATCTTGAACCTTGTTAATCTGCTCGTTTGTTTTGTTTACAGCATTTTCTGTTGCTTCTGGAAGTGCAGTGTTGATTCCGGTCTTGTTTGCAAATTCTCTTTGCAAAGCAATAGTTGAATCTACAATGTTCTGAAATGCTTCAGTGTATTCTTGCTGTAAGCTTGTAACAGATGTTTGGTAGTTTGGGAATGATTTCTCAGCAGATTTAACCTGTTTTTCGACAGTTTCTTCTACACTTGAGAAAACGTCATTCTTGACATTATTGTTTGATTCGTTACTCATGGTGTGCTATAATTGGGGTTGTTATATATATCTAGTGGTAATAAAAACCATTTATTACCATTTACTACCATTTCAATTATTCTTAGGATTGACTGGAATAACAATAACTTGTACTAAATCGCCTTCATTCATACTAAGAGCCTGCCTTTCTGCCTCAGGAATTGAAATCCTCCCATTGCTGCCAACACTAGTCTTGAAAGCACCCCATGAGAGAAAGTTTGGCATCATATTTTGCAGATTGAAGGGATTTTGAAAATTTGTCTGAAACGGATTCACATTCTTCGTGAAATCAGACTGCATCTTAGATGCATTTTCTAGCCACTGTCTGAATAATTCAGCTGGATCATATGGGTTTTTCTTTCCTTCCATTACCATCAATGGGTAAATTGCCTTATAAAATGATCGTTAATTAAGAAAATCTGACACGATTTGAAAGAATACATTTGGTTTTTCTGCATATGGTACATGTCCGCATCCTGTCATCTTGTAAAACCTGCAATCATTTATACCTGAAACAAAAGATTGTGCATATTCAATAGGGATTATAGGATCATTTTCACCCCAGACAATTAGTGTTGGAATTGTGATTAATTGTAATTTTTCAGTGATTATCTGGGAATTACTCAGTCCTAGAAGGGTTGACATAAAGGCCATTTTTGCATTTGGTAATTGCATCCTTTCTACAAATCCAGAAACAATCTTTTCGTCTATCTTCTTCCTGCCAGACATGGCTTGGAATGCGTTCAAGGCAGAATCAGTATTTGGGTATAATGCAGCTGAAATGTATACATCTAATGCAGGTGTTGAATGTTTCATGACACCAGATGGTGAAACAAGAACAAGTTTTTTCACATTTACATCATGATTTATGATAGATTCAGCAGCAATTTGACCTCCAAGCGATGAGCCAATAACATTCAGCTCTTTAATTCCAACTTTGTTAACAAATTTGGATACAAATTCTGCAAAGTAATCCGTTGTATAATCAACCATTGGCTTATCACTATACCCAAAGCCAATAAGGTCTGGAACAATAACTTTGAATTTTTTAGCAAAAAGTGGTATTACATATTCCCATCTTTCCGCAGAAGCCCCAAGGCCATGAAGCAAAAGAAGCGTATCCTTCGAAGTTCCTTTCTCAAAATAGCGTATTTTATTACCATCAATCTCAGTTGTTTTTACTGTCATTGTTAGCTCGCTTGAAATGGCTAAAATATAAGATTTTATGGGTTCAGTAATTGATGATTTTCACTAGGATTATTCTGCTTACAAGTTATTAGGCTTGGAACACTAATTCAGGTATGAATATGGTCTTTCTGTATTTGGCAACAGGCGTTATTGTAGGAATTTTAGGTGGTATTTTCCTTGTATCGTTTTTCTATAATCCAGAAAGTCTGTTTATGCTGTCTTAGGTTTTATTCAAAGCTATAATTCTTTAGCAACCAGTGGCAAAAAGGCACCAGCATCAGATACAATTCCTAATGCTTGCCATGTGCCACGATCCATCAATTTTGTAACAGTTGGCTGGTTTATGTCAACAACTATCACTTTGACATTAGCAGGAAGCATATTTCCAGTTGCAATTGAATGTAACATGGTAGCCACCATTATGACCAACGATGCACCCTTTAGAATTTCTTTGTATTTTTTCTGAGCCAACTCAACATCGGTAATCACATCAGGCAAAGGGCCATCATCACGTAATGATCCAGCCAAAACAAATGGTACTTTCTTTTTTACACATTCATACATTATTCCTCTTGTTAGCTTTTTTGATTTTACCATTTTTTCGATAGAACCAGCCTTAAAGACCGCATTAATTGCTTCCATATGATTTCTATGACCCCTTACAGCAAGCGTTCCATCACGGATATTCATTCCAAGAGATGTTCCCAGCATTGCATATTCAATGTCATGAACTGCAAGCGCATTTCCAGCCAAAACTGCATCGATATATCCATGACGAATAAGTGTTGAAACTGATTCAGTTGCACCTGTATGAACAATTGCAGGACCGCCAACTAGAACAATTTTACCACCGTTCTTTTTGGTACGTCGTATATCCTCTGCAACTTTTTTAGCTATATGCTGTGTTGGTCTTTCACTAGAGCTTCCGCTTCCCATAAATTCAAATACATTCATTCCCTCTCGAGGTCTTTCCGGGGGAATTATTTTGACGCCATTTTCTCCTACTACAATTTTATCACCTTTTTTTATCTGGCGAATAGGGATACACATTACTTTTTTGGCTTTAATAATAATACATTTGTCCATCATCATATTGTCCACATCAATCCATTTGTTGTTAAGGAAAATCTGCGTTGGATTATTTGTGGTGCTATAAAAATTATCAGGCATCACCATATCTTTTGTTGCAGACTTTAACATTACATTTTTTTGAGTTTTGGATGTGGCACCTTGGCGATAAACATAGTTTAAGATTGTGTCTAAGTTTTTTGCGTTCTTTCCAGTTACAAGCAGTTTTGCATAACTTTCATCCTTCTTCTTCTTACCTACCTGTATATCTAAAACCTCAAACGAGCCACCATGATCCATAATCCCATCAAAGACCTTTGTCAGGATTAGCGAATCTATAAGATGTCCGCGCAGTTCTATTTCGGATGAAAATTTCTTCATATGTTCACCTAAATTATTGGTAAGTAAAACGTTACGACAAAATAATTTGATTATCAGCTATACTGGGAGGCTAACCTCACCACTATATTCTTCAATGTTATCTGATTTTAGCGAGTCTATGATGTTGGTTTTTTCTTCATCAGACAATCCTTGGACAATCGTCTTTGCAATGCCATTTTTATCACATAACACAAGAATGTAGCCACCATCATCAGTTACGACAAATCCAGATGCACCATTTACAACTGCATACAAATTTTCTTCGCCAACGGGTTCCCAGACATTTGTTTTGTTGTCCTTTAGCGCCAATGCAGGCATTGCCTTGCCATTTGCAAACTTGTTAAGATACTCTCTTGCATCGCTGACGCGTTTCTGTCCAGCTTTTAGAGCCATAAAATACTGCATGCTATATCATCTCAAGACCGCCTTTTATTATTTGATTTTTTCTTAGGATGACGATTACTCTTTTTTTTCTTTGGTAAAGCGTAGTAATCGGCTGCAGCAATTTTTGGGTTTAAAACTTGCATTACATGTTTTTTAATATTACTGTTTTTCTTTTTTGATTCGTTATTCTTTTTTCCAAGAAAGTTGAAAAAACCCATAATGATAAATTAGATATTATATGATAAATATTATTCTATAAAATTAGAAAGGATATTACGTAAATTTTTGTTTTTAATTTCCTTCTTTGCAGTATTGAAGAAAGTTTGCAGTTTTTCTTTTGAAATTCCTTTGTCTTGGTAAAATTTTGCTTGAAATGCCATTTCCAATTTATCAACATCATGTATTAAGCTGGCTTCCTGCGAAGAATTTTTTTGGTATTCATTCCATGTTTCAAAATATGGTTCAGCAATTTTACTTGGAAGGTTTTTTAAAATTTGTTTCATNGCAAGATCTTCTTTGCTNATTTTTTCATTTTTTGCAATATGATCTGGAGTTATGTCACCAATAACNGATTCAGCNAAATCATGTAATAATGCCATCCTGATAATTTTTTCNCTGTTTAATCCNTCCAAATCTGATAAAATCATTGACATTACTGAAGTTGAATAACTGTGGTCTGCAACAGATTCTGGATTATTAATTCCAAGTTTTTCTTTCCAGCCCTGTCTTGGAATATTTTTTAACTCCAAAACTTTTTGAAAAAAATCTTCAATCATTTTATTTATGCCATTATTGTTTTGAAAGGACAAGCTTAAATTCGTAACAATTTGAATTGCCGATATGCCAGGGTAGCTCAGCCTGGGAGAGCACTCGGCTGAAGACCGAGCTGTCGCGCGTTCAAGTCCCGCCCCTGGCACCAATTTTTGNTAATATAATGAAAAATNATAATATTTTAATACAAGATATCATATTNTNTTCTGANTTTCTTATGAAATCTAAAAAGGCTAAAGCAGAAAAGTCAAAATCTAAGAATGGTGGAAAAAAATCAACCAAGAAAAGAACAAAAAAATCAGCTGATCTGTNAGATGATACAGGTATTGTACTAATAGATGATGATATGAAAATAGATGCGGAAAAGGAATTGGAAGAACGTAAAGCATATTTGGAAGAAGCCCGTTCTCAAGAGACTTCTGACTAAACTAAATCTTTATTCGTTTTAAGATGCAATATGAAATATGCGAGCACTAAGTTTGATCATGATTAAGCCTGGTACAATTGATAAAGTGATAGAACTGCTTTCAAAAAAACGTAAGATTGCAAAAGAGATATTACCAGTAACTGGCAGAGCAGATGTTTGTGTTCTTATGCATGGTTCTATTAACGATATTAACACCACTGTTATGGATTTTAAAAAGATTGGTGATATAGTTGCAACCGAGACTCTAATGGAAATGGAGGTTGATCTAGGTTGGTAAAAGCAATCGTATTAGTAAAATCGCCTAAAAAACTCATCGCAGCAAGATTGAAACGAGTAAATTTAGTATACGAATCTTTTCCAGTTAGCGGACAGTTTGACGCAGTAGCAGTGATTCAGGTTGAAAGCTTGGCCCAAATTAAAGATGTTGCTACTAAGATTCAAAAAATAAATGGGGTAGTAAGAACGGAAACTATGGTGGAGGTACAGTAATAAAGAATTTACAGTAGGAGTTGTTAGATGATTTATGAATGTTAAAAAAGTTGGTAATGTTATATTGGCAGTAAAGGATCTGGATAAATCAGTTGAATTTTATAATAAAATTTTAGGCATGCCAATAAAAAATAGGAGGGAAAACTGGGTTGATCTGGGACAAGGCGGTGCGTTACTTAGTCTTCATCCTGCTGATGAATCATCACCACATTTAGGTACATCAGTGGATAACGGTGTTCTGATTGGTCTTCTGGTAGGAGATGTTGCTTCTGCTGTTGAAGAGTTAAAATCAAAAAATATCAAAGTGCATAGAGATATTCAGGAACGTGAAGCTGGAATAAATGCAATTATACTCGATCCTGATGGTTACATGATTTCGTTGTTTGAACCAATCTTTACTGCTGAAAAAAATATACAATCAGGCGGTTACATAGGATTTACTCCTGCGTAGAATTTTTTTTGTAGTTAAAGACAAATTATTTACACTAATTTAAAGAGAAAATGGTTCATTATCGCCTTGGCGATTACGACGATTAGAATTTAGAATTTGGTGTGAAAATTATGTATGATAGAATTCGTGTAAATAATGATAATCTCTTTTTTGATTTTTTCATGTCTTTGTAGTTTAAATTATTATTTTTTATTTTCTAATTTCTTTTTTAATTCTAAATTTTCTTTAAGAATTTTTTCCTTTTCTTCTTTTAGTAGTATAACAGAATTTTCTTTTGAATACATTGGATGTCCAGGGGGAATTAATTTATCCAGAGATATATTTAGAAGACCTGCTGCCATCTGTTGATACATTTGTACAAAATTTTCTAGTTTAGGAGTTAATGCAGCATTATCAACAGACATCTTTTCTTTTAGTTTGGGTGTATTTACTAAACCCTTTGGGATGCTTGCATTTGGTGGATAACGAATTGAATCAGGTGCCAAAGCAGAAAAATCTGTTGTAATACCATACATGTTGAAAAGTCTTTTTGCCGTGAAATAATCCATGTTTTTCAGAATATGTTGGCATATTTGTTCTTTAGTACACGTAGAAGATATAGCATGAGGTAAAGACAAGAGTTGAGTTCTTATCAATTAGAGTTGATCGCTGATCCTTATAGCGATCATATGTTTTTTAAAAAAAATGATTCAGGGACAAAAAAAGAAATGTCTAAAATGTAAAAAAGATATACATCCAATGGAATTGCATAAACTTGTGATGTATGTTATTGAAGATGAATTTACAGAGCATCATTACGAACATGTTGAATGTCCTGAGAAGTTTACGGTTTGAATAGATTTTATGTAATAAATTTTACGATATCGCATGAGATTAGGGAGTAAAACGGACGACGAGTTTTTGATTAAACTCAATGAAAAAAATAGTCAGATTCAAAGCATTTTTCATGAAAAAATCAAGGAAATTGCAAAAAAACATTTGGTAGATGTTATGATGCAGGAGGGTACTGTAAAAAAACAGGAAACTTTTGAAGTAGAGAAAATCAATCAGATTTACAATAGATTTGCTAATGGATTACAGGCCTGGACGCTGGAAGGTATTTCAAGCACTAATGATGAGGGTATTAGAAGAAATTTTATCAAATTAAATACTAATGCTGATGACTGTAAAATTTCATTGCATCTTTCTATACAATACCATGTTGTATTATTTTATCAGCCAAACTATGAAGTCATGAAAAAGCAAAAAGAATTGTCAGATTTTATGGACATGACAAAAAAACAAGAAGGTGAACTTACTGAAAAAAGTGATCATGTAATACTTGAAAAATTAAAAGCTGAAGGATACAAGGATCTGGATACCCAGAATCTTTTTGAAATTTTCTATAGTGATGATAAAATTAGAGAAAAAATAATGAGTGAAATTGAATTACAGACTGACGGTGATTTACAAAAAATCAACCAGCGTAAAGAAGGTCTCTTAAAAGCATTGGATGACTTGCTTCTTGAAACATATCAAATGGAGCCTGTACTTATTGATGAAGCAAGACTTGTGACAGGCGAGGAAGGCTGTGTATGTAATATAGACATTGAAAGGATTGAAAATGGTCAAAAAAGTGGTGTGTTTGATTCTAATCAAGTTTCAAGTAGTACAAAAGAAAAAATCAGCGCTTTGATTGATCAAGTTCTGGAAGCTATTACCTAATCGGTCTTCAACATAATTATAGTCTTAGAATAGTGTCTCGTTTATAATATAATGAGATATTAGTTATTTTTGAACCTATCAAATCTATTAATTTGGAATAGAATGCTATAGCTACAAATAACCACAATGACAATGTTTTTGTTGATTAAACAATAGCTATATAGCTATATCTAATTATAATCTAAATTATAATTTATTGCATGGGTCAGCTAATAAATTGCAAAATTTGTGGAAGGGAATTTGAATCAGAAGAAGTAATAAAAAAACATGAAAGAGTATGTACTTTCAGTCGTCGGAAATACTATAAAGAAAGAAGTAGATGAAATGGATTATTATCATAAATTACTTTTGACAGGAATAATCAGTACAGGAATTATGATTAGTCACTTGATAATTTCTCATTGAAGCATAAATTCAAGCGTACTCAATAGAGGTTGTAATGAGGTTGTTATGAGGTTGGTAAAATATGTCATTTCAGTATCAAAAAGACACAAAAACAATCATGCAGGTGTTAAAAATGGTACGTGGGCGATTTATTATTATGATGAAGATTGGAAATTACAAACAAAAAGAATCAATCCTTTGTTAATTTGGTATTACAAACTAAAAAAATATCATAGAAGAAAAGGTGTTTGTCCTAATTGTTATAGAGAATATCTTCTATTAACTAATTGGCATGACAAAAGTGATTGGTGTCCTTATTGTTTAGACGAGTTTGATGATTAGAGTAATTAAAGAAACTACACCAATGAACGTGCCAAGTATCAAACTCAAAAAAACTATAATCCTTTTCTTCATGTCTTTAGATTAATTGTAATGAAAAACTAAGATAAGGCAAGTTTCACGCCATTGCTTAAATCTTGTTTTTTGTTTGAATGTGACACATCTATCATACCAAATAATTTTTTCATACAATCGGTTAAATCTGAATATGTGTGTGTTCTCATTAATTTCATACAAACAGGACAATCAAGTTCTTCCTTATCTTGTATTTCACGACTATCGGTCATATCGCCTTAATCGCCTTTATCGTCTTTATCGCCTTTATCGTCTTTTTTCGTAAACCATTTTTTAATCGCATTACAAATTCCACATTCCATAAAAAAATAGAAAGGTCAGGATTAAGATAAAGTTATTTTATTTTCTCAAAACAATTTTCGTAGTAGCTTGGTTTTGTTTTGAGTGTATCTTTTATGTTAGATTCTGAAAAATGATGTACTTTCTTAATATGTTCCATAATATCGCTACAAGTCGTTTTACAAGTTCTACATCTGTATTTCATAAAAAAAAGAAAAGGTCAGGAAGTACAAAAGTCAGCTAGTAAGAATCGAGTTAGAATTTAGAATTTTTTGTGAAAATTATGTATGATAGAATTCGTGTAAGTAATGATAATCTACTTTTTGTTTTTTTCATGTCTTTAGATGAGATTTC
>JGI12090J13086_1000021_pt1 | contig 21036 bp, 25 predicted proteins | sample DeeseametaMP0960_FD_13086 | JGI IMG/M metagenome (IMG submission 13086)
GGTTCTCCTAAAACCAACCAAAAGGAAACCAAGTGAAACATCTACTCCTCATCCTCTCATTCCTTCTTCTTTCTTCTCCTTTGTTTGGTTATCCATCAGGAGAACATACTTTATTCTGGTTGGAAACTTCTTCTGGTAATATGTGGAAAGGATTTGAAGATAAAGTAACTCACCCCCAATATAATGGTGATGTAAAGAATGGAACCCGAATAGTCAAGGAACTATGATTTTACCTGATGGAGGCAACTATGTTGGGGAATCCAAGAATGGGGAACCAAATGGGCAAGGAACTATGACTTTATCTGATGGAGGCAACTATGTTGGGGAATTCAAGGATGGGAAACCGAATGGGCAAGGAACTATGACTTTACCTGATGGGACAAAGTATACAGGGGAATGGAAGGGTGGAAAACCTAATGGGCAAGGAACAGAAATCACCACTGATGGAAGTAAGTTTGTAGGAGAGTTCAAGGATGATAGTTTTTTGAACGGTACATTTTACGACAAAGAAGGAAATATCAAAAGTAAGATGTTGAATGGCAAAATTTAATAAAACAATAACCACACTAAAACCAACCCCATCATCTCCTGTGAGTAACCCCCAATAATTCTTCACAGTCAGACAAACTCCAAGTAAAATCCCCACATTCTTGTAAAACAAACCGATTGATGTTATATGAGGTGTTTAACTAATCCATGAGACACTTCCAAAACTATGAAATTCTTTGACACACAAACATTTGTGGATACTTATGAATATTAGTTTATCTAAAATAAAGATTTAATTATGCCAAAAATTGCTTTAATCGGTGCTGGAAGCACTATTTTCGCCAAACGCCTGATCGGTGACATTTTGCTCACTCNGGAGCTTGCCGGAGATACACAAATCGNTCTGCATGATATTGATGAGGATAGGCCTCATTTAGTAATGCTTCAACCTTCTAAAGGAGATATACATTTTTGAACAAAGGAAAAACATGCAGATTTAGTTTCCTAAAATGACTTGACAATATATTTTATTTAGTTTAAAACTTACTGAAGTTTGTAGACTTAGTCTTTTAAACTAGGTCATTTTTTTTAATTTCATTAATTTAAGGAGGAGTATGAGAATAAAAAAATTAGCATTAACAGCATTAACACTATTTTTTTCATTTAGTCTTTATGCTGCTGAGACAATAAAAATTGGAGCTTCAATGCCTTTGACCGGAATGTTTGCGGTTCCTGGATCGAAGCACCTTGAAGGTTACCAGATGTGCGTCGATATCATAAATCAAAACGGCGGCTGGCTAGGAAAAGATGTAATACTTTTGGCAATAGATAATCGTTCTGATACTGAAACTTCCATTTCTCAATACGAGCGATTTATAAATGTAGACAAGGTTGATTTAGTATTTGGCACCTTTTCAAGCAAACTGACTTTTCCAACTTCCACAATCCTTGCTAAATACAATTATGTTCTACCTATACCATCAGGTGGAGCATTGAGGATCTACAGGCGTGGTTTCAAAAATCTTTTTTATTTCCAGTCAAATCCGGCTGAATATTATGGCAAGCAACTGCTTGCAGTGGTTCGTGATCGTGCATCGGCTTCAGATCAGCCGAAGACGGTGGCGTTGGTACATGCTGACGATTTTTTCGCCAATTCGATTGCAAATGGTCTTCTGGGCAAGAAAGTTAAATTACCTGGCAGCGGCAAACTTGTTGAAGACATGGCCCCGGGTTACATAGTCGAAGCTGGAATGAAACTAGTCTATCATGAACAATGGCCCGAAGAAGGTTTCTCAGATTGGTTGACTTTAGCAAACTCAATAAAAAATTCAGGTGCAGAAATGGTAATCGGTATGATGGCATCCCCGGAGGAAGCGGTTCAGCTTTCCCGTGCACTCAAAACCGTACGCCATAATCCAAAACACCTGATGCTGACTCAAGGTACCCAGTCAGAGTTTCTTGAGGGGCTTGGGGATGCAACAGAAGGAATCATGATTTACGCCGCGTGGCATGATGATGCTCCATATGAAGGGACACTGGCCGGGCAGAGGATGAATAACTCTGATTTTGTAGCAAAATACAAAGCCATGAACGGCAAGCTGCCTGACGAAGACGTGGCCATTACGTTTGCCCTTTGCCAGGGGATTGACCAGGCAGTCAATGCGACGCGTTCAGTGGACAATGCCAGAATCATGTCCTGGTTGCATACGAGGACTTCAAGAAATCCGGTCAAAACGATTCTTGGAGATTACTACTGGGATTCAACTGGATTGCCGATTAATAAGCAGGCTCTGATAGTACAATGGCAGGGCAGTAAACTGAAATTCATTTATCCAACCAATGAATTCCAGGCTTCATCAATGATCAGTCCTAAACCTGCCTGGTGATCCAATAGCTGAAATGTTTTGTTTAAGGGTAGTTGTGAGTTTTTGCTACAACTACCCTTTTTTTGTGGGATCAGAATTACCTTTGAATTCAGTGGGTCTATTATATGGATAAAAACAGACCATGCCAAAATTAAGAATTAAATATATCAGTCCAGACAAAGTTAAAGATCAAAAAATACTTGATGCAATAACTGATTCTGTCATCAAGGGAACTCCACGTGCAGAAAGTCAGGCTATTAGGGCACGTGTACCTCGTGTTTTCTGGTCTTTTCAAAACACCTGGAAAGATGTTTTTCTTGAAGGAAAGGTGGATCATAATCTAAAGGAACTCTGCCGCGTTTATGTATCCAAGTCAGTTCAATGTAAGTATTGTGGCAACCAAAGGAGTTCAAAATCTGCATATGATGGGTTGGTTGAAGATGATTACAGGGATCTGCTCAATTTCGAGAAATCTGAGAAGTATGACGAACCCACCAAGGCAGCTCTGGCACTTTCGCAGGCAATTACATGGGACCTGGAAACAGATGACGAATTCTGGAATCGTCTGTATAGATATTTTAGTGAAGAAGAAATTATTGAACTTGGTTATTTCGTTGGATTTACCATGGGTCAGCAACGATTCAATAGGTTACTCAATCTTCATGAACACCTCGGCAAGACCGGCTTTGAAAACATGAACTGAACCGGTCAATCTGCAATTCTCCTGCAATCTTTTTTTCTTAAAGAACAATTTTTTCATGTGAAGATCAGTCAATGCTGAAAATAAATAATGCAACAAAATCATTTGCTGGAATTGTTGCAGTAGACAATTGCAGTTTTGCGATTAAGCAAGGCACAATATCCGCCCTGATCGGTCCTAATGGAGCAGGTAAGACAACACTGTTTAACTGCATTTCACGCATCTATCCCATTGATTCCGGGCAGATTTTTTACAAGAACCACAGACTGGATTTAATGCCGGCGCATAAGATCGCAAGGTTAGGCATCGGACGATCATTTCAGATTACCCGAACTCTGGATCAATTATCTGTCACAGAAAACCTTGCTTTGCACACAGCAGGGGGAATTGGAAGTCACCTCTTCCACCCAGGTATTACCACCGAAAATAGACTAAAAGCCTGCGAGGTTATGGAATTTCTCGGAATCTCAACCTTAGCGGACGTGGATATGGGGACACTTTCTTTCGGACAAAAAAAGCTCCTGGACCTCGGTACCGTTCTAATGGCCGACCCTGATTTAATACTGCTCGATGAACCTGCTGCCGGTATTAATTTGAGGTTGCTTGAAGATATTATCAATAAGTTGGTTACATTAAAAAATCAGGGTAAAACTATACTTCTGATTGAGCATAATATGGATTTGGTTATGGGGATCAGCGATGAAGTGATCGTGATGTCCGCAGGTATCATCATCGCGCAAGGAAAACCATCAGAGATACAGAAAAATGCAAAAGTGCTTGAAGCTTATCTGGGAAGCAAAGCTTAGATGAATAGTTTACTCAATATCAACAATTTGACTGCAGGTTATGGTTATGGACCTGACATCGTTCGTGATTTCAGTTTGACGCTCAACAAGAGCGAAGTGAAGTGTATCATTGGACCAAACGGTGCTGGAAAATCAACGTTATTAAAGTCTATCGCAGGCATCCTGAAGCCCCGTTCGGGGGAAATATTTTTTGATGGGGAAAAGATTTCAGAAAAAGAAGCTTACCAGATTATGCGACTTGGAATCTGTTTCCTTCCTCAAGAACGGGCTATATTTCCGAATTTGACGGTCGCCGAAAATTTACGCATGTGTGCCTATTCGATAAAAGATAAAAAAGTGGCTGAAGCCAGAATAAAAGAAGCCATTGAAATGTTCCCGGTACTTGGTCAACGCCTAAAACAAATCGCCGGAACGATGTCTGGCGGACAACAACAGCAACTTGTGTATGCACGTGCTTTTACAATCAAACCCAAGATCATTATGATAGATGAACCTTCTCTAGGCCTAGCACCGTCATTGGTTGAACAAACCTTTAATCATATTACTCAAATAGCATCAAGTGGTATTGCAGTTATTCTTGTGGAACAAAATGCAATCAGAGGACTTGAAACGGCAGGGTACGGGGTGGTAATGGATCTAGGAAAGCTAGTTTTTGAAAAGCCTGCCAAGGAAGTATTACAGGATCAGAGTCTGCGTGAACTCTATCTAGGGAAAGCTTTGGAAAAATGATTGAGTTTCTTCAAGTACTGATTTTAGGAATCTGTTTAGGTTTTGTGTATGCATTGATGGTTTCAGGTCTTACTCTGATCTTCGGTGTGATGAGAATCGTGAATCTTGCCCATCCAATACTTATCATTTGCGGAGCTTTCGTATCCTATTGGTTGTTTATTTTGATTGGCCTCGATCCTATTCTATCTATACCCATTGCTGGTCTAGTCGTAGCCGCCTTGGGAGTAGTTATCTACAAATTGATATTTGAGAGAAATGCTGCACAACAGACTTACTCGGAAATGACCGTGCTGCTAACATTCGGAACGGCAATGGTAATTGATGGAATACTGTCTTTTGTCTTTCACAATACTCAACGAACCACCTCACCAAGTTATGCCACCGACGCAATCTTCATTGGGGATATTTTTATCCCCCTGGCTCAATTATACTCTGGCCTGGTAAGTTCGGTCATCATAGTTGGGCTTGCAGTATTTCTCAAATATTCGGATTTTGGCATTGCGATCAGGGCCACCTCACAAAACAGAACTTCCGCAGAACTTGTTGGAGTTAACGTTAAATTTGTCTGCCTAATTTCCTTTGGTATTGGTTGCGCATTGGCAGGAGCTGCAGGTGCGCTGGTAAGTTTTATTTTCAGCTTTTTCCCCTCAAGACACTGGGAATGGATCGCCATTATGATGTCACTGGTTGTCCTTGGNGGTATGGGAAGCCTTAAAGGCGCGGTGATCGGTGCCATCGTCCTTTCAGTAGTTTCATCCATGGTGGGAGCATTTATTTCTCCAGCCTGGTCTACAATGGTTTTCTTTCTCTCTCTGTTTCTGATACTTATCATCAGACCCAAGGGTTTGTTTGGTATCCAATCAGACTGAATTAATTATGCTCGGTGTTATGAAAATCCTCAAAGAGAAAGGATCTTTTTTGCTAAACAATAAAAAAATAATTCCTTTTTTAATCTTAATCGTTTTGACTGGTTTACCAATAATTCAGTTTTTTGGAAATTATAATTATCTGATTCATATTGTTCTATTTTCTTTTCTTTATATAACAATGTCGAGTAGTTGGAACATTATTGGTGGATACGGAGGATTTATTTCACTTGGGCACAATGTTTTTTTTGGTATAGGTGCTTATTTTTCCGGTTTCATTTTTGTGCGTTACGGAATTTCACCTTTTATCACAGCTTTGATTGCAGGCTTGGTTGCTGCTCTTTTTGGTTTTGTGGTGGGTTTTATAACACTCCGTGTAAAAGGACCGTCCTACATCATTTCATCTATCGCACTACTTATGATATTTAGGATTTTATTTGACCGCTGGGAATTAATTGGTGGTACACATGGTATGACACTCCCACATAATACATTCCCAGTGGAATGGTCAAAGATACCTCATTACTACGCACTATTACTTCTAATGGTGCTTTCCATTTATCTATCATGGTATATCCGTCATTCAAAATTTGGTTTGGCACTGCGGTCGATTTCTCATGATGAAATAAAAAGCGCAGTCACAGGTATCAATGTAAAGATAATCAAAGTAACAGCGTATGCTCTTTCAGCCTATTTTATAGGTGCAGCAGGTGCTATCTGGGGGGATTATCTTACATATGTCAGACCAAATATATTTTTTATTATCCTGATTGCAGCAAACATGGTGCTGATGTGTATCCTGGGTGGAAAAGGAACCGTGACAGGTCCGATAATCGGTACAATCGTGATGATATTTTTCAATGAGTTTATACTGGCCTACTTTGGAGCGACTGAACTTAATATCTTTTTCACTGGTTTCCTGATGATTATTACACTGATGTATTTCCCTGAGGGGATTGTTGGTTCCCTGAAAAAACGCAAATTGTTACCAGGTTTTCTTGACTGGGGTTGATTATGAATCAAAAAGATCCACGAGTTGAAGCTGCCAAAATGCATTGGTCTGGACGCTTTGTTACCAACGGTGTACCGCTATCGGTTTTTCAGGATGTTACCGAGAGTGTGAATCACTGGGATCATTGGTGCAGTGCATGGTCTGAAAAGGCCTCAATCTTTGAAGCCTTGGGTCAAGAAGCTATGGATCAGGGATATTTGCTTTCAGCAGCTCAGCATCTTACAACCGCTGCAGTCTGTTATCATTTTGGAAAGTTTCTATTTGTACAGGATAAAGAACAGATGCGAACCGCTCACGCCAAGGCTGTTGAATGCCGTAATCTAGCACTTCCCCACCTTGATCCCCCAGGTGAACGAGTTAAAATTCCCTTTGGTGAACATTGTTTCTACGGGAATCTGAGAAAACCTGTCGATTCAATAAAACCACCAGTTATTTTAATGACATTAGGCCTCGATAGTGCCAAAGAAGAAATGGAAACAAACGAAATTATCTTCCTTGAGCGAGGCATGGCAACCCTGGCATTTGATGGTCCCGGACAGGGTGAAAGTGAATATGAGCAGCCTATATGTCCTGAATACGAACTTCCGGTAAAATCAGTGTTGGACTGGTTGGAGAAGCGGGATGATGTTGATTCTGATAGTGTCGGTATCTGGGGCGTCAGCCTGGGAGGATATTACGCACCCAGGGCTGCTGCCTTTGATGACCGTATCAAAGCCTGTATTTCCCTAACGGGACCGTTTAACATGAATGAATGTTACGAAAAACTGCCTGGACTAACAAAAACAGCTTTTATGCATCGCAGCAACAGCTCTAATGAAGAGGAAGCGAGACAAGTTGCTGTTCGCATGTCATTGGAGGGTGTTGCAGAAAAAATTTCCTGTCCTCTTTATGTTGTCGCAGGAAAACTGGATCGGGTGATTCCACATCAGCAGGCAATTAAACTAGCCCATACTGCATCAGGTGAGGTTGTGCTTAATCTTGTTGAAGATGGTGGGCATGTTGCCAATAATAGAGCTTATAAATATAGAACTCAATCCGCCGATTGGATCGCAACCAAACTGGGAGTTTAATTACAGAATCATAGTTTCATACGGTATCGAAGGATAGTTTTTTCAACAAACAGCTAATCTTTCAATACAGATGCGAATCACTTCGTCAGGATCACGTTTCCACCAGTTTTCCGCTGAAAAGATTTCAACTTCATAAAGCATTTCAAAACTTTCACTTTCCATCCATTTTCTTATTTGGGAAATGTCGATGACGCCGTCCCCCATCATTCCACGATCCAACAAAAAGTGTTTTGTCTCCATCAGCCAATCGCAGAGGTGAAATGCAAGCAAACGTTCCTTACCTGCTCGTTTGATCTGTGATTTAAGTTCTGGATCCCACCAGGTATGATAGACATCAACTGCAATTCCAATTCCTGCACCCATACCATCGCAGATATCTAATGCATACTTGAGAGTGTTCACGCAAGCACGATCTGCTGCATACATAGGATGCAGAGGTTCAATTGCAATAGGCATTTTGACGGTTCTGGCGTATTCCAAAGTCTTGAATAAACCTTCCTCCATTTGCTTGCGACTCCCAATCAAGTCCTTGGAATTGGGTTTTAATCCTCCAACGACCATCACCAGACATTCTGCGTGAATTGCTACTGCTTCATCGACTGCTTTTTTGTTGTTATCTAAAATATTCTGTGAGAGTTGGTTTTCCAAAGTGAACATTCCGCCCCTGCATAGACCACTGACTCGTAGTCCACGGTCCTGGATCATTCTGTTGGCTTCGTCAAGACCACACTCTTTTAGATTTTCCCGCCACGGCGCAATTCCGCCTATTCCAAACCTTGCACATAAATCTATGGCTTGTCTTAAATTACACTGTTCCTTTACAGTTGCTGTATTGAGCGACATCTGTTCAGCTTTAATCATGATCCCACACCTCTTGAAGCCAACACGTATTTGGCTCTAAAAACTGCCAACTCTGGGTCCAATAATGCACCAGCCTGGTTTGCCAGACGAATCAATTCTGCAAGGTGAAGTGTGGATCGAGTGCTTTCCTGACCTCCAAGCATGGTGAAATGATTCTGAAATCCATTGAGATAAGCCAGAAAAACCACACCGGTTTTATAAAACCTGGTAGGTGATTTAAATATGTGTCTTGAGAGCGGAACCGTTGGCTCAAAAAGATCAGTATATGTATTATGGTCCCCCATTCCCAGAGCAGTAACTGCTGCGGCTGCCAAGCCTGCAATCGCATCGAAAATTCCAAGCAGTGCGTCGGAATATCCGAATTCATCTCCAAGAATTAATTCTGGATAGTTGAAATCATCTCCTGTATACATTTTTATGTTTTTGGGAAGACGTCGACGCATCTGTATTTCTTTTTCTTTTGACAAAAGTGAAATTTTGATGCCGTTAATTTTAGAAGAGTTTATTTGCAAAATGGACAGGCATGTTTCCATGGCTTCATCATGACTTGTAGATCCCCAATACCCCTTAAGTTCCTGATCAAACATTTCACCCAACCAGTGGATAATTACAGGTTGTGAAACCTGACCAAGAATCCTGTTGTATACTGTAGCATAATCCTCAGGCCCACGAGCACATGCAGTTAAGGCACGGCTTGCCATCAGGATGATTTTTCCTCCAAGACTTTCCACCACTTCGCATTGTTCTTCATACGCTTGAATAACTTCCTCAATTGTAAGGTTAGGTTTCGGAATCAGATGGTCTGTCCCGGCCCCACAAGCTATCAACCCTTTGCAGGAATTGGCTGCGTCAATTGAACGACGGATTAGTTCTTGTGATGCAACCCAATCAAGACCCATTCCACGCTGAGCTGTGTCCATTGCCTCTGCAACACCAAGTCCCTTTCCCCAGAGGTATTCTCTGAAGGCTATGGTCTGATCCCAGTCTATGTTGGTATCAAGCCAGGGATCATAATTTTTCAAGGGATCCACAACCACATGGGCCGCGGCGTAAACCGTTCGTGGAAAAACAGAAGGTACCACACTGAGTTCTCTTGGTGTACTCAATTCAAGAGTTTCAAGTGTTTTATCCGGTTTAGGTAATAAAAGGCTTGGCACTTGTCAAACTTCTATTTCAGGTACATCCACCCAACGGCGTTCCTTCCAACTCTGAAGAGCACATTCGGCCAGTTGAACCCCTTTGGCTCCTTCATAAAGGTCATATTTCCAGGGGCCATCCTCTACAACGTGTCTCAGGAATTCCTCCCATTGAGATTGGAATCCATTTTTGAATTCTGTATTGTCAGGCACAGGTTCCCAATGGTCGAAGTAATTAATGTTCTGAGGCTGGTCAGGATTCCATGTCGGCTTCGGAGTGTTCACATGATGTTGGGTAGAACAGTTGTGCAGTCCTGCAACAGCAGATCCCAAAGTACCATCGACCTGAAAGGTCACCAGATCTTCACGTTTAACCCGTACGCACCAAGAAGAATTGATTTGTGCAATGATTCCTCCTTCTAGTTCAAATAAAGCATAGGCAGCATCGTCTGCATCCGAAATATACTTCTGTCCGGCTTCATCCCACCGTTCCACAATATTTACTTGCCCTGTGCAGGAGACTGATTTGACGGGTGCAACCACATTATCCAGTACATAACGCCAATGGCAGAGCATATCCTTGATAATCCCTCCTCCGTCATTTTTACGGTAATTCCAACTGGGACGTTGAGCTGGAATCATTTCCCCATCAAAGACCCAGTAGCCAAATTCTCCACGTACTGAGATAATCCGCCCAAAGAAACCAGAGTCTCGAAGACGTTTGAGCTTTAGCAGGCCTGGGAGATAGAGTTTGTCATGAACCACACCGTTTTTAACTCCTTTTTGTTTAGCATATCGAGCAATTTCAAGAGCCCCTTGCAGGTTTTCAGATACTGGCTTTTCACAGTAGATGTGCTTACCAGCAGCAATGGCCTTCTTGAGTATTTCCACTCGCATCTGAGTTGTGGATGAATCGAAGAACACAATATCATCAGTATTTTCCAGGGCATTAGACAAATCGGTGGTGAAACGACTCACCGATAAACGCTTTGCTATTTCCTCCACTTTTTGCTTATTTCGACCGACCAGAATAGGGTCTGGCATCAATTTACTACCATCAACAAGTGGAAGGCCACCCATGTCTCGAATCGCAAGCACTGAACGGATAAGGTGTTGATTAAGCCCCATTCTGCCGGTGATGCCATTCATTATGATGCCAATTCTTTGTTCCATTATTTACTTATTAATTTAAGTTTTTAAAAACACATAATATCTAACATACATATTGTTCGCAGTTTAAACGAAATTCTTCCAGTATTTGTGTAGAACCATGTACTAAGGAGGTGGATAGTTGATCAAAGGCCAGTAAAATCTATGCTTTATTGGTGAAAAGAATTCCTTATGTGCTCCATCCCCTTCTTCCACAATCCAGTATGTGTGACCTGAATGTAAATAGCCCTTTTGCCGCTCTCATTCGGTCTCCAAACCGGTAGGAACCGTCTTGTTTTCTGATTTCAAAGTAATTCCAGCTTGTTTTGCAACTGTTTCAAGCAAAGCACTGAAGTCGGAAGCAAGATATGCTTCAGGATCGTCTTTGCTTTGTGCAGCACCAAAATGGGTTTGCAAGGCTTCTCGTGTTGCAGCCGTTACGGGCATGGCAACATTCAATTCTCGGGCTTCTTTGAGCCCAAGATCGACATCCTTGCGGAGCAGATGGGGAGTAAAGGTTGTTGTCCAATCAAGATTAACAAAAGCTGGTGTTTTGTAACGGCTGAAAATAGACCCCATAACACTGTTGTTGATGAAGCTTAGAAATGCATGCCGAGGTATTCCAGCTTTTTCTGCAAGAATGGTAATTTCCGCCATGTTTTGAGTATAAACGGCGAGCAGAACATTGTGGGCTATCTTGCAGAAACGGGCTAGTTCGCCTTCACCCACATAGGAAACGCCTTGAATCGAATAAGTCTTAATGATACTTTCAACAGCATCAAATGCGGACTTTGGTCCAGAAACTACAGAGGATAATTTGCCGGCTTTAACGCACTTTCCGTTTCCGCTGACCGGTGCAGCCAGCAGTTGACTATTCCTTTCATTAAGTTTTTCACGTAATGCAGCGGACTGATCAGCACCAATTGAAGAGCAGTCTACAAGTATCTGAGGAGATTCCTTTCCTGTCATTACTCCTTTTTGACCGAAATAAACCTGTTCCAGGTCAAGACCTGTGGAAACCATAGTAAAAAGTACATCCACTGTTGCAAGGTCCACAGGAGCATCCACAATTTCTGCTCCGTATTTAGCCAAAGCCTCAGCTTTAGAGCGGGTCCTGTTCCAAATCGTAACTTTAAAACCGGCTTCAAGTATTTTTTTAACCATTGGCAATCCCATGCGGCCAATTCCAATCCATCCAACTTTGTTTATTTTTTCCATGGTATATTGATATCTGATAAATAAATTATTTTTGTGTAGACCGTATCCAGACACATTCAAGTTCAACTCCGGCATCTTTAATCAGATTGAAAACCGGGCAGCGAGCTTCTGTTTCTTTGACAACTTCGCGAAGTCGGTCCTCATCTTCATCGGTCTTGACATGAACCTGGACTCGTACAGTTTTAAAATGTGGAACTACACTGCGTACACCCATCCGTCCCCGGATGTCTATTGTGTATTCTGCTTCAAATTCAAGCCCNTTGTAGCTAAAATTCTTCTCATTAGCTGTACGGCTGAATGTTACCGCCTCACAGCCGCATAGGCTTCCCAGAACACCCTGAAGTGGTGAAGGACCCTGACCTCCACCTCCATGCATGACAGGTTCATCAAGAGTAAGGCTGGCTAACCCTGGAAACTCAATAGTTGTTGTCATGTTACCAGGATTGGAGGCAGACAAACTTTTTCGCCGGATGATAGATTTGGAAAAATCAATTTCGTCAATGATTTTATTCATAGCTTAATACCTCAGCAAAAAAAGTTATTTTATATCAAAAAATGATTTTTCCAGAAAAAATTTTTGAAAATTTTATTTAGTCAAGGCAGCTGATTTGGATCAGGACGTAATCGAAATCCTTCATCAAGATCGTCCAGTCTCTGCATCTGCTTTTCATTCAGTTCGAAATTAAATACATCTGAATTCTCCCTGATACGCTTGGGATTTGCCGATTTGGGAATTGTGGTCAGTTGCTTTTGAAGTCCCCATCGGACCATTACTTGAGCCCATGTTTTTCCACATTCATTTGCAATATTGACTAACGTTGGATCATTAGATTTTTCAGTTCTTGCTAAAGGACAGTAACCAGTAATATGAATGTTCTTTGATCTGCAAAATTCAGAAATGTTCTTCTGTGCGAGAAAAGGGTTCATTTCTATCTGATTGACTGCCGGAATAAACTCACATATTTTAAAAATCTCATTTAAGTGCTTTGGTGAAAAATTGCTGACGCCAATTGATCTGCAAATGCTTTCATGCTTGAGTTTTTCAAGTGCTTTCCAGGTATTTTGACGGTAACCTTCAACAGGTTTATGAATAAGAAAAAGATCAAGATATGTCAATTTTAGTTTTTTCAAACTTCTTTCACAGGCTTCCAAAGTTGAATCATATCCAAGTTCACTTGAATTGACTTTAGTTGTAATAAATAACTTTTCTCGTGGCAGACTGCTCTCTTGTATAGCCACTCCAACATCTTCTTCGTTATTGTACATTGATGCTGTATCGATGTGTATGTATCCAAGTTCCAATGCATAAGATACTGCATCTCGAGTTTCTTTACCTGATTCCAGACGCCACACTCCAAGACCAAATAAAGGCATTGTCATACCATCATTTAGTTTAATCCTGCTTTCAATTGTCAAAGTCATATTCGGTAAGATATTTAAAGTACATCAGAAAGTACCATGAATGAATATTTTATTTAGGTTTAAATTGTTTGAACATCTTCTTGCATAGAATCAGGTGCATATCCTTGGAGAATTTCTAAACCATTACTACCGGAGATGAATTGATATTTTTCTCCGTTTTCAAGCCACAATATGCTTTCCTTATTAAGTGATAATTCTTCATTGTTTACCTTAGCAATGCCATTGCCTTTTATTACATACAGTAACTGATCGATATCAGTATGAGTTAGTTCAGGACCAATAATGTTTGAATCAAATATCAAACGATTCACAACCATAACTGGAGATTCAAGTTTTTGTGAATCAGTTAGCGATTCAATCTTCAAACCTGTTGTCTCTTGTAAATAATTTTTTTCTTCATTTTTGATAATTATCGGCATGTTCTGTGAGATTATTTATTATTTCAATTAGAGTTTGTTTATTCATTGTATAAAATATTGATACTATTTGATTGAAACTCAACCAACTCTTTTCCAGGTTCATATGTCGTTTTCGTCTACCCAAATTGTTTCTTTTGGAGGTGGCACCCAAAATTCAATGAATTTAAAACTTACCTCCGAATCATTTTCAAACCAGTGGACCTCTTCAGGTTCAATAATAGCCAACTCACCAGGTTTAAGACGGTGTTTTGATTCTGGTGTGAAAATAAATCCTTCACCTTCAAGAATCACAAAAAAATGATGACTGCCAACATGATAATGTTTAGCACAGGTATCACCTTTATAATAAATGATTCTATCAGCACGAAGATGTCTGGCTCCAACATGGACATTCTCAGTAATTAAATCAAGTCTTTCACGACTGTCACGTGTTGAAACATAGCTGGGTAATTCATTTTTGCTGAATAATTTTGCCATTTCTTTTTTTGTTTTTGTTTTTAATTATACTAATAAAAAGATCAGCCTAATTTAAAAATTAAAACGGAGTTATAGAACACTAGGTATTTTTAGAAAGTTATTATGCTTTTAATATAAATATAATTAACAGGTATTCAAAGAATTGACAAATAGAAAAAAACGACTTTCAGGCCAATGATTCGATGTTTTGCTATAAATTTCACGTTCATCAGTTGCTTTGCTCATATGGGCATCTGAATTCGGCTTCTCAATGTTGTCTTTTTCAATATTATCTTCGGATTGACTTCTGAATATCAGCTTTAAAGTCCTTTTGAGCCCAAAGTTTAAATGAATGAATCTTATTATATTTAGAAGCTCATCAGAGGGAAAAGGTCACGCAACATGCTAAAAGAATTTTTTTGAAATCTTTCATCGTACTGCTTGGTTCTATATTGAAATTGAAAATGATGCTCAAAATATCAGTCTAAAGAATGTAACAAGTTTTTTAAGATTTTTCATAGTGATGGGTGAGGCCGAAAAACTCTGGAATGGTTCCCCAGATCTCAGTCTGTAACCTCTTGAGGATGTATTCGCAGTATAGATGGAATAAATGTATCTCTATCGCTAGGTTCGCAGTGCAGATACTCTTCCATACTATGAATTATATTTTTTTAGAAGGGTATCTTGACAAAAGAGTAAGAAAGTTTCCTGCTGATGTACCAGACAAATTTAACTATGTCAGGGTTTTAAAAAAAATTAAGACAAATGAAATAGACAAATTAATTAATCGATTGATTACCATGGTTGAAAAGTATTACCCTGTAGTGAGTATGTTTTTAGCATCTATTTCAGATTACAAAATTCTCTGGGAGAAAATCACTTGAGTGGTATTATATGGGCAATCCTTTCTGCAATTAGTTTTGGAATATTCCAAACAATTAACAGAAAAGCTGGCATTCATGTGAATGTCTACTATCATACTTTCTTTTTGATGACAATAAGCACTTTTTTTATGGTTTTGTCAACCATAATTATTGAAGACATTAAACACCTTGTTCTACTTCTCACCTGGCAGGGAATTTTTTATTTTGCTATAGCCGGAATGATACATTTTGTTGTCGGCTGGACACTTTTGACGGTCAGTCAGAAGCAAATTGGAGCATCAAGAACCAGTGCCTTGGTTGGTACAGCACCCTTGTTTGCTACACTGATTGGGTATCTTATGTTTAACGAAATCCTCTCATTTATTACGCTTGTAGGAATTATTTCTATCGTAGTGGGCGTATACCTTATAACAAAAATTTAAGATTGAATAATTTACATATGCGATTGAAATTTTTTCTACAATACCTGCCTGGTTTAGGAATTGCCTTGTGTTTCTCAAGCAGTTCTATTTTTATTCGCTACGGACTTGAAACGATCCCTTCTCCTCTTTTTGGAGTTACCGTAGGAATGACTTTCTGTACTGTTACATATGGTTTCATTTTGTTGATTCGTTACCTTTTTGGGATTGAAACCCAAAAATATTTTTCATATTCTAGAAAAGAGGTTGTTTTATTATTTATAGCCGGAATATTTGTAGGTTTTGGAACATTATCTCGTTGGGTAGCAATTGATTTGGCTCCCATAGGAATAGTTATCGGTTTGAGCGGTTTAACTATCCCAGTAGTCTTAATACTTTCTCCCATCTTTATGGGACGCAAAGTTGAAAATGTTACGTTGCGGGTATGGCTTGGAGCAGGTCTTATCACATCTGGTGCATCTATCATAACCATTTATGGATAAATTTATGATTATAGATACTCATATACACATCATTGTCAATGAAATAACACAGAAAATAACAAAAGATCCATGGTCACCGAATACAGGTTACGAAAATGGTAAACCTTTTGTCGAGTTTGGAGGTAAACGACTCAATTCCGCACTTCATGAATTTGTTGATGTAGACAAAATTCTAAACAAACAGACAGAAGCCGGTATTAATAAAACCTTGTTGAGTCCATGGTCTAGCCTGTTTCGATATGATTCAGATGTAAGCACCACCCTAAGTGTCAATAGAATTCAAAACGATGCTTTGGCCAGAATAGCTTCTGAATACAGTGATCAAATCATTGCCTTGGGCATGATTCCTTTGCAAGACGTAAGCTCTGCAATATCAGAATTGAAATACTGCATGGACATAGGACTGAAAGGGGTAGAGATCGGCACCAATATAAATGGTAAATATCTTGGAGAAGAAGAATACCGTCCTTTCTGGGCCATGGTCGAGAAACTTGGTGCATTTGTTCAAATTCACCCTGTACCGGGTTTGGGTGGACAAACAAACAAACAATATTACCTCTGGAATGCGTTTTCCAATCCCGCTGAGACTGCTCTTACTGCTTCACATATGATTCTTTCCGGTTTAATGGAAGAACATCCGAAACTGAAAATCCAACTCTTTCATGGAGGGGGTCATCTTCCCTATCAGATTGGACGACTTGACCGGGCTTATGAAATGCGTCCAGAAGCTAGTAAAAAGATCAGCAGAAAACCTAGTGAATATTTGAAGATGTTTTATTTTGACACAATTACACACTCCAGTGATGCCTTGAATTACCTCATAAATCTTGTCGGTGCAGAGCAAGTCATGATGGGATCAGATTATCCCTTTGACATGGGGTATGAGCGGCCAACTGAACTGGTTGATGAATCGAATCTCTCAGAGACAGAAAAAAATAAAATAAAATATGATAATGCTGAACGTCTGTTTCAAATATAATTCGATTCATAATCAATTTAAAATACAACTCAATGAATGAGAAATATTTCTTGAGGATTTACTCAATTTAATTATCCTTTGGTCGTAGAGTATTGAGGTTTTTTTTGGAGGGTGACTTTCAATGATAGAAGACTTGGAATATCTAAAAAATTTAGTTGTATACCTTTTATCAACTCCAGACAATTAATTGGTTACAATTTTAATTGAAACAAGTCGTTTATTTTCCTGAAATAGAACAAGCTGTTGTAACTGTAGCTGGGCACCCAATTGGTTTTTAATTCAAAGCAGAAGAATTAAAACAGTTTGTGAAACTACTAACTTAAAATCAAACTTTATTTTCTAATAACCCAATGGACCGCCAACATTGCCAAAGTGGTCAATTAAGAAAGAAAAAAGACCCAATAAATATTTGTTCTTTAAACTAATTTGGTAAAACAGAAAAGGTGGTCAGACATTTTTGATAATGATTGGGGAATTGTATCTCTTTTCGTCCATTGGAATCATCTATTTTATTATGAAAAACGGCATTCATGTAGTAAGTTAAACAAGAATTTTTTATAGTGCATCTCAATTTGTTTTTTCGTGCTTCAATGGATAGGTACAGGTATTTTAAAAATGGCTTAATGATAAAATGTATTAATTAAGAGATAAAAATGATTGAGGAAATGTTCATTGTAGATCAAAAAATAGATGGAAAAAACGTAAAACTTATGTACGTTGAAACTTGGGACGGTCTTTATACTGCTGTTGGCCTCAGGATTCCAAATGGAAACGGACCTTTTCCTCTTGTACTTTTTTCATATGGAAATGGCGGTGAGGGAATGCCTTGGATCATAAAGGCTTTTGAAAACAAAGCATATACCATTAATAAATTTGTTGAAGCCGGATTTGCATGCGCTTGGATTCGTTATCGAACTGAAGTCGAATTAGGATATAACAATGGCGGACCACTTATCAGGGACAAAAGACAAGGCAGTGATTTGTTCAACCGCTCTCCATTGGAATACGAAGATGAAATTTCTGTTGTAGAGCAACTTAAATCATTACCTATAATAGACTCTAACAGAGTTGGACTTGTTGGTATGAGTCATGGTGGAGAAATGGCCTTGAAGATCATATCTGAGTATCACGGGTTGAAGGCTGTTGTAGCAAGTGAACCTGCTGCACATGAATTTTTATGTCTGAATCCAGATAAAACGACTTTCATAAATGAAGAGACCCAGCTAAGAAACATTGAAAAAATGGAAATGTATGAATTAGAAAAAGTTTTGGAAAGAATCGATCTCCCAAGAGCAAAAGATAGAATCAATAAGATAAGAACACCAATCTTTATAATGGGGAGAAATAATGACCATCTTCAGGGGATCTTTAAGGCAGTCTATGATTTATTAAATTCGTCAGGGAAAGATTCAGAATGGAATACATATAATCATGATCTTCACGGTTTTCTATTTCCTGAAAAAAACAGCAAAGGAAAATATCAAGTTGATGAAATCCAAACTGAAGCTATAAGCGATACGCTATATTATATGTCGAAACACATGAAAATCTGATGACATTAAATGAGGCTTAAGATAAAGACATAGCACTTCGCGAAGTCGGTTACCATACTTAACGGTTTTGAAATTAACCTGAACTAGTACAGCCTAAAAATGTGGAACTACAACTGGGACACTCATCATTCTCCGGATGTAGATAGTATATTCTACTGCAAATTCAAGCCCTTTGTAGTTTAAATTCTTCTCACTAGTACTACGGCTGAAACTCCCCGCGCCAGCCCGCTAAGGCTTCCCAGAACACCCCGTTGTGGTGAAGGACCCTGACTTCTATCGCCATGCAAAACTAGNCCATCAAGAGTAAGGCTGTCTGTTTAGTTCTCCGGACCGGCATATCTTCCTGCAGTCTCAGGAAACATGGCTTTCACGATCTTGAAATGAGAAATATCAACCGTTGCGTCCATATGCAAGAAAATGGTTGCATCTCGGTAAAGTTTTTCGATTCCTACATCAAGCATTGCCCCCATTCCTCCGTGAAGTTCCAAAGCATTCTGACAAACTTTTAGGATTTCCTGAGACGCATAAACTTTGGCCATGTTGCACAGGACGTCCGAATCTGAACTACGAGTATCCACGGAATATGCAGCTTGATTAAGAAGGGTTCTTACGGCCGTAATCCGGGTGGCCATATCTGCAAGTCTGGAAGCAACTGCCTGGTGTTTGATCAGCATTTTTCCTCCACGCTCATAGGTTTGAACGAATAAAGATGTTTTCTCAAAAGCAGAAACTCCAACTCCCAGATTCTTGGCGGCCTGAATTATTTTACCTGGGCGGAAATAGACTGCGGCCTTGGAAAGGGCTTCTCCTTCACAGAGCAGATGATCATACGGAACATAGCAGTCGGAAAAATAGATTTCCCCATTATTCATGAAACGACAGCCTATTGTTTCATTGCATCGAACCACTTCCAACCCGGGAGTCTCTCTGGGCACCAAAAAACTGGATGTCCCCTCAAGCATACCAGACCCTGGTCTGGTGTTTGCGTAGACGACATAAAGACCTGCATCAAAGCCATTGCTGATAAATTGTTTGCGTCCATTGATTTTCCAGCCCCCATCAATCTTTTGAGCAATGGTGTCCATGGCTGCTTCCGGGACATTGTAGGGAAGCCAGCGATCAGAAGCTCCTTTTGGTTCTGTCAGACAGTGTGCAAACAGTAAACCGTGTTCTTCCACCAGGCGTGTAAACCACTTCTTTTGAAGATGTTCCGCAGCCAGGTTTCTGAGCAGTACTGCGACTTTCCAATTTTGCACCAGTTTATCTGCAAGTCCAGAATCTCCGCGTGCAATCTCTTCTGCGATAATTGCAAAGCTGCGAATTTCTGTTTCAGGATTCAATTCAACACCTCCGTACTTTTCCGGTACACCAAGTGTCCGAATGGAAATATCATCAGCTGCCTTCAGGATCCTATCCGGAAGACGTTCTGCAGGATCCATATTCCATTCACGCTGCCATTCCTCTCTGAGAAAGGGAGCAACAACCCGATCTATGAAATTACGACAGCTCTGTTTCATCAAGCGTTGTTCTTCAGTCAGGTCCTTGTTAAAGGAGTCCATAATTCANCTATCAATATTGTTGAAGAATTCACCCAAAGTTGGAAAAACCCTGCAGATTCAAATAAGACTTAACTAAGGATCTTATCTTCATAACTAAAATGAATTTTTTGCCGACTGATTTCAAACAGTTCTGGGTTTTTTAAAATGCATTAACTTTTAATACAAGACTACCAAGATAAATCAATTTATAAAAGTTATCAGACTCAACATTTTTCTCAGTAGACCACCTCTAATTAATAGAAAGTCATAGCTCTTTAAAAGTCCTATGGCTGATCGCATCCCTCCGCAAATTGTCCCAAGGAGGCCCAAGTTTATTTTGAAGCAGCCCATTCCTAATTTCAGCAAGCTGGAAATGTTAAGTTGACTTCTTTNATCTTTGCCATAGATGAGCTTGACAAGTAAATCCCCCATTCTCTGACCAAACACACCATCACCATAGAAACATGGCTTTGCATTACTATTTTTTAGTATTTCTCCCTGTCGAACAATTTAAAGACGTGTGATGGGAATGGCTCAGATGACTTTTTCCTTTCATTAATCGATTTTCTTTTTGTCCAAGGTAGGGTGGAGTGAAGGAGCTCTTTGAAAGCACCGCCGCAGCAAGGGCAGCATTAGAAGCACACCCACATGCTGTGGCTGCAGGACTTAATTTGTTCACTACAGTGCTACGTCTTAAACCAGGTATCCGGATTGCAGCTCCTGCTACGATAATTTTCTTGATAGGCTCTCCTGATTCGGGGTGACAGGTCAATGGATCATCATGGATACTTTGTTGAAATTCGAATCTTAAGCCTTCATTGACCAATGATTCATAAGTGTAATAAGGCATTTTTCTCCAGTGATCAATGATTAGTAAGCGTTAGCAATAAAAAGTTCTTTGGAAGGAAATAAAGTAATAATTCGGCATCCGTCTGCCGTTACAATGACTTCCTCTTCTATCCGTGCCGCTCCATTTCCATCTG
>JGI12090J13086_1000025_pt1 | contig 20495 bp, 11 predicted proteins | sample DeeseametaMP0960_FD_13086 | JGI IMG/M metagenome (IMG submission 13086)
GGGGTCGAGTTTGCCCGGCTTATGTAAAATAGTTTCAGGAATGCTAATTTTACCCACGTCATGAAGTGCGGCTGAATACCGTATGGTCTCAATAAACTCTCGGCTCATGTGAAGCTTTTCAGAGAGAAATTCGGTCATAAGAATGACCCTTCTCACATGACCACCGGTCTCTTTACTCCGCATTTCGATTGCGTCGCTAAGCACCATAATGAGTTCTTTTTGGGTTTTTTGTATGTCTTCTTTTTGCGTGAGATTTTGGAATATTACCGCCACATTAGAGGCAAACATCTCTAAGGTCTTGCGCTGCAGAGCATCCAGTGGATGATCTAATTTAACATACAAGATGTTGTGGCTATCTTCTCCAGTAGGGTAGTAGCCGATGAATAAATCTTTAGACTGATAGTGACTTTTGCTTTCTAAGACTTGTTTGATTTCTTCTTCGATGGTTTCAGGAATTCGGCTAGAAATTCCAGGTTCGCATAATCCAACTAGGTCGCCGCTGGCACCTAGCACCGTCATGGTCGTATCGCCATATAAGTCGGTGTGCTGAGTAGACAAGTAGAGTACAGAGTTGTTTAGGTTAAGCAGTGTAAGTGTCTGTTTCAACACTGCGGTGCCAAATTGGGCTAAAGACTGGCTTGCTAAAACGGAAGACGAGGATTTTAAAACGTCTTCCATACCGCGCTTACCTTGCTCAATAGTCTGAATATCCCGATACGACCTTATTGCTGTGTACACACAAGACTTAAGTTTAAGCGATGATAATTCAGTTTTGGCTTTGTAGTCGTTTATGTCGTAACGCCTGATTACCTCTTCTTCCGGCGCCTGACCAGGTTGACCTGTTCGCAGAATAAGGCGGGCGGTATGGTTATTGAGCTCGTTGCGAATGGCATCAACCAAATTCAAACCCGCATCGTCAGTTTCCATCACCACATCAACGAAAGCGAGAGCGATGTCTGGATTTGCTTTGAAAAGTGCTAGGCCTTCAGCGCCACTGTGAGCTGATAGAAATTCAACCCCGCGTTTTTCGAAATTAAATTTCCGCAGAGTGAGTTTAGTGACCTCATGTACGCCTTCTTCATCATCGATTATGGCTATTTTCCATGGAGCTTGGCGAGAGGTGGATTGTTCTGTTTTTGACTTCTTAAATAACGACATACATAGCGCTATAAACGTTTAGATACATTAAACGTAAGCCACAATTTTCAATCTCGCAAACTTACTCGACAAGTTTTGTTCTAAAGTTCAATGAGCATATTTTGATGACAGAAGTCTCTTTATCATCAGTTAGACGTGTTTTAGGCAAGTATTAAAAATATGCCATGTTTGTTAAATTGTGGAGCCCAGCAGATTCCAGTAGGAGAAAACTGCTGGGCCGTGATACCTTACAACGATAGCGTTTAGCTATCTTCGATGGGGGTATTTTCAGTAATCGGTACCGTATTTACGTCGGTATCTAAGCTTTCTACCGCATTTCGTACGCCTGCGGCGTAGTCTGGATGCACCTTTTCTAGCACGGCGTACCAACGCTCTTTTACGCTATCTGAGCACGGGCCCATAGCGGCAGCATAGTTTTTGTATAGCCGTTCTTTTTGATCATCAGAAAACATCTCATACAGTTTTCGCGGCTGCACGTAATCCACATCTGCTTCATCTTGATGATATCTATCAGCGTCTCCATCAATGCGAAGCGGAGGCTCTTTCACTGAAAAGTCAGCCACCGGACCTTCGTATTGATTGGGCTCATAGTAGGCGTCAGGGTTACCAAAATCATTGGTAAAGAAGCGCATCGCGCCGTCTTTGTGATAGTGGTTTACCTTGCTATTTTTCGGCGCGTTAGCGGGGAGTGCTTCATAGTGTGTGCCCAAACGATAGCGATGGGCATCAGCATAAGAAAATATGCGAGCCTGAAGCATTTTGTCAGGGCTAAAGCCAATACCAGGGACAACATTTGACGGACTGAATGCTGCGTTTTCTATCATTTGAAAGTAGTTTTCTGGATTTCTGTTCATTTCCAGTTCGCCAACTTCAATAAGCGGATAGTCATCGTGCGGCCACACCTTGGTTAGGTCGAACGGGTTATAGCTTTGCTGTCCTGCTTCCTCTTCTGGCATGGCCTGAATGTACATTGTCCATTTTGGGAAATTGCCTTCTTCAATGGCGTTATATAGCTCTTCCTGATACTTTTCCCGAGTGCTTCCAATGATTTTTTCAGACGTTTCATTGGTGTAGTTTTTAATGCCTTGTTGAGTTTTGAAATGGAACTTCACCCAATGACGCTTGCCTTCCTTATTCCACATGCTGAAAGTGTGGCTGCCATAGCCGTTCATGTGCATAGGTGACACCGGAATACCACGGTCCGACATCAAAATGGTAACTTGGTGCACGCTTTCTGGCTGTGCAGCCCAAAAGTCGAACATGGCTTCTGGTGAGCGCAGGTTAGTTTTCGGATGGCGTTTTTGCGTACGAATAAAGTCAGGGAACTTGTATCCATCGCGAATGAAGAAGATAGGAGTATTATTACCTACCATATCCCAGTTGCCTTGTTGTGTGTAAAACTTCAAGCTAAAGCCTCGCACGTCACGCTCGGTATCAGCTGCGCCTGATTCTCCCGCTACCGTAGACCACCGGCTTAATACTTCAGTTTGTTTACCCACTTCTGAGAATAAGTCAGCGCATGTGTAATCGGTAATGTCGTGCGTGACCGTAAATGTGCCCTGTGCACCCCAGCCTTTCGCGTGAACGACACGTTCTGGAATTCGTTCGCGGTTTTGATGCGCTAACTTTTCAATGAGTTGATAATCTTGTAAGAGGGCGGGGCCGCGCTCTCCTGCTGTTTTAGTGGTTTCGTTACTTACTACGGGGGCGCCTGCCGACGTGGTTAATTGCGGTTTCTTAGCCATTATAAAACTCCTTTCGTATGCTTCTTTTGAAAGCCAAACTTCCATAAACATCATGTGTGCCTGACTCATGACATGCTTTTGCTACGCACTGCTAAATGAAAGGGTTTACAAACTTCTATATATATCTATAAAAACAAACAATCTGAATTAGGTTTGCCACCTATTGAAGAGCAAACTCGTCGTGTTTACTCTAACTTAACAAGTTCAATTACCGCGTTTAAGGAAGTGTATGAATTTTGCCGAGTTTGCAGCATCAAGAAAGAGTGTTAGAGGGTTCACTAAACAGCCTGTTACTAAGGAAACAGTAGACGCGATTATCAACACAGCGAAGTGGGCGCCATCGTCCTATAACACGCAAACCTGGAAAATTCATGCAGTAACAGGCGACGTGCTTGATAAAATTCGTGAAGGCAACACCAAAAATACACTTGAAGGTAAACCGCACGTTCGAGACTTTCCATACAAAGAGGATTACGAGGGGATTCACCGTCAGCGTCAAATTGATGTAGCCATACAGCTGTTTGACGTAATGGGAATAACCCGAGAAGACAAGGAAAAGCGTATGGATTGGATGATGCGCGGCTTTAGGCAGTTTGATGCGCCCGTTTCTTTGGTGCTTACCTATGACAAGGCTTTAGAGCCAGCAGGGATCACGCAGTTTGGTTTAGGGTCGCTGGCGTATGGCATTGTGCTAGCTGCATGGGACTTAGGGCTTGGTTGTGTTATCAATGGTCAGGGCATTATGCAGTCCGATGTAGTACACAAGCACGCTAACATCCCTGATGATGAGGCCATTATGATTTGCATAGCCTTGGGCTATCCAGACCCAGAGTTCGCTGCAAACGAGGTTCGCTCAACTCGCGCCGACAACGAAGAGTTTGTGACGTATCACGGGTTTTAGCGTTTTTCGATTTAGGCAGATTGTTATTTTTTCAGCAAGCCAATGCTGCGTTAAGCCATCGGCATGAAAACGTCCGTTTGAAATATCATGAGCTTCTAAAACAGCGCCTTCACAACGGAACATTTCCGACGTCTTAGTGTAAGTGGTTACTTTGTTGGATGATTACTTAAGAATCGTTCTACCTCGGGCGCGGGGAGTGGCTTGCTCCAATAATAGCCTTGCCCCAAGTCACATCCCATTTTTATTAGCTTTTCTAAAGCGGGTTTACTTTCAATACCTTCAGCTACCGCTTTCATGCCAAGGCTGTCGGCAATGCTAATTATTGCTGCAACTAAAGGTGCGTCGTTTTCCCCAATGCCCAAGGTGTTGATAAAAATGCGATCTATTTTGAGTTTGCGAGCGCTAAATGTCTGTAGATAATTTAAATTAGAGTAACCGGTACCAAAATCATCAATAGCAAAGTGCACGCCTAGCGATTTAATGGCTTCGAGTTGTTCGCCAGTGGTGCCATTTTCATCCGCGAGTATGGTTTCAGTTAGCTCCAGCTCTAAAAATTGCGGTGCTAATTGTGAATTTTGCAAAGCCTGCTCAACGACAGCGGGGAGCGTACCATCTTTGAATTGTGCAAAGGATAAGTTTACGGCAACCGTAAGATTAGTATGACCATTTTCATGCTGTTTAGCGCAAAATTCACAAGCCTGGTTTAACACCCACGCACCAAGAGGGATGATCAGGCCACTGCTTTCCGCTAAAGGTATGAACTTGTCGGGGAATATCATTGAGCCGTCTTTCTGAGGCCATCTCAAAAGCGCCTCTACTGCTTGAACCTTGTTAGAGACAAGGTCTATCAACGGTTGGTAGTACACCTCGAATTCATTGGCCTGTACAGCCGGGCGCAAACGCTGAATAAGTGTGAATTTTTCATCGTTTTCTTCGTCAAAGCGCACGTCATAGTATTCGTATCTATTTCTGCCGTTGCGTTTCGCTTCGTACATGGCAATATCAGCTTTTCGGCACAGCTGTTTAAATTTAATTCCGTCATAAGGCGCTTGTGCTACACCAATTGAACCCGATACTACCACTTTGGTTTGCAGCACTTCGAATTCGTTCGAACACCACGTAATTAAGTTCTTACATAAGTCATCGATTTCAGATTTGTCTGATATTTCTGGCGCCAANACAATAAACTCATCGCCACCGAAGCGTATTAAACTTTGCTTTGTGGATAGGTGGTCGGTGATGGTTTGAGATATTTTTTGAAGAAACCGATCGCCCGCAGCATGGCCAAGAGCGTCATTCACGGGTTTAAAGTTGTCTAAGTCTATGAACAGCAGCGCGAGCTGAAGCCCTTTTTCTTCACTCTCGCGTAGCTTTTCGTTGAAAAGTCGCTCGCCCAAAATCCTATTTGGCAAGTTTGTGAGCGGATCGTGATGTGCTAAGTGCTGGATATGTGCTCTATTTTGCTCAACTTTAGACACCTCTTGCTGCAGTGACTGCATAAGCCGACGAATATCCTGTATCAAAATAAAAACGCTGAAGCCCGTAATAACGTAAATAACCATGATGAAGAGCACGTGAGACCAGCTCAAAATAGGCGGGTTTGGTGTTACTACATCGTGCATAATCAACCACGTAAGCGTAATGCACTGAAGAAGCACTAAAGATAAAACGGTGCCAAATAGGGCAATTCCACCTAATAAAGCCGCAAATATGATGACGCCAGGNTAGCCAATCATGGCGATATCAAATACGCCTGCACCTGTTGCGGATAGGGCAAACAGCATTGACGACATAGCGCCTAAAAGTAGGTAACTGCTGGTGGTAACGTAATACTTGTATGCGAGCGAGCCAGTGACGATTAATGAGAACAAGCCCAGTAAAAAGATATCAAAAGTTATGCCTCTCGCGACCAGAGACGAAGCGAAAAGCCCGAAGCCTGTTACCGCGCTTATTTGAATGACACGGCGCCTTCGGAGTGACGTTAGATCAGCAAGCTTTGCTGATGAGGAAAAAAAATCTTTAACCTGCATTCTTCCAAATCTTGAAGGAGGTTTATAGCAACCTTAAACCTAACTTGGAAAAAAGCAAGTGCAGAGACGCAACGTTATACGTTATTGGCAAAAGACGAGGAAAAACACAGCAGTGCTCGAAAGCACTGCTGCCTGTAAAGTCAATAACTACCTTTCGTCTGATGGTGCGTAACGCTCCAACCAGTGTGCATATGGTGCAGGCATTACCCAAGATGGTTTTTCAACGCCTAGCTTTTTCGCTGCAAAATAAGACCAGTGTGGGTTAGTAAGATGCATTCTACCTACCATAACAACGTCAAGTTGTTGGTTTTCAATGGTATCATTGGCGAGCTCTGGTGTGTCTACTCCCCACGCTGTAGCAACCGGGATTCCGGCTTCATCACGTACCTTTTTAGCAATTGGAGCAAGGAAAGCCGGGCCCCAAGGAATATTCGCATCAGGTGTGTTAAAGCCAACGCTAACGCTAACGAAATCAGTACCAATTTCTTTGAACTGTTTTACAAGTTCGATAGACTCGCTCAACGTCTGTTCGTCATCACCATCGTATTCGATAACGCCAAAGCGTACGGTAAGCGGTAGGTTTTCAGGCCAAACCGCACGCACTGCGCTCAGTGTTTCAAGTAAGAATCGGCCACGGCCTTGCGCATCACCGCCGTATTCGTCGGTACGCTTATTGGCGTGCTTCGAGAAAAAGCTTTGAGCCAAATAACCGTGGGCAAAATGCAGTTCAAGCCACTCGAATCCAGCTTCAAGCGCGCGCTGGGCACCTTTCACAAAGTCACTCTTAACGCGCTCAATATCGGCTTTGGTCATTTCTGTAGGCGTAACAGGTAAGTGTGCCCCAAAGGCTTCTGCCGAAGGTCCAATAGGCTGCCACCCTTTTTCTTCACTTGGCTGAATGTGGTCATCACCTTCCCAAGGGCGGTTAGCACTCGCTTTGCGCCCGGCATGTGCAATTTGAATTCCAGCAACAGCGCCTTGGCTTTTTATACGATCAGCAACATTTTTTAAGCCACTAACGTGTTCATCTTTCCAAATACCTAAGCAATTTGGCGTGATACGTCCTTCTGGCGAGACGGCGGTTGCCTCAACGATAACCAATCCAGCACCGCCTCGGGCAAATGACTGGTAGTTTGCTTCATGCCACTGGTTTGTAAACCCATCTTCTGCAGAGTATTGGCACATAGGAGGCACAGCAATACGATTGCGAAGCGTCACGTCTTTTAACGAAAATTGTTCAAATAATGCAGTCATATTTCTCTCTTTGGCAAGAGTTAGAATTTCACGGGCTTTAGCAAGATCGATGTCACCATGCTCGCCAAGCGCTGTTAAGCCGTTGCGTTCAAGGTTCTCGATTAGCCCATCAATGGCAGACTTTTCAATGTTGTGGTCTGACAGGCGGGTTTTAACCTGCATAGTTTCAAAAAAGTCCTGAACCGCTTTTATGGTTAAGTCGATGGCCTTTTCTTTGTCATTTTCCTGAATGCCAAACACGCGCTCACCTAGCTGCAGAATTTTTTCCTGCTTTTTGTCACGCTGCACGAACATTAACGACGGTAGAACAATTGCTAAGGTCACGGCGTGATCTAAACCGTGTAACGCAGTAAGTTCGTGACCTATCATATGTGTGCCCCAGTCTTGCGGTACACCTTTACCGATTAATCCGTTAAGCGCCATTGTTGCTGACCACATTACGTTTGCACGCACATCGTAATCTTCAGGCGTCGCTAACGCTTTAGGACCTTCTTGAACTAAGGTTTGTAAGATTCCTTCTGCAAAGCGGTCTTGAAGCGGTGCGTTTACAGGGTAGGTAAGGTATTGCTCAATCACGTGAACAAAAGCATCAACCACGCCGTTCGATACTTGACGTGGTGGTAGTGAATAGGTGAACTCAGGATCAAGTACGGCAAAAACAGGCTGAACTGTTTCAGAAGAAAACGCGCGTTTTTGCGACGTTTCTTTTCTGTTTACTACCGAGTTACCGTTACTCTCAGACCCTGTCGCAGGTAAAGTAAGTACTGCGCCAATAGGTAATGGATTTTCAAATGCTGCACCTTTAACAAGTATGTCCCACGGATCGCCTGCAAAGTTAACGGCAGCAGCTACAAATTTCGCGCCATCAATAACACTTCCACCGCCAACCGCAAGAATGAAGTTCACGTCATTTTCACGGGCGACATTCACAGCTTTCATCAGTGTTTCAAATTCTGGGTTTGGTTCAACACCCTGAAATTCAATAACTTCAGCACCTGCTAGTGCAGTCGTTACTTTATCGTAAATACCATTTTTCTTAATTGAGCCGCCACCGTAGAGGAAGAGGACTTTTGCTTGTTTCGGCAAACGTGAAGACACTTCACTTAGTTGCCCTTTGCCGAACAAAATTTCGGTTTGATTCTTAAACGTAAAATTAAGCATAGTGTTGCCTGTCCTTAATTAGATTGTGAATTTAACTGTTGTAAAAGCTTTTCAGCTAACAGTTCATCAGAAAACGGGTTTTGGCCTGTAATAAGCTCACGGTCTACTACTACATTGGGCGCCCACATTTCTTTGAATTCCATCTTGCCACCCGCTTGCGCCATGGCGTCTGCTGGGTAGTACAATAACGTTGCGTCGTTTAACGTGCTTTCAAAATAGGCCTCTTCCGGTGTGGAGAAGATTGTCATTTTGTAGCCATCATAAATCCAACTCTCAGATGAGGCTTGCTCACCGGATTTCAATGCCAGTTCAAAAGCCTGCGGGTTAGATTGCCCAGAAAGTAAGGCGATTGGGCCATGGCAGATAGCGGCAGTAGGTTTTCCTTCACTGTGAAAGTGAGACAAAATTTCACCCACTTGAGGATTGTTTGCTAGGTCGATAAGCGGTGCATGACCGCCTGGAATGAATACGCCTTCAAACTCTTCTAGCCCTTGTCCAATCACTTCGCTCAATGACAGCGTGTCATCAATGCCTTCTATTGACGCTACAAACGTTTGAATGTCTCGCATTTGCGATTCGCCGCCATCAAAGTATTGCGGTATTACTGACTTTTTATCTACAGATGGCGCATTGCCTTTTGGCGTGGCCAATACCAGTTTGTAGCCTGCGTCTACCAATGCTTTTGCCGGCACACCAAACTCGTTAAGGTAATAGCCTGTAGGCTCTGTTTTGCCATCTGCAAGCTGCATTACATTTTCACTTGAAAGTAGTACAAGTATTTCGCCTTTACTGGCATTCGCAGCTTTAACGTCTGCCGCATAGGCCGACTGTGATAAACCCGCAATAATGGCGAGCGATAAAATTGATGATGCTGATTTCATGTGCAGCTCCTGTCGCATTAGAAAGTGCGTGTATCTTAGAGAGGTTGGCTTACATCGAGAAGTCAGATAAATTGTGACGAGTCATCAAAAATCTGATGGGTAGGGATTATGTCTTACTTAACACAGTTAAAAACCTTTGTAGAAGTTTATCGAAGCGGCAACATTACACGTGCTGCAGCTCGCCTTCATATGTCTCAGCCAGCGGTCACTTCTCACATACAAGCCATGGAGAATATTGTCGGTAAAGAGTTGTTCATAAGAAAAGCGAGAGGCGTTGAGCCAACGGCTATCGCTGATGACTTGGCGCTGCAAGTCGCCAGTCACATTGATACGTTAGAGCAGAAAGTGGCTTCTATTCGCAGTCGTGCTTCCACCGATCACGGCACGTTACACCTAGCGGGCCCTGCGGAGTATCTCAGTCTGGTGGCAGGTCCGGCACTCGCTAACTTGCTTCAGGCCGATAAAGTGAATTTAGTGATCCATACCGGCAACAAAAGTAATATTTATCATTTGTTGGAGAACGATGTAGCGGAACTTGCCATTACGGCCTCTGAGCCCACTGATGCGATGTATGAATATCAGAAGTTAGATAAAGAGCGTTTAATCTTAGTGATGAACCGTGTGCAGGGAAAGTTGCTGGGAGAAAGAGAAATATCGGCAGCGCTACTCAACCAACATAAAGTAGTGACGTATGATGAACAGTTACCGCTTGTTCGGCGATACTTTTCGGAGGTATTTAATGCCGCGTGTGAGTCGCCTGTCGCGGCTGTTTGCCCCGATATAAGAGCAATAAGTAGTATTATCAAAGCGGGAATTGGTTATTCCGTTTTGCCTGACTACTTATGTAAAGAAGGTATTGCAAAAGGCGAATTGGTCGCGCTGGGCAAGCCAGGCCCAGAAAATGATGTTTATTTAGTGTGGAAAAAGGGAGCGCTTCGTCATCCTAGGGTCGACTTCGCCAAAGATGTCATAATGGCTTTTGCAAACATTAACTATCTTTCGACACTTCCTGATTGAAGCTAGACGCCTAAAAAGGGCGACGCATTTAGACAAGACGTCGCCAATTGTTCCTAGTTTAAATAACCAGGGCTTGTTGGTCTTTGCTGAATATTAAACAACAGCAGGACCTAAAATGTACCAACAACTTTTACCGTGCCATCAACTTTACCTTCATCCACAAAACCTATGGTATTGGGGTTGGTCGCGACAAGATTTAACATCTCATCCTCAGTTGCTATCATTTCAGGTGGTGTGCCTCTGCCAGTAAACACAAGCTTCGACCAGAATGCAGAGTATTGCGATTCAGATTTTCCAAGCACATTATTATTAAAAGCGTCTCTGATATTATTACCTTGTTCGAAGGTAAGGGGAATTGCGCGACTCCCATCGGGAAATGCTTTTACTTTTCCCAAATATATTTTCTTGACGGTATCGATATCGATCCCAGAATTGTTGTTGGCATTTATTATCACGGCTGTACCGGCATAAATCGGCGCAGACATTAAAAAGCACAGGGCTGCAACTATCTTCATTGATATTACCTTCGTTCTTAACTCGCTAACATCGAGGCAAGCATGCTAGTGGTTTGTACCCAAGGGCGACGCGCCCTCACGAAAGTATAACCGAGATTTACAATTTGTCGCATTTCGACAAAAGGTGAAATTTGAAGGATCCTAAAACATACAAAGAGAAATTATGGCAAAACCTAATGCAAAAGGGCCGGTCAGAACCGTGCAAATTTATTGCTCCAAGTGCAAATTCCAGCTATTTAAATATCGAAAAGGCGGCAAAGGCGCGTTGGTTAAATGCTTTAAAGAGAGAATAGTTGAGGACTTTACTCATGAAGAAGGAATATGTCCTTCTTGTGACGCACAGTTTGCAAGAAATGCCTTAATTCGAGGTGCACCGGCACTGAAAATTGTTGGCACAAAGGTGACCATGAAGTAGCACAGACTGATAATCGGTTGTTAATTGGACAACTTTTTTAAAATATAAACGTTTGGATAATTTGCTCTNACGTAATTTTTGCCTAAATTAATATAAAGGGATTACAGCCTCAAGCCGTTGTGCTGTTTGGTAAAAAATTTAAGGCTGAGGTTAGAAAGCGCAACGGAATGGCTTTGTATTAAACGTCTACACATCGAGATGATAAATGTCCATTCAAAGAAAGTTTCTATTTTCTATTTCTGCTGTTATCGCTTTGTTCGCTTTAATTGTTGCCGTGGCAACGGTTATCACCACTTCCTCAAATGTTTCAACCCTTGTTCAAGAGCAAAAGAAGAACACCGCCGATCGTTTAGTGAATATTCTTACTGTGACTGACTCTATCATGCTTGAACGCGTCAAAAGCAGTATGGCGTTGCTTAAACAACGAGGTGAGGCAATCGGTGAACCCAATCAAACCGATATTGTTACCGTTAAAAATACGCAGGCTCGGCAGCTAAGGTTGGGCAATGCGGAGCAAGCCAACACATTCGATTTGGTCGATAACCTGACAAGCGTAATGGGAGGCACCGCCACGCTTTTTAGTAAAACAGGAGACGACTATATTCGCGTGAGTACCAATGTCATTAAAAATGGCGAGAGGGCGATTGGCACTAAGTTGGCCCCTGATGGCAAGGCGATCAAAAAGATTAATCAGCAGGAAGCGTATTACGGTGCGGTTGATATTTTGGGTAGCCCTTATTTAACAGGTTACGAGCCAATGTTTAACAGCAGNGGTGACGTTGTGGGCATCTGGTATGTGGGATACTCAGCCGACCTTAACGTCTTAGAGCAAGCCATTAAGCAAAGTCACGTGCTAAAAGAAGGCTTTGTTGCCCTTCGTGATGCAAAAGGTAACATTCGCATGCATTCCGCACATGTGAATGATCGGCAGGTGGCCGACGCCCTTCAACCTAATGATGACTGGGTTGTAGAAGTGGTACCGTTTTCGCCTTGGGGGTACGATATTATATTAGTGGCGTCGACGTCAGAAAAATCGGCTATGGTTCGAAGCTCTGTGTTGGTTGTTGTACTTAAAATCGTATTGGCGAGCGTGGGAATTTTGATCACCATTTGGTTGCTCGTTAAGTATATTGTTGGCAAGCCACTTGAAGAATTCATTGGGGTAGTAAACAACTTGTCTTCTGGTGAGGGAGATTTAACGTTCCGTTTTCAGGCATCAAGAAGCGACGAGTTTGGCACCATGGCAAGAGCGTTTAATGGGCTTCTTAGCCAGTTACAAGACACGTTGCAGAGTGTGGACGAAGCCACCGACCACATGCTAGCAAAGTCAGAAAGGTTAAATGCAACAGCGTTGCAATCCAAAGATACCGTTTCACAACTTAGCCGAGAAACGGAGTCAATTAATAACGCCATTTCATTAATGCAGCAGAATGCACAAACTGTGTCGTCAACCATTCGCAGTTCAAGTGAAGCGGCACACGCTGCCGATCAAGATACGCGAAACAGCGTAAGCGTTCTGGCGCAAACCATTAAAGACATCCAGTCTCAGGCAAGCGATGTGGACGCGTCAGTACAGGTTATCACTGAGTTGGCTCAGGCAAGTGAAGAAATTAGCGGTGTAATGGAAGTTATCAGGAATATCGCAGAGCAAACGAATCTACTTGCGCTCAATGCAGCTATTGAAGCGGCTCGCGCTGGTGAGCAGGGACGTGGCTTTGCCGTTGTCGCTGACGAAGTCCGCTCGCTAGCAAGCAGAACGCAGTCTTCCACGGAAGAAATTCGCAATATGATTGAACGCCTTCAGCAAGGTAGCCGCGTGGCTTCTGAAAAAATGCAGCAAAATAAAGAAACCGCCTATAAAACCGTGGACACCACAAAACATGCTGGCGATTCGTTAAAGCAGGCGCTTGACGCTGTTGCACGCATCACAACGTTAAACCGAGACGCTGCCACAATGGCTGAAGGACAAACAGAGGTTGCTAACGATGTGAATAAAGGGGTAAGCAGTATTCAACAGGTGGGCAATGCCAATACTACCTATGCAAAAGAAGTGGTAGATAACTGTGAAGCCTTAGTTCAGCAAGTTAAGCAAATGCAAATGCAGTTGCGACGATACCATTTCTAGAGTTGCTGGCTTATTCAATCGACTTGGCTGTTAGCAGGCAGCGAAGCAGAAACAAGATAAATCGCCAGAGTCAATGTACGCTGAAATGCACAATTCTTGCGGTTGACATGAATAGTAACAATTTGAACCAATGCCAAAAGGGCTTTAGATTGCTAAGGCCCTTTTTGATATTTATTCTTACCCATGGATGAATATAGGGATTTTCCCATAACATGGATAAACCATAATGAAACAACTATCTACACTAGCTGGTGTGGTTGCGAGTGTTTTTGCATTCACATCGCTATCGACAACGGCAGTAGTGGCGCAAGAAGCGCAAACTGCATCTGCAGTCGTATCACCCGCGAAAAAGACACTTGCTGATGTTGAATACCGCTTACCGTCAACAATCGCTCCCACTTTTCAACGCATTCACTTAAATATAGACCCTGATAACCCTACATATTCTGGAAAAACGAATATTGATGTAACGGTTAAAACCCCAACTAAGAAAGTGGGCTTTTATCAGCAAGATTTGACCGTAACTTCTGCGCGTTTAGTGTCTGGAAGCAGCAGCTTTCCTCTAAATGTTACGATTGAAGAATACGACATCAATTGGGGCGAATCGCAAAATGAGATTGCGCCTGGGAAGTATACGTTAGAGATTACGTTTGAAGGGAAAGTGAACACGTCTTCAGATGGCATGTATCTGTCACGTTTTGAAGAGACCAACTATATATTTACCCAGTTTGAAGATATGCATGCGCGAAAAGCGTTTCCAAGTTTTGATGAGCCAAACTTCAAAATTCCTTATCAAATGACCATCAGTTCTCCTGAACATCAGGAAATAGTGGGTAATACACCTGTTGAAAAGGTGACAGTGGAAAACGGCATAAAAACCGTAGTGTTTGAAAAAACTAAGCCCATGCCGACTTATCTTATTGCCTATACCGTAGGGCCTTTTGATAGTGCTGAAATTTCTGGGCTGTCGGTGCCAGGAAAAATATACGTTCCAAAAGGGTATGCCGATAAAACCAAATTTGTTATCAAACACATCCCAGAAATCCTAGCCTCGCTAGAAGATTTTTTCGGTATCAAGTACCCCTATAAAAAAATGGATTTTGTTGCCGTACCCAACTTTACCCACGGTGCAATGGAAAACGTAGGTTTAATTACCTATCGCGATAGTTTGTTACTGCTAGAAGATAACCCAAGCGTCACAGAGCGTTCACGACCGCTAAATGTTATTGCGCATGAACTTGCTCACCAATGGTTTGGCAACTTGGTAACAATGGCGTGGTGGGATGACCTATGGCTGAACGAAGCGTTTGCGTCTTGGGCTGCAAGTCATACCATGAAAACCTTGTATCCAGAGTTGAACTACGCCGATCGCATAGTACAAGAGGGAGCATTTGGTGCAGATGCTAGTCCCACGGTGAAACCTGTCAAAAAAGTAGTGAAAAGTCAGCCAGATGTGATGGATGGGTTGGGCTTGAACTACTCAAAAGGTGAATCAATTTTACAAATGATTGAATCGCTAATTGGTACAGAAAAGTTTCGTGAAGGCGTTCAAAACTACATGAATACCCATGCTTGGGGTAATACCGTAGCAGATGATTTGTGGCGCGCCCTAGATGAAGTGTCTGATTTCAACTTAAGCGCCATGATGAAAGCTTACTTGGAACAGCCGGGCTACCCACTTATTCATATTTCAAAAGATGGCAAATTAACCCAGTCCCGTTTTCACCTTGCTGGCGCGACCGTGGAAGATAAGACATGGGCAGTTCCTTTAAAGCTGACTTATCAATCAAACGGAAAAATACTAAACGAAGTGGTTTTTATTGATAAAGAAACCACAGTTTTACCTCAGCTTGCTGAAGCAGACTGGGTATACCCTAATGACAATGCAACAGGTTACTTCCGTTGGTCAATTGAACCAGCTCAGCTAAACGCACTGCTAAATAACATTGACGCGCTAAATAAGCGTGAAAAGAAAAATGTGCTATACAACTACCAGGCGCTGTTAAACGCAGATCAAGTAGGTGTAGACAGCGTGATGAAGGTGCTTAATAGCTTGGCAAAAGATGATGACCCTGCGGTCATTCGTGCGGCTGTTGGGGTGTTAGCTGAGTTTAGTTATTTAGTAAATGAAGACAATAAAGCCGCATATGCAAAGCTTCTAAATCAAAATTATATGCCTTTGTTAAACAAGCTAACCTTGTCTCAAAGTGAGCAGGATAACGCAGATGTCATTCGCCTGCGTAACCAGCTATACAGCTTACTGGGTACTCATTCGAACAATGATCAACTTGTTGAACAAAGCGTTAAAATAGCGAAACAGTACCTTGCAGATACTAGCAGTGTTCCTTCCGGTATTGCCGGTACAGCAATTGAAATTGCTACGCGAAATAGTGAACAAGGCGAGCAGGGCACATGGTTTAATACAATTGTAGAGGCATTTAAAAAAGCACAGTTGCCAAACGTGAAAAGCACGCTGGTGTATTCGATGTACTTTGAAGACAAAGCGACCGTCTTTAAAATGTTAGATTTAGCGCTTACCGATGATATTACGCCTGCAAATACCATGTATATGGTGGTGAGAGTAGCACGTAACTTAGACGATCATACGCTATTGTACGAGTGGCTTAGTAAGAATAAAGACGCGCTACTAGCAAAAATGCCTGATTACCATGTAAGCAGAATGCCGGAATTTGTTTCAACAACCTGTTCGGCTGAAAACTTAGAAATGGCCAATGCGTTCTACGCGCCAATTAGCGAGACCTATCAAGGAATGGCACGCGGTGTCGAAATTATGCAGGACGAGTCTCAACAGTGTATGCGGCTGAAATCTGCATTTCAGGCAGACTTTAACGCCTTCTTAAACGAGCAGTTATAGGCAACAACGAAAAGGCGTTTACCCAGCGCTTTTTGTCCTAAAGTTATGATTGAAAGAGCGTCCACTAGGCGCTCTTTTTTTGTGCATAAAACTGTAACATGCACCACGGCGAGTCACTAAAATATTTCAAAGCTGAAACATTTACGCATTGTGACAAATCAACTTTCCCTGTACCAAAGTTCAGCAGAGTTAATCAATAAGTAAGTTTATTTTAAACGTCTAAGTTTCTGATTTTTAACGTTTGTGACGTTTATATTATTATTTTTATTAAGTGCTTGCTGTATATACGTATGTATAAGAATTTATACCTTCCTTATACAAAAAAGCGGAAAGCAAAATGATTCATGAGGGTAACACACAAAAGTATAAGCTGAGGAAATCAGCTAAAGTAGTCAACGCGTTGTTGGCGGGCGCATTGTCGTTAGGCGTTGTTTCTATTAATGCCTCTGCAGATACAGTATGGCAAGAGGACTTCGAAGCAAATGAACTGCAAGGCAAGGGCGCAACTGGCTCAGACCCAGCGGGAGCAATTGTTGATCTTGAAGGTGTTGATCGTTGGTCAGTAGACGTGTCAGCGAGTGAGCTAAGTGCCACTTCAGACTGGTTCCGTGTTGAAAGCGGCGCAATGCAAGCACGTGATACTGACGGTGAAGTAGTCTGGTTGAGCGAGTCTATCGATATATCTGGTGCCGGTGATATCACCATAAATGCCGTGCTTTCTCAAAGTGGAAATTTTGAGTCGACAGACTACATCGATGTATTTTACTCATTAGATGGTGGCGCATTCGAGCTTATTACGCTTTCAGAAGGGGCAACGAATACGGTACAGGAAGACTTTGGTTCTGCAACACTGACCGAAACGATAGGTAGCGGAAGCACTTTAGAACTGAAAGTAGCCATGGCTAACAACTCGGGTACCGAATATCTCAATTTAGACAGTATTTCAGTAAGTGGAAATGGAACTACCGATGGTGGGGATACTGGCGGTGACCCTGACAACGGCGGTGAACCTTCAAATGAACTTCTTTTCTTAAGTGGTACTTGTTTTAACTGCCCTGATTTGGAAGCAGTTAACCTAGCCAGCGACTTTGTTGCATCTGACTATTACGCAGCTCTCGACACAGCTATTGCAAACGGTGAAAGTGCGCAAACGTTAAAAGACACGGCGCATAACATCATTGAAAATGGTCATCGTACGCTTTCTTACTCAGAAGTGTGGACAGCACTCACTTACACTGATGAAGATCCTGCTAACACCGATAACGTTATCTTGTTCTACAAAGGCATATCACAAGGCAAGTTTACCAACGGTAGCGGTAGTCAAAGCACCAACCCAGACAATTGGAATCGCGAACATGTTTGGGCTAAGAGCCATGGTTTTCCTAGCTCAAGCCTAACGGCATACAGCGATATTCTGCACCTGCGTCCTACCGATATTTCTGTAAATAGCTCGCGCGGCAACTTAGATTTTGATTTTAGTGATAGCGCGCTTTCTGAAGCTCCGTTAAACCGAGTTGATGGTGACTCTTTTGAGCCTCGTGACGCAGTAAAAGGTGATGTAGCACGCTCAATGCTATACATGGACGTGCGTTACGATGGCAATACAGCTGGTGATACCGAAGACGACTTAGTGTTAGTAAATCGCCTTACCTCTACTAGCGAAGCCGCGTTTGGTAAGCTTTGCGTATTGCTTCAATGGCATGAAAGTGATCCAGTGGATGATTTCGAACGTCGTCGTAACGAGCGCGTTTATGAATTCCAAGGAAACCGAAATCCGTTTATTGACAAACCTGAACTTGCTTCACTTATCTTCAACGAGAGTTGTGATNGTACAGGTGGTGATACTGGCGGTGACACGGGTGGTGATACCGGCGGCGACACAGGTGGTGATACCGGCGGTGACACAACACCTTCTACCAGCAGTATTTACATTTCAGAATACATCGAAGGTGGCGGTTTCAATAAAGGTATAGAGCTTTTCAATAGCTCGACACAACCGGTAAGTCTAGCGGGTTATGAGTTAGTTTTACTCTCCAATGGTGAGACCGCAGATGCTGACCGTAAAGTGTTAGCACTTGAAGGCACAATCCCAGCAGGTGGCGTAGCAACATTCGCTCACGGAAGTGCAGATGCACTGTTAACTGCCGGCTCAACGATTAGCAGCTTCGTGATTAATTTCAATGGCGATGACTACATTGAGCTCGTCGCTAACGGTCAGGTTGTTGATGCTCTAGGTACGTACGGCGTTAAAACTAACTGGGGTAAAGACGTTACTTTGGTACGCAAGAGTTCAGTAACAGCAGGCAATCCTAACCGCAACCCAGCGTTTACCCTTGAAGAATGGGATAGCCTACCAAAAGATACGCTTAACAATTTTGGTTCGCATAATGGATCTGTTAGCGAGCCTACGGATCCAACTGACCCGACCGACCCAACTGATCCTACAGACCCAGTTGGTGAAGTAGTCTTAATTAGCGCTATTCAAGGTGAAGGCGATACCTCGCCACTTACAGGCAATGACGTTGTTATTGAGGCAGTAGTGACTAAAGTTGTGCCGGAAATGAACGGATTCTTTATTCAAGAAGAAGCCGCCGACTCTGATGGCAATGCTGCGACGTCTGAAGGTGTATTTGCCTANTCGACAACCTTCACTGAATACCCATCTGTTGGTGATGCTGTGCGTGTTAGCGGTGCAGTGGCTGAATACAATGGCATTACAGAAATTGTACTAAGCGCCAATGCTGAAACGCTAGGTGCAGGTGGTGATATACTAACGACAAGCATTGAAATGCCATTTGACGAGAGCGTTAACCTAGAGTCACTTGAAGGTATGCAGGTTCAATTCCAGCAAACTTTGAACGTGACAGACGTTTACAATCTTGGTCGATATGGGCAATTCAACGTGTCATCAGGCCGCCTGATGATTCCTACAAACCAATATGCCGCGGGTTCAAGTGAAGCTATTGCCTTGGCTGAAGCGAATGCACGCAACACATTGTTGGTTGATGATGGCTCAAGCGCACAAAATGCTGACGATATTCCTTTCCCAGTTGGAGGTTTATCTCATGCGAATCCTCTGCGTTTAGGCGACAGTGTAGAAGGCCTGGAAGGTGTAATGCACTACGCATTTGGTGCTTATAACTTAATTCCAGTTGGCGCTCTTCAAACTGTACGCACAAACCCAAGAACAGATGTGCCCCAGTTAGACGTACAAGGCGATGTCAAAGTGGCTAGCTTTAACGTGCTTAACTACTTTAATGGTCCGAACTTCCCTACCTCTCGTGGTGCAGACTCAGAAGATGAATTTGCCCGCCAGCAAGCGAAGACAGTAGCAGCCATCGTTGCGATGGACGCAGATGTACTTGGCTTAGTAGAAATCGAAAACGATGGATACGGGAGTGATTCTGCCATTGCTTCTCTTGTAAATAGCGTAAATGCTGAACTTGGTAGTGACGTGTATAGCTATGTAGCACTTGAATCATTACTTGGTGGTGATGAAATTGCGGTAGGTATTATTTATAAGCCTGCAACGGTTACACCACAAGGCGCAGCGGTTACTTCCTCTGAAGCTCCTTTTGACTACGGTAACCGCCAGCCGCTGTTACAAACCTTTAGCGTAAATAGTAACAGCGAAGCGTTTACGCTCGCGGTAAATCATTTCAAATCAAAAGGAAGCTGTGGCAGTGCAACAGGTAATGATGCTGATTTGGGTGATGGACAAGGCTGCTGGAACGAGCTACGTACCCAAGCTGCGTTAGGGCTGACAGCGCTTGTGCAAAACAGTGAAGGTTTGTCTGACCGAGTTATCGTAATGGGTGACCTAAATGCTTATGCGAAAGAAGATCCAATTCTTGCTCTCGAAGACGCCGGTTACAGCAACTTGGTGAACCTCTTCCACGGCGAAAGTGCTTATTCTTATAGCTTCGGCGGCGAAATAGGTTACTTAGATCACGCGCTATCAAGCTCAACTTTGACTGAGTATGTGGCAGACGCAACGGTTTGGCATATCAATGCTGATGAGCCTCGTGTCTTCGACTACAACGTTGAATATAAGTCAGAAACACAGCTTTCTAGCTATTACGGGGCTGATGCTTATCGTTCATCAGATCACGATCCAGTAATTGTTGTGCTGGATTTCCCTGAAACGAGTGAGCCGGAGCCAGTAATTGGTGATTTTGATGGCGATAGTGACATAGACAACACCGATATTGTGGCGTTCTACACCTTGCTTCTGCAACGTCAAGCGACGGTTGAAGAGCACGACTTTAACAATGACGGCAGATTAAATATCTACGATTTATACGCGTTAATGTCTATGTGTACACGTACCGCATGTGCAGTTCAGTAGTTGGAAAGAAAATGAAAAAAATTATTTTAATGGTATTGGCAATTGCTACTTTTAATGCAAATGCCGCAAT
>JGI12090J13086_1000047_pt1 | contig 17631 bp, 18 predicted proteins | sample DeeseametaMP0960_FD_13086 | JGI IMG/M metagenome (IMG submission 13086)
GGTTTTGATAATGACGCAAATCCATCGATAACTCAGTTTGCCCTTGTGGGACTAAGTGACACAGCAAACCTCATCTTGATGTATGAGAAAGATGCTTTGCAAGCGCGTATTGCCTACAACTGGCGTGATAAGTTCCTTGATACAACCTCTCAGTACATTAATGAGCCGGGCTATACCGAAGACTATTCACAAATAGACTTCAATGTTTCTTACGACATCACTGAAGATCTTACGGTGTCATTTGAAGGGATAAACATCACAGATGAAAATATCCGTAGACACGGCAGAACAAGTGCTATGTTGTGGAAATTAGATGAGCTTGGCGCTCGCTATGCACTGGGAGTTCGCTACAAGTTTTAACGATTGGGGTGTGTTTACCCGCTAAAGTGCTTAGGGTTGCGCTTTAGCGGGTTTTTTTGTCATAGTGCTGTTTGAATAGTAACCAGAAAAACGACTGAACATGTTTGTAGAAGTGCAGTGGGGCATATCGTGGTTCTTAACGTATGAGTGATAACGAAAGTCATAGCAGTATGCACAGGGTCGTCATTGTCGGTGGTGGTACGGCTGGGTGGCTTGCAGCAGGGATAATTGCCGCAAAACTAAGCGCGAATCACACCGTTACCTTGATAGAGTCACCCAACATCCCTTCTTTAGGTGTGGGCGAAGGCTCTTGGCCGTCACTGCGCGATACCCTTCTTGATATTGGTATTAGTGAAACGGAATTCTTAACGGTGTGTCATGGTGCTTTCAAGCAAGGCTCCAGCTTTGTTAATTGGCGTAAAGGCGGGCACTGCTATCATCATCCATTTACCGTTCCAACAGGGTACAACGAACTTGATATTCATACTTGCTGGCAAGAACTCGCTCCCAATACGTCATACGAAGATGCGTTTTCGTTACAAGCCGCCATGTGTGCCGCAGGCAAGGCGCCCAAGCAAATTGCTACGCCGGACTACGCCCATGTGCTCAATTACGGTTACCATTTCGACGCCACAAAGCTTGCTGAGCTGTTAAAAAATCATTGCATAGACAAGTTAAATGTCGCTCATGTCGTTGGTCATGTTGACAGTGTTCACTCTCATCAAAACGGGGATATTGAAAGCGTATCAACAAAGGACGGGAAAAAAATAGTTGGCGATCTATTTATCGACTGCTCTGGCAGCAGCGGCTTGCTTATCAAGGAACACTTTAATATTCCCTGGGTACCGGTTAAGCGCACAATGCTCAACGATCGCGCCGTTGCGCTTCAAGTGCCTTATTCAAACGAAGATGCTGAAATAAAAAGTACCACAGTGGCCACTGCACAAACCTGTGGGTGGACGTGGGATATTGCGTTGCAGCACCGCCGAGGTGTAGGCCTAGTTTACTCTTCTCAATTCACAAACGAAGAGCAAGCAAAGCAGGTGCTGATTGACTACGTTCGTGAACGTTACCCTAGTGCACAAGATGCAGAGCTTTCTTTTCGTACACTCTCCTTTGAGCCTGGCTATAGATCACAGTTTTGGGTAAAAAACTGTTTGAGCTTAGGTATGTCTTCGGGGTTTGTTGAACCGCTTGAAGCATCAGCCATTGCCATGGTCGAACTTGGCTTACGTATGCTCTGTGAGGCTTTTCCGCAAAACAAAGCACACATGGAAATAGTCAGTAAGCGCTACAACTCGCGCTTTGCATATCGCTGGCAGCGCGTTATCGACTTTCTAAAACTACATTATGCTTTAAGCGATAGAGAAGAGCCGTATTGGTTAGCGCAAAGAGAGAAGACGTCCATACCCGATTCTCTCGCTGAATTGCTTGAACTGTGGAAGTATCAAAGCCCTTCACGCTTAGATCTTATCGAGAACGAAGAGATTTTCCCCTCTGCTAGCTATCAGTATGTACTATATGGAATGGGCTTTTCTTCTTCTACATCGCCTTTACGGCTAAATGAAAAGCATAAGCGTAAAGCAGTTCGCATTCGCGAAACCTTACAACAAACTAAAAACGCTTATCTGCAGGGATTGCCGTCTAACAGAGTTTTGCTCAATGATATTGCAAAGCGCTACAACAATGAAAAACAACACGTGCCCTCGCATGCTCAACGTGAAAAGAACGAACACGCTTCAGCTTCGAGTTGTAATGACATAAAAAATACTTCAGATAAAAAGGACACCTCTTATGACCGTATCGGGTTTAGATAGCAGTAAAAATCAAACGCCCGTTAAGAACGTAGTCATTGCGGGTGGCGGTACTGCGGGATGGATGGCGGCCACAGCGCTGTCACGGCTTTTGGGTAAGTCAATAAACGTTACGTTAGTCGAGTCGAAAGATATTGGTATTGTAGGTGTGGGCGAGGCGACTATTCCGCCTATTAGAACATTTCACAAGTTGCTTGGCATCGACGAAAAAGCATTTATGCGTGCCACACAAGCCACGTTCAAACTGGGTATTGAGTTTGAAAATTGGCGTGAACAAGGTCACAGCTATATTCATTCTTTTGGTATAACCGGAAGAGAGTGTTGGGCTGGCGAGTTTCACCATTTTTGGCTGAGGGCTAAAGAATACGGATTTGGTGGTGAATTTGGTGATTATTGCCCGGAACTTATTGCCGCTAAACAGAGCAAGTTCGCCACATCAGAAGCCATGCCGCTTAACTTTGCCTATCATTTTGATGCCGTTGCTTACGGTCGATTTTTAAAGTCTCTAGCGTGTGATGCTGGGGTAACTCACAAGGAAGGAGATATAGAAAAGGTCGTAGTATGCCCGCAATCAGGCAACATCCAGTCCCTTCGATTAGCAAGCGATGAAGTCATAGATGGCGACTTTTTCATAGACTGTACAGGCTTTAAAGGGCTGCTTATTGAACAAGCCCTTCACACCGGTTACGACGATTGGCGACACTATCTTTTCTGCGATAGTGCGGTAGCTATGCAAACTGAGCTTACAGCCCCACCTGTGCCATACACCAAAAGTGTGGCACATCAGGCCGGTTGGCGCTGGCAAATACCTCTTCAAGAACGAATGGGTAATGGATTGGTATTTTGTAGCCGATTTATGAGCGATGAAGACGCCATCAATACACTTAAATCGCAGGTGACAGGCGCGCCCATTAATGAGCCGAGAGTGATTCGTTTTACTCCTGGAAAACGCAGGCGTGGTTGGAATAAAAACTGCGTGGCGCTAGGGCTATCCAGTGGCTTTATTGAGCCTTTAGAGTCGACCAGTATCCATCTAATCATGACTGGCCTTATACGCTTAATGCGCCTATTCCCTTTCGATGGCATAACCCAAAGCGCAATCGACGAATACAATAATAAGTTTGATAGCGAAATGTCGGCCATACTCGATTTTATTGTTATGCATTACAAGGTGACACAGCGCGAGGACAGCCCCTTTTGGCAGCAGTGTCAACGCATGGACATTCCGTCTTCTCTTAAACATAAATTGGATTTGTTTGCTGAATCTGGCCGTGTATTTTTAGATGACGGAGATATTTTCCGTGTTGATTCCTGGACCCAAGTATTAATGGGCCAAGGCATGACACCTAGCCAGTATCATCGTGTTGCCGATGAGATGAGTGAACAGTCTCTTAGGCAGTTTATGGCAGGATTAAAGCAGCAAGTGGATCATCACGTGGCTAAACTCCCCTCTCACGAGGTCTTCTTAACACAGTATCTGAGATGAGTTATTAGAAGCGTTTCTACGGCCCAAAAAAGCTATCCCTTCTTTACGCTTTAGGTCTTACGAATGTAGCAACCCGAAGAACTGTTCTTAATTCACGATAAATTTCTTTGTTACGTTAACTGAGAATGAGCAAGTCAGGTAGCAAGCGAAATATCGGCGACTACTTAGACTATTGTTATAAAAGTTTCTTTTAAGTCATAGGCATCGACAAGAGTATATAAATACTTTATGTAATATGTTATCGCTGATACTTGCTAATAGCTCCGTCGACGAAGGCTATTAGCTTTGAATTACTTAATAAGGGGAGCAGCGCTGAATGAAGCTGAAAACAACCTACTATTTCTTCTTGTTAATAAAGCGCAGACGAAGATGTTGAATTATGTCTTTTAATCAATATATTAACCTTGTCAAAATTAATAGCAGGGAAGAATCAAGGTAATGTCGGTAACGGATGAAATAAATAGAGTTAGAGTAGAACTTGGAGATACTGCGGCGACTTATTTAAGAAATAAACTAACAGGAGGAAAGAGTAATGAAAATGGTAGTCGCTACGAATCAAATTTTGCTGTCTTTAAGCTTTCTCAATGTATCAAAGAGTTGCAACTAAACCAAAATCGAGACATCGAACTTTTTTCTCAAGCACCTAGCTTTGTTGATGATTTTGTAGTCAAAGACAATGATTTATCACGTAAACAAAGCTTTCAACTTAAAAACTCTCCGAACATTAGTTGGAAAGGGGGGAGAAACCCTATTGCCTTAGATTTTCAGTATTGTCACCGAATGGATAAAGAAGAAGGGGTGGAAGATTCTGAAACAATCTTGACGGTAAGTGATCATGATTTACATGCTCGATTGTCTTCTACAATTCCCGATGAAATTGCACACCATACTTCTTGTGAACATTTTGAAGACTATATTTCGTCAAACAAAGCATTAATTGATAACCACGCTATTAAAGATGCTTTATCACAAATTTGCTGCATTAACGAAATAGATAAGCTTTGCCACATGCACTCAATAATTAAAGGCATATGGGAAGATCACAAGAATGAGGGCTGTTCAGTAAAAGATTTCGTTCAAAAAGTAATTGAAGTTAAGCCTGAATATTTACGTTCATTTGCCCCTCCTTTCGTGTTAGAATCGCGCGCCGCAGTAATATTGAACAATATTGTGGGGTTTTCGTATAGAATACTTGATAAAGTATTGAACTATGCGTACAGTTCTGATAGTGGCAACACGATTAACGGAACTTTACACCTCGATAATGACTCAAAGTTGGAAGAGTTTGCACAAAAGGTTATACAAAATAATCCTAGTTCATTTGAAGAGTTGTGGTCGTTGGGTGTCTTGGGGGACTTATGAAAAGCAGAACTTTAAAGTATGAAGACAGAGCAGATATAAATGCTAGCTTGTCTCGTCTTGTTATGCCTGTTACTCCATCAGAATATCAACATGAAATGCTGACGTTAGGCCAGTATTTGGCGGAAAAGTTGTCAAACCGATTAAAAGACGAAGAGACATATTGCGTAGCATCTACAGCAGAGGATGCTGATTTTTTGGCTAAAGGAGTTATTGATGGCCTTCTAGCGAGTGTAGCAGACGTTAAGTTAGCCTGTTTCTGGAATCATCACACAACACCTGTTAAAGGTGGAGAGAGCACGGCGCCTATTGTACGTAAGTTTTTTGAAAAAGGTGCTACAGACTGTCAAAACCTGATTATCGTGAAATCTGTAATTTCTGGCGCTTGCGTTGTTAAAACGAACCTTACAGATTTGATTCAAAAGATGAACCCTAACCGAATTTTTGTTGTGTCGCCAGTAATGCATGTTGATGCTAAAATGAAATTGTCGCGCGAGTTTCCTCCAGAAATTTCTAATAAATTTGATTTCGAATATTTCGCTACCGATGCAGAACGAGATGCGCTCACTAATGAAGTGAAACCTGGTATTGGTGGTGATGTTTATAAACTGTTAGGTTTTTCTTCTCAAGAACATAAAAACTCTTTTTTACCAGAGTTAGTTAAGTCGAAAATATTTTAAGTGAAGCCGGATGTCTATCCGGCTATATTTATTTAACTTATCAAAACAATAAAATTGAGCTTCGTTTTTCTGGCGCGGCCAAAATAATCTTTCTCTCTTTCTTATCTTAGCGGAACATCGAGACGTTTTGAGTCCACCTAACGCCTTTAATCGATTGGATAATACTCTTCCGTTTTTCTAGCTTTTATTTCAATACCTCGAAGATAAAATTGGTACAACCTTAAGTCATTTTTAAAAGTAGTCTTAGGGGCTAGTCTCGCCTCTTTTTTGTTAAAGGAGTCTTCTATTGGCCAGTAAAGTTAATTAAGCGTTTTTATGATTAATCTCAGTAAGCAGATATTGTGTTTTCAAAAGTCTGTCGTAGCCCTGTTAGTTTAATTTTTAGATTAACTTTTTCTCAGCTTATGAGTATTTTTGAACGCTAGCGAAACACTACTCGATATTCTGAATTTGCTCGCGCATCTGCTCAATCAGGACTTTAAGTTCAACCGCCGATTGTGTGATGTCGGTGCTGATAGACTTTGAACCTAACGTGTTCGATTCGCGGTTAAACTCCTGCATCATGAAATCAAGACGGCGGCCTACTGCTCCACCCTTTTTAAGGATATTGCGGGTTTCCTTAACGTGAGCATTCAGACGATCTAACTCTTCTGCCACATCTACTTTTTGCGCCAGCATGATCATTTCTTGTTCAAAACGGCCTGCATCAAGTTCAACCTTTGCTTCTTCAAAGCGGGTTTGCACTTTTTCTCGCTGCCACACCATGATTTCAGGCATACGCGCGGCTACTTTTTCAGCTTCCACTTCTATAGCGTCAAGGCGCTGCGTAATCATACCTTTAAGGGCTTCACCTTCGGTAGCGCGGGCACTGATAAAATCGTTAAGAGCTTGGTCGAACGCGGTCATTACGTCAGCGTGGATGGCGTCCATATCGGCTTCTTCAGCGGCAATTACGCCAGGCCAGCGCAAAACGTCTAGTGGGTTAACCCCCGTGGATTGGCCATGGGATTGCACCCAGTCAGCGGCGTGAAGTACTTGTTTCGCCAACTCTTCGTTTAAGCTTAGCTTGGTTACAGCAGCATCGTTGGCGGTAAAACGCAGCGCACATTCCACCTTACCTCGGGCTAGCTTTTTACGGAATCGTTCACGTAAAACCGGCTCCAATGAGCGAAACTGTTCCGGCAGGCGAAAGTAAGTTTCTAAAAAGCGTTGGTTGACCGAGCGTATTTCCCACACGGCTGAGCCCCACTCTTTTTTGGTTTCTACGCGTGCAAACGCTGTCATGCTGTAAATCATAAATATCCTTTAAATTTAACTGAAAGCCTGCAAAAACAACCCGAACGTCGTGTTGTATACGTGAATATCTACAGCAGGTTTTCTTGTATTTTGTATATTAGCGCACATTTACGTAATTCAATAAGCAAACATGTAAAGTTCGTTTTTAACGGCCGCGGGTATTGCGTTATACTTAGGCGCAATTTCGTAGCTACATCGAATTTATAGGTTTTGACCGCGAATTGGGCTTTCTATTCACATATCGCCAATAAAACCTGTAAAACGCTACCCTTTTTTAAGCACTTACGTTGTGGAGAACACTATGCGTCCAAGCGGCAGAACCGCCAGTCAAATTCGCCCTGTTACAATTACTCGCCAATACACTTGTCACGCAGAAGGCTCTGTTCTTGTAGAGTTTGGTAACACTAAGGTGTTGTGTAATGCGACGGTAGAAGAAGGTGTGCCACGCTTTATGAAGGGCCAAGGGAAAGGCTGGATTACAGCTGAGTACAGCATGCTTCCACGTGCTACTCATACGCGAAGCGGCCGTGAAGCGGCGCGCGGTAAACAAGGCGGCCGCACGTTAGAGATCCAGCGTCTAATTGCGCGTTCACTACGCGCAGCGGTAGATTTAAAACTTCTGGGCGAAAACACCATTACGTTAGACTGCGACGTTATTCAGGCCGACGGCGGTACGCGTACAGCGTCAATTACCGGTGCGTGTGTAGCTCTTGTTGATGCACTTACTTACATGCGTGCAAAAGGCATTATCAAAACTAACCCGCTTAAACATATGATTGCCGCCCTTTCAGTAGGTATTTACGAAGGTACGCCAATCGCTGACCTTGAGTACACCGAAGACTCTGAGGCAGAAACAGATATGAACATTGTAATGACCGAAACCGGCAAGCTGATTGAAGTTCAAGGTACTGCAGAGGGCGAACCGTTCTCGTTTGAAGAGCTTGACGAGATGCTGAAAATTGGTAAGCACGGTTTACGTGAATTGTTCGACATTCAAAAAGCGGCGCTAGCGTAAGCGAGTCATCGACACGTAGTTAGAACCAACGCGTAAATTAGAAATTAAGAGGTCATCATGAAAGCGTTTCAGCGTGATTTTATTGAGTTTGCCATTGAACGTGGCGTACTGAAATTTGGCGAATTCACTTTAAAGTCAGGCCGCGTTAGCCCGTACTTTTTCAATGCCGGTTTGTTTAATCGCGGTGGCGATTTGGCTAAGTTGGGGCGTTTTTACGCTGATGCGTTAATGGACGCAGGCGTTGCGTTCGATGTACTTTTTGGTCCAGCCTATAAGGGCATTCCTATTGCGACAACAACAGCCGTTGCATTGGCCGATAGCCACAAGCTTGATGTCCCTTATTGCTTCAACCGTAAAGAAGCGAAAACCCACGGTGAAGGCGGCAATCTAGTTGGCAGCCCACTAGAAGGTAAGGTTATGCTGGTGGATGACGTGATCACTGCGGGTACGGCTATTCGCGAATCGATGACCTTAATCGAGCACAGCAGGCTAGCTTGTCTGGCGTGCTGATTGCGCTAGACAGACAAGAGCGCGGTAATGGCGAACTGTCAGCTATTCAAGAGGTCGAGCGCGACTTTGGCACTCAGGTTATCTCTATTGTATCGCTTGCCGATGTCGTGGCTTATCTGACCGAGAAAGGCGGGTTTGATAGCGAAATCAGCGCCATTAACACCTATCGTGAAAATTATGGCATCTGATTTTGACAGCGCATTTAGCGCGGCTAGTCAGCATTTAGATGCGCTAGGATTGCGTTGCCCAGAGCCAGTAATGATGGTGCGTCTGAATATTCGAAAGCTGGCCGATGGGGAAACTTTATCGGTCACGGCTGACGATCCCTCAACGGCCAGAGATATTCCTAGCTTTTGCCGCTTTATGGACCACACGCTGGTTGCGTCTCAAACCGAGACCATGCCTTACCAATACGTTATTAAGAAAGGGCGCGCTTGAGCGCCTTTTTTGTTACTGTTTCTATTCGCGGCCGCTAGCAGCCTGCAATAAAAGTTGCTTCAAAACCTGCTTGCTTCGCGAACAGGTACAGTGAATATCTGTCATGTGTAGCACTTCACCATTAAGCATTTTTTGAAGTACAGAAGCTCTAACGTTTAATGAGACAAAGCCGTCTTCGCTTGAAATTTGTTTCGACGCCATAACTATCTCCTTTTATCTAAAGTATTTAATGCACGGCCACAGAAGCGAGTCGTTTGCTTGCTTGGGGGACATAGGTTTGCTCAAGGGTATGCTGAATGGCCGCGATTAGCCTGCATATAGAAGGATTGGTGGCATGCAGGGGTAATATGGCAATAAGCTGTTGCTGACATTCTTGTAAAATAGCGTGAGATTCTCGCTTCCTATGTTCTTCGGCAAGCAGAGAAGATAAGTACATTCCCATAGTGGAAAAAGCGAGTACGTCTTCTTGAACTACACTGACTTTCTGCAAAGAGGTAGGCTGAAGCGCATTAAGGATAACCTTTGCGGCCTCAAAGGTTTGATAGCCTAACTCTCTCGCATAATCCAATCTGCCCTGTTGATGGGCTTGCTGCGTCTGCGCTTGCATAGCATAGCGATGCTGTCGCGCGTTTGAAGGGTTTAGCTGTAGCCACTTTTTGTAAACTGGGCATAGCCGCTGAACATTCATATAAGCACCTCCTGTTTTTTATTACATTAGTGCAAATAAGAATCATTATCAAATGTAAAGTTCAAAAAATCTATTGGGTTGATTTGATATTTACGTTGTCGTGAACCAACGGCATCGTTTGTCTCGCCTATTAAGTGCTTTGAGTCACTAGTACAGGCAAGCTTATTGGCTGATTAAATTTGAAAGCCACCATAAAAGAAGCACTGCAACTGTGATAGCAATAACCGCTTTCATTTTGTAGCGCTTAATGAGCTGCTCAGCTTTGTCTCCTGTGTAATAAACCACGGCTGCGAGTCCGAAATAGCGAATTGAACGTGCAATAACAGTAGCTAAAAGAAAAAGCGGAAGTGAGTATTGGGTTGCACCTGCTGCAAGCATCGCAACCTGAAAAGGAATAGGGGCAATACCTAAGGTCATTACGAACCAAAAACCTTGGTTTTGCATCTGCTGTTTTACATTGTCGAATTGCTCTTGGCTAAAAAAAGTATCTATAAGCCACTGACCAACCATATCGAAGAGGTAGTAACCGAGGGCATAGCCGAAGACTGCGCCAATCACACAGCCTATGGTGGCCATTAATGCAATTTTCCAAAGCGACTCCCGTCTTGCTTGCATTAGTGGCACCATTACGGCTTCTAGTGGTATGGGAACAATGGTTGATTCTAAAAATGAGGCAAGAGTGATGCCCTTTAACATATGCTTAGAATCGACAAGTTTTTTGGTTTTGTGCTTAACCTTTTTACCTAGTTCCATGTAATCCCTACCACTTTATTTTTTCTACTGCTTGTAAACGACTCCGTCTTTCATCACAAAAGACACGCTTTCCATAAGCGATATATCGTCAAGCGGGTTGCCTTGAACCGCAACAATATCAGCCAACTTACCCTCTTCCAGCGTGCCAAGAATATCGCTGATACCTAGTAAATTCGCGCTATTCACGGTGGCACTTAGCAGCGCGTCGGCAGGCTTCATACCAGCTTCAACCATTAATGAGAACTCTTGCGCATTGTCGCCGTGGGCTGATACACCACTGTCTGTACCAAAAGCAATTTTTACGCCTGCTTTATGTGCTTGTTCAAAGGTATTTTGGATAAGCGGGCCAATGGCTGCAGCTTTCGGGCGCACCAATTCCGGAAAGAAGCCATCAATTTTGGCTTTGTCTGCTACAAACTTTCCTGCCAGTATTGTTGGTACATAGTAGGTGCCGTGCTTCTTCATTAATTTGCGGATTTCGTCATCCATATAAGTGCCGTGTTCGATAGAATCTACACCGGCTTCAATAGCCCGCTTCATTCCCTCTTTCCCATGCGCGTGCACCGCCACTGTCATACCGTAGTCTTTTGCCGTTTCAACAATTGCTTCTAATTCATCGGTCATGAATTGTGGGTTTTGGCCGCTTTTAGCAACGCTCAATACGCCGCCGGTTGCGGTGATCTTGATTAAGTCCGCACCATCTTGGTAACGAGTTCTTACTGCTTCACGGGCTTCAGCTTCGCCATTAACCACACCTTGCTTAGGGCCTACGTCTGGGCGAAGTAAATGAGATAAGCCATTACTTGGATCGGCGTGCCCGCCTGTAGTGGCAATAGATTTGGCAACGGTATAGATTCGCGGACCTGTAGCATAGCCTTTACTAATAGCGTTCCTTAGCGCAACGGTTTCGTTGTAGCCATCCCCTAAGTTGCGAACCGTGGTGAAGCCCGAATCTAACGTAATCTTAGCGTAGTTCGCTGCCCGTAATGCATAGTCGGCTTCATTTAGTGAAAAGCGCTCCAGATACGTTTGTGGACCACCATGTTGAGAAGACAAATGAACATGCATGTCCATCAGACCTGGCATAACGGTTGACGTCTTCAAGTCGATGACAGTATCGCCTTCTTGGGCTTCAGCAAACCCCTTTTTTACCGCTTTGATCTTGTTGTCTTCAACAACAATAGTCACATTTTCCTGAAGAGAGTTTGATGTGCCAGTAAACACTTTTCCTGCATGAATCAGCGTGTCGGCTACAGTGGAAAAGGGCGATGAGAGTAAGGCACTGGCAACAGCCAGCGTAATCAGAGGCTTTTTCATGATATAGGTCTTCTTGTTGATTGTTTTATAGACTATATCGAATGTAATGCAGTCAGAGGTATAACGCAAAACAAAGCGCTGTTAACGGTGCTTTATTGAAGATGAATTACGTTTTGATATGTTCGAAGAGACAGAAGCAACAAAGTAGGCTAGTTGCTTACTTCACCTAAAATAAAGGTGATGCCGTTTGACTGAATACTAAATTGCGTGCCGGCTTCATCCGGTTTTTCATCAGCTTGTTCAAGCAGTTGATAATAGGCATTTTGATGTAGTCTTGCCCACAAGTTTCTGCGAACGCATAGGTAGGGAATGGGCGTTGCCTCTGGATCTTGTATGGCTTTAGGCGGAACGCGAAGTTCGAGCTGATCAGCACGCTCTAACCTTACAATGTCGCCTGTTTGTGTGGTAAACACATAGGTGTTATCACTCGCTGATTCACCCTCTTCCCTATGCCATTGAGTTACAAGAAAAGGTGTGTCTTCAACGGTAATGCCTACTTTCTCTACGGGAGTAACTAAGAAGTACTTGTCACCTTCCCGCTTTAACACCGAAGCAAAAAGCTGAACCAAGCTTGCGCGCCCAATAGGACTGCCTTCATAAAACCATCTTCCATCAAGCGCTATAGTTAGATTAATGTCACCGCAAAAATCGGGGTTCCATTGTTCAACAGGAGGTAAAGGGCGCGCTTTTGACGACGTGCCCTTAAGCTGCTGCTGAAATCTAGTTAGATCCACGCTCTTCAACCAATACTTTCAGTTCGCGTAGCTTTGCCTTTATGCGACGCATGTTATCTGGGCCAGTACGAAGAAGTTGTTTCTGTGGCTCGTTTAAACTCTCTAGACGATCATCAGCATACTTGTAGGCGACCGAGTCGGTATAAACCTCTACAGGAACCGGCACTTCAGGTGTATCAAGAAGCTGATCAATCGCTTCTAGCAATACGCTGTTGAAGTCTTGGTCAGGGCTTCCAATTTCGGCGTACTTCGCCTGAATGTCGTCTTTATAAATACCGTATATGTTAAGCAGTGCTTCGTTATTGAATGACTCCAACATATCTACGTATGGTGTATAACGTTTATAGCTTGCTGCATCAATCCATTGCTTGCCTGCTTGAGAGTATACGCGGAAGTTCTGCTCAGGTGGCGTTAGTAACTGGTGATTAGGCGCCATTTCATCATTTGCTAGATTCGTAACCGACACCACAAAGCGTTGAATTAGACCTTCGTCAACCAGCATGCGGTTAACGGTTTCTTCGCTCGCAGACGAACTCTCAATAAGTGAAGCTTTCACCGCAGGATCGCTGGTATCCAGAGGTTCCGGTTCTGGTTCAACTGGCTCAGGAAGCGGCTCAACCTCGTCTTTTTCCTCAAGCTCTACTGTTGGGGCTGGCTGAGTAGGCTCAAATACTTCAGGCTCTTCTGGCGTAGTCACTTCAGGTTCAGTCACTTCGGGCTCAGGAGTAACTACAGGCTCAGGCTCATCGTCGCTGGGCCAAAACACAACAGCCAGAATAACAACAAGAAGGATGCCTACAATGATAAAGTGTGGGCCTAACGATTTCTTTTCCGACGATTCGCTCATAATGACTCCGCTACAAAACTATCCTTTTGGTAATACTACCAGAGATAACACCCAAATTTAGAAAATCAATCAAGAGAAATGTTCCCTTAGATTGTAAATTCCTTATTTTGAACACTTTTTAACGTAAAAAAGTCACTTTCCGATTTCTTTTTATACAAATTTAGTGGAAAACCCTCATTTTTTCTTCTCATTCACATTCGATATTATGTAAATGCAAAAATTATTTTTAAACAAATGTTTAACAAATTGGGTTTGTGTACTAATGTGTTGATTAGTCATTGAAAAGCAAATGCTAGCTCGTTGTTATCTATAATAATTAGTGAATATTTCGAGCCTCACGACCCCGTTTCAACTTAAATGTGCCCTTATAGGATAATTAGCGTGAGTAAGTTTAGACAGTATCACCCTAAATTACACCGAGCAGTAAAACGCTACAGTGTTATGCAGCATCTAATCATGCTGGGAGTAATGCTTTATCTCCTTTTAAATATCAATAACTTGTCAACTAAGCATCAGATCATTGCTGTAGCGACTGTCATTGTTATGAGTATACAAAATGGCTTTATACTGTCCAAAGCGAAAGTCGCTTTAGCTGTTGAAGGCCCTAGGTTGCTGGTATTTCCATTACTATGGATTGCTTCTGGAATGGGAACGGCGGCGTTCCTATACAGTGCCTGCTCTCTTGCATCCTTACTGGTGTTGGCAAATGCAGTACGGTTTAAAAACCATCGACCTCCGCTAGATCTATCTAATGAACCTGAGCACCTTGCCTAACGTATATATTCTGCTTTTTAGCCCTAACTTCCATCATTAAATAAGAATATAGGGCGTGCAAGGTGCATACTTGGTTCATGAGGTAGAAAAATGCAGAAGTTCTATTTTCGAGATATTGAAGAGTCGCCAACCGCGATAGATTATCTGGAAGTTCAGTCGTATGAGATGAATGTTTACCTGGTTTATCTCACTATCGGCAGTCAAAGTGGCATGCTTTACGACAACAAAGATAAGCCCATGCGTTTTTTTAGTGCCGGCCACATTCGCGAAGCCTTCGCGCATTGTCATGTTCAGCAGGCGGTGATGAAGCACGATACGCCTTACGATGAAATGATTGGCAACCCGCCAAAAAGTAAAGAGCAGATGGCGTTACCGTTCAGCATGGATTTGCCTTACTAGACTGTTGTACGAGTGCTATAGGCTCTTGAAGTGGGTCCTATTTGAGTTCTGTAAGGTCGCAGCGCAACGTTTTCACAGTAAAACATGGCACAGCACCGCAAAACCGATCCAAACGATAGATAAGCTGTGTAATAAGTAGTTTCTTACTCGCTTAACACACCAACGAAGTGCAGGTTATAGATTCAGCCATGTACCTGCAGCCTTTCGCATATCTACTTTAGCTTTCAATCGTTTAGCCAACAGAAATAAGCCACCTAGCTTCCTGTGTATAAACAGGGCATCTACTGGCGGCGTATGCCAAAAATTGTGCTCCATAGTCAGCGCCATTCCCTTTTCGTGAAGCCTTGCAATGAGATCGCTTTGGCCAAAGTCATAAGCGCCCTCGCAGCGAATCGCTTCACACGCCTCCATACCAATGTTTATGACGGCGTCGACTTGCGTTTGAGAGTGGCTTTCGTCAATTAATCCTATGCGAAACGCGGCTTGCTGCATCATCGCTCTATCGTTGGCTGCGGCGCTGTTGAGTAACGCTTGATACTGGGCTGAAATGGCGTCAGGCACATCCCGTGTAGCACCAAAATCTAACAGAACGATTTCTTTTGTATCGGGTTTAAACTGATAGTTGGCTAAGTTAGGGTCGCTCTGCAGCAGCTTAAAATGAAAAATTTCATTAAAAAATAAAGTCATTAGCGCCGTCATCACGGCATCTCGGACGTCCTGAGGCTCGTTTAATAGCGCATCTAAGTCTTGCGCCTCTATGAAATCCATCGCTAACACGGTACTGGTGGTAAGGGGAGCAAAGGTTTGCGGAATGACAAACGCATTACTCCCCTTGTTTTGGATGTCGGTGCTTTCAACCAACGCGCGATAACGGTTGAGCATGTCAGCTTCTCGCACATAATCAGCTTCTTGGTGAAGCTGAGCTTTAGCTTCTTGTAAAAGCGGGTTGATATCTAATGATTTGGGTACCAAGCCAGTGAGTTTTATAAGTGTAGCTACGTTGTCTACATCGCTATCTATGCTTTTTTTCACACCAGGATACTGCACTTTTACTGCTAACATCCGACCGTCCATCGTAATGACTTTATGCACCTGACCAATAGAGGCCGCAGCTATAGGGGCAAAGGAAAAGTAAAGTAAGTCATCTTGCCATTTTTCGCCCCAAGACTGATTCAGCGTGGCAATTAGCTGGTCTTTTGGCATAGGGTCAGCATCATCCCGTAATCGCCCTAAAATTACCGCAAGCTCTTCGGGGAGAAAATCTCCTGCATCCATTGAAATAAGCTGCCCGAGCTTCATAGCTGCACCACGCATACTGGCAAGCTGATCTGCAATGTTTGAAATGTTTTTGGGCGTTAAGAGCAGCGAAGACAACGCGGGCTTCTCGCCCTTTAACAGTTGTCCTGCACCTTGTGATACTACATTACCTGCAATTCTACCTGCCAATGAGCCCAAGCGGCCTATGCGCGATAAACGCGACGACGGTACCGCTCTACTAGAGCGGGTTGGTGATTCAGCGGATTTATTGGGCTTCTCTGCCATAGGCTCACTCAGTTTTATTAAGGGCGAAGGGTAACGTTTGTTTTTTTATTGGCTAAACATAACCTAAAAAAGTAACTGGAGTTTATAAATTATACTGTCGGACAAAACGTCTGGATCGGGTTTCCAGCCAAAAGTCATTGAGGACCTGTTGACCATTGCTGTACATCAAAGATCAACAGGACTTAATGTTTAGGAAGTGAGGTTGCTAACAGGGCAATCAACGGATAAGACAGCTGTTTAAACAGAAGTCTGATTTAAAAGCCGCGTTTAGATTGCCCATAATGTACTTAAAAGAAATGTGTACTTGCCGTTCCTAGTCGCTCAGCGGTTTCTTACTAGGCGAGTTGCATAAGGCAATTGTATAAACACTGTGTGCTAGATTATCTGTGAAATAAATTGAATCACTAGTCCAACAACGCTTCCATAAGCAAACCCAGCCCAGCCACTTGTCGCTCTATAACGCCAAAGTGCTGCACCAAAAAAGCCACACCAAAGCATGGCAGAATAGGTGGAAACAAGGCCGCCGCCCATCCCTGTATCTGGCAAAAACAGCATGACGACAAAGGTTAGCGCCATTGCGCCACTTAACAGCACCCACATGATATTTTTCTTATCAGCGAACGCATTGTTTTGTTTGACGTTCTTTGCATCGGCATCTTGCGTTTGTTGTGCATTTTCTGCTTGAACAGCGCACTGAGCTGCTTTGGATGCACGTAGTTTTCGTGCACTACGCTCGCTTCTTGATTGGGGTTTCTTGACCTGTGAAGGCAACGGTGATGCAGCGCTATGGGTCATGATGTACCTCATTAACTGAATTTAGTAACTGTTTATCCATAATTAAGGTAGAGCATGCATGCCAAGATGACTATACGACTTCGGTCTCACACGACAATTAGAAAATGTGTTTTAGATATTTGATTTTCCCTATTCGAATTAGAGGGGGCAAAAGCTGAGGTAGGCATCCATTATCTACAAGAACACCGTGAAGCACGTAAACAAAAAAGCCCACCCGCAATCACTGCCGTTTGACAAGGAATGCGGGTGGGCTTTCATAAACTTATACCGTTAGGTATTAGTGATGGTCGCTATTTTGGCTTTTGAAGCTTACTTCCAGCAAATTTACGCTATCAGCAAAGGTCAGGGTTTTGATATCACCCTTGCCTTCTACATTTAGCGTATTCACTTGTTTTGGCCACAAGTCACGCAATGCATCATGGCGAATTTTAATGCCTTCAAGTACAGGCGGCTCAGCAGTTTCCTGATAAACCCAAAAGTGCTTACCTTCAACTTCAAAGCCAACATCAGCAAGCTTTAATGGCTCGCCTGCTGCATTTAAAATTGCAAAGTGGTGGGCGACGTAATCAGCGAATTGTTGCTGCGTTTCTATATCGTCCATAATATCTGCATGCTTGTCGAACAATGCCTTAACCGCGTGTTCAGCATCGTGCAAATTAAAGCGGTGCATCACCTCAATATTTTCTGTTCTAGGATTGAACAGTACCGTGGTAATTGCTGCTTTTATTTGATGCGCTTGGGCTGCAGTGCTGTACGACATTGCGCTAACTAATAGCGCAGCCGTAATTGCGAATGCACTTACGCTTGCGAGCAGAGCATGAGCG
>JGI12090J13086_1000048_pt1 | contig 17470 bp, 18 predicted proteins | sample DeeseametaMP0960_FD_13086 | JGI IMG/M metagenome (IMG submission 13086)
GCTGACAACCTTAGCAACCAAGAAGTTTTCGCTACATTGGACAAGCTATGGAAAAAATTAAACAAGCGTTGCGGCAACTCTTAATTGCAGTGCCTTTGGCATTGATAAAATTTTATCAATGGTTCATTTCCCCTATGTTAGGGCAACGATGTCGTTTCCATCCTTCTTGTTCTTGGTATGCTATAGACGCATTAAAAACGCACGGATTAGTAAAAGGCGGTTGGTTATCTATTAAACGCATATTAAAATGCCACCCTTTGCATGCCGGCGGATATGATCCAGTGCCGGAAAAACAACAAGATAAACACTCAAAATAAAGAGACCTCTATGGAATCGCAACGTAGTTTTCTGATAATTGGCCTTGCGCTAGTTAGCTTTTTGCTTTGGCAATCATGGCAAAAAGATTATGGGCCACAGCCAGTTGTGCCAGTTGAGCAACAACAAACGCAAGAGACATCACAAGGCGTACCGTCATTTAATGAAAATGGCAGCGAAGATGTACCAAGTAGTGATAGCGTTCCTGCTGCACAACCTATCGCAGCGGCGCAAAGCTCAAACCGCATTATTGAAGTAAAAACCGATACGCTTGATTTACGCATCGATTTGCTAGGCGGTGATGTAGTATCAGCAGACTTACTTAAGTTTCCNGTAGAGCAAGGTTCGGATATTCCTTANAGCCTACTTCGCTCTGGCAACGGTCTNTATGTAGCGCAAAGTGGNCTNATCGGNGCTCAAGGTCCAGATGCCAGCAGCAGTGGCCGCCCTGTTTATAACGCGCAAAGTGAATTTTATGAAATGACTGGCGACACCCTTGTTATTCCTCTTACGTGGAAAAACAACCAAGGTTTGTCAGTTACTAAAACTTTCACTTTCACTAAAGGTCAGTACGACGTAAACGTGAGCTATAACGTTGAAAATGGTACTGGCAGCGCAGCAACGGTTCAGCCGTATGCACAGCTTAAACAAGTGATGGAGTTTGAAGACGACAGCAACATGTTTATGCCAACGTACCGTGGTGCTGCATATTCAACAGAAGATGACCGCTACCAGAAGTACTCGTTTGACGAGATTGAAGATGACAACCTACGCGAAACCACGAAAGCGGGTTGGGTTGGCATGCTTGAACATTACTTTGTATCAGCATGGGTACCTTCACAAGAGCAAACTAACACGCTTTATTCTCGTAACCTGAAAAATCAGTATGCGGTAATTGGTGTATTGTCTCCGTCTGAAAGCGTAGCGCCTGGTGAAACCAAAACCCTTGCATCTACCCTTTACATGGGTCCTAAAGATCAAGAAAGCCTAGCGAAGATTGCGCGCGGATTAGACCTAACCGTTGATTACGGTATTCTTTTCTGGATTTCACAGCCGCTGTTCGCCCTTCTTACCTTCCTTCATAGCCTAGTTAATAACTGGGGTGTGGCAATTATCCTTATCACTATTGTAGTAAAAGGCGCGATGTACTGGCTAACTAAGAAGCAATACGAGTCAATGGCACGTATGCGCAACTTAGCACCTAAGATGCAGCAGCTAAAAGACCGTTTTGGCGACGACAGACAAAAAATGTCTCAAGCTATGATGGAGCTTTACCGCAAAGAGAAAGTAAACCCAATGGGCGGTTGCTTACCTCTTCTTCTGCAAATGCCTATCTTCCTTGCGCTTTACTGGGTACTGATGGAAAGTGTTGAACTACGCCATGCAGACTTTGTGCTTTGGATCACTGACCTTTCTACAAAAGACCCATACTTTGTGCTGCCAATTCTAACTGGCGCAAGTATGTACCTATTGCAAAAACTTCAGCCAACCACCATTACTGATCCAATGCAGCAGAAAATCATGCAATGGATGCCGGTAGCAATGAGTGTATTCTTCCTGTGGTTCCCTGCAGGTCTGGTACTATACTGGCTAGTCAGTAACGTGATTACCTTGGTTCAAGCCAAAATGATTTATGCTTCAATGGAGAAGCGGGGCATCAGCAGTAAATAACACGCTGATCAATGAATTATACAGCCCGCCTATGCGGGCTGTTTTGTCTTAAGAGGAATAACCTGTGCCATCATTTGATATTGTTTCTGAAATCAACATGGAAGAAGTACGCAACGCCACTGAAAACGCAAGCCGTGAGCTATCAACGCGTTTCGACTTTCGCGGNATTGACGCGAGCTTTGAGTACAAAGATAAAACCGTGGTCATGAAAGCTGAAGCTGAATTCCAACTTCAGCAAATGGAAAGCATGTTTAGAACGGCGATGTCTAAACGTAACGTCGACACTTCATCTATGGATGTTAAACCCTACGATGCCCACGGTAAAACTTACCGTCAGACCATTACCTTTAAAGAAGGTATTGAGCAGCCGATGGCGAAGAAGATTGTGAAGCTGGTGAAAGACGCCAAAATCAAAGTGCAAACGGCTATTCAAGGCGAAGAACTTCGCGTAACAGGTAAAAAGCGTGATGATTTGCAGCAAGTGATTTCGCTGGTTAAAGAGTCGAACTTAGGCCAACCTTTCCAATTTAAGAACTTCCGCGACTAATTATGGAATCACTCACCCTTTCTACCGACACTATTACCGCACAAGCGACAGCGCCCGGTCGTGGCGGCGTAGGTATTGTACGTGTTTCAGGTCCTAAGGCTAAAGCCATCGCTGAGGCGTTAGTACCAAGCGCACTAACACCACGTTTTGCGACCTATACGCCGTTTGTTGATGCTAACAACAGCGTAATAGACCAGGGCATAGCACTGTTTTTTAAAGGGCCTAATTCATTTACCGGTGAAGATGTACTTGAACTGCAGGGCCATGGCGGTCAAGTTGTCATGGACATGCTGATTGATGCCGTACTTGCAACGGGCCATGCCCGGCTTGCCAATCCAGGTGAATTCAGTGAACAGGCCTTTTTAAATGATAAGTTAGACCTTGCTCAAGCAGAGGCGATTGCTGACTTGATTGATGCAAGCTCTAAACAGGCAGCCAAAAGTGCGCTGCGCTCGCTACAGGGTGAGTTTTCTACACAAATTCAAACGCTATCTGACCAAATCGTGCATCTTCGTATGTACGTAGAGGCGGCCATCGATTTTCCTGAAGAAGAAATTGATTTCTTATCTGACGGGAAAGTATCAGGTGACTTAAGCGCAATTATGCAAAGCTTAACCAAAGTGCGCGAACAGGCTAAACAAGGCACCTTGTTGCGCGAAGGTATGCAGGTGGTGATTGCGGGGCGACCTAACGCCGGTAAATCGAGCTTATTAAACGCCCTGGCAGGACGAGATAGCGCCATTGTTACCGATATAGCCGGTACCACGCGAGACGTGCTTAAAGAGCATATTCACATTGATGGTATGCCTGTTCACATTATCGACACAGCAGGACTTCGAGAAAGCCCAGATAAAGTGGAACAAATTGGTATTGAGCGCGCGTGGCAAGCTATCAATGAAGCTGACCACGTATTATTCGTTGTAGACTCTACCGCAACTGCTGTTATCGACCCTTATGAAATATGGCCAGAATTTATGGCCCGATTGCCACAAGGCATCCCCGTTACCGTAGTTCGCAACAAGGCCGACCTTAGTACCTTAGATATTGGACAAAGTACAGTTGCCACCGAGCAAGGTGATATCTCAGTTATCAATCTATCAGCCAAAGAAGGTAGCGGCGTCGACACGCTAAAAGCACATCTGGCCAAAACCATGGGCTTCGATACTACAACTGAAGGTCAATTTATTGCGCGCAGACGACACATAGATGCACTCGACCAAGCCTACAGTTATGTAAGCACTGGCGAACAACAACTGCATGACGCTATGGCGGGTGAGTTGCTTGCTGAAGAATTGCGCTTGGCTCACCAGGCACTATGTGAGATAACCGGTGAATTCACGTCAGACGACCTACTTGGTAAGATTTTTTCATCGTTCTGTATTGGTAAGTAGCGCAACCAATAAAGTTATAAGTAAGATGGTGAATAACGTAACGGATAAGCCGTACTTACGTTAAGACGACAATTGTAAATAGAGAAGCGACCCAGTAATGAGCAAGCATTTTGAAATCATCGTTGGCACCATGTTAGGTGCCGCAGAATACGTGGCAGATGCCATTGCGGAAAAACTTGATGCGAGCGGGCACACCCACACTATTCACGCTGAACCAAATTTAGATGAGATTAAAACGGAATCAACGTGGATCGTGTGTACATCAACCCACGGTGCTGGCGAATTACCTGACAACATCCAGCCGTTCGCAAAACAGCTAGCACACGGTGCTGGCGAATTACCTGACAACATCCAGCCGTTCGCAAAACAGCTAGAGGGAGCGGATTTAAGCGCAGTAAATGCCTATGTTATTGGGCTAGGTGACACCAGTTACGACACCTTTTGTTTCGGCGCAAAAGAAATGGAAAAGCATATTAAAAACGCAGGTGGCACGTTAATTACCGACGCGCTATACATCGATGTGCTAGAACACCCTATCCCTGAAGATGCCGCCGTAGAATGGTTTGACGAAAAGCTGGCCAATGCTTAACAAGCGTTTTTACGTGGAACCAATGCGATGAACAGCAACCTTACCCAAGCTGAACTAGCGGCGTTGCAATCTCCCCTTTCTAACGATTGCCGGGTACTGTATTTACTTGGGCTTCGAACAGGTGCAAATTCGGCAACGACATCGTCGGCACCTATTGATTATAAGCAATTATTGAATTTGCTAAACGGCGACAGCAAAGACGAGCCTTACCAACGCGGTCGTCAAATCAATAGCTTGGTGAAGCAGCTTGAACAAGTGGGTTTGGTTGCCCTGCCCCTTGAACTTGATCTTGAGCATACAATCAACGGGAAAACCCTACTTCTTCCGCTTCTAAGCGAGCCGCAGTCAGACTTCGACCAACTACATGTCCGTCATAGCGCCATGACCCCTAATTGGGCACCCAACAAGGCGTTGTTTGAAGAAATGGCCTCGCTACTTGGTATTATCGATAAAACATTTGATGACAACGAGGTGGGTGAATTCATTGCCTATTGGTTAGGAAGACCAAGTTCAGTGTTTAGCGAATTCCAATGGACACAAAAGTTTGCCAACAATATCAAGCGCAAGCGTCTCGCTTCAGGCTACGCCCCAACAAAGGTGGTGGGAACGCAACAAGTGAAAGTTGCAGCCGGCATAGAAGCAGATGATAATGCTAGAAAGCTGGTGGAAAAGTATGCCGCAACTAAGAAGAGTTAATTCGTTATGGATCGTATAACCGACAAAATTGCTAATTTAGCGAGAGCGCTCAACAAAGACGTCGATCCCAATCGTGAATACATCGACTATAAAACGCTGCGTAAGCAGTACGAGGCGAAAGCGAACGAAGAAGTATCACAACTACAGCAGCGTAGTAAAAAAGCGCGTGTAGAGGCTATTCATGGCCGTTCTGATCTGAATCCTAAATGGACCTTCGCCAACTTAGTTGAAGACAGTGACGATGTGATTGAAGCCGTATCTATAGCTCAGTCTTTTATTGCTGCTCATGACGACCCTGCATGGCGTCAAAGCGGCTCGCATATGATGCTGTTTTACGGCGATTACGGTCGTGGTAAATCACATATCGCCGGCGCCATAGCCCATCAACTTATAGAGCAGTACGAAATTTCAGTGCTTTATCGTCAACTGTCTACACTGCTTGAAATGCGCAATTTCTCGTTTGATTTTGGGGCTTCGGACAACGCGGGGCAGCGCTTCAGGGAGATCAATCAGGAACTGCTAGACGTTGATCTGCTTATTCTTGATGAGGTGTGTGTAAACGAAAGCGTGTTAAAGAAAAATGCGCAGAGTTGGTTTGGTAACCTGCTAAGACAACGCTTGGTAAACAAGAAAAACTGTATTTTGATCACCAATCACAATTTAGCCGAACTTGAAAATGCCCTTGGTCCTTACTGTTTTGAGTCGATTAAAGAGTACGATACTTACAAGGTTAGGTTCCAAGGCCCAAGCCGCCGTGAAGGCTTAACCATTGAACAAGAAGACATGCAAGGCTCTGTTTCACAGCCACGCTATCAACCCAACCAGGTGCGCTAATAGCACCTGGTTTCCTATCTCTCTCAAAACCTTGCCCTTACTCTGCTTGGTCTTTTCCTTCATTAAACCTTATTGCATGTTCCTGTTGTGCTAAGTAATAGCGAATCACTTAGTCTGTTGATCCCGCTTTTTACCAAAACGATACGGTTTCAATTCATAGATACACTCAACGATCTCCTTCAGTTAAACTAATAACCATTCTTTCAGACCCACTTCTACCTTATAAAAGTGACTGTATTTTGGTCAGCTCCTATGTTTTTCTCCTGAAAAATGGGCTGTTTTGGAAAAATAATCTTGTCGTTCATAAAAGCCTGCACATTTTTTGAAGATGTTGATAAATGCGATCGGGCGATCTAATCACAGCTTTTGGAAAAGATCTCCTCCACAATGAGATCACGCTATAACGCACGTAACTACACGATCTTTTGATCGCGATACATAAATAGCAAACATTTTATCCCCAGTTGGATCACATCTTGATCACCCCTGTGGATAGGATCCTACAAACCACTGTGCATAAGCTTTGATCGAAAAAAGAATAACTTTTCAAACGATTCGGGGTGTGGATAAAAAGGCCATTTATACACAAGTTTGAGGTAGGGTTATGGATCGGGGTTTCCCAATGTTATTGATCGCGTAACTTGATGATCTTTATGTGCTTTGATCGGTTACCCACAGATCTTGATGATCCTAATAAAAGTAAAAATAAACAGATCTAAAAGAGATCTTAAGATCTTATAATTCGATCACACCTTTTCAAAAACAGGTTTTGAGGAAAATTTAATCATTTTCTTTATCCAATAAGTCAGATAAAATACGCGCCCTTTTTTCAGCAGTCTCTGCGTGAGAAAAATTAGTTTTTAATCGGCTTATCGTAAGTTAATAGTGAGGTTTAACCATGTTTTATGCTGAAGCATTTGATGTCATCGTTGTAGGTGGTGGACATGCAGGTACAGAAGCGGCACTTGCAGCTGCTCGCATGGGTGCAAATACGCTGTTGCTCACTCACAATATTGAGACGATAGGCCAGATGTCGTGTAACCCTGCAATTGGTGGGATCGGTAAAGGCCATCTTGTAAAAGAGATCGATGCGTTAGGTGGTGCAATGGCACTGGCTATCGACAAAGGTGGTATTCAGTTTAGAACATTGAATTCTTCTAAAGGCCCAGCTGTTCGTGCAACGCGTGCGCAAGCGGACCGTACGCTTTACAAAAACGCTATTCGCGACATTGTTGAAAATCAAGAAAACCTAACCTTGTTCCAACAGAGCGTTGACGATCTGATTGTTGAAAACGATCAGGTATGCGGTGTTGTTACGCAAATGGGCTTGAAGTTTAAAGCCAAGTCAGTGGTACTGACAGTGGGTACTTTCCTTGGCGGAACCATTCACATTGGCCTTGAAAACTATCGCGGCGGTCGTGCCGGCGATCCACCGTCTATCGCACTTGCAGATAGACTACGTGCCCTTCCGTTTCGTGTTGACCGTTTAAAAACTGGGACACCAGCAAGACTTGATGCTCGCTCGTTAGATTTTTCTGTAATGCAGCCTCAACCTGGTGACAATCCTACGCCGGTATTTTCGTTCATGGGTGATAGAACCATGCACCCTACACAGATCCCGTGCTATATCACCCACACTAACGAAAAAACCCACGATATNATTCGCGGGGGATTAGATCGCTCACCCATGTTTACNGGGGTTATCGAAGGTATCGGACCGCGCTATTGCCCAAGTATNGAAGATAAGATCACCCGTTTTGCAGACAAGACATCNCATCAAATTTTTGTTGAGCCAGAAGGTTTAAACAGCATTGAAGTTTATCCAAATGGTATTTCAACCAGTTTGCCATTTGACGTACAGATGAACCTTGTCCGCTCGATCAAAGGTTTTGAAAATGCGCACATTGTTCGCCCGGGTTATGCGATTGAATATGATTTCTTTGATCCACGCGATCTGAAACAAACACTGGAAACGAAGTTTATTCGAGGTTTGTTCTTTGCTGGCCAAATTAACGGTACCACTGGCTATGAAGAAGCGGGTGCGCAAGGGTTAGTAGCAGGCGCAAACGCAGCGCTACAAGTTCAAGAAAAAGACCCGATGATTTTACGCCGCGACCAAGCATACATGGGCGTACTTATCGACGACTTAGCCACCATGGGTACGAAAGAGCCGTACCGCATGTTCACTAGCCGTGCAGAATACAGACTACTGCTTCGTGAAGACAATGCCGATAGCCGTTTAACCGCGATGGGCCGAGAGATTGGTCTTGTTGATGATGCGCGCTGGGCGAAATTTAACGACAAGATGGAAGCGGTAGAAAGTGAGCTGCAGCGTCTACGCGGTCAGTGGATCCACCCTGATCACGCGGCAACGCCGGAACTTAATACCATGCTGAAAAATCCTGTGAGTCGTGAACATTCTCTTGAAGAACTGATCCGTCGACCTGAAATGACTTACGGTCAGTTAATGGAAATTGAAAGTGTTGGCCCAGGTCTTGAAGATCCGGTTGCTGCAGAGCAAGTGGAAATTCAAATTAAGTACGCTGGCTACATTGCCCGTCAAATGGATGAAATCGCGAAAACGCAGCGACACGAAAACACCCTGTTGCCGGTTGATATGGACTTCAGCAAGATTTCCGGCTTGTCGAACGAGGTTGTAGCCAAGTTAACCGAAGCCAGACCGGAAACAATCGGTAAAGCATCGCGTATTTCGGGCATTACCCCGGCGGCCATCTCTTTACTGCTGGTTTACCTTAAAAAACACGGCATGTTGCGCAAGCAAGAGAAAATCAGTGCGTAAAACACGCGCTTAACTCAACACATTACTCGCAGCGCTTAGTTTTTCCAATTTATTCGCGTATTATGATAATCATAATTGCCTAAACTATGCGAAAACTAGAAAAACTCGGCGCTTTTCACACTGTCCCATTGCACCAATTTACATTCGTTGTGCGGCTTTGATTAATTTATGTGCCTTCTTCAAGCGCACTTGTATCGAGCATGAAGAGCTGCAGTAACAAACGGCTGTAAATGAGCGGCAAATAACGATTCGCCACGCGTGTTTATGGTATGGACTGTGTAGAGCAAAAAACATTAACGCGAACAGACAGATTTTTCGATGACGATACAGCAAGAATTGCACACCATTTTGGTGTCTGGACTCGATGCCCTTTCACTAGATTTAAGTGATAAGCAACAGCAGCAGTTAGTTGACTATGTGCTGCTTATGGACAAATGGAATAAGGCGTACAACCTGACTTCTGTGCGCGATCCTAAGCAAATGATGGTGAAACACATTCTAGATTCGCTGGCGATTGTGCCCTTTCTTGATGGTAACAATATCATTGATGTTGGAACGGGCCCTGGCCTTCCAGGTATGCCGTTGGCAATCGCGTTTCCAGATAAATCATTCACATTGCTTGACTCATTGGGCAAGCGTGTACGGTTTATGACCCAATGTGTGCACACGCTTGGATTAACTAACGTAACTCCTGTGCAAAGCCGCGTTGAAGAGCACAATGGCGATACGCCTTACGATATTGTGCTAAGCCGAGCTTTCGCTTCGCTAAAAGATATGTTGCACTGGTGTCAGCATCTGGTAGATTCAGAAGGTCAATTTTTGGCGCTTAAAGGTCAGTTTCCACAAGATGAGATAGACGAAGTGAGTGATCACTTCCATGTGAGCAAAACGGAAAACCTCACTGTGCCAAATTTGGTAGGCGAACGACATCTGGTTTGGCTAAAAAAGAAATAGCCGAAAAATAGAAATAGACGAGAACAGGATCTAACGTGGCTAAGGTAATCGCGATCGCGAATCAAAAAGGTGGTGTTGGAAAGACAACCACNGCAGTTAACGTGGCAGCGTCAATGGCAGCAACCAAGCGTAAGGTGTTGCTCATTGATCTCGATCCACAAGGTAATGCGACCATGGGAAGCGGCGTTGATAAATACGACGTTGAATCTACGGCATTTGAATTGTTGATTGAAGAAAAGCCAATTAACGATGTTATCGTTAAAGCGACAAGCGGCAAGTATGACCTCATCGCGGCGAACGGTGACGTAACCGCGGCAGAAATTAAGCTGATGGAAATGTTTGCCCGTGAAGTAAGGCTTCGCAACGCGCTGAAGCCCGTTATGGATTACTACGATTTTGTCTTTATCGACTGCCCGCCTTCGCTAAACCAGTTAACTGTGAACGCCCTGGCGGCTGCCGATTCGGTAATGGTGCCTATGCAGTGTGAATATTACGCACTAGAAGGCCTCACTGCCCTTATGGATACCATTCAAAAATTGGCATCCGTAGTGAATCCAGAATTGAAGATTGAAGGCGTATTGCGTACTATGTACGACCCGCGCAATCGCCTTGCTAACGACGTTTCAGAACAGTTGAAGCGCCATTTTGGTGAACAGGTTTATCGTACGGTTATTCCGCGCAATGTTCGTCTAGCTGAAGCACCAAGCTTCGGTACGCCAGCGATGTACTATGATAAGTCATCGACAGGCGCTAAAGCCTACTTGGCACTGGCGGGTGAAATACTGCGTCGTAGGGACAAAACAACGCCTGCACAGGCAAAAGCAAGTTAAACGACAATAAGCTGAACACTATCAGCACATGCCATAGAGGACACTATGTCAGCACGTAAAAGAGGCCTTGGCCGCGGTTTAGATGCGCTACTCGCAACCAGCCAATCATCTGCTCAAAAAGAACAAGATGCCGCCGAGGTAAATTCAACCAACGGTGAGTTGAGTAAACTCCCTATTGAATACTTAGTGCCGGGCAAGTATCAGCCTCGTAAAGACATGTCACCTGAGGCATTAGAAGAATTGGCATCGTCCATTCGTGCGCAAGGTATTATTCAGCCTATCGTAGTGAGAAAAGTCGACGAGCACCGCTATGAAATCATTGCCGGTGAACGTCGCTGGCGAGCTTCACAACTGGCACAGCTAGACGAAGTACCTTGTTTGGTTAAGAACGTGCCTGANGAAGCGGCAGTGGCCATTGCGCTTATCGAAAATATNCAGCGTGAAGATTTAAATGCCATGGAAGAGGCGCAAGCCCTCGACCGTTTAATGAATGAGTTCGCGCTTACCCATCAAGAAGTNGCNGAAGCGGTGGGCAAATCACGCACCACNGTGACAAATTTACTTCGTCTGAATAATTTGAACGACGACGTGAAACTGTTAGTCGAGCATGGCGATATTGAAATGGGTCANGCTAGAGCGCTGTTAGCGCTAGAAGGTGATACCCAGTCGGAAACTGCGCAAGTAGTATCGGGCAAAGGTCTTACCGTGCGCGATACAGAAAAGCTTGTTAAAAAGCTTTTGGAGCCAGCTAAACCTAAGCCTGAGAAGAAAGTTGATCCCGATGTGCAAAACCTTATGACACGACTTTCAGAAAATTTAGGCACTCCTGTGAGTATTGACCACAATGCGAAAGGCAAAGGCAAGCTGACAATTAGCTTTAGCGACCTTGAACAATTAGATGGAATTATCTCTAAAATTCAATAGCTTAAAATAAAATTACTAGAGAAGCTCCCTTTGCCTACCCGCAATTGATACGCTGTTCGGTGCAAACGCCGGACACTCTCCTTTCCGGTTATAGCAATAGAAAATTTTCAGAATAACTTTCAAAAAGCGTTGTACTGTTGAAAATTGTCGGTAAAACAGTATACTTCTGACGCTTTTTGTAAGACGTGAACAAGCTGCGAGTAAAAGTGACGAACAAGTTAGCAAAACGCGGGTTAGACCTCGCCAAGAAAGGGCTACTTTTTCAGGCTGTCACGGCCCTAGTCGTTACCGCTTTCGCAGGCGCCGCAGGAGGAAGTCATTCCGCCATGTCGGCAGCGGCAGGCGCTTTAATCAGCATTCTGCCGAACAGTGTTTTTATGGCTTTNGCGTTTCGTTACGCAGGTGCCAGTAAAAACGACCTTGTTGCACGGAGTTTTAGCCAAGGCTCAAAATTGAAGCTGGCACTGACAATCATTTTATTTGTAATTGCTTTTAAAGGCTTAAACGCCGCGCCATTAGAGATTTTCATGGCATTTGTGATTACAACCGCTAGCCACGGGCTAGCCATGTTTCATTACGGTACGAAAGAATAAAGACAGCGCGAGGCGTTGCGATAACGAAAACAACGTATTCGACCGATTGAGACAAAAGAACCAGTCACCAAATTTTTACACTTTACAACTTGGGTTAAACAATGGCATCTGAATACACTACCTCAGAATACATCAAGCACCACTTGACCAATGCCACCATGTGCTCAACTGACAACGGAATTGCTTTTAACAAAGCGTGTTCTGACGCCGGTTTTTGGGCATGGCATGTTGATACACTGGCATGGTCTATCGGTCTTGGTCTTCTTTTCCTAATCATCTTTAGAAGCGTTGCTTCAAAAGCNACAACCGGCGTACCTGGCAAAATGCAGGCGTTTGTTGAGCTAGTTGTTGAGTTTGTTGACGACAACGTTAAAAGCACCTTCCACGGTAAGAGCGCACTTATCGCGCCATTAGCACTGACTATCTTTGTATGGGTATTGCTAATGAACCTTATGGATTTGGTTCCAGTTGATCTAATTCCATGGGTGTCTGGTCTTATCGGCCAAGCGGCTTTTGGCATGGATCCACACGACGTTTACAATAAGGCAGTTCCAACCACTGACCTTAANTTGACGTTCGCACTGGCTTCAGGCGTGTTTATTCTTATTCTTTTCTACTCAATCAAGATGAAAGGCATCGGTGGTTTTGCGAAAGAACTTACTATGCAGCCTTTCGGTCACCCTATCTTTATTCCGGTGAACTTTATTCTTGAAACCGTTACTTTGCTTGCGCGTCCGCTTTCACTAGCACTGCGTTTGTTCGGTAACTTGTATGCCAGTGAGCTAATCTTCATTTTGATTGCTACAATTGGTTATTTCCAGCTTCCACTGCACTTCATGTGGGCTGTGTTCCATATTCTGGTACTTCCGCTTCAAGCGTTTATTTTCATGATGCTTACCATCGTGTACTTAAGCCTGGCGTGTGAAGACCACTAAGCATTAACGGGTGTCGGTTTTGATTTTTAATCGACACCGTTTTTACAGAGTTTGACTTTTAAACATTAACTTTAAATTTAACTTAAATCGGAGACGTAAATGTTATACATCGCTGTTGCACTACTGATTGGTCTTGGTGCCCTAGGTACCGCTATTGGTTTCGGTCTACTAGGTGGTAAATTCCTTGAATCTGCTGCTCGTCAACCTGAACTAGCACCTCAACTACAAGTTAAGATGTTCATCGTAGCGGGTCTTATCGACGCCATCGCGATGATCGGTGTTGGTATCGCTCTATACCTATTGTTCGCTGTTGGTGCCTAATTCTACTAAACACTTTTTTAGCGAACTTTAAGAGGAGGGGCGATTGTGAATTTTAACGCCACTTTTATTGGTCAATTAATCGCCTTCGCTGTGTTCGTGGTGTTCTGCATGAAATATGTATGGCCTCCACTAATGGCAGCGATTGAAGAACGTCAGAAGAAAATTGCCGATGGGCTTGAAGCTTCTGAGCGTGCAGAGAAAGACCTAGAGCTTGCTCAAGCGAAAGCTACTGAGCAATTGAAAGATGCGAAAGCGCAAGCAGCTGAAATTATCGAGCAGGCTAAAAAGCGTGCCAACCAATTGGTTGACGAAGAAACGCAAAAAGGCCATGCGGAACGCGAAAAAATTATCGCTTCTGGTTATGCCGAGATTGAAGCTGAACGCAATCGTGCCAAAGAAGATTTGCGCAAGCAGGTTTCTGCACTTGCAGTAGCTGGCGCACAGCAAATCTTACAACGTGAAATCGATGCAAACGCACAAAACGACATTGTTGAAAAACTTGTCGCTGAGCTTTAATAGGGAGATGAGCCATGTCTGAATTGACAACCGTTGCTCGTCCTTATGCTAAAGCTGCTTTCGATTTTGCTGTCGAGAAAGACGCCGTTGCAAAATGGCAAGAAATGNTNGCCTTTGCAGGCGCTGTAGCAGCGAACGATGACATGCACCAGCTTTTGTCTGGTGCGGTTGCCGCTGACACGCTTGCCGACATTTTTAACAATGTTTGTGGTGAGCAACTCGACGAACACGGCCAAAACCTGGTTAAGGTTTTGGCTGAGAATAAACGTTTAGCCGCGTTGCCTGAAATTTCTACTTTGTTTGATGCATTTAAAGCAGATTACGACAAAGAAATAGAAGTGGACGTAACCTCAGCANCTACGCTGACNGATGCGCAACAAAATGAGTTGGTTGCATCTTTGGAAAAACGTTTGGCACGTAAAGTGAAGCTTAATTGTAACGTGGACCCTGCCCTGATCGCTGGAATGGTAATTAATGCCGGCGATACAGTTATTGATGGTTCCGTAAAGTCGAAATTGAACCGTCTAGCAGACGCGTTGCAAGCATAACGGGGATAAGAGCATGCAACTTAATTCCACTGAAATTGCTGAACTGATCAAGAAAAGAATTGAACAGTTCAATGTAAGCAGTGAAGCACGTAATGAAGGTACTATCGTCGCAGTAACTGACGGTATTATCCGCATTCATGGCCTTGCAGATGTAATGCAAGGTGAAATGATCGAGCTTCCTGGAAGCCGTTACGCAATTGCACTAAACCTTGAGCGAGACTCTGTAGGTGCAGTTGTTATGGGTCCTTATGCGGACCTTAAAGAAGGCGATAAAGTACAATCTACTGGTCGTATTCTTGAAGTACCAGTAGGTAACGCACTACTAGGTCGTGTTGTAAACACACTAGGTGAGCCTATCGATGGTAAAGGCGCAATCGATGCAGCTGGTTTCGAACCAGTTGAAAAAATTGCACCTGGCGTAATCGAGCGTCAATCGGTAGACCAGCCAGTACAAACTGGTTATAAGTCTGTTGACGCCATGATCCCAGTAGGTCGTGGTCAGCGTGAGCTTATCATCGGTGACCGTCAGTGTGGTAAAACAGCAATGGCTGTTGACGCTATCATCAACCAAAAAGGTACAGGCATTAAATGTGTGTATGTAGCGGTTGGTCAGAAAGCATCTACTATCGCTAACGTAGTACGTAAACTAGAAGAGCACGGTGCACTTGACCACACTATCGTGGTTGCAGCATCTGCATCTGAGTCTGCTGCGCTTCAATACCTAGCGCCTTACTCTGGTTGTACTATGGGTGAATTCTTCCGTGACCGCGGTGAAGACGCGCTAATCGTATATGATGATTTGTCTAAGCAAGCTGTTGCTTACCGTCAAATCTCACTACTACTTAAGCGTCCACCAGGCCGTGAAGCTTACCCAGGTGACGTATTCTACCTTCACTCACGTCTACTAGAACGTGCTGCACGTGTAAACGAACAATACGTTGAGCGTTACACAAACGGCGAAGTGAAAGGTAAGACAGGTTCATTGACTGCGCTTCCAATTATCGAAACGCAAGCTGGTGACGTATCTGCATTCGTACCAACTAACGTAATCTCAATTACCGACGGTCAGATCTTCCTAGAAACTGACTTGTTTAACGCAGGTATCCGTCCAGCGGTTAACGCTGGTATCTCGGTATCTCGTGTTGGTGGTGCTGCACAGACTAAAATCATCAAGAAGTTGGGTGGCGGTATCCGTCTAGCCCTAGCTCAGTATCGTGAACTTGCGGCGTTCTCGCAGTTTGCTTCTGACCTTGATGATGCAACTCGTGAGCAACTTGAGCACGGTGAGCGCGTAACTGAGCTAATGAAGCAGAAGCAGTACGCACCACTTTCAATTGCTGATATGGGTGTATCTCTGTTCGCGGTAGAAAAAGGTTTCCTTAAGGGTATCGAGCTTAACAAAATCCTAGATTTTGAAGCCGCTCTTCACTCTTACATGAACAGCGAACACGCTGACCTTATGAAGACTATCAACGAATCAGGTAACTACAACGACGAGATTGCCTCTAAGTTGAACGACGCTTTAACAAACTTTAAAGCGACACAAACTTGGTAATCAATGGTGCTGGTGTTTAACCACCAGCGCAATTCGTTGAGTAATCGGAGAGATAGTCATGGCCAGCGGTAAAGAAATAAAAGGTAAGATTGGGAGTATCAAAAATACTCAGAAGATTACCAGTGCGATGGAAATGGTTGCTGCGTCTAAAATGAAAAAGGCGCAGGAACGCATGGCTTCTGGCCGTCCATATGCACAAAATATGCTTAAAGTGATTGGTCACATTGCAAACGGTAACCTTGAATATCGCCATCCTTATTTGGAAGAGCGTGAAGTCAAGCGCGTCGGTTACATTGTGATTTCCACTGACCGAGGCTTATGTGGTGGCTTGAACACCAATGAATTTAAGCTCGTCACTCAAGACGTCAAAAAATGGCGTGAACAGGGTGTAGAAGTGGATTTTGCTGCATTAGGTTCTAAGGCGTGCAGTTTCTTCAACCGCTTTGGTGGCAAGTTGCTTGCTGCTGAATCTGGTTTAGGTGACAAGCCGTCTGTGAGCGATGTAGTGGGTGTTGTACGCGTTATGCTTAAAGCGTACGACGAAGGACAAATTGACCGAGTATTCTTGGTATTCAATGACTTCGTTAACACCATGACACAGAAACCTGTGATCAATCAGTTATTGCCTTTGCCAAAGTCAGAAGACGAAGAATATCAACATCGTTGGGACTACATCTACGAGCCAGATCCAAAAGAAATTTTGGAAGCACTAATGGTTCGTTACATTGAGTCTCAGGTGTATCAGGGTGTTGTAGAAAACGCGGCGTCAGAACAAGCTGCGCGAATGGTTGCCATGAAGGCAGCAACCGACAACGCCGGTAACCTCATTGATGAGTTACAACTGGTATATAACAAAGCGCGTCAGGCTGCAATCACACAAGAAATCAGTGAGATTGTGAGCGGTGCCGCAGCGGTGTAGGCAAAGGTTTAAAAGAGATAACGAGGACAAATTATGAGTCAAGGTAAGGTCGTCCAAATCATTGGCGCCGTTGTGGATATTGAATTTCCACAAGATGCGGTACCAAGAGTTTATGACGCACTACNAGTTACCGAAGGTGACTTGTCAGGTCTAACCCTGGAAGTGCAACAGCAATTAGGTGGTGGTGTTGTTCGTGGCATCGCACTAGGTACTACTGACGGACTAAAACGTGGTCTTGCAGTAGAAAATACCGGTAACCCAATCATGGTTCCAGTTGGTACGAAGACACTTGGTCGTATCATGGACGTATTGGGTAACCCAATCGACGAAGCNGGNCCAATTGGTGAAGAAGAGCGTATGTCTATTCACCGTGAAGCGCCTAGCTACGAAGATCAGTCTAGCTCGGTAGAACTACTAGAAACTGGTATCAAAGTAATCGACTTGGTTTGCCCATTCGCTAAGGGTGGTAAAGTTGGTCTATTCGGTGGTGCGGGTGTAGGTAAAACCGTAAACATGATGGAACTTATCCGTA
>JGI12090J13086_1000061_pt1 | contig 16370 bp, 10 predicted proteins | sample DeeseametaMP0960_FD_13086 | JGI IMG/M metagenome (IMG submission 13086)
ATAAGTAGTAACCCACCTCCGCAGCCATTTATTGGTGTGGTCTACAGAGGATTATGTCTTTTTAGAGGGGAAAATCCCTAGAACCCCTAATACCATGGCCAATTGGGTTATCCGACTCAACGACGTATTTCACCCCTTAATCAAACTGGCCCGCGAACAACAAAATCAGGGCAACTATATTCAAGCGGATGAAACGCGCATTCAAGTCTTAGACGAAGCCGGTAAAAGTCGCCAAAGTGATAAATGGATGTGGGTGACCCGTGGCGGCCCACCGGATAAACCGACAGTGCTGTTTGACTATGACCCTTCACGCGCCGGTCAGGTTCCTGCACGTCTACTCGATGGATTTAACGGTGTCTTGCAAGTTGACGGCTATGCGGGTTACGCCAAAGTCTGTCGCGAGCGTCAATTACCCCGTATTGGCTGTATGGACCACGCACGGCGTAAATTTATTGAAGCCAGTCGAGCGGGCACGCCTAGCCATAAAAATAGCAAAAAAGGCACGCCCTCTAAAGCCGATGTAGCGATTGGTTATATCCGAAAGCTGTACGCCATTGAAAGGAAAATTGCTGACTTGAGCAGTGACGAAAAATACCAGGCACGGCAAACCTTAGCGGTGCCTATTCTGAACGAATTTAAACCGTGGCTTGAGCGTAATCTACCCAAGGTACTGAAAGATTCACTGACCTACAAAGCCATATTCTATATGCTTAATCAGTGGGATGCGCTTGTTGCTTATTGCGACTACGGCTTCGTCAATATCAGTAATGCCCTAGCGGAAAATGCCATTCGACCGTTCGCCGTAGGCCGACGAAATTGGTTGTTCGCAGATTCATCGCGAGGTGCACACGCCAGTGCGACCTGTTACTCGCTCATTGAAACTGCCAAAGCTAACGGTGTTGAACCCTCCAGTTACATCAAATATGTGCTAGATAATATTGCCGATGCCACGACAGTTGAAAAATTAGAAGCATTATTACCTTGGAATGTGCCCAAAACTGCGTAAAGTGCTGATTTAAGATCGCTTACATGACGGGCAGTTGAGTATTGACAACAACCATACCGAACGTGATATCCGTCCGTTTACGACTGGGCGAAAAAATTGGTTGTTCTCAAAAACTGTCAAAGGGGCAGAGGCGAGCGCTATACTTTACAGTATCGTGATGACCTGTCGTGCCAATGACATTAACCCCTATTATTACTTCGAAAAGCTATTTGCTGAGCTTCCCCAGCGAGAATCGGGCGCGGATCTAACCGATTTATTGCCGTGGAATGTCAAGCAAGCGCTTGATTAGCCCTGGCCTCACCGCTTAAATTGGCGCTTACGTATCGATTTGTATTTTGACGGCGTACACCCCTGCCAACGAATGAAAGCACGGGTAAAGGAAGCAACCTCACTAAAACCACATCGTTCTGACATACATTCAAGGCTCTTAGTTGTATGCTCAAGGTAAAACAAGGCTTTTTTGTGTCTAAAGTCATCTTTGATTACCATGTAATTAGAGTTTTCTAACTCTAATTTTCGTTGCATGGTTCGAATAGATATTCCAAGTTCCGATGCAAGTTCATTTTGAGTTGGAAATTGGTTTCTAGGGTATAAAGAAATGATGTTTTTAATCTGGCTTATAAGCCCCAAAGAGTCAAAAGAATGACTTGTTATAGATAATGGTACCCTTAATTGTTTTTCCACATCTTTATAGTTACATAAAACAGGTTTGTTTAGCCATGCTTTATCAAAAACGAGCTCGTTATAATTTTGATTGAATTTAACCGGACAGTTGTATAAGAAATGATAATCGCATAGGTTCACTGGTTCATCGTCTTTAAAGGATATATAGAGCAAAGGAACCTCTTTTTTCAATAACATACTTAACATTCTATTCGCAATACAAGTAAGCATAGTAATAGCGAATAAATAGTGGTTAGAATTTTTTGTTACAAAAGAAAATTGCCACCGCACTATATCCTTTTCAAGGATTAAATTTGCTACTATAGGGCTTTGGCATACACGATTAACATTATCAATGGCGCTTAAAGCCTTTGATAATGTTTTTTCTGCACATGCAGATTTGATCATTAAAGCAATAGCTCCTCTAGGGAGCGGTTTTTCTTGAGTACCTAATAATTCATCTTTTGTATAGCTTAAAAGCACTTTATAAGACTCTATAATGTAGTGTAAGGAGATAATTCCTTCGGGTTCATCAATGCACTCAAATGGCAAGCCTATTGCCTGTGAAAAATCTATTTTTGACATACCTACATAATCAGCAATTGAACAAAAGTCTTGAATAAACTTATTGGTAGAGAATAATTCATTTCTATTCATTTTTTTACATGCCTCTGCATTTGGTTTGACTCAGGGGTATTTCAAAGGAGCACGAATTATAGCTATGCTCATGGCCACAGCACTGGCAAATAAATCCGTTTGGCCACTTTATTTCCTTCAAATAAGCTAAAATTTTGGCTTCTGGCATGTTTATTTGTCTACGCTTTTTGTTAATGATTCACGGTAAACACTAGGGGTTTGTCCTGTCCATTTTTTAAATGCTCTATTAAAGTTTGCAGTGTATGAAAACCCAACAAGATAAGATATTTCATCATACCTCAAATGCAATTGCTTCAAATAGCCTAATGTTAACCCCGATTTCAGATAATAAGTGCGACATTCATGGAAAGGTGTAGAAGAGGAGGCCAACTGCTAAAAGTGGTACGCTCTTCTCGTCAAAGAAACAAGCAGTACTACCATGAATTATCAGCAGTTGACCGAGGGCAGAAGATATCAGATTTCGGCTCTTTTGGAACGGGGAATTTCGGTTTCTGAAATAGCTAAAACTGTTCAGTGCCATCGCTCTACGGTATACCGGGAGCTTAAACGCGGCCGCAAGGGCAGACATTATTGTCCTAACGAAGCCCAGATGTTATCAATCAAAAAACGCACATCAGCGCGTAAATACCGTATACCACAGGAGCGTGTTGATTTTATCCGCTTGCTTTTAGAAGCGGATTGGAGCCCAGAGCAAATTTCCAGTGTATTAACGAAAGTCGGTGCCGCTGTCAGCCATGAGTGGATCTACCGATTTGTTGCACAGGATAAACGCTTGGGTGGCAAGCTATATCGCCATTTGAGACAAGGACACAAGCGGTATCGTCGCGGTAAAAAAGAAAAAGCGCCCGCTATCAAGAATGCCGTTTCTATCGATGTTCGGCCAAGCATCGTTGACAGTAAGGAGCGATTTGGTGATTGGGAAATCGACACTGTCTTAGGCAAACACGGCACTGGGGCTATGGTGACTATTTTGGAGCGTAAAACACGATTTTACGTGGTAAAAAAAGTGCCATCTAAGTCAGCAGATGATGTCACCAAAGCAACCATAGAGCTACTCATGCCTTATAAGGAGCATGTGCATACCATCACGGCAGATAACGGGAGAGAGTTTGCAGGTCATGAAACCATCGCAAAGGAGTTGGAAGCTGATGTGTATTTTGCCCACCCTTATAGCTCTTGGGAGCGTGGAGCCAATGAGAATGCTAACGGCCTTTTAAGGCAATATGTGAAAAAAGGAACCGATCTAACAACAGTAACGGATAGCGATATTGAATTCGCTCTATCGCGAATAAATTATCGACCAAGAAAGTGTTTAGGCTTCAAGCAGCCAGCGATTGTATTTAAAGAAATGGCATTGGCTGCTTGATATTGACGAGTGTCGCACTTCGCAGTTGAATTCGGGTCCATGCCTATATCATCTCCCCATATCGCTAATACATTAGGGCGTGAAGGATCTTCTGTTGCATGTACAGGAGTCGTTAAACAGAGTAACAAAGCACTGCTAGCAAGTATTTTTAATGATGTAATAATTTTCAAAATAATTGTCCGTTAATAGAGCAAAAGTTTATTCAATAGTTTGAATATGCTTGTTTTTATGAATTTTATTTAAACTACATTTATAATATTTCTATCAAGCTAAAAAGCGTATTAATAGCCGATTAAAACTATCCTAGTTTTTAACTATAGATGTTTTGATTAGGGCATGCTGGTCTTAACAAGCAAAAAAATGGTCTGTGCGGGCTATATCTAGTAAACATAAAATACTCGTTAGAAAATTACTTTATACTATGTTTCTGTTCATTAAAAAAAGAACTACAATGTATAATAATATCAATAATGTAGGGCTAGCATATGCGTATTACTTTGACGCATCTACATTACTAATTATGAATAATAGGGCGCTTTGTGCAAATTTCTGCAGCTAAATTTACTCCTAAAGTAATTACCAAACATTTAATAGAGCAGACAGAATTAGTTCAGCATTTAACTGCAAAACCGTTACGTAATGTAGCGATAGTGCAAGGGCTTGCTGGTTATGGTAAAACAACCTTACTTTTACAATACCTTGCTTGGTTACAAGCAAAAAAAGCCCGCACAATTTGGATTAATTTAGAAAAAGCTGACAATGATATATCACGTTTATTGCAAGTGGTTAGTGAAGCTAGTAATGCATCAGTATCGGGCTCGAGTAAAGTAGCTACAAAAGAAAACCCACATAATACTGACGACTTAAATGTATTGTTGTCGGCTATTGCTGATAATGAACAGCCTTTTTATCTTTTTCTTGATAATTTTGACGTAATAACAGAACCGTCAACGTTAAGTATTTTAAGTGACGCCCTTAATCATTTAAAAAGTCATCAGCAAATTATTATTGCTTCTCGCACTGCGCCAAAGCTTGCTTTGTCAAAATTGAAAATAGCAGATAACTTAATAGAGGTTTCAACATCGGAGCTAAAATTTAGCTTTGAGCAAACTAAAGTATATTTTTCTCGTTTTGGTGATATTCAACTAAATGAAGAACAAATATGCAAATTATATGAATTAACCGATGGCTGGCCTGCAGCATTAAAGCTGTCTACTTTTTTGATCAAACAACCAGAGCAACTTAGTCAACTGACGGTAGACGGAAAAGTTACCAGTGAGCTGTTTGATGATTATTTAATTGAAAACATTTTTAACCACAAATCTGCTGAACAACAAGAGTTTTTAGTAAAGACATCAATTCTGTCAGAGTTTAATTTGCCACTTTGCCAGCATTTATTAGCTGACACTTTTTCCGCTGGAAGAGCAGCGACAATGCTAAATGAAGATCTTGAAGAGTCGATATTGATTGAGTCAACCAATCAACAACAATCTTGGTTAAGTTATCACCAATTGTTTGCAAGCTTTTTAATTAAACTATTAAAACGAGATTATGCAGAACAGGTAGAGCCATTGCACGTTAAAGCGGCAAAGTGGTTTAAAGAAAATAACAGGCCAAGATTAGCAATAGAGCATGCTATAGCTGGTAATGCCAATGAACTTGCCGCTCAAATGATGGATGACTTTGCTCTACCTATGTTAAGAAAAGCGCAGTTTAATACATTAGCTGATTGGACAAATAGCATTTCTTCTGAGTTATTAAATCAACATATTAATTTGTATTTAGCAAAAACATGGGCTGATTTATTTTATAAACGCACATTATTGGTTGAGAAGGATATTTCTCAAATTAGTGAGTGGCAAAAGGCTAATAAGTTAACTAAAGAGCAGCAGCGTATTTTTACGTCTTTAAAAATATCGTTTAGCATAATGTCTGACAATAATGATGAGACGCTAAACGTAGTACAAGCATTGTTGGCTGATAATCAACCTAGTAACCATTCATTGGTTAGAATTGGTTTTTATAATATTCAAGCGTACATCCATTTAAGCCAAGCAAAATTTGAAGATGCAAGAATTGATGGTATGAATGCGTTGGCGTTAACGCAATTTATGGGTAAAAACAAATCATCAGATAATGTTTTTTTTACCGTAACTTATGCTCATGCCGTTCAAGCTTTTGCTCTATTATTGCAAGGAAAACTTAAAAGAGCACTCGCAGTAGCTGAGCAAGGGCTTAGAGATTTTTATCAGCAAGACTTTATTGAGTCAGCAAATGCTTATGGCGTACTTCCAGCGTATACAAGTTTACTATATGAAACGAATAAGTTAGATGACTGCGAAACTATTCTTACAAGAAACCTCTCGTTAATTAGGCAGTTTGCGTTACCAGAATGGTTAGCAGTAAGTTATTTATGCTTGGCGCGAATTCATTTGGCAAAAAATAATACTAATGATGCTATTAAAGTAATTGAGACACTTGAACAGATAGGTTATTCCGATCATTTACCTCGACTTTCGGCTATTGCGCGGTGGGAGCTGGTGAGGATCCACCTTAATAATGGTGAGGTCATATTAGCAAACGACATTGCTGAACGTATTAGTAGCGAAAATTTAGTGGTTAAAAAAGCGCAGTGCTCAATCGCTGCAGACAATGAGGCTGATACTATTACCAGCATTCGACTTTTGTTAGCAAACCAGCAATACAAGAAAGCGTTAAAGCAAATAGCTGATGCAATCGAGCAGTCGCAACCTAATCGCCATTATCGCATATTAAAATTAGAAGTTTTAAAAGTAGTTGCGTTAAAGCAGAGCAATGAACATAGACAAGCATTAAGGCTGCTAACTAAATTAGTAGCTCAAGGCCAAAATGAAGGGTTTGTTCGGACGTTTGTTGATGAAGGCGAAGTGATTAGCGAGCTATTAAAAGAGTTATACCAAACCTTAGATGACTATAACTCTAAACTAGCACTTTATATAGCATCTTTATTAGCCGCTTTTGGTATTGAAGCTAACGCGGCGCAATACGAAGAAGTAAATAATAGGCTAATTGAACCACTTACCAAGCGAGAAGAAGAGTTATTGCACCTCATTAATAAAGGCCATACTAATAGCAAAATTAGTGCGTTACTAAGCTTGTCAGAAAGTACAGTTAAGTGGCATTTAAGCAATTTATTTTCAAAATTAGGGGTTAAAAGAAGAAATCAAGCTACCTCAAAAGCACGAGAACTTGGTTTATTATAAATTTATTTTTGCTTAATTTGACGTCTTTTTACCTACTTGATAAAGCATTGAACGATTCTAAAGAAACTTATCAAAGCCCCAAATGTATAACGGTCTAGCTTGAATGTCGTTTTGGATATGAGCCTACAAAACTTAGTTACTTTTCTATCAAATTTTAAAACGTTAGCTATATTTAAGACAATTAAATAGCAGAATATGACCTGAATTTCGCATAAAGGACTCTACTATTGATAAAAGATAACAATAAATTTAAGTGAAATTAACAATCGGGGAAAGTTATGAGAACCAACAATGTTTTTGTAAAAAGTCGCTTAGCGGCGGCTATCGGGGTTTCATTCTTATTTTCAGGCAGCTTGTACGCAGAAGAAGCTGCTGGTGAGCAGGCTGAAAAAGCCAAAGAGAAATCTGGCTTAGAAGTCATCCAAGTAACAGCTCGTAAAAGAGTAGAGTCAGTTCAAACAGTACCTTCAAGTGTTAACGCGGTAACAGGCGAACATATGGAAGGCATGGGCGTACACAGTGTTAACGACCTTACTAAGTTTGTTCCAGGTCTTGAACAGCCAGAACTAGCTAACCATTCACGTTTATCACTTCGTGGTGTTTCATCAGGTGATAACCAGTCATTTGAACAGTCTGTAGGAACATATGTAGACGGTGTATACCGTGGTCGTATGAATCAACTGCGTTCAGGTTTCTTCGATATGGAGCGTGTGGAGGTATTAAAGGGCCCACAAGTGTCACTTTACGGTAACAGCTCAGTTGGTGGTGCGTTAAGCATGGCTACTAAGCGTCCTGAAGTTGGTGATGAACTAAATGGTAACTTTACCGTTAAATATGAAACAGAATATGAAGAGTCACAAATTTTAGGCGGTGTAAATATACCAGTAACAGACGAATTTGCTGTTCGCGTTGCGGGTAAATGGCGTGACCAAAGTGGTGGTGCGGCATTTAACCATTATACGGGTAAAGTTGAAAACTCTTATGAAGATTCAGCGTTTCGTGTCAGTGCGGTATGGGAGCCGAGTGATGAATGGAGTATTTACCTTCGTCATGAACAAGCAGATTTTGAAAAACATGGTGAATCGTTAGCTATTTATGCGCATGTAAACCCTGATTTTACACCAAACCCTAATTCGCCATTAGCTCCGTTTGGTATTGGCACAGGTGATTTAAATACGGGTAATGACGATAGTATTTTTAACAATGGTCCGTCGGGTAACTATAACGACAGTGACGAAACCATGTTGGAAGTGGTTTGGAACATTAACGACGACATGACATTAACGTCAATTACTGCTGACAGTAATTATGATTATTATCATACGCTTGATGTTGATATGACACCGGCAAACTTTATGTCGACAAATACACCTGAAGATTACAGTCAGTTTTCTCAAGAATTGCGTTTAGATACTGAAATAAACGACCAATTAAACATTATGGCAGGCCTTTATTATCAAGATGCAGATTTTAATACAGGTTTTGATGTTGACTTTTATATGCCTTATGTAAGCACATTAATTGGTAGCCCATTAGAGTTTGGTTCATTTTCTCGTTCAAACTATTTAAGGCAGAATACTGAACAGCAAGCGATATTTACGCAATTTGACTACAATCCAACAGATAAATTGAGTTTAACGCTTGGTGTTCGTTATACCGATATTACTAAAACTGCAACACAAGGTTTAAGATTACTTGATATTGATGGTTCTACGTACGATGAAGCGCCATACCCTGAAGGTCACCCATTTGCTGGTTTAACGCCTGCATTGTTTAGTTATTGGGGGGTTTTAAAGTCTGTGGGTGCTCCGCATGAATTTCAAGATATGGTACGCGAAGAAGATCACTTAATGTTACAAGCAAGTGCTAGTTATCATTTCTCTGATGACTTTATGGGTTATGTAAATTACGCCGATGGTGCTAAAGCGGGTGGTTTTGATACGCTTTATGAAGGCCCAGTTACAGCGAGCCCTCTTGGCACATCACCTGGACCTTCAGCGGGTACGCCAGAAGATACTGAATTTGAAGATGAAAGTGTATCAGCGTGGGAAGTGGGCTTTAAGTCAGACTGGGAAACAGTTCGCTTGAATGTTGCAGCCTTTTATGGTGTTTACGACAACCTACAAACGTCGATTTTCAATGGTTCTATTGGATTTAACGTAGGTAATGCAGGTAAATCAATTCAAAAAGGTGTTGATGTAGAGTTTATCTGGCAAGCAACAGATGATCTAAAAATTACTGCAAATGCGGAATACTTAGATTTTTACTACGATGAATTCCAAGGTGCAGCGTGTAGCTTAACTGAAGTTTATAGAGGTGAGCAGGGCGCAGATGGCAAGTGTGACTGGTCTGGTGATAGCCTTGCTTGGGTGCCTGAGTTTACTGCGGTTGTAGCTGTGGAGCATATTGCAGAAGTGTTTGGTGATTATGAATTAGTTAATATGTTAAGTGTTAGCTATAAGTCTAAACATACGGTCGATTCAGATAATGAAGTAAACCTTACTCAGGATGGCTACGCTTTAGTTGACTATCGCGTCACACTAACACCAGCAGACAGCAATTGGCATGCTGCATTTACTGTAAACAACTTGTTAGATGAAGACTATGAAGTTTACCTAACTAAGATCCCATTAATTGCAGGTGCATATTCTAATGGTGTTCATCAAAGTAAACGTCGTATTAACTTCGAAGTAGGTTTTAACTTCTAAATTAAACTCGAATAATTGCTCGCAAGTTAAGGCGAAAGTAAGGTGACATTGTTACCTTACTATCGCCTTTTTTTCGCTCGTCTATTTTTGGAAAGTATAAAATGTTAAAGAATTTCAAAGAAAAAGCCCCCGAACCTCAACACCTGTTGCATGTAGGTAATAACTTATATTGGCTGCGCATTAGTATGCCATTTGCACTTGATCATATAAATATTTGGCTAATAGAAGAAGCTGATGGTTGGGTGGTAATTGATACTGGCCCGAATACATCAAAAGCCAAAGAGCAGTGGCTTGCGGTAATAAATAACCAGTTAAAAGGTAAACCAATCACTCGCATTATTTGTACTCATGGTCACCCTGATCATATTGGCTTAGTGGGTTGGCTACTTGAAGAGCTAGAGCACAAGCCTAGTTTTAGTATTTCAATGCCTGATTACAAATATTATCAAATGTTATTTTCTTGTGAGCCAAGTGTACCAAGAGATCAGCTCAATGAGTTTTATACTGGATACGGTGAAGGACAAAAACAAGTAAAGGCTTATTTTAGGAATATTGATACCTTTCGCAGTATTATTTACCCTGTAGACTCACCTTGTCAGGTATTACAAGATGAGCAAATAGTTACTTTAGGTAATCATCAATGGCGAATAGTGATGGGCTATGGCCATGCGTCGGAGCATGCATGTTTTTATTGTCAGGAATTAGATATTCTTATTGCTGGTGATCAAATATTACCGAGTATCACGCCAAATATCAGTATTTGGCCTGATGCGCCTGATGCTAACCCTATGCAATTATATTTTGATTCAGCACAGCACATATCAACAGTGATTACAGATGAAACCTTGATTTTGCCAGCACATGGTTTAGCTTTTTATGGTGGTGTTAGCCGATTAAATAAAATAGTTTATGGGCATAAAGAAAAGCTTGAACAGCTTTATCTGCATTGTAAAGAACCCAAACAAGTTAATGAAACTTATCAAGTGTTATTTAACTGTGAAGTTGACTCAGGTAATGACTTATTTGCATTTGGTGAAGCATTAGCTAGTTTGCAAATATTGGTTAAAGCGGGTCGCTTAAAAGTGACTCTTAATGAGCAAGGTGTAAAGTTATTCCAACAAGCTTAGGCTAAGTTGTGTAGAATTAATAATTTATAGATTGATAAGCTTTGCTTTGTAAATGGTTAGCATTACAACCATGTAGTTAATCACATTATTTGTGTATCGGGTGTTTAAGAGCACTGGGCAATAAATTTATTTTATCTTGCGTAATAGCTAAAAAACTTCTTTAAGTTTTGTTTTAATTTATTAATTTTAAGGGATAACTTTGCTAATTCGGTTTAAAACATCAATGGCTTTAATTTGGTGTTTCTTTGTCTTTTCATTATTTGTTAGTTTTAAAAGTGAAGCTAACAAAGACTTAAGCTGTGCTTCTTGTCATCAAACTCAAACACTAGCTTGGAAAAGCTCACACCATTTTCACTCTATGGCTGAAGTATCATCGGACTCTAATTTGGGAGATTTTACTTTAGGCAAGGTTAAGCTAAACGATGAAGAAATAAAGCTACTGATTCAAGACGACAAGTATTTAATAACTATGCCTGGAGTAGATGGAAGCCCAGTAACTAAAGAGTTACTTTATACTTTTGGTTATTACCCGCTACAACAATATATGTTTAGTGATGGAGCAGGAAAGTATCAATTTATTCCTTACGCTTGGGACAGTCGCTCAAAAGCTGAAGGTGGACAAAGGTGGTTTAACCTTTATCCTGAACTTAATGCTGAAGATGAATTTCATTGGACGCAAATGGGGCAAAACTGGAATCAAAACTGCGCCGATTGCCACAGTACAAACTTTAAGAAAGGCTTTGATTTAGAAACACTTTCATATCAGTCGAGTTATGACATCATTAATGTTAGTTGTTCCGCTTGTCATCAGGGAAGTGAGCAACATTTAACGTGGGTAAAAAATCCTGATAGTAAAATAAAAAATCCTGACAGTAATAAAAATAAATTTGGCTTTAGCCAAGATATTTCAACAAAAGTACCCGCATTTGCTACTAATGACTTAGGTAAGCTATTTCCAACAACGCGAGTGAAAAAAACACAGCAAGTGGAAGTATGTGCTCAGTGTCATAGCCGAAGATCACAACTGTCAGATCACACTGAATCAGTGCCATATCATCAGCAATATCAATCGTCATTAGTAAATACGCCTTTATATTACCCTGACGGGCAAATTTTTGATGAAGTATATGTATATGGTTCGTTCAAGCAAAGTAAAATGTATCAAAATGGTGTTACTTGTACTAATTGCCATGATCCGCATACTTTAAAGCTTAAACATGAAGGTAACGCCACCTGTACCCAATGTCATAGTGCAGAGCAGTACGATATTAGATCACATCACCAACACCTTGCTAATTCAGCTGGTTCACAATGTGTTAATTGCCATATGCCTGAAACCACTTATATGGAAGTTGATGATCGTCGTGACCATTCGTTTAAAGTTCCGCGTCCTGATTTAAGTGTCACGCTTGGTGTGCCAAATGCTTGCCAGTCTTGTCATAGTGATATAGCCAATGACCAACATGCCAAACAGTTAACAAAGTGGTTTCCTAATTCAACATATCAGAAAGAAAAAGGCTACGCTCATGCCTTTGCTTTAGCTGATAGCGGCGACTTTACCGCTATACCTGCATTAATGGCTATTGCCAATGTCCCGACAAACCCTGAACTTATTAGGGCTTCGGCTGTTTCACGTATATTTGGTGCTAGAAATAATAGAGAACTTATTGGCTTTATTAGTAAGCAGCTTAATAGTAGCGATATTATGTTGGTACTCGCTGCGATTAGAGCATCAGGGCAATTAAGTTTAATCAATCGCTCACTAAAGCTTATCCCTTTACTTACACATCAAGAAAAGCCTGTCAGAATGGCGGCAGGGCGCCAGTTGGTGGAAAACCTGGCTGATCCGACATTTGTTGGAGAAAAACGGCAACAGTTAGAAAAAGCGGTTGCAGAATACATTGAAGGACAATTGTATCAAGCTGATAGAGCGACCGCCCACGTAAATATTGGACAAGTGTATGCTTTGAAAAGAGACTTTAAACAAGCTGAAGAAGCTTTATTAACTGCGATAAAAGTAGAAGATATTTTTATGCCTGCTTATGTTTATTTAGCTGAAGTTTATCGACAACAAGGCGATGAATTCAAAGTAGAAAAAATACTAAAACAAGGGCTAGAAGTTAATAATAAAGCCGCAGATTTATATTTTCAGTTAGCGCTTTCTAAAGTGCGCCAAAAGAATAAACAAGCAGCTTTACCATTGTTTGATAAAGCGGTAGCTAATGAGGCTAGAAATCCTAGATATTTATATACTAGGGCCGTTTTATTACAAGAAAACCAGCAACTTCAAGCAGCTAAAGCTGATTATGGTTTAGCACATCAAATAGTGCCTAACAATCCAGATTATCTTTACGGGTTAGTGAGTGTTTTAATTTCGCTTAAATCGTTTGATGAAGCGTTACATTACGCTTATCAGCTTAATCAATTAGTACCTAATAATCAGCAAGTACAGCAGTTGATTCAGTTTATTAGGTATTCAAATCGCTAAAGGTATAAATAGTTTTTAATTAGTACATAAGAATAAGCTATAACTTTCGAGCAATAGCTTTTTACCTTCTAATAAGAGTTTACTCTAGTTCAGCTTGTCGTATTCAAGAAAATATAGGTATTGTCATACCGCACTTGTTGCCGTATCTCCTGAACGTAATGATGCTTTTAACGTACTTTTCGGGAGATTCCCGATAAAAACATTCGGGAATGACAGTTAGCTGAATTGAACAGTTTGTCTTTAGTTTTTATTAAATATTACGCGAAAACAATAAAGTGGTGGACGATACTGAGCTTGAACAAGTGACTTGGTGCGGGTTGTAAAGAGTAGAAGGTGCTCGCACCGCTTTTAACTGCGTACAGCAAATAACTATGGATAAAATAGATAAAAATAAAAGTAAGTGGTGGACGATACTGGGCTTGAACCAGTGACCCCCGCCTTGTAAGGGCGGTGCTCTCCCAACTGAGCTAATCGTCCATATATATCAGATAGTGATATGAATCTAAGGGTAAATGATTGGTGGACGATACTGGGCTTGAACCAGTGACCCCCGCCTTGTAAGGGCGGTGCTCTCCCAACTGAGCTAATCGTCCAATCATTTTCAGAGACATTTTGCTAAAAGCAGAAGTGGTGGACGATACTGGGCTTTATCCAGTGACTTGGTGCGGGCTTGTAAAGAGCAGAAGGTGTTTTCCCTTATTTTCTTTAGCTACGCAAGTCTTTTGTCTACCTAACACTTAAAACAAAGTGGTGGACGATACTGGGCTTGAACCAGTGACCCCCGCCTTGTAAGGGCGGTGCTCTCCCAACTGCGTATTAGGCATTTACCGATCACTAATTCCGGCCTCTCGATCACCCCAATTCTGATACACCCGATCACTGGTATTATGGCTTGCCCGATCAGTAGTTGTGGCAGACCGCAGTCTGCCACAGGTATTTACCTCATGGTTTGTTGCTTTCTCATTGACTCCCCAGTGAGGGTTATCCGGTGAGCATTGTGGATGAGGCGATCTAGTAGCGCATCGGCAACCGTGCCGTTACTTATCATTGAATGCCATTGCTCTACAGGTAGCTGACTACAGATGATGGTGCTACTTACGTCGTGCCTGTCTTCTACCACCTCCAGTAAGTCTGTTGCCTGTTTGACGGTGAGTTTTTCCAGTCCCCAGTCATCCAGGATCAGTAGCTGTTGTTTCGCTATCGTTGCTAGCTGCTTGGTGTAACTGCCATCAGCGTGGCCGATGTGTAAGTGCTCGTTTAATCGTGGTAATCGCCAGTAACCAACACGTATTCCCTGGCGACACGCTTGTTCACCAAGCGCACAAGCTACATAGGTTTTACCGCCACCTGTGGCTCCGGTAACAATGATATTCTGATGATGACTAAGATATCCGCCATTTAATAAATCGGCCATTCTTGGCTTTTGTAATCCGCGGCCATTGTCGTATGACAGTTCTTCCGGTGTTGCATTTAACCTGAGTCGTGCCTGTTTACGAAGTCGGTTGATGCGGTTTGTCCGTCTTTGGTTCATTTCATGGTCAACCAGCAGGGACAACCGTTCCTCGAAGGCTAATTCACAGTAGGTGTTGGGTTGAGCGCGTTGCTGTTTTAACATATCCGCAATCCCTGTCATGCGCAGTTGCTGTAATTGTTGGATGAGTAGATCGTTCATTTGAGTTCCTTATTTGTAATATTTAGGGCCGCGGATGTTGTGATGAGTGAGATTGGGCGTTTCAACGTCATCCACTTTCGGGGCATTATCAAGGTGGGTGTGCAACAGCGATTTCACGCTGGCTCGACAGGGATTACCTATATCAATAGCCCGGCGACAGGCTTGTTCCAGGCGACTTTCGCCGTATTTCTTTGCAAGGTTAAGTAGCCCAAGGCAGGCCCGATAACCTTGCTCTGGATGTGGTTTGCTTTGCAGAATGGCGTCGGTGACTTCAAGTGTGGAAGGGCCGATCTGCTTTGCCCAGTTCTTGAGTCTTCCGGGTGACCATTTCTGATGCTGATGATTGGCAGGCATATGCTCATCAACACAGGTAAAGCCACCTTTTCGGTCACTACGCATGTGTTGTGCAATGCACTCGCGTTGGTAGTAAATCCGAATAAGCCGCTTAGAAGCCTGTATTTCAACTGACTTGCCGACAAAGAGGTGAGGAACTGAGTAGAAATGGTCTTTGTACAAGACATGGTAATCAATACCGACTCTGGCAATATGGATTTCAGTGTATTCCCATGGTGTTGTGGGTAACGGGGCCAGCTCTGGTTTATCCAGCGATTCAAACAAGGTTTGTCGGTTTCCCGGTAATCGCTGGAATGGTTTCTGATTCAGTTCATGCAGTAACGCCCGAATAGCAACATTAAGGCCTGATAAGGTATGGAAGACCTGATGCCGCAATTTTGCCATTATCCATCGTTCCACAATGAGTACGGCATTTTCTGCTTTCGCTTTATCTTTTGGCTTCAGAGGTCTTGCAGGCATCACGGCGCAGCCATAATGATTCGCTAATGACTGGTAAGCTGTATTCAACTGAGGTTCAAATCGACAGGCTCTGGTGACCGCTGACTTGAGATTGTCCGGTACCAGCAATTGCGGCACGCCGCCGAAGAAGGCAAACATAGCCACATGCGCCTCCAGCCAGCTTTCGAGCTTCTGGTTTTCTGTGGCAATCGCAAAGGTGTAGTTTGACGCGCCCAGTACCGCAACAAAGACCTGGGCATTACGCACTTCTCCGGTGCCGGGATTTACAATCGGTAATGTCGGCCCACAGAAGTCGATAAATAGCTTCTCGCCTGCTTTATGCGTAAATCGCATCGAGCGCTTTTGCTGGGATTTCCATTCACGATAATTGTCGCAAAACTGGCTGTAGCTATAGCAAGCATCAGGGTAATTAGCCTGATATTCCTCCCAGAGCAGCAGTTTAGTTACACCTTTACGCCGCAGTTCAATATCCATCAGGCCATAATCAGGTTTAATACGGCCCGCTTTCCTGTCAGGATAAAGTGACTGATGTAGCCATTGATCGGAGGCATGCTCAGGTAACGGCCAGCCACAATCCAGGGTTCTGAATTTACCGAGAATATCAGATATAGTGGCAGCCCCTGCATAC
>JGI12090J13086_1000065_pt1 | contig 16271 bp, 9 predicted proteins | sample DeeseametaMP0960_FD_13086 | JGI IMG/M metagenome (IMG submission 13086)
AGGTGCTTAAACGGAGGAAGCCAAATATCTAAATTTTTAATAAAGCGATTGTTTGAAAATGGCGGTCATGCATTTAAACATCAAGAAGTTACAGAAATTACTTGTGAGGGCAAAACTGCTGTATCTGTTAAAACAAACCAAGGTCACATAATAAAAGGAAAAACATTTATTTCGAATATAGAACCAAAGTTAACCTTAGATATTCTGAAGACAGATGCTTTACGAAAATCCTATATTAAACGAATAAAAAATATAAAAAGTACAATAGCTGCATTTAGCCTTCACGTAGTTTTAAAGCCAAATACCTTTCGCTACAAGAATTACAATGTATATCACTACAAATCGGAAGATTCTGTTTGGTCTTCCCAAAACTACACAAAAGAATCTTGGCCAGAATCTTATATGATTTCTATGGGTCCAAAAACTAATAATGACATTTGGGCAGACAATTTTACAGCCTTAGCCTATATGAATTATGACGAAGTAAAACCTTGGGAAGACACCTTTAATACTGTTTCTCACAAGAACAACAGAGGCCAAACCTATAAAGAGTTTAAGGAAGAAAAAACAGAACAATTTATAAAAGAATTAGAGAAAAAATTTCCAGATATTAGAGCTTGTATTGAAACTGTGTACACCTCAACACCACTTTCATACAGAGATTATATTGGTAGTAATAGAGGCTCAATGTATGGGTACGAAAAAGATGTGAATTTTCCATTACACTCTAATGTTTCTGCAAGAACCAAGATAGAAAATCTATTCTTTACAGGACAGAGTACAAATATGCACGGTATTCTAGGCGTTACAATAAGCGGTGTATTAACTTGTGGAGAAATTTTAGGAACAGAGTATTTAATGAAAAAAGTATGGGAAAGCAATTAAGCATTTACATTCTCATTTTAAACTATTAATGCGTTATGGATAGTATTAAAACAACTGCTGCAGATCGTGTTGAGACTATATCTAAAGACCAATTTATAAACAACTATTTCAAAACTCAAAAACCTGTTGTTATAGGTAACCTAACAAAAAATTGGCCTGCTTATAAAACGTGGAGTTTAGATTATATAAAATCTTTAGCTGGTAATTTAACAGTGCCTCTTTATGATAGTGTTCCTACAAAAGGAAGGCAAAGCTCTGCAGAACCAGTAAAAAAAATGAAGCTTAAAGATTATATAGAGCTTCTTAAAAAAGAGCCTACAGATCTTAGAATGTTCTTTTTTAACATCCTTAACCACATTCCAGAATTAACTAAAGATTTTAAATATCCCGACATCGGACTCAAGTTTTTTAAAAAGTTACCTGTGTTATTTTTTGGAGGAGAAGGCTCTAAAGTCCTTATGCATTACGATATAGATTTGGCTAATAACATGCTGTTTCATTTTCATGGTAAAAAAACAGTGTGGTTGTTTCCGCCAGAACAAACAAAATATCTTTACCGTGTGCCCTACACCATTCATAACATAGAAAAAATTAATATAGAACAACCAGACTTTAAAAGCTATCCTGCCTTAAAAAAAGCACACGGTATAAAAGCAGTGTTACACCATGGCGATGCTCTTTTTATTCCTAGTGGTTATTGGCATTATGTAAGTTATGACACAGCAGGCTTTTCTATGTCTTTACGAGCGTTTCCTAGATCTCCAAAAAAACTGGGCACATTACTTTATAATGTGTTTATAATGCGTCATTTTGAAAATGCTATGCGTAAGATTAGAGGACAAAAATGGCTAGACTACAAAGAGAACCTAGTTAAGAAAAAGACTCAAGAGAAATTAGACAACGGAACGCTTTAAATGTTCAACAAAAAATTTACATACAAACCTATATACATACTTTTCCTTGGACTAATGTGGTCTTGTGGTGTTAACAAATCTATTAACCATAAGCCAATAACAGCTCCATACAATTCAACTATTGTAGAGCGAGAAACGATAAATGACTCCACATTTAGAATTGAACAAAATTTCTTGACAAAAAATAAGCAAGGTCTTTGGGAACTTTATGTAGAAGGAGATCCTTTAGAGCGTGGACTAATTACTGGCAGCCTCACAAAAGAGCTTATTATTAAGCAAGAGTCTGTTTTCTTTACTAAAGTAAATGCTCTTGTACCTAATAAAACTTGGCAAGGCGTTTTACGAAAATTCTTAGCGTGGTATAATCGTAAAATGTACACCTATATTCCCGAAGAGTTTAAGACAGAAATTTATGGTGTTTCAAGATACTCTGGGCACGAGTATGATTATATAGCATCACCGTATTTAAGATCATTATATCTTCACGGTGCGCATGACATAGGTCATGCATTACAAGACTTAGCTTTAGTTGGTTGTTCTTCATTTGCTGTTTGGGATGAGAAATCTGAAGATGGTGACTTACTAATTGGAAGAAATTTCGACTTTTATGCAGGAGATGAGTTTGCTGAAGAAAAGATAATAGCATTTGTAAATCCAGATAATGGCTATAAGTATATGTCTTATACTTGGGGCGGCATGATGGGTGTTGTTTCTGGCATGAACAATCAAGGATTAACGGTAACAATAAATGCAGGAAAATCTAAAATTCCATTAATTGCAAAGACTCCAATATCAATTGTAGCTAGAGAAATACTACAATATGCAGCTACTATAGATGAAGCTGTAGCTATTGCAAAAAAAAGAGAGGTGTTTGTATCTGAAGCAATTTTTATAGGAAGCTCAAAAGATGGAAAAGCGGCTTTAATTGAAGTTTCTCCTTCAAACTTTGGAGTGTATGAGGTGCCAAATAGTGCACAACAGCTAATTTGTTCTAACCACTTTCAAAGTGAAGCTTACCAACAAGACCAACGAAATTTAGATTGGATTATAAACAGTCATTCTCAATATAGATATGACCGTATGCAAGAACTCTTATCTCAAGAACATAAATTGAGTGTTACTGAAGCTGTCTCTATCTTAAGAAATAAAAATGGCTTGAATAACCAGCCGTTAGGTTATGGTAATGAAAAAGCATTAAATCAGCTCTTAGCACATCATGGTATTGTGTTTCAACCAGAGCAATTAAAGGTTTGGGTGTCTTCTAACCCTTATCAATTAGGCGAATTTGTAGCTTATGATTTAAATAAGATTTTTTCAAAAGACAATTCGAATTTGAACAATACAAGTTTATCTACGTCAACATTAAATATTTCAAAAGATAAGTTTTTAACTACAGAAGCTTATAAAAACTATGAGGCTTACAGAGTTTTAGAGCGTGAAGTTGAAATGCTCCTAAAGCAAGAAGATGACATTCCTAGAGTAAAATTTAATACACTTATCTCATTAAATCCTGACTATTGGAAACCGTATTATCTACAAGGATTGTACTACTTAAACAAAGGCTATAAAGCTGCAGCTTTAATAGCATTTCAAGATGCCAAGACAAAAGTTATTACAACACTTCCAGATGAAGAGCGTATAAATTTGTACATTAAAAAATTGAAGGTAAATTAATATGATTCCACAAATTGAAACGCAATCTGCGGTTAAAATAAAAATGTTTCAGGAATTGAAACTTAAAGAAATGTTGTCCTACATTTCTGAGCATTCTACATATTATAAGAACCTTTTTAAAAGTGAAAACATTAAGCCATCGTTAATACAAACACTTGAAGATTTAGCACATTTACCAGTAACAACTAAAGAAGACCTACAACAACACAACAACCAATTTATCTGTGTCCCAAATCACAAGATTGTAGATTATGTAACAACTTCTGGCACATTAGGCGAGCCCGTAATATTTGCACTAACAGATAAAGATTTAGATAGATTAGCATATAACGAGGCTATTTCTTTTGCATGTAGCGGTGTGCAAAAAGATGATGTCTTACAATTAATGACCACTATAGATCGAAGATTTATGGCAGGCTTGGCCTATTTTTTAGGGAGCCGCAAGCTTGGTTCTGGAATTATACGAGTAGGCTCTGGTATTCCAGAATTACAATGGGATACCATTAAGAAGTTTAAGCCTACATATCTTATCTGTGTGCCTTCTTTTTTATTAAAGCTTATTGAGTTTGCAAATCAACATGATATTAGTTTAAAAGATACTGGAGTAAAAGGCGCTATTTGTATTGGTGAGCCTATAAGAAATGATGATTTTTCCTTAAATGTATTGTCTGAAAAGATAACGTCTGCTTGGGATATAGAGCTATACTCTACATATGCCTCCACAGAAATGAGTACTGCCTTTAATGAGTGCTCAGAACACCAAGGAGGACATCATCATCCTGAACTTATTATTGCAGAAATATTAGACGCAAAGAATAATCCCGTTAAGAATGGTGAGGTTGGAGAACTTACTATAACTACTTTAGGTGTAGAGGCAATGCCATTATTACGTTTTAAAACAGGAGATATGGTTAAAGCACATACAGAACCTTGTTCTTGTGGAAGAAACACTATGCGTTTAGGACCAGTTGTAGGAAGAAAAAAACAAATGATTAAATATAAAGGCACCACATTGTATCCGCCAGCAATGTATAATGTACTTAATCACTTTAATGAAATATCTTGTTTTGTGATTGAAATTTCTCACAATGATTTAGGAACAGATGAAATATTAATTAAAATAGCTACAGAACATCCTTCTGAAGCATTTCTGCAAGAGATTAAAGATCATTTTAGAGCAAAACTTCGTGTGTTGCCTCGCGTTGAGTTTCATGATAAAGCATCTTTAAACGCTATTCGGTTTCCTAAAATGAGCAGAAAACCAATTGATTTAATTGATTTAAGGCCTTAGTAATATATTTCAACAAATTTAACGTTTACAGCTCTGGCTTTAGAAAGGGTATCCAATAGCAAAGTTTAGTACAGAGTTATCTATTTCAAATCCATAACGTTCACCTTCAGGTTTAAAAGGTGTATGTATTGGCACTGCATAATCTAAGCGAATTACAAAGCCTTGTATATCCACGCGCACGCCTGTGCCTACTCCAATTCCTAACTCATTAATAAAGCTTGAAGAAAACCCGCCGCCAGGCAATGACGTTTCATCATTATCTGTATTCCAAACATTTCCAGCATCTGCAAAGACAGCTCCTTTAACTACACCAAATATAGGATAGCGGTATTCTATATTTGCTTCTAATCTTACATTACCACTTTGATCAAAAAATGTGTCTTCCCTATCGTCTTCGCTATTTAAGGGAAAAGTTCCTGGACCTAAACTACGTGTTCTAAAAGCACGAACACTGTAAGGGCCTCCAGAAAAATATTGTTTTGTAAAAGGTAGTACCTCACTATTTCCATAAGGCAAGCCATAACCAGCAAAAAAGCGAGTTGCTATTTTCTGTTCTTTTCCAAAGTTAAAATGGTAACGCACATCTATATCTAGCTTTGCATATTGGGCATACTCCAATCCTAAAAATTCGTCTTTACCATTGTCACCTTCTTGGCCAAACAGACTAACGGTATTTCCTGCAACATCTAAATTTGTATTTAAATAAAATTGATGCGTCCTACGAGAGGCCATTTCGCTATAATAAAAAGAGTAGGTTAAACCTGCTATAAACTGTTGCTCAAAACTGTTTTGTAAAAATGGGTTGTCTTCTAAAATCTGGTTAAATTCATCTGTAGTACTTCCAAGCTTTGTGTATTGTATAGATATGGGGTTAAGCTCGTGTGTTACATACTTATTAGCATTCCATAAATATCCAAAAGTTGCAGAACCAGATGTTATACTGTATAACTGACTTCTATTTAGATAATCTCCTTCTAAACTAATCTTGGTTTTAGGAATATCGTATTTAAAGTAATTCTTACTAATTGTTACAGGAAACAATAGTCGAGGAAAAATTAAGTCGGCTCCCAAACCTAAAGTTATGCTACTTAAACCAGCATTTTCTCCACTTGCAAATTGTGTTTCATATCCTACTTTTCCCGTAATATTTAAGGTTTCACCTCCTTGAAAAAGATTACGGTTGGTAAAGGTTAATGCTAGGTTAGGACCAGCAAAGTTGTTAGACTTGGTTACCGCTTGTAACTCGGCTCTTAAAGCACGTTTATTTAATGGAGACAGATAAATATTGGCATCTAAAATACCTAAACTATCTGTTGCTAATGTGTCTATCTCCTTATAATCTATATTCACAAATTTATAGGCACCAATACCAGCCAGTCGTCTACTTGTATTTCTAGATGCTACGGGATCATACAAATCACCTTCTTCTAAAAGTATATATGGGTCTAAGCGTTTAGGTTTAAAGAAATTTTCAGACTGTATAAAGTTTTTATCGGCATATCTTACGGAGTCTTGAGAAGTGGTATCATTGCCTTGTACATAGTTAGGATATATGTTTACATTTCTAATTTTATATGGAATTATAGATTTTTTAGGCACGTCTTTTTTAAGCCTAACAAACAGGTCGAATTTTTTAGCATCATATCTATTTGTATCTGCTTCAAAAATTAAGAATCCAGAATTAAAGTTATAGTAACCTCGTTGTTTTAATTCTCTATCTATACGTTCTCGCTCCAACTTCATTAATCCAAGATCAAACCGATTCCCTTTTTTAAGTGGCGAATCTCCTAATGTAGATTTTATAGGTTGGTATATTAATAATGAATCTGAATCTAGTTGATAGCTTTGTAGCTTGTAGGGTTGTTTCAGCTTTACAGAATAGCTAAGCGTTGCGCTTTTATTTGCTGAATCTCTATAGGTCTCATAGTTGGCCTCTGTATAAAAGAAACCCATATTCTCTAATCTGTTTTTAATAATATCTTCAACCTCCAATGGTTGTACATTATCTAAGTATACTGGTTCTTCTCCAAATTTTTTATTTAACCATTTATTTAAAAAACCTGGTTTTTCACGCTGCGCTTTATAATAGTAAGTTAAACCAGGCCTGTTACCTAAAAATTTGTTGTTAGGTTCTGGTCTTAAAATTGCTTCTAATTGAGTTTGTACCGTTGCATCATCTTGTACAATTGTATCATTTACAATAACAACTTCTGCACCGTCATAAAGAAATTTTCCTTCAGGCACGAAACGTTCTGCACTACAGCTAGTAAGAAGTCCAATAGCAATTAATAGTGTAAGAAGTTTGTATGTATGTATGTGTGATTTCAAGTCTTTGTTTCTTATTTAAATATGATAGCCGAATAAATTAATGAGCTAATTAATTGACAAGTTATAGGTTGTATACCACTTATATAGGGTTTTAAAAACACTATAATATTTGCTATAATTCTTCTCGCCTATAGTGATTACTCATTGTCTTTATTCACTTTTTCTTTCTCTTCTTCAACTTTGGTTTCTTCTTCTTTTTTTGCATCAGCACCTGTTCTACTGCTCAAGAAGTTTTTAAATAACTCATCGAACTTATTAAACTCTTGAGTGAAAATAATGGCAAGACCGCTAACAATGAGTTGGCCGTCTATAACATTCTCAAACTGATTTCTGCGAAATCCTTTAAGTCTATATTTACCATTTTCGGTTATTAAATACTCTATACTTACATTACCAACTAATGGTGTTGTGCTGCCGTCACCTTGTGTATTACTGCTTCCTTGTACATCTACTTCACTACCTACGCGAACTACTAAGCGGTCATCTAAAAATTTCTTTTGTGCAGCCACATCAAGCGTGGTGCGTTCTGTTGGACTGTTTCCTTGATAATCTGTATAACTGTCTAATCCAAAGTCCAGCTCTACACCTGTATTTCCTAAAAGCTTATCGGCATAAACGTTTAACTGGTCACTTAAAGCTTGATTTATGTTATCTCTCGCAATACTTGCTGTACCACCACCACTACCATCACTGCCTGTATCTGGGAAAAAACGGTTAAGAACTAGCAGTGAAAACACTTGCTTATTTAACTCATTTTCTTGCTGATTTAATTGTTGCAAACGTCCATATACTTGACCTCCTATAGCACCTTGCTCATCTTCTGGTAAATTAATATCGAAGGTTAACTTTGGTTCATCTAATTGGCCATCAACATTTAAATACACTAAAAAGGGCAATTCTTGACGGAAACGTTGTTTTGTAGAAATGTCTGCTCCAGATGTTGTGCTTGCCATTAATGCAGAAGCAGATGTTTTAACTCTATATATTGCACTTGCATCTAGAGTTGCATCTAAAGGATCTCCTGCCCAAGTTATAGTACTGCCTTTTCTCAGTTCAAAACGGCGTTTCACTAAGTTGTATAAACTTAGTTCATAGTGCCCATCATTAACTGTATAGCGACCTGTTAGTGTAGTACGACCATTTGGATAAATATTGAATTTTAAATCGGCATCACCTTGTATACGCAAGTTGTCTCCTGTTTGCTCATCTATAATTACATTTACCACAGCTTCTTTTCCAACTTTTATGTTGGTCTTTATATCGAAACCAGATATTATGGCAGATTCTTCTTCTTGGGTTTGTGTAAGAATTGAGTCTGGATTGTCTTTGTTTACAAAAACAACTACACCATCTCGACTCTCCACCGCAACTTGACTTGGTGGCAATACATATGTTACATTGGTTTCTGATCCTACATTTAGCGTAGCATTTAGTTTTGGTAGCTCTAAATCACCATTTAGGGTAGCATCTAAATCGAATATTGCAGTACCATAATAAAGATCATTATCTTCTTTTGTTGAATTGAGTACTTTAAAATCTTTTGCCTTAAAACTCAGGTTGAACGCAGGGTTTATTAACGACTCTGTAAATACATCGCCATCTACAGTAAAAGTATTGTTATTTTCATCTGCTATCTTGAAATTATCAAAATACAGACCCGCATTATCTAAACGCAGTGTTTCATTACCTAATTGAAAGCCTGCATTAAGTTGAGCGACGTTAAATTTAGCATCATTAAAATTAAGGTCACCTTCATATTGAGGATCTGTCGTTGTTCCTGAAACGGCTATATTACCTTTAAAACTACCGCTGGCATTTTTAATTTGCTCTTGACTAAAACCTTCTAAAGCTTCCATCTTAAACTCTTTAATATCTAAGTTTAAATCTAGTTCTGCTCCTGTGGTTTTTGCTAGATAATCTCCTTTTAACTGCAAGTTTACAGCGCCACCGTTTACAAGCATGTCTAGATTGTACTTATCACCACCAGAAGAGTTAGCTTTTAAGGTTAAAGTATTTAAATCTACATCCATAACACGAAATCGCTGTATAGATAAATCTGCAAGGAGACCAGATTGCCCAAAGGGTTCTTCTAAAACAACCTCTCCATTAAGTTCTCCCTTTGCCAATACCTCATCTGGGTTTAAGTAACTTAAAATGCTGGAAAGTTTAAAGCCCTTAAAATCTATGCCTAAATGGTCTTTGGTTACGTTAGGTTTCTTGTTGCTTACCGTAACAGATTGCCCTTCATTACTAAGTATAAAATCATCGATATCTAATACATTATCTATATACCTAAGCCTATTATTAGCAGGAATACTCCAAGGTTTGGCATTTAATGTTAGGTCTGAAGGGTTTATATGTACACTTAAGCTATCACCTTGTCTAAAAAATTCTGGTTTTAAGTGAATGAGCTTTTCTGTATCATTATAGGCTAAGAAATCTAGCTTTAAGGAATCGTTAGAAACCTCTCCTAAAATCTCAGTGCGTTTTATAGCAATAGGTCCAGCTTTTAAAGATTTTAATCCAAAATTGAAGGTTAAGCTGTCTCTCGAAGAGTTAAGGTTAAATGCCAGACTATCTAGTTCATTGTCTGCATAATTTATAAATGGAGCTTCAACTTTTGCGACAAGGTTTCGTTTTTCTGCACTAAAGTTTACATCTATATTAACAGTATCTAGTTGTCGTAAATCTGCTAAAAACACATCTTTTAATACAGGAGCATCGGTTAATTTACCTTTCAGCTTAAGCTTTACAAACTTTAAGCTGTCTGGTAGTTCTTGTTTAGATAGATAGGTGTTTATATGTTCTGTAATTGCAGTAGTTGTTTGTGTTGGGTTTGCATTAGATTCTAATTCTAAATTCAACATCCTGTTATCTACCTTAATATAGGTTGTATCTGGTCTTACAAATGTATTTGCTGTTAGCTCACCTATGAGATAGGTTTGGTTGTCGTATACACTTACAGCATCGTGAATTGTTGCTCGAGCATCAAACGTATCTGCATTTCCTTCAAAGTTAACATTAAATTGAAACGCCGTTTTAATATTGCGTTTAGTTAGACCGAGTGCCTGCAAATCTGCTCCAACAAGGTCTAAAGTAGCATCTATTTGTGGTGAAATAGAATCTAAAGTCACTATCGATTTTAACTTCACGTTTAAATTCTCATCCTTGTAGTCTAGGTTAATAGGACCTTGCCCATCTTTTAATTCGCCTTGCAATGCAATTGTATCATAGGTGTAATTGGCGTATTTAAAGTCTCTAATATTTGCGCTAACATTAGCATTTAACGTATTAACAGTACTACCACTTCCATTTGCGTTTAGGGTTAAGTTAAGTGTGTTTAGTTGGTCATTCTTTAAAATCTTACCAAGCTTAAGACTATCTGTTTCAACAAAAGCATTAAATGCAATAGCGTTTGCATTCTTAAAGTTTCCATTAATAGTAACATTACCGTCAGTTGTTACAGTTCGAGAATCTGTTGTGATATCATTCAACATACCGCGCAAACTTCCTTTAATCTGAATGTTCTTAGGAATACTTACACCCAAAGAGTCTTCAACTACAAATTGGTTTAAATCTGTTTTGGTTGAATTTACTATATACGTCGGGATATTAAGCAGAAGGTTTTCTACATCTGTAGCATTTTGAATGCGTCCCTTAACTGAAATAGATGTTGAATTCCCCCAATTTATACGTGCATTAGGAATATTTACATCACTCAATAACCCATACATCCTTAGAGATCCAGAAATATTTTTTTTACTTAAAGCACGCAAGTATTCGTTTTGTTTTAATTCTGGTTGAAACAGAAAAGCATCATTTACATTAACTATAAGGTTTGGTATATCTAAATTTATAGTTGCATTTTCAGGAGTTTCTATTGCTGAAGCTATGTTATTGTAGTCTAACTTTAAGCGACCTCTTAAGAAGTTGTTATTTACCTTCAGGTTTAAATCTGAAACAGTAGCTTCTGTATCTGTAATCGTTAAACTTAAATTAGTTTCTTTTAACTGTATGCCAGATGCTTCTGTAAATTGAAGCTTATTAATACTTGCTAATGCAGATTTTTCTTTTAGTTGAAGGTCTTCTGCTTCAAAATTAAAGTCATTAATAATAATGGCATCAGGATTAAATACACCACGTTTAGACATTGCATTGTTCTTAAAATAGGATATGTTATTATCACTCATTTTAATACCGTCTACATTTACAGTCCAGATTGGCCACTCAAAAGGTTGTGATACTGTAGGGTTAGAAACCTCATCTTCATCTTCTTGAGTATCTTCTATTTTAAACAAAAGTGAAGTAGAGTTTAATGAAAGCTGAGATACATCGACAGTGTTTTTGAGCAAGTCTGCCTCATCTAATTTTAAAATTAATTCACCAATATTAGCATCTGCAAATAGTTTGTTAGGAACAGATTCAAAAGTTCCTTTAACTTTTTCTAAGGATAACTTTCCTATAGATATGTAGGGTTTAGGAGACTCATTTAAATCTTCTATTTCTGGAACACTTTTAGTTTGTGTAAATGAAACTGCCGTGTTTTTTAGTGCGACATTATCTATCTCAAAACGCATTTGATTTAGATCAAATTCATCCATATCTAGATTAAATTCGCCTAAGTTGAGCTTGCTGTCTATACCACTTACCTCATCAATAAACTTTACCCTAAAATCCTTAAAATTAATGGTCCCAATACTAATTTCTGGAAACTGAGCGTCCTTATCTGTTGCAGTTGTTGTGGTATCTGTTGGAGTAAAGGCATTAACTAGAAACTCATAATTAAATCCATTTATGGAGTCTTGTCTAATAATGTTGGCACGTAGGCCTTTCCAGTCTACATTATCTATCCCAATATTTCCATTAATAGCTTCCCAAAGTGGTATGCCGGCTTCTAAAGATTTAGAGTATACGAGTGTGTCTCCTTTTTTATCTTCTAAGTACAAGCCATCTATCTGTATGTCGCCATCAAAAGTGATAAAGAGTTTTTCTATATCTACTTTAGTATTTGTTTTATTAGACACATAGTTTACAGCCTTGCTTACAATTAGGTTTTGTCCCCATTCACTTCTCACTACTAAAACGAGAATAATAAATAGTAAAATGAGCACAGCTAAGAATTTTAAAAAAACTCTCAATATGCGTTTCCAAAGTGGTCGCTTTTGTTTTGGTGCGTTATGCTCTTTTTCTTTAGTCAAATTTTTAAGCTGATTTACAAGCAAGCAAATGTCTTAAACAATAGGCTATTAAACTGTTTACAAGTTGTTATAATTTATAATTATTTTTTAACAGAAGCGGTAGTTTTAAAAGCCTTAACTTTTAAATGAATTGTTTTCGAAAGCAGTACCAACAACAACCATGGTTGCTCCTGCCTTATAAATTTCTGCTATAGTATTGTTATCTCTTAAACCACCACCAACAATAATAGGAATAGAAATAACGCGTGATACTGCCCTAACTATTTCAGGGTTTACAAATTGCTTAGCGCCACTACCAGCTTCAAGGTAAATAAGTTTTTTTCCAGAAAACTCTGCTGCTAAAGCTGTATTTACAATAGCATCAATATTATTTTGAGCCATTGGTTTTGTGTTGCTTACACGCTGTACAGCTGTTTTTATGCCGCCATCTATTAATAAATATGCTGTAGGTATAATCTCTAGGTTAGTTGATATTAATTTAGGTATAGCCTTAACGTGTTGTTCAATTAAAAACTCTGGATTTCTACCAGATAACAAAGAAAGAAACAATAAAGCATCTGCTGTATTGGTAATTTGAGATGCATCACCAGGAAATAAAAACACTGGTAACGTTGTATGTTGTTTTAGTGCTTTTACTAATGGTTCTGTTTGGTCTTTCTGTACTGTGCTGCCTCCAACAAATATGTGCGTAGTTTGGTTGGGTAGTTTTTTAAGATGTTGCGGTATTTGCTTTGGTTGGGTTTTGTCTGGATCTATAAGAATTGCAAATAACTCTTGTCCTTCTAAAAAAGCTTTATATAAAGTGTTACTTCTCTGAGGTTTCAATTTAGGCTAAGCTTTAGGTAATGCATATCCACAAGTAAACCCTTCAAACTCTAGAAAATCTATAGCGTATTCTGAGTGGGCATCTTCAAAATTAACTTCAGCAGTTGTTTTCAGAATCTCAAAATCAAAGTCTCTTACATTTATATGTTCTAAAAAGCCAAGACCTTGCTTATTGTAAAGTTTATAAATAGCTTCTTTGGCACACCAAACTATTGTTAGCTTTCGCATGACTGCTTCATCATTTGCCAGAGTTCTGTACTCTTCAATAGGTGTAAATTTTCTAGCGATACGAAGAATTTTCTCGCGCTGTTTTTCAATATCTATTCCTACTGGAGAGTTACCAACTATAATCCCGCTAAAATTGTAACTGTGTGTGATGGAGATTTCTTTTCCATCTTTAAGATGTGGTTTTCCAAATTTATCATAAAACAAATCAAAATCTGTATAACCAGCTTCTAAAAGTAAATGCCTAACACTCATAAAACCACGCTTGTGCAATACAGATTTCATGCCATCTACTCTATTTTGGCAATGTGTTGTTAACTTTACATCTTTAGATAGCCACTCAAAATCCTCTTCAATCTTCCAAATGAGGACTTTAGTAACTTCATCAAGTGTTATAGTTTTATAAAGAGGCATATATTATGATAGGTATTTTGTAATTTTGCGACCGATTTAAAAATCAATAATTAATAACTCCTGAAACGTTTCAGGATATATCAAATATAACAATATGTCTACTAAATCTGTGGCTTACGAGCCTTATAAAGTAAAAGATATGTCTCTAGCGGCTTATGGTCGTCTAGAAATTGAATTGGCCGAAGCAGAGATGCCTGGTTTAATGTCTCTTCGTGAAGAGTATAAAAATGAGCAACCATTAAAAGGAGCTCGTATTGCAGGATGTCTTCACATGACAATTCAAACTGCTGTACTAATTGAAACTTTAGTAGCATTAGGAGCAGAAGTAACATGGAGTTCTTGTAATATTTTTTCTACTCAAGATCACGCTGCCGCTGCAATTGCTGCTGCTGGTATTCCTGTTTATGCTTGGAAAGGTTTAACAGAAGAAGAGTTTAACTGGTGTATTGAGCAGACTTTATTTTTTGGTGAAGAGCGCAAGCCATTAAACATGATTCTTGATGATGGTGGAGATTTAACCAATATGGTTTTTGACCAATATCCAGAGCTTGCCGAAGGAATTAACGGTCTTTCTGAAGAAACTACTACAGGTGTGCATAGGCTTTATGAGCGTATGAAGAATGGTACTTTAGTTATGCCAGCTATTAATGTTAATGATAGTGTAACTAAATCTAAGTTTGATAACAAGTACGGTTGTCGTGAAAGTGCTGTTGATGCTGTTCGTCGCGCAACAGATACTATGCTTGCTGGAAAGCGTGTTGTTGTTTGTGGTTATGGTGATGTTGGTAAAGGTACCGCGCAGTCTTTTAAAGGTGCAGGATCTATCGTTACTGTTACAGAAATTGATCCTATTTGTGCACTACAAGCTGCTATGGACGGTTTTGAAGTTAAAAAACTTGAAACTGTAGTTGGTAATGCAGATATCGTTATTACAACAACAGGAAATAAAGACATTGTTAGAGGTGAGCACTTTGAGGCAATGAAAGACAAGGCAATTGTTTGTAACATTGGTCACTTTGATAACGAAATTGCTGTAGCTTGGTTAAACGATAATCACGGTGATACTAAAGTTGAGATTAAACCTCAAGTAGATAAGTATACCGTTAACGGAAAAGATATTATTCTTTTAGCAGAAGGTCGTTTGGTAAACTTAGGTTGTGCAACAGGACACCCAAGTTTTGTAATGAGTAATTCATTTACAAACCAAACATTAGCACAAATTGAACTTTGGAATAACAAAGATGCTTATGAAAACAAAGTATATATGTTACCAAAGCATTTAGATGAAAAAGTTGCTAAACTTCACCTAGAAAGAATTGGTGTTGAGCTTACAGAATTAAGCAAAGATCAAGCAGATTATATTGGTGTTGAGGTTGAAGGACCTTTTAAACCAGAGTATTACAGATACTAAAACTATCATTTTTATGATTATTAATCCTCGTTTTTAACTAAACGAGGATTTTTTTTACAACAAATATTATCGTCCATTATAAATAATTAAAAAGTGTTAACTTATTTTAGGTTAGGTGGTTAGATATCTATAAAAAGCATATTTTTGCCACAAAAACCCCAATTATGAGGACAAACTCCTTTTTTCTGTTATGTATTTTTGTTGCAAGCTTAATTTCTTGCTCAGATTCTACAGAAGATTTAGACGTAGATTATGAAGATAGTGCCATAAATAGAGCAGCATTAATTATTGGAACTTGGCAATTGTCTAATCAAACACAAAACGGCGAAACTGTCACGCTTAATGAATGTAACAAAAGCGGCACAATTACTTTTGATGGTGAGCAAGTAACAACCACAACATATAGAATAAACTCAGATACAGAAGACTGTAATTTAAACAGTACAAAGTCTTTACTGTATGAGTTTGAAGCAGATGATGCTTTATTATTTATTGAAAACCAAAATCAATCTCAAATTGAGATAGGTATTATAAACGATAGTATTTTAAGCCTTATAGAAGAAGGTTACACATCTTCTGGAGAACTTATTTCTTTTGAAACTACATTTACCAGATAGTTTCTCTTTATAAAACGTATTAAAAAAAGCTTCTATCATCATTATGGTAGAAGCTTTTTAAGTTTTAATAATCTTCAAACTTTGATAAGCCTAAACAACAACGTACCTTTGAAGCTTCAATTTAGTAAAGACCATTATGTTACAAGTCAACAACATTAGAGCGTACAAAGACGCTTATATCACAGCTTTAAAAAAGAGAAATTTTGATGCCACTTCATTATTTGAAGATGCTTTAAAATATGATGATATGCGCAAGGCTTCTCAAACAGATTTAGATGCTGTTTTGGCAGAAAGCAATCGCCTTTCTAAAGAAATTGGTATGTTGTTTAAAAGTGGTGAGCACCAAAAAGCAAATGCTGTAAAGGCGCAAACTGCAAACTTAAAAGAAAACTCTAAGCGACTACAAGATGAACTTCGTGACGCTGAAGAAAAGTTGCAAAATATCTTATTTGAGATTCCTAATATTCCTAATGATCTTGTTCCTGCAGG
>JGI12090J13086_1000070_pt1 | contig 15974 bp, 10 predicted proteins | sample DeeseametaMP0960_FD_13086 | JGI IMG/M metagenome (IMG submission 13086)
GCACTGGGCGCTGCAACCTATGAAAATAACCTTTTTCTATTTGGTGCCAGCGATACAAATATCACAGAGCGTGAAAACTGGTGTCATAAGGTTTTATCGATTCTCTCGTAGGGAATTCGGGAAAAAACACTGCTACCAATTTATGATACTTCCTCCCACTTAAGGAGGATATTTTTAGGGAATGGTTAAGGCAATACTGAAAGTATAAATAATAACGAAGCAGTCAAGACCATGCCTACGCGAATTTCTACTAAAAGCTCTAGCCAAAACGTTGCACAATCCCCAACACATCAACTTGCCCGTTCACCATTTGCTCTTGCGATTATTGCAAGCGCTGTAACCTATGCGTTTAGCTCTGCTGCAGAAGCTAACGATGCAATGGACCACTACGAGGTTATAGAGGTACAGGGAGCGACACCGCTTAGCGCCAACAGCAATAACTCTGCTGTATTTGGTAACGTTCAGACACTCACTCAAGACGATATTGAAGGGAGCGTCAACCGTTCACTACCGGAGCTACTCAAAACTCAACTGGCAAGCGTGAACCTAAACGATGTTCAAAACAATCCGTTCCAACCCGATCTGCAATACCGCGGGTTTACTGCCTCTTCGCTGCTTGGTCTACCTCAGGGCATTTCGGTGTACTTAAACGGCGGTCGGGTTAATGAAGCGTTTGGCGATACTGTGCATTGGGACCTCATGCCTCTAGATGCTATAGATACCGTTTCTTTGTACTCTGGTTCAAACCCTCTGTTTGGCCAAAACACGCTAGGCGGCGCCCTTGCGCTTAGAACGAAAACAGGGTTTAGCTTCAACGCCAACGAAATAGATTTACAGGCTGGACAATTCGGCCAGAAAGCCGCGTCTGTGGAATCAGGTGGTCATAACGATCACTGGGCGTATTACGTGAACCTGAATCATTATGAGGAAGATGGCTGGCGTGACTATTCGCCATCTGAAGTGCAGCAAGTATTTACATCGCTTGCCTATAAAAGTGACAAAATGCATCTCGACATGAACCTCTTTATGGCCGATAACGAGTTACTCGGAAATGGTGCGTCGCCTATTGAACTGCTGGATATTGAAGGAAGAGAAGCGGTCTACACCCACCCCGATCAGACCAACAACGAACTTACGCACGTTAATATAACCGGTGATTTCGTTATAACTGACACCTTATCTTTAACCGCCAATATGTTTTATCGCGACACACAAACTCAATCAATCAACGGCGATGACAGTGATTTTGGTGCCTGCCAGTTCGCTGATGGACGCGTAACACTGTGTGAATTTGAAGATGATGACGACGATGATGATGCTCCGCTTGATAGTGATGATGATGGCGACGACGATGATGACGATGATTTGCCTGTTGTAGGAGAAGGCGACGATATAGAAGCGGTTGAATTTATTGGCTTTGATGACGACACTGCGCTTGCCGAAATATCAGATGTGGACGCAGATGAACTTGATGGAACATACAATACGGGCCGGACAGACGCCAAAGCTACTGGGTTATCTTTTCAGCTAGCAAAACAATATGCCTTAAGCGGCTTCAGTTCAGAGTTAATTGTTGGTGCCAGCTACACCAAAGGAGATGTTAACTACGCCGCTGATACTACATTTGGTATTTTGGAAAACGAATCTGCACAAGACTCACGCACCGTTTTACCCATCGACGGGCTCATGGCACAAGAAGCCAGGGTTAGATTAGATGTAGACACCACCGCATGGTCGCTATTTTTCATGAATAGTACACAGCTCTCTTCAGCCGTATCACTCAATCTTGGTGGACGTTTTAACCGAGACCATATTGTTATGGAAGACCTGATTGATGACGGTGAAGGTTCATTGGACGGCAATCACCGTTTTACCCAATTTAACCCAGCGGTAGGTGTAGACATTACTATTGATGAGCAAAGCCAGTTGAATCTTGCAATCAGCCAGTCTTCAAGAACGCCAAGCCCAGCAGAGTTAAGCTGTGCAGATGAAGACGACCCTTGCCGCTTACCGAACGGTTTTGTGGCCGATCCTCCTCTTGATCAGGTGGTCACCCAGACTATTGAAGCAAACTACACCACACGCATTGATAACATCGACCTGATGCTAAATGTTTTTCATAGTAGGAGTAAGGATGACATTATTTTCCAACAAGCTGGCTCTGTTGCCTCTCGCGGATACTTTATTAACGTTGATGAAACCCAGCGTCAGGGCGTAGAATTCAGCGTAGGTTCAACGTGGGAAAAACTAACCTACCGGTTAAACTACAACTATCTTAACGCAACCTATGAATCAACATTCACGTCGTTTAGCCCCTTTAACCCTCAGGGTCCAGACAGACTCGTAACACCAGGTGACAAAATTCCAGGCCAGCCAGAGCATTTAGTCAAGCTCTACGCAGATTACGCCTTAACGGATAAAGCGCGTTTAGGCGCAGAAGTTATTTCAGCATCTAGTCAGTACTTTAGGGGCGATGAGGCTAACGAAAACGAAAAGATTGACGGATACGTTATTGCAAACATTTATGCATCGTACCGGTTCAACGACACATTTACCGCATCGCTTCGTGTGAATAATGTGTTCGACAAAGACTATGAAACCTTTGGCACGTATGGCGAGGCTGATGAGGTATTAGAAGACATTTATCCCGACGTAGAAGGTGCAGAGTTCGTGGGCCCCGCACAACCGCGAATGGTCAGTGTAAATCTAAAAGCGAGATTCTAATCAGATAGCAGTTGTTACCACACGCGCTTTTATCCACACAAAAGCTGCAAAAAAATCAAAAAAACGCGACTTACTTTTTCACAGTAGTCGCGTTTTTTATCATTTATACATTTAATTTTCCCGCTACTAAAGAAGGAGATTAACACGCCTTACGGCCGATGGTTCAAAATTCAATAGAACCTATTATCAATTTACTGGACACCGAAAGCATTAAAACCAGTCAAAAATAAAAATAAAAAGCCACTGTAATTAATCTACACTACCAATATTGGGACAGTAAAATGAAAAAGAATACATTTACAAAAACCTGTTTATCTATTGCCATTTTAAGCACAGTCAGTAGCCATAGTTTTGCCCAGGACGAGCCCTATTCATGGAATATCTCTGGATGGATAAATGAAGGCTTAACCTATTACGACGACGGTGTGGGTAGTGATGTGGCACAACTTTCAGACAACGGTACAACGCTAGGCAGCCGTATTACGCTTTCAGGGAATTATAAACTGGAAGAACAAGGCATGGACGTGGGCTTTGAGGTCATTATTGAACCTCTTTCAGGCGCACCCAACTACGCCGGTGGTGGCCATCAAACCCCGCTTTTGTTTGCCAATCAGGATAACTTAGACACCTTCAACGGCGGCGACATAGGCCTGTTGGGCAGTAGCCTCTACTTTGGTGGCGACTGGGGTAAAATCACCATTGGTTTACAAAGCCTTCCCACCGATAACATTGCCGTTCTAGCTGATCCTTCTGGCACAATCTGGTCGGGAATTTCTCCATTATTTAGAGCAAATGGCTTCTTTATTCGAGGCGTAGAAGAAGGTTCAACCAATGTCGCGTGGGGTCAATTTGCTCAGTGCTTAGCAACGCCTGGCTTGGGTATTGGTATTGACTGTAACGGCATATATCGCAACGGTGTGCGCTACGATCTCCCTCAAATGGGCAACGTGAGTATTGCAGTAGGTTATGCAAACGACGAAATTTACGATATTGCGGTTAAGTATGCGGCTGAGCACGAAGGCTTCAAAACTAACCTTCATGCAGGTTACTCAGTGAATAAAGATGGCGGTAGCAATGTTGGGGGCAACAGTTCAACTACGCTGCAACTGCAAGCAGGGCTCATGCATATTGAGTCAGGAGTATTTGGGGTAGCCACTTATCAGATGGAAGAAGCTGACGATGCGATTGTTGGGTCGGGTGACGATACAGATGCTTATTACTTTAAAGCAGGCATAAGAAAACAGTTTAATCGCTTTGGTGATTCTGCTTTCTATGCTGAATATGCCAGTTATAACGACCAATACGGCATGGCTCATTTAGATGGCGTTACCGGCTCAGAACTTAGTCAGTGGGGCGTTGCAGCAGAACAATATTTTGGATCGCGCTTCTTGGTGTACGCGAAATACGAAAATCTAAGTTTAGATATTGATGGTTCAGAATCTGCGCAAGGAATTTATAACAGCGCAGAAGACTTAACCCTAATTCAACTAGGTGGCACTGTGTTCTTTTAATTTAGAATTAAAAATCAGTCATATTTTAACATTGAACTTATATCTAATTACTCTGAAACTTAAAAATTACTCGATTCATTTAATTAATGATAAAAAACTGATTAATTTTACACTTAATTAAGAAATTAAAATTAAGCTAAAAGATATGACATAAAAAAGCGAGATTCACTCTCGCTTTTCCTATTGAAAAAGGAAAGATCATGAAAAATATATCTCTATTTTTATTACGTTCAGCTCAACCCATTCTGTTAGCCCTACTCTTCATAACGACAGTACATATCGCAGACGCACAGGTCATATTTCAGGAGGACAAAAACAATTTTATTCGCCTTGTTGAAAAGCAAAACGAAACAGACAGTGACATGCGTGCCAACCAGCACCCCTTTACGCTGCAAGAGCAGGATGTATCCGCCATACTTAGCGCTATTCAGGTGGTTAAGAACAAAAATACGTCAACACCGCTTTTTTCCAACGAACAGGTTGCGTTACTTGCCGCCTATCTGCCTGAGGCGCTGCGAACAGCGACTGCTCAGCAAGACGTAATTTTTGCCCTTAGTAAAGAGAAGCGCTATTTGGCAGGCCTTAAAACCCAAACGTATTACGTTGCAGGCAGTATTTTCGTTGCAGACGACCAGCTCAATATTCTTATTGGCGAGTTCGATAAAGTAGCCAATAAAGCCTACGAAATGGCTTACGATCCTACTTCTCAGGGCTTGGTAAAATACGACTTTGATTTTGGTAATCGCAAACAAGCAAAGTTCTCATTCGATTCCCCACTCTCTTTTTCCGCACCTGGTATAGAACTGAAAACGAAAAATCGCTTCGATTGGGTGGTCGCACCGACTCAGCTGGCATTTGAAGCACCTGTAGAAAAGGAAACACTTTCCCCAGCGAATAGGGAAAACACACCCAGTAAGAAAGACGTAGCTGGCTCGGCCCCCTTACCAGCAGAAAACGATATCGTTGCTCGTTTTAAACGGTTAGACGCACTAAAAAAGGCAAACCTAATTAGCGAAACAGAATACGCCGAAAAAAGAAGGCAGTTACTTGACGAGTTATAGAACGAAAGTCCCGTCAGTACTGGTCTTACGTGCTTTTTTATTATAAGCCATTGGTCTTATTAGGCCTGATTTGATGTTATATTAATGTTAACATTGTAAACACGTGAAGTGACTGTTTAGCTTTTAATATTTCGGGGAACTTGGTCACTTTGAAGCGTTTCATTTACGCCATAATTTTGTCTTAATAAAAGGCTTATGTGTGAATAAAACGCCAGCCCAAATAAGTCACAAGGCCAGCGGCAAATGTCGCTTTTTTAGCTGAGGGAAAGACCATGCACCGTATCTTGATAATTGACGACCACCCTATTTTTCGTCACGCAATGATTACCATTTTAGGGAAAAAGTTTCCCGACTCAGAAACCCTCGAAGCCAATTCAATTTCTGAAGCGTTAACGTTGCTAGAGCAAGACGCGAAGTTCGACTTAATCATGCTTGATTTAAATATGCCGGAAACCTGTGGCTTAAACGGACTTTTAGAAATTCGAAACCAACACCCTAATGTACCTGTAGTGATTATTTCCGCTGAAACGGAAAAGCAAAATATACTGCAAACCATTTCTTATGGTGCCGTTGGCTTNATTTCAAAAAGCAGCAANATTGAAGAAATNGCCACATCTATNGAGAGTATTTTTGAAGGGAACGTGTGTTTACCATCAGAGATATTGAGAACGCCGTCTACCAGAACACGCATGACCAATGACAACGGTATTTCGCCTGAGCAAATTCGTTCATTAACACGAAAAGAGCTGACTGTACTGAAATATCTAACTCAAGGGTTAGCCAATAAAGTGATTGCCTACGAGCTTAATATTTCTGAAACCACGGTTAAGTCTCACGTCTCATCTATTCTCAAAAAATTAGGCGCCAGCAACCGAGTAAAGGTTGTGGCCAGTGCCGCGAATATCGACTTTAACCAGTACGTATTTAATTAAGATCTGTTGATCTTTGCTGTGCACCGAAGATTAATAGGTCTTAGACACGTTTACTTTTAGCCATTCAAACTTGAGACTAGCGCCGCCTTCAGCACCGCGGAGTTAACAGGTTTGTGCAGCAGCTGAATGTCGGTGCCTTCAAGTTCATTCGCTAATGATTTTGAGTGATTAGCGGTGCAAATCATAATGGGCATTGAAGGCGCGATTTTTCTTACGCGTTTCGCAATGTCTAAACCGGTTTCTTCTTCATCTAGGTGGTAATCGACAATAAGCATGTCGCACTCGTCAAAACTGCCATTATTTACAGCACTGCATTGTTCAAAACCTGAGAAAGTGTCTACTTCCATGTCCCAGTTTGCGAACAACGTTTGCATAGCAATGCGCATATTCGCATCGTTATCAATGTGCCATATATGCTTATCCAAAACGTAATCTGGTAACGATGGCTCCAAAGTATAAAGATAGTCTTGTTCCTGACTCGTATCACACACTTCGGTAATAGGAATGGTCACCGTGAAACATGCGCCTACGCCCTCTTTCGAGCGCACTCGAATATCGTGCTCTAGCAACTTACTCATTTTATCTACAATGTATAATCCCAGACCCAAACTGTAAGAGTAGTTAAAATCGTTTTCTAATCTGGAAAACTCTTTAAAAATAACTTTCTGATCGTCTTCGCTTATACCCACACCTTGATCATAGATGCTAATTTCTAGGTTCTCATTCACCTTTCGTGCTGCCAGTAACACCTTGCCGTTGGCACCGTATTTCATTGCATTTATTAGTAAATTTCGCAATATTCGAGAAAGTAAGTTCACGTCTGTCACCACGAAAGCTTCTTTCAAGCGATAGCGAAAATCTACACTGTAGTCTTTACTGATATGCGTAAACTCTTCGGCTAGCTGCATAAGTAACGGCAATACATTTTCTTGCTGCTTATCGGGCTGTAACACCCCAGCGTCCAGTTTGGATGTTTCAATAAGCGTGCGAATAAGGCCATGTAAATCAGACAGTGAATTATCGAGGGCGGCAACAATGGGGCTGGATGAACTATCCACTTGATCTTTCAATGTTTCGTTGAACAAGATGGCAGCGCTAAGGGGCTGCATAAGATCGTGGCTAATAGCAGCCAAAAATTTGCTCTTTGAATCAATCGCTTCTTGAAGGGCGATGTTGGCGTGATTGAGTTCACGGGTACGCTTTTCTACATTCGATTCTAATTGGTCTTTAGCCGCTTTAAGCTGGAGTTGGCTTTCTACCTGCTGCGACACGTCTGTTGCCAAGACAAAGTGCCCGGTGATATCGCCGGATTCATTGAAATGAGGCAAATAAACTTTCTGTAAAAAGCCAACGTCGCCATGAGCATTTTTTTCTTTGCTTTGAAAGCTCACCACTTCGCCTTGGTTAACACGGCGCAAGTACTGAATAAGATTGGGGTAAACCTCTTTCAGATGGCTTCGATCCATAGGCATATCATTAATGTCTTGCTCACTAACGCCATACCAATCGCGATAACCTTTATTGGTGTATTGAAACTTTTTATCGGTACCAATGTAAGCAATAAGCGCCGGTACATTATCGGTTATCATGCGGATCCAGCTTTCGTTTTGCTTCAGCGTTTCTGCGTAGTGATGCTGCGATGTAACATTGGTGAACGTGCACAGCGTATTGCCGTCGGGCAGTGTAGTGATGTTGCGTTCAACCACCAATTGCTCGTGTATAATCTGGGTACTTGGCCCCACCGGGTTTAAGTTGAGCCCGCTCCAGTGACGGTTATTTTGAAGGGCATAAATATTCTTACTGTTTACCAGTACGTGCTGGGGCACGTTTGATTGGGTCAAAAACGTGTTATTCCAAAACGCAATGCCACCTTCTTTATCAATGAGCAATATTCCAACATCAATATTATCGATAAGGCTTTGCAACAGCTTGTTTTTCTCTTTAATGACTTGCTCGTAACGATTCGATTCAAGCAGTTTTACTTCAGTGATGTCGTTAAACAGAATAACGTTCCCGCCTTCTTGCGTGGGTCGATTGGTCAGCTGATACCATCGCCGGTTCGACAACTGATAGATCATCCTGCCTTCGACATCAGCGGGCAGGGCGCGGCGAATAACCCCGGAATGCTTGGCAGCTTGGGTGATATCGTAATAGTTATCGCCAATTTTAGGGGTAATGGAAAGGTCATCCCAAACAGTTTCAAAGTGCCGATTAAAGAAGATGATCCCGCCCAGTCTATCTAGCAACACCATCGCCTGATTAGTGCTTTCAATGGCGTCGTGTAAACGCTGTTTAACCTGATGGGTTTCTTCGTGAGCCCGCACCAGTTCGGCGTTTGACTGCTCCAGCTTTTGCAGTACTGACTGCAGTTCTTCGGTTTTCTGACTCACTTTTTCAGAAAGTTGAACCGAATGTTCGAAGGCGCGGTAGCTGTGATGATTAAAACCGCCCTCTTCCATGCGATACATCAGCGCTGCGTTTATTTTTTCAAGCTTTTCGTTTTCACGCCGTTGCTCGTAAAGGGCCTTTTGGAGCGCTTCCACGTCGGTAAATTGATTATTGGGCTGCAAAATACACCCCCGTAAACGTTTGGTTCAAGTGAACCGAGTGAATATGCTCGCCATAGGCATTGAAGCCCGCGACATTGTACCTTTGCTGTAGCCGTCTTATTTCGTGGTCGTTTTTGCCNTGTTGAATTTCGAGCCTTCGCAAAAAGCAATCGCAAGCATAGACAAATTCGGGCTCGCCAAGCTGAGCGCGCAGTTTGTCTAGTTTACTTTCTAATGCTTCAATGCAGTCACCCAACTGAACAAACGTAAGAATAATGCCAATATCTACCGCGCAGTAAAAGGTAATGGCGTTAGTGGCCAAATCTACTTTTTGAATAGAGCGGATGAAATATTTGCCACCTACCATCACTGCAAGGGGAAACATGGAAAACACATCAGGCGTTAAGTCTTCAGCTTTCATTCCCAATAAACTGGCGTAATACTGCGCAGCAGGTTCACCGTTTATTTCATACACGGTTCGCGANTCNGGATCGGCGTGGGTGACCACCAGCTTNGANACNGGAGAGTTAATGTGATCAATGGAGAACACGGTGAAGGGCTTTCCCGTGCCAACAAGCAGCAGTACTGCTGCGTCTCGATGAAATTCACCGTTGTAAAACACATAGGTGGCTTCAAGCTTTAAATCGTCGCCAGCGCTACCGCCTAAGTGTGGAATATTGCCAAATGCGGTCGCAAAGGTTTCTAGAAAATGTTCCTCATGGCGGGTAAGTCCATCGAGCACAGAAATAACGAAGTGCTGCTCTGTATCGTAACGACGCTCCCTCCCCTGTAAGGCTCGGCGCAAACCACTGGCAATATCGTGGGCTTCATCAAAGTTTACTTCGCCTAAATTAGGCACCAATGCTGTGGCAATTGAAAATTCGTTTTTCAAAAACGCGACGGCCAAAAGTTTTTCTGTTCCGTACCCATTTTTATTAAATTCTCCAGCACTGGTGCAACCAACAATATTCACGTGCGGAAAACGTGCGGAGATTTCCTTTGCTACGGTGTCTAAGTCAAACAGCGTGCTGGTATGAAAGAGTAATAGCTCTATTTCATCGCACTTAACGTTGGCTAAAATCTCATTGGCCACATCACGGCAGGCTTCTTTAGCACCGTATAAACTAGAATGGTTGTCATCGTTAACCTTGCTATTAGCAGGTTGACTAAGTGCGGACAGGATTGAGGTTTTTGACACGCGTTGGCACCTTTTTCTTTTTATATTTATCGATTTTGCACAAGTCAGGGTTATCTAACGTAACCACACACTCAAGGCACTGAATACATTCAGCATAGTCAATGCTGCCGTCTTGTTCTATAGCATCAATACCACATTTCTTTTGTTTGCACAGCTGACACGGATTACCACAGGCATCTTTACGTGTAAGCAATTTAACTAAAGGGAAACGCCCCAAAATGGCAAGCCCCGCTCCCAACGGACATAAATAGCGGCAGTACACTTTATGAATTTTTAAACTAAGTAGCAGCAATAAAACCGAATACAGTACAAAAGGCCAATATCGAACAAAGTGTAGGGTTATGGACGTTTTGAACGGCTCTATCTCAGCGAGCTTCTCTGCAAGGTTTAGCGAATAGAATGAGCACGCAACAAGCCCTATAAGCAACCCATATTTAATTTTTTGTGCCCGTTTGTGGTGCTGTGGCTTAATTCTAATTTGTTTTATCCTGAGCTTTTCAGCCAGTATTCCCATCATTTCCTGGAGTGCTCCGAAGGGGCAAAGCCAGCCGCAAAATAGTCCCCGCCCAACGATAAACAACGAGACAAATACAAAGCTCCACAAAATAAAAATGACCGGGTCGAGAAGATATACCTCTAAGGAAAATCCGTCGATAATATCCAGTAGCAGCGTGTATATGTTGACAACAGACAGTTGCCCTTGAGCGTAAAAGCCAATAAAAAACAGCACGAACACAAGGGAAAATGCCCGCACTGTATGCACAAACTTGGTGTAAGGCGTTAGCCTTTGCTGGAATGCAAAAAACAACGACAGCGCTACAAGATAAACAACGGTGATGCTTATCGTTAAGGTTCTGTCCCTCCAAATTTTCTGCCACAACGGAATGGGCTTCGCTAACTGAGCCTCAGGATTTTCCATAAATAGTTCACTAGGCAGTGTCACTTTCAAAGGGAACAGATGCTCATCTTGCTCGAAGAAACTCGGCTTAAACGGCACACTAATCGCTATTTCCATTTCTTGGTCAAGTGACAGCCCACCTTTCGATTTTACTCGAAGTACTTTGATCTCGTTGTAGTCGGGCAATGCTTGTGAAAATGCGGGGTCATAGAAGCTATAAAAATCGATATCGCGGATAGCTGTGGGAAAGCCGCCTTGAGATACCCGTAAATGCTCAGGAGTGGTTTGGGGAATAAACTCATCGCTGATAAAACTGAACCCTTTCGTATTCAGTACCATCAGTGCCATTTCACCCGGATTTAGATTTTCCTGTAACCGAGCAAATTCCTCTTCATCTAGCAGGTTTTTCCCCACAATAGGAAGACTTAAAAACGCATAGTAGTGTTCGGCAATGATGTCACCATCAAGAGCAAACTCGCTTTGAATATCGTCAACCGCCCGAACCACTTCTCTCGAAAGCCCTTCGGTATTTTGCTGAGTAATCTGGTGCTTTTGAATGTAGCCCTTGTCCACCAATTCGCTAAAAGTAAAAGGTTCGTAAAAGTCTGGATTGATAATATTGTTGCTAGGCGCAACAAAGCCATCGAGCTTAGCTCTGGCAACGGCTAATGCAGATGTCACGATGGTATCGTTGATAACCAGCACCGATACGGTGGCTTTCGTAACCCCATCAAAGTAGGTAGCGTCTTTGCCTACATTGCTTTTACCACCAATGATAAAACGTTCTTTGACACTATGCCCTTGATATTGAGCAACGAAATCAAACATGGATTTCTCGCCAAGCCCGTGCAAAAAAATCGGCTCGCTATGCTGCTTGACGAAAAGATCGACCACATTGCCTTGTGTGTCTAGCCCAATCACTACATTAACTGGTTTGCCTGAAAAGCCTATGAAGTCGACAAAGTCATTCGACTCAAAAACATATCCGAGTAGTTGCTGAAGCTGATAGACCGGGGTTACCTTGATGTCAGTGTGCATCTCCCCCACGCGTGTAGCGTTGGGAAATATTTTGTAAATGTCTTGTGGAATGTCTGTCGCGTCAGACTGCGCCAACACATTGGTGCTGAGAAACAGCAAGAAAATGATTGAGGAAAATGCGATGCGCATAAAAGTAGCGGGCGGCGGTAGGCGCCGCCCTCAGGTTTACTTAGAAGAAACCAAGTGGGTTGATGTCGTAGCTTACCAATAGATTTTTTGTCTGCTGGTAGTGATCTAGCATCATCTTGTGGGTTTCGCGGCCAATGCCCGATTTCTTGTAGCCGCCAAACGCAGCGTGAGCTGGATACAAGTGATAACAGTTCGTCCACACGCGACCTGCTTCAATCGCTCGACCTACGCGGAATGCTACATTCGCATCGCGGCTCCATACACCAGCGCCAAGTCCGAAGCTTGTATTATTGGCAATCTCAATCGCCTCTTCTTCGGTTTTGAAGGTTTGAACAGCGATTACCGGACCAAAAATCTCTTCCTGGAACACACGCATGTGGTTTTCACCCTTCAAGATAGTCGGCTGAATGTAGTAGCCTCCATCAAAGCCAGGTAGCTGCTCTTTCTCACCACCAGTGACAACCTGAGCCCCTTCTGACTTACCGATATCGATGTATTTAAGGATCTTTTCGAACTGCTCATTAGATGCCTGTGCACCTACCATGGTGTCTGTGTCTAGTGGGTTGCCACGTTTGATCTTCTGAATTTTTTCCAACACTTTTTCCATGAATGCATCATAGATGTCTTCGTGAATAATCGCTCGAGAAGGACACGTACATACTTCACCTTGGTTGAAGTATCCAAGCACTAAACCTTCCGCACACTTATCAATAAATTCAGGCTCGTGATTCATGATGTCTGGGAAGAATAAGTTTGGCGACTTGCCGCCAAGCTCAACGGTAGATGGAATAAGGTTTTCAGCAGCACAGCGAAGGATATGTCCGCCAACAGGTGTAGAGCCAGTAAATGCAATTTTTGCGATTCTTGTGCTTGTTGCAAGAGCCTGTCCGGCTTCTGCCCCGAACCCGTTAACGATGTTTAGTACACCCGGTGGTAGTAGGTCTTGGATTAGTTCGGCGAACAATAAGATAGATACTGGCGTTTGTTCTGCTGGCTTTAGCACCACTACGTTACCGGTAACAAGTGCTGGCGCAAGTTTCCATGCAGCCATAAGCAGCGGGAAGTTCCATGGAATGATTTGCCCAACAACACCATAAGGTTCGTGGAAGTGATACGCCACCGTGTTTTTATCAATTTCACCGATGGTGCCTTCTTGGCTTCGAATACAGCCTGCGTAATAACGGAAGTGGTCTGCGCACAGCGGAATGTCTGCATTAAGCGTTTCGCGAACGGCTTTACCATTGTCCCATGTTTCCGCAACGGCAAGTAGCTCTAGGTTTTCTTCAATGCGATCGGCNATTTTCAGAAGAATGTTNGANCGCTCAGCTACTGACGTATCTGCCCAGCCCTTTTTCGCAGCGTGAGCTGCATCTAACGCAAGCTCAATGTCTTCAGATGTTGAGCGTGGGATTTGTGCGATGTCGCTGCCGTCTACTGGAGATGTTGCGGTGAAGTACTCACCTTTAACCGGTGCTACCCATTCGCCATTGATAAAATTACCGTAGCTTTCTTTGAAGCTTACGACCGAACCTTCACTACCTGGCTTTGCATAAATCATAAGAAGTACCTTTTGATAACTTTGCGCGTAACACGCGCAGTAACTTGGTTTGTTGTGTAGTTTGATAATGGTACTTTTACGTTGTACCTACCATGATGCGATAGACCGATTTGACTCCTACTTTAGGAGGGGAAACCTATGGCTACTTCTCACTCTTCTCGACAAACGACACCGATTGAGACGCTGAAAGCTCTGCATCACCGATATAACCGTGTTTAGCCGCAATGGCTGAAAACTGGGAGGGCACCGCGTCAAGCTTTCGCTTAATGACGGTAAGTGCGTTAAGACAGTCTTAGCCGATAGGCCCAACTCATCAGCAATATCGAAGCGGGATTTATTCATCGCTATCGCAATAAATATCTCGAACTCACGTTTGGTTAATTTGGCAGCAATGTCCACATTAGTATCGAGAAGTTGATTGGCTAAATTTACCGCCAGGCCTCTCTCAATATACTTTTGCCCTTTTGCGACGACCTTAATTGCCGAGATCAATATTTCAGGCGAACTACTTTTACTGATGTACCCCATAGCACCGGTCTGCATGGCGCGGTGCAATATGACGCTGTCTTCGAACATACTGAAAAAGATAATTTTTAAATCTGGATGTCGCTTCAAAAAAATCTTGGCTAAAACAAGGCCACTTTCATTTGAAAGGTTTATGTCGAGGATTAAGATCTCAATGTCACTACTGGCTAATAAACGATGGGTTTGTGCACCGTTTTCAGCATCAAAAATACGGCAGTCGGGCATCATCGCATTAAGTAAAGCTTTGTAACCTTCACGCACCACAGCGTGGTCGTCGACGATAAGAATATTCATGCGACGTTAGCGCCCATAAGAGGAGGCATTTTTTTAAGGGTAAGGGACAGCGATACAGCAACGCCGCCATCATCGGGTGACGTCACACTGCAATTTGCTCCTATACAACGCGCTCGGCTGCGCATTGATGACATGCCAATGTTTTCCACGATGTGATTTCCCAGCCCCCTGCCGTTGTCTTTAACCATCACAGAGACCCGGTGAGTATCGCCATAAATTTGAATGCTAACCTTGGTGGCCTTCGCATGCTTAATCACGTTGTTAATGGCTTCTTGAGCAAATCGGTAAAGATGAATATCTCGCTCATTATCTTCTTGATAGCGCTTTAGATTAATTGACACGTCCCACTGCGTATCGGGCTGCGCTACTTCTTGTTCGTACACCAGTCGCTCAAGCGACGACTGAAGAGAGACTCTATCTAAAACAAGCGGATGAAGGTGAGCAGTGAGCTTTCTAATTGCATCGCTTATTTGATGTGACATCACTTGAACCTTCTGCGCCGACAGTTCAACAACAGATCGCTCTTTTGCGTTAACCAAAATATAAGCGTGGGCTTTTATCGTGGTCAGCAACTGCCCCACATTATCGTGAAGCTCTCTGGCAAGGTAATTTCGCTCTTGCTCTTGAAGAAGCGCTAATTGCTTATCTATTTTGATGAGCTGCTTTTCTTTTGATTTAAGTGCATTTTGTAGGTGCTTAAACTGGTCTAATACCCTGTTCATTTCGGTGATATCTGAATGTGGCAGGGGCTGTGATTCCTTGCCTTCTCGTAGCTCAGATAATGCGTCAGCGAGCTGATTTAGCGGCACTAACCTTTGCTTAACCGCCACTTTTAACGTAAACAGCAACAGCACAAAGGTTGCGAAAAACAGTCCCGCCACCAAGGCAAAAAAAGTGAGATTCTGGGTGAGTTCAGTAGCATCAAAAGGCGTAACGATAAGATACTGATTTTCCTGAATTGGNATGATAACAGGTGTGAGTGCAGTGCGTTCAGTTGTCGACATTACTGAAGTCTGTTCTGCCTGAAGGCGACCCGTGAAATAATGGGCGGATAAGTGAGGGCTAGGCTCAACAATCGCTTCGATATCAGCAACAGGGATATTGAGGTTGACCATTTCTCGCACTTGATTAAGCGCGCCCGTCATCTCTTCCTCAATGTTATCTTGTATGTGGAAGTAGACCAGACAGGTAAAAACCAAAAAGCAGCCAATGAATACGGCCACTATAGCTGTAGATATTTTCGTAAAACCTGACATAACCGCCCCTGCAAGCCTTTTATTACAGGGTTATGCTATACAGGCTACGTTAAAAAGCACATCCTGCAATAGGGGCGAATTCATCCTACCAAGGTAGGATGAATTCTGTTTTGAGCGATGTTTTATTTGGTAAGAACTTAGACAGTTTACACTTATCGGTAAGCCTGTTTCTCGGTGCTACTAACTTCCCAGTCGACTGCTGAATTGGCCTACTGCATCAACGACTTCTTTTGCACCGTATTGAATTTGTTCGATAACTTCACCCGCCTCTCTGGCGTAATTGAGCCCTGATTGCGCCTTT
>JGI12090J13086_1000083_pt1 | contig 15292 bp, 15 predicted proteins | sample DeeseametaMP0960_FD_13086 | JGI IMG/M metagenome (IMG submission 13086)
CCCGCCATAAGCATAGCAGTGAACGCTAGGTATGGGTTAGCTGTTGGGTCAGGGAAACGTACTTCAATACGACGTGCTTTATCGCTAGTTACGTGAGGAATACGAATAGATGCAGAACGGTTACGTGCAGAGTATGCAAGCATTACCGGTGCTTCGAATCCAGGAACTAGACGCTTGTATGAGTTAGTAGAAGCGTTAGCAAACGCGTTGATTGCGCGCGCGTGCTTGATGATACCACCAATGTAGTAAAGTGCTTCCTCAGAAAGACCTGCGTACTTGTCACCTGCAAAGATGTTTACGCCATCTTTAGAGATAGATTGGTGACAGTGCATACCAGAACCATTATCGCCAACAAGCGGCTTAGGCATAAAGGTAGCTGTTTGACCGTATGCGTGTGCAACGTTGTGAACAACATACTTGTAAACTTGAATTTCGTCAGCTTTCTTAACTAGCGTATTGAATTGGCAAGCAATTTCGTTTTGGCCAGCAGTTGCTACTTCGTGGTGGTGCGCTTCGATAACAAGGCCCATCTCTTCCATAACTAGACACATTGCAGCACGGATATCGTGAGCAGAGTCCACTGGTGGTACTGGGAAGTAACCGCCTTTAACGCCAGGGCGGTGTGCCATGTTGCCGCCTTCAAACTCTTCGCCAGAGTTCCACTTTGCTTCAGAAGAGTCAATCTTGTAGAAAGAACCCGCCATGTCAGTGTGGAAGCGTACGTCATCAAAAAGGAAAAACTCTGGCTCTGGGCCGAAGAAACATGTGTCACCGATGCCAGTTGATTTTAGGAATTCTTCTGCACGACGAGCAACTGAACGAGGGTCACGCTCATAACCTTCCATTGTTGAAGGTTCAACGATGTCACAACGGATGTTTACTTGTGTCTCTTCAGCGAAAGGGTCAACTACGCAGCTTGTTGCGTCTGGAAGAAGAACCATGTCTGATTCGTTGATGCCTTTCCAGCCAGCGATTGAAGAACCATCGAACATTTTACCTTCTTCGAAAAACTCTTCATCAACAACGCTCGCAGGAATAGATACGTGTTGTTCTTTACCCTTTGTATCGGTAAAACGTAAATCTACAAACTTCGCTTCACTTTCTTTAATCAGCTCTAATGCCTTTTCTACTGACATCGTGTCCTCCAGGTTTAATGTAAAAATGCGGAATGATCAGCTTCACTCCAACAGTGGCAAAAGTGAAAGCGATTATCATGCCATCTATATGTATACCGATTTCTGTGGCATAGACGGGCATCTATCACTTCCGTTTGAATTAAATTGCATTATATTGGTGCAATGTTGCACCAATATGGCGTTTTGTGCTCATTTGTACGTCAATCAGCCTAGATTACTTTGTAGCGTATAGCCACCAAATATGATCAATTAGGTGCAACGGGGCTGGTTATTTGTTGAACAAGTGTTTGAAAACCAATAAAACTCGTTTCCATCAAAAAAAAGATGCGCAAACGTCGTGGTTTTTCTGTACAATCCGCGCAAATTTTTCTATCTGCATTTTTTTGCAACAAATCTAACGCATACTCCTTTCCACTGAATTGAAGTAGACGTTGATTTACACAGGCTCTATATAAGCATGAATACCACTGATATTAATAAATTGCGTAACATCGCAATCATCGCCCACGTTGACCACGGTAAGACCACCCTGGTAGACAAACTGTTACAGCAGTCTGGCACCCTTGAATCTCGAGGCGAGCAAGAAGAGCGCGTAATGGACTCGAACGACATCGAGAAAGAACGTGGCATTACCATCCTAGCTAAGAACACAGCGATTAACTGGAACGACTACCGTATCAACATCGTAGACACTCCAGGACACGCTGACTTCGGTGGTGAAGTAGAGCGTGTAATGTCGATGGCTGACTCTGTACTTCTACTTGTAGATGCGCAAGAAGGCCCGATGCCACAAACCCGTTTCGTTACGCAAAAGGCATTTGCTCAAGGTCTTAAGCCAATTGTTGTTATCAACAAAATCGACAAGCCTGGTGCGCGTCCTGATTGGGTTATGGATCAAGTTTTCGACCTATTCGACAACCTAGGTGCAACTGACGAACAGCTAGATTTCCAAGTTGTTTATGCGTCTGCACTTAACGGTTGGGCATCACTAGATGCAGATACTAAAGAAGACGATATGACGGCATTGTTCCAAACTATCGTTGACCAGGTTTCTCCTCCTGATGCAGATATCGACGGCGCATTCCAAATGCAGATCTCTCAGCTTGACTACAACTCATACGTGGGTGTTATCGGCGTAGGTCGTGTTAAGCGTGGTTCTGTTAAGCCAAATCAACAAGTAACGGTTGTTACTGCTGATGGCAAAAAGCGCAACGGCAAAGTAGGCTTAGTTTACGGCTACCTTGGCCTTGCTCGTCACGAAGTTGAATCTGCGCACGCGGGCGACATCATTGCAATCACAGGTCTTGGCGAACTTAAGATCTCTGACACCATTTGTGACNTCAACACTGTAGAAGCACTTCCTCCACTTACGGTTGACGAGCCTACAGTAACCATGACGTTCCAGGTAAACACCTCGCCGTTTGCAGGTAAAGAAGGTAAGTATGTAACGTCACGTAACATTCTAGAGCGCCTTAAAGACGAACTAGTACACAACGTTGCACTGCGCGTTGAAGAAATGCCTGATCCGGACAAGTTCCGCGTATCTGGTCGTGGTGAACTTCACCTAGGTATTCTTATCGAAAACATGCGTCGTGAAGGTTACGAGCTTGCAGTGTCACGTCCAGAAGTAATTCTGAAAGAAGTTGACGGCGCAACGCAAGAACCATACGAAACCCTGACTATCGACTGTGAAGAACAGCACCAGGGTTCAATCATGGAACAGCTTGGTCTGCGTAAAGCAGAAATGACTGACATGTCTCCTGATGGTAAAGGTCGTGTACGTATCGACTTTATCATTCCAAGCCGTGGCCTAATTGGTTTCCAAACAGAGTTCATGACGTTAACGTCGGGTTCTGGTTTGCTATATCACACGTTCGATCACTATGGTCCGTACAAAGGCGGTATCATTGGTAAGCGTAAGAACGGTGTTCTAATCGCTAACGCAAACGGTAAAGCACTAACTAACGCCCTGTTTAACCTTCAAGAACGCGGTCGCCTATTCATCGGTCACGGTGTTGAAGTGTACGAAGGTATGGTTATCGGTATTCACAGCCGTGACAACGACCTTACTGTTAACGCGCTTAAAGGTAAGCAGCTTACTAACGTTCGTGCATCGGGAACTGATGAAGCGCAAACACTTGTTCCGCCTATCAGAATGTCACTTGAGCAAGCGCTTGAGTTCATCGATGACGACGAACTAGTAGAAGTAACGCCTGAATCTATCCGTATTCGTAAGAAGCTTCTTACAGAAAACGAGCGTAAGCGTGCATCACGTGCACCTAAGTCTTAATAGCTTCTAAGACTTACATTGATTTTGAAAATGCCAGCGTCAGCTGGCATTTTTTTTCCATTTTGCCGATGAGTTTGGCCTGCAATCTTTTAAATCGTGTCTCAACTTACACACCGTCAATTCCCATCAAAAAAGCTGCTTTCTAGCATTATCACTAAAACGTTAGAAAAAGTTTAAATATCGACCAAAGGTTAGTGGTCAAAAGCGTTCAGAGATTCTATGCTTGAAAATATCAGTCCGCATAGGTCAATACCCAGCGAGCATTTATCTATGCGGATTGGTACAATAAACTGACGTCTTAACACGTGAGCTAAGTCGTTGTAATATTTACGGCTAATGACCTAAAAAAAGGGGAAGGGTAGTGTTTTCTGTAGCAGTAGTTGAAGATGATCCTATCACGCTTGACCTTATTACTGACGCGTTGGAAACGCAGTTAGACGCTACCGTGTATCCATTTACACGTAGTAAATTTGCAAGGGATTTTTTGCTGCAACAAACTGCGGAATCTATCAGCTTGATCATCAGTGACCAAGTAATGCCGGATTATGATGGATTAAGTCTTCTAAAAACCTGCCAGTCTTCGGGTTTGGACGTTCCATTTTTACTCATTACTGCCGACCCTAACAAAGAGTTAGTGATAGAAGCGCGTAANCTTCAGGTTACCGGTTTNCTTGCTAAGCCACTCAATATGGAAGAGCTAGTTCAAAAATCGAGAGAGGCGGTGTCGCAGNCCAGCTAAGCCTGTAGGTTGTTTTTCATTTTATGTATCGCACGCTAAAGGTGTGCATGAGAGCCAAAAATCTACTTCGTGGTTAACGATGACAACGTAAAACAGGTTAGGACAGCAAAGCGCAATTTACCTTTGGCTTTAACGTGTTAATTTATCTCTATTAAAGTACATTTCGATATAGAAAATTCGGGTTAATTCATCTCACGCCCCTAGTTTATGAGGCGCTAAAATTCTACACTGTTGGCATAAGTTTTTATGCAACAGGATGTAATGTGAGCGCCTTATTCGATAATACCCCTCCCAGAAAAGACACNTTTTCGTTTAAATGGCAAAAGTACAAAGGGAAAGACATCATTCCTGCGTGGGTTGCCGATACTGAGTTTCGTTGCGCGCAGCCAATTCTAGACGCCATTTCGGGTCAGGTTGAGCATGGCAACATGGGTTACATACTGCCTGCACATCACGAAGGCGCCATTCAGGCTGTAGTGAGATGGCTTAAAGATAAGCATAATTGGGAAATTCAACCCGAGTGGCTAGTGTGGACACCAGGCGTTGTGCCAGCGTTTAACGTAGCGTGTAAAGCCTATTGTGAACCCGGTGATAAAGTACTTATTCAAACACCTAATTATCCGCCTCTACTGGCTGCCCCAAAACTAAATGGTCTCGAACGGGTAGATATAGGCACGGTAGTGCAAAATGACGACGGCACTTCTGAAACTATCGCTAAATGGTCTCGAACGGGTAGATATAGGCACGGTAGTGCAAAATGACGACGGCACAAGTTCTGAAACTATATCGAGTGTTGAAGGTGCGCGCTATACGTTAGATTTTGAAGCATTAGAAAGAGAAGCGGCTGATCCTAAATGTAAGCTGTTTATTCTTTGTAACCCAATGAACCCGGTAGGTTCGGTGCTTACTAAAGCTGAATTAGATCGCATTGCTGAGATCTGTAACGCGAACAACGTTAAGCTATGTTCTGATGAAATCCACTGCGACCTTATTCTAGAAGANGGCAANCAGCACATACCGGCGGGCCGCGAGTCCAACCTTGCTGAAAATAGCGTTACGCTAATGGCTGCCAGTAAAACATTTAATATTGCTGGTTTGGGAACGTCTTTTGCCATCATCCCTAATCGCCAGCTGCGTCAGGCATTTACCAATGCCGCAGCGGGCATCGTACCTTGGGTTACTGTATTGGGCTTAGCGGCTACAGAAGCAGCATTCACTCAATGTGATGAGTGGCATCAGCAGCAACTTACCTACTTGCGTGAAAACAGAGATATGGTGTTTAACACAGTAAACAGCATTGACGGGCTTAAAATGCTCAAAGCCGATGCGACGTTCCTTGCGTGGGTAGACGCCAGTGGACTAGGTGTAGAGAACGTCCAGCAGTGGGCCGAAGAGAAAGGCGTAGGCCCGTCACCAGGCATCGATTTTCACAAGGCGGATCATTTCAGAATTAACTTTGGCTGCAGTAAAGCGATGCTCCAGGATATTCTGCAACGCCTCGCCAGCTAAAAATAGGGGTCAGAGTACTTTTTCAGCCCCAAAATGGGGGCAGAGTACTTTTTGCAGCTACGCTCTCTATTAAAAAAGGCCAAAGTATTACTTTGGCCCTTCTCATATGCAGTAAGTTTGTTAGTCACGTAATTTCATTGCTATCTGCGAGTGCACACTATAATGACATACAAAGGGAGAAAATTACTCTGACCCCATTTTTGCCATTTTGGAGATTAGCTAAATACGCCGATTAGTTTATACAGGCCTAAACCAATCACAGTACCCACTACCAGAAAGCCTGCCAGGTTACTTTTCCATGTGTTTCTAAATTCACCCAGTGCGGTGCTTTTATTCATAACGACCAATAGGAATATGGCAATAATTGGCAGTAAAAGAGCATTAGTCGCTTGAGCAAACAAGATGGCGGGTAGGGGCTTAAAGCCAAGTGCTGCAACGCTGACACCCACTACAATGATGATAAACCATACCGCTTTAAAGCTCTTGCTTTGCATATCGTCAGAAAGCCCCAGCGCTCCTGTTACCGCATAAGCGGCTGCTAGCGGCGCAGTGATAGCACTGGTTAAGCCTGCGGCGAATAACCCTAGTGCAAAGAACCACTGAGCTTTGTCACCTAAAACCGGTTTAAGCTGCTCGCCCATGTTCGAAGCGTCCATAGTGGCAGCTTGATTGAAGAACGCCATCATTGCTGTTGCCATTACGATAAGCGTAATAAGCCCACCCATACTAATAGCTCTAGCAGACTGGTTTCGGCACGCGACGACCGCTTCTTGTTTATCTTGGCCTTTCGATGATTTTGCAACTAGGCTCGCGTGAAGAAACAAGTTGTAAGGCACGATGGTGGTACCAATAAGCGCCAGTACCGTGGTAATGGCGTCAGCGTCCAGCCGCGGAGACATTAACTGACTAAACATCGCGGCGATATCAGGTTTGGCTACTAACAGCGTGATAAGAAATACGCCAGCCATAATAAAGACGAGATAAACCAGTACTGTCTCTATCCACTTGTAGCTGCCCGACCAGAGTAAAACTATAGCGATCGTGCCCAAAATACTGGCCCAGGGGCCAATGCCTATACTGATAAATGCGTCTAGGCCGATTGCTGCGCCGGTTAGGTTGCCCGATTCATAGGCTGCGTTGCCAATGCCGATAGCACTGACAATAAGCACGATAAAAAGATTCTTTAGCCATGGCTTGTAAGCCATGTTTTTCATTGCACTGGCTAGGCCTTGGCCGCTGGCCACACCTAAACGCGCAGCCATGTCTTGCAATACTATGGTTGCGAATATGGAGAAAAGGAGCGCCCATACTAGGTGAAAGCCAAAGTTTGCACCTGCCAGACTTGCTGTAGTTACTGTTCCAGGGCCAATAAAGGCGGCCGCGATGATGTATCCTGATTTATCTTTTGCCATTGCAACGACTCTTAGTTAAGTTTTGCTATCATGACAATAGGTAGGCGAGCACGCAACAGTACCGCTAAACCAATACAGTAACAGATTGGTTTTAAACCTATTGTCGCGTACCCAGTGTAGAAGTTTGTTGTTTACTCTTTACCTTATTTCCCCATTATTTTGGGTAGATAAAAGGTTACAAAACATGCCCTCTACAAAGTGGCCGCGCAGACTACCGTTTCATAAAAGAGAACGCAAATTAAAATAGGATGGTAATGGTGAAAGATGGGTTTCCAATTAACACAATCAGCGATATTGTTTCGCTTCCCAGTTTCGAGAATGTGCTTCCGGATGCTTATTATGTAGATGGAATGATCTTTGCCGTTGCCTCCGCGCCTGAAATTCCCATGCCCGAACAGTGGATGCCGTGGCTCATACAGTCTAGTGACAGCCACCTTGTAGACAAAGATGTAGATAAGCTTGCTGATACATTAATGAATGGCCTGCGGGCGCATTTGGATTTTATGCGTCAGGAAAAGTCGCCCATGCCTAGTGAATTGAACGTTGCGATAGAGGTGCAAGGAACGACGAGGCCTTCGAAAGAGCTCGAAAGCTGGCTAAATGGGCTTTTACATGTGCACAAGCAATTAGAACCAGTGTGGCAAAATGCGTGGAACCATTGGGAAAAGCATTTAGAAAAAAGTAAGGCGAACAAGAAAGACTGTGACAGTAACGAGCCTGAGAAAACAGAACCTGCAGAAGCTCGCCTGTCTCGATGTTTAAAGCTTTTCTCAACGCTTGCTAATATTGAATTAGCCTTGTCTTACAGAAACGACAAACAAGCTGCTCAGCTTGAAAGTAATATAAACATGCTTGTTAAACAGCTTCCTTCGGTGCTGGCAGATTACACAAGTTGTCAGGGGAGCTAGCCGGCGCGTTACCCAATCAATTTGAAACCTTCAACAAAGTAACCTAGGGGAAAACTTGATAACTGGGAGCTGCAGGAGAAGCAAAAAACAAAAACGCTAATTCAAAATTAGCGCTGTCTTTGTTGTTGATGCCGTTGATTCAACGTGTGTTTAAGCGAAGCGGTATAGCTGTCTAGTTCAAGTTTTGCCTTTTCGTATTGCTCGTTAAGAAGCCGTGAAGCAGGCTCCCTCATAAGCGCCTTAAAGGCAATGTCTGTCTGTTTGAGCAAATGCTTGAGGTGTTGATTACTGTCATCCATGTATAGCATTCCGATAAAAACAATTTGTTAAACCCGAGAAACAGCAGGTTCTGGGCGACTATGTGCAATGCTTACAACACTCTCAACAACAAGCTTAAAATTACTTCTCACACTACACAGCAGTACTGGTTCCTTGAGTACTGACTTTTCAATAATTTTGTACGTGCGCCTTTACTATTTAGTTTGGCTTAAACTTTTATAAAGGTTTTACCACAGCCAGGCAAACGATGGCGAGAATGATAAGCACCGGCGCTTCATTTAAAAAGCGATAAAAGCGCGGAGAGTGTCTATTTTCGTCGCGTGCAAATTGCTTCATTAACTTAAACAAATAGAAGTGATAGCCGTAAATAGCAAGAAGCAGCAGCAACTTTATATGAAGCCACCCCGACATTTTAAACCAAGTTCCACCATAGCTGACAATAAGCGCAACGCCGAATGCCAGAGTTAACAAGGCGAATGGAGTAACAAAGAACCACAGGCGGCGCTCCATGACCTTAAATTCGTCTTTTACCACTTGAGATTTCGTTGTCGCGTGATAAACGAAAAGTCGCGGTAAATAGAAAAGTCCTGCCATCCAAGCCAGCATGAAAAAGATGTGCAGCGCTTTAAACCATAAAATGTACATACTAATAATGAGCCTTTTGTAAGAAGCTTTGTAAGATATTCCACGTTACTACGCCAATAATATCGTTTAGCTCCTGATCGTAAATATAAACTGCGCCAGAGCGCGAGTTTTTAAGGTGTTCGTATACTTCGTGCAGCGTAGACTGCGCGCTAATACCTTCCATTTCGTAATAGTTTAACGCTGTTGCATCGTGTTCCAAACTCACATTGTATTGGACCAGCTTATACTGCACATCTATTTCAAATTTTAACTTCTGAATGACAATTTTTGTTGGATCGCTTTCTAAGTAGTTAATTAACGCTTGCTCCGGCGCATCGTGAAATAGCTTGTACTCNGTATTCATCGCTGCAAGTACGCCCGTTTTCTCAAGCGCTTCACGAATAGACGAGATAGCGTAAGGGAGATTTTGATAATCAAGCTGGCGTATGAAAATAGAGCGGTTGCCAAAGAACTGCGTAGAAGTCACGTAAGCAGGCACAATTACCAACATGGCTGGTAGAATAATTTGCGGGCTGTACGATAGTTCCATAACCGCGGAAAGCGCTGCAAGAGGCGCGTGCAATACTGCGGTCAACATGCCTGCTATGCCTAACAGGGCGAAGCTGTTGGTAAATTCGGGTACGTCAATAAAGTACGACAGTGGCAATAAAAGTACGGCGCCAGCGAGCATGCCAATAACCATCACAGGGCCAATGATCCCTCCTGGAATACCGAGGCCAATAGCAAATACCGCTAAGATAACTTTAAACACCAAAGTAGAAACCAACAGCAGCGCGCCGGGGGAGCTATCAAATAAGTGCTCAACATCGATAAAGTTGGCGCCAAGGGCTTCAGGTATAAACATACCAATGGTACCGGTAATTAGCGCAGCAAGTATTAAACGCCACACCATGGAAACCGGCCTGAACCACGTCATCACCCGCATGAGCTGGCTATTGAATAAAACGGCCAGCATGCCTAACANAATGCCTAGCAGCACCAAGTAAAAATACATCCACTGGCTAAATGCATTAAACGATAAAAACGAAAGCTCGTTTACTTCCCCAAATACAATGCGAGTGAGCACCAGAGCCACAGGCAGCAGCCAGCATGACAGGAACAAAAATATGTATTTTGTATTCNCTAAGTACCACTTCCATCACGAATATTACGGCAGCAAACGGNGTGTTGAATGATGCCGAGATCCCTGCCGCAATGCCGCAGCCTGCAAGTATTCGAATACTATTGTAGGGCAAGCGAAGCCATTGCCCTAAGAAACTACTGCCTGACGCGCCTAAATGAACGGAAGGGCCTTCTCGACCGACAACGAAACCGCCGGCCAGGGCTAGCATGCCCCCAAAGAACTGGTTAATGGTGGTTCTAAATGGAATATGACCGTAATAGTACTTCACTCGATGAATAACGAAGGGAATACCTAAACGGTAGTGCTTGAAGCCCGTAAGAAAGGCGATAAATAGAATTAACCCTACACTGATAAATGGCATGATAAGCCAAACCAACCAGTCATAGGTAAGCACCGACTGAAGCGACGAAACGCCTGTTTCTTGTAGCCATTCTACGCACAGCCGAAACAGTATAATGATAAGCGCCGCGCAGGTTCCCCCTACAATGCCCAGCATGCACAACTGAATGGATGTGCGTGGATGAGCTACTTCCTCTCTTAAAGCCTGCAAGCGCATGTTGTGGTACAGTAGATTAACGTAAAAAGAAGCTTACCATAAACACCTAAAATTCATAATGTTTAGAGCGCCTTAGCGCACGGTGTTTTTTGTTGATGTAGATATCATGACGACAGATCAGTTAAAAGAAGTTTTAGGCAACTACAAGTGGACACTGTTAGTGGCGCTTATTATGTTTGCCATGGTTGGGTTCGGCTATAAGCTAGCGCGAATTATTGACGAAGGNGACAGCAAGAAAGTACAGGCTCAGCAAGAAACTATTGCTATTTTGTCTGAAGAAAANCATGCGCTTACTACCAAAGTGAATCAGCTGGAAGTCGCCATGGAGCTTGCCACGCTCGAGACAGAGAGCATTACCAATACATTAGGCGAACAGAAAAAAGAATTAGAGGCACAACAAGAATTACTGAGTTTCTATGAACGCGTCGTGGCGCCTGAGAAAACCGACGAAGGTTTTGCCATTGAAGGGGTAGAAGTTTTTAAGTTAAGTGACAATACCTATCAACTTAGGTTGGTTCTGCTGCAGTCTAAACAGCAAAAAGCAGTGATAAATGGCAGTTTAGATATTGCCGTAGTCGGTGAGCGAAACGGTGAAGCGATCACGCTGAAATCCGGCGAATCGAGCCTGCTGGCAGAAGATATCAAATACCGCTTTCGCTTTTTCCAAGCCGTGAACGCAACTCTCACTATCGAGGAAGATATAAACCCCGAATCCATCAGTTTTTCTACAACGGTCTATCAATACAAAACCCGTAAAGGCAACTATGAGATAAGCGTGCCGTGGAGTGAAGCGCTTTCTGTCGAAATAGAGTAATCGCTGTGGGGCAGCGCTATCCTTTCCGTTAATTCAACCTTTTAACGCATCGAAAGCTTTATTCAAACAAATACCAGTAGCCATAACCCACAAGAAACGCAGGAATAGCAGAGTACACTGTGGCAATAAGCGCTGCTTTGGGTGAGAGCGCAATGGCGGGAAACAACGCGTCGCCGTCATTACTTATTGCATTGCCAAGTTGGGCTGAAAACGGAACTGCGCCATTAAGGTATAAGCTGGTTACCAATATCTGCGGACCGCAACCAGGTAAGAACCCGATGATGATCGCCAGGCCAACTAAGCCGGGGCCCATGGATTGAAGCAGCCCTGTAATGTCTAGCCCAAACCAGACAACAGACAGCTCGAACATAAGAAACGCGAGTACTACCCATGCCAATACAAACTGTGTGTCTAATGCGGCTTTCTCTTGCCATTTAGGCGTAGGCGGAATTAAATCCCGTTTCTTAGTAGGGCGCTAGTAAAAGAAGGTAAGTGATTATACCGGACCACCGCCTTAGCGCTTTTTGATGTGTGAGACGCCGTATCCATTACAACTACACCCTCGACCTACTGTTATCCATGTTTAAGGCGTGCCTAGTTAAGCACGCCTAGTTTTCGCAACGCCTTAGCTCGAAAGCGTAACTGTGCCTTTCATGATGCCGATGTGACCAGGGAACGAGCAGAAAAACATGTATTCTTCATCTTTGCTTAACCCTTCAACAGAAAAGGTCGTAGAAGTCTGTTCACCGCCGCCAATAATGTCAGTCGCGCCAATTACACGCTCATCGTCTGGCTTAACGTAATTGTTGTCTAAACCCGCACTCATACCGTCTGTTGCCACTGCTTGTCCGTTGGCTTTTGTTGTCATCACCCAGTTATGGCCCATNGCTTGTTTAGGTAACTGACCTGTGTGCTTCAANGTCACGGTAAACTCNCTACAACTCGCCGGGATAACAACGTTCGACGTATTGAATTGCATGGCGTCGTTTGATTCCACAGTCACTTCGCATTCGTTAGCAAATGCACCAGAGGCCATAAGAAAAAGGGCTGTGCCACCAAGTAACTTCTTGATCATAAATAATGTCCTTTGAATTTTGGTTAACTTCACCTATCGGTGGAATTGGAAGATCCAATTTTCTTTACGAAAAAGAATAGCACTGGATCANTGTAAATGCTAACGATTATCATTTATATTGAGTGGTATATAAAGAAAGCGCTTTTATGTACATCGAGCTTTTTTGTTTTTTCACGCACAAGGGATGCACATGTCTTCGATACGAAATGCAGTTCAACACGTTCGATTTGGATACAACGACAATGAGCTGAACTCAACGCTTTTAAGAAACTATCTAGATGGCGTAACTTTCGTTGCCAACTTATTGCCAAGTGATAGAGACAAATTTTCTATCTATAAAAATGCGGTTGAGGTGCTTTATGAAACCCTGTGCGATCCGCAGGTCAGTCAGCAATGGCGGCATAGTTGTTTAGAGCATTTGTACAAGCCGTTACTTAAAGCTGAGCGCTACGCGTGTAACGAGAGTGATCGAATTGCGCTTGCGAGAATAAAAATAGACATGAACACCAGAGAGCCTGTTGATCTTTGATGTACAGCAAAGGTCTGCAAGCGCTAGTGCACCATTTTTTATAATTCACTTACTAGGGCCTAGTTTTCTAATGCCACTAGCCCTAATAGGATTCTGATAAAAGCGTGGCAACCACGCCGAAAAACTAGCTATATCAACACAAGGATACGAGTCATGACAGCAACACGCACAGAACGCGACAGTATGGGCGAGCTACAGGTCCCCGAAAATGCACTCTACGGCGCGCAAACTCAGCGTGCCATTCAAAACTTCCCTGTAAGCGGGCAGCGCATGCCCGAAGCCTTCGTACGCGCGTTGATTACAGTAAAAAAAGCCGCAGCACAAGCCAACATGAAACTCAAAGTGCTGGATAAAGATCGCGGCCAAGCGATAGTTAAAGCCTGTGATGAGCTGTTGGCACTTGATGATGTGATGCAGCATTTTCCCGTTGATATATTTCAGACTGGTTCAGGCACCAGCACAAACATGAACGCCAACGAGGTCATTGCTCGCTTAGCCTCTCGTTATTCTAGCGAAGAGGTTCATCCGAATGATCATGTAAATTACGGGCAAAGTTCAAATGATGTGATCCCTACCACCATTCATGTTAGCTCGGCTATTGCATTGTCAAACGAGCTTATACCGGCCGTTGAAAGTTTAGTTCGTACTATTGAAGTTAAAGCAAAGTCGGTAGCGCAATACTGCAAAACCGGACGCACTCATCTCATGGATGCGATGCCTGTAGGCATGGATCAAAGCTTACTGGCTTGGGCTTCTCAGCTTAAGCAGCAGATTAAAACCCTGCGCGCTGTGCAGCCAGCTATTCAAACCCTTGCCCAAGGAGGCACTGCCGTGGGAACAGGTGTAAACGCCCATGCGGATTTTGCTACGACATTTTCAGATGCGCTAGGGGAGCTGACCGACATTGCGTTTAAGCCCGCTGACAATTTCTTTGCATTGATTGGCTCTCAAGACACAGCAGTGACGCTTTCCGGTGCGACAAAAAGTTTAGCCGTCACCCTTATGAAAATTGCTAATGACTTGCGCTGGATGAATTCTGGGCCTTTGGCTGGTTTAGGTGAGATTGCGCTGCCTGCGCTACAGCCAGGTTCATCGATTATGCCCGGCAAGGTAAACCCGGTCATTCCAGAAGCAGTGGCAATGGCTTCAGCACAGGTAATAGGTAACGATACGGCGATTACTGTAGGTGGGCAGTCTGGGAATTTTGAGTTAAATGTAATGCTACCAATGATTGCCAGCAATTTGCTTTCAAGTCTGTCGCTAATGACCAACAGTGCGACGCTAATCGGCGAGCAGGCGATCGAGGGCTTTACTGTAAATCAAGATAACATTGAAGCTGCGCTTTACAGAAACCCCGTGCTCGTCACCGCGCTCAACCCTGTTATTGGCTATGCTAAAGCCGCAGAAATAGCAAAAACAGCCTACAAAGAAAACAAGCCTGTTATTGATGTGGCTGAAGCGATGACAGATATCCCCAGAGGCGAGCTAGAATCACTACTAGACCCGAAAAAACTTACCACACCTTAAGCGCCGTGAGAAAACGAAGATGATAAAAAGTGCGATCTACGATCGCATTTTTTTGTGGTGAAAGAGACGTTTTTATACAAACAGGACGCACTAAAAACTCGCATGATCCACGCTTGATTAAAAACTGCTCAATGATTGGCACGTTCTTGGCTTGTTCTAGGGTTATTATCAGGGTAAAACGTGTTTTAACCGGTATACAGTTGCTGTATGCGAACGGGATTTTTGATACAGTGACACAATAAATAAATTGTATAGCTGCGTAAGACAGCAACAGACACTAGCGCTAATAGGTTTTGCTTATTGTCATGGCTAATTGCTATGAGGAAAGTGACGCCTTTTCGGGAAGAAAAAATGACAGAAACTTGCTTTCGCATGAAGGGCACTACGCTCACCAGTATTGTGTTAGAAGTAATAGATTTTGAGCCAGATAATTTTGAAGCTCAGTTATCTCAGAAGGTCGCGAGCGCGCCGCAGTTCTTTACCCGTTCCTCACTGATTTTACATTTGATAAAGCCTTTATCTGCTACAGAGTTCGAGCTGCTGGTGGCGCTATGTCGTCGATTGCAATTACAGCCCATGGCCGTGAAAGGTGAGGTGGCAGAGCTGAAGCCCACTATCAATGATTTGGGGTTAGCCGATGTAAGCCAAAGCAAATTTACAGACAGCGCACTTCGTTCGAACAAAGCGAGCGGAAGTGAAAACAATAATGGTAGCGGCGAAAACCCGTCTCAAACCGCACAACAAGATCAA
>JGI12090J13086_1000084_pt1 | contig 15263 bp, 10 predicted proteins | sample DeeseametaMP0960_FD_13086 | JGI IMG/M metagenome (IMG submission 13086)
TACTTTTTTTGTAATGGCGGCAGGTTTAATCAATTTTTCAATTGTTGTTTCAATGGTGACAGAAAAGTTTCAGGAGTTTCGTTCCGGGCGTGACCGCGGACTGGATTCCATTAAGATAAAAAGCCATATTTTGATATGTTCTGATGATCCAACCTGGATGAAAGAAATTCTCTCTCAGAATCAGAAATATGTAAAGAGAGACAAGGTTGTATTGATTTCTCCTTATGATGAACATCCGCTGCTGGCTACGTCATACAAAAAATTAAAATGGATCTCAGGTAATTCTTTTGATCTAAACGTTTTAAGGAAGGCAGCAGCAGCAAAAGCAAAAATTGCCTATGTATTTTTTAAGGACAGCAGTTATGCCCTGATGACAGTTTTGCAGCTTGAAACTTTGAGTAACGGTAGGATTGTGACTCAGGCACAATATGTCGGCCGGGAATATCGGAAGTATTTTGAAGATGTCGGCTGTGACCATGCTCTGGATCCATATGATCTCTACGTTCCTATGATGCTGTCAGCTTTTCATTCACANGGTGCTCCGGCATGGATCAATAAAGTGATCAATCGCAACCATGGACATCAAATTGCCACTAAAAAAACTGATTCTTTACATATTGGTAAAACCTGGCTGGAGCTGATAAAAACGAATAAACAGAACCATGGAATTATGCCTCTTGCAGTTGTTATAAATGAAGTAGTACTTATCAATCCTGATGCTTCATTTGAAATTCCGAAAGACAGTTTAATAATGCAGCTGGAACCGTTTGAAATTTCGGAAGGCAGTTCGGTAATGCAATTTGATGTCACTGAGTCAAGCTCAAAAGGCGATCTTGAAAAAAATGCTATTAATGTGATGGGAATGGATGAAATAGGTATTGACGGACACATTTTAATTAGCTCCGATAATCAGGTGTTCATTAATCGATGTTTGCTAGAAATGAGTCAAAGAAATCAACCTGAGAAGATAATCGTGCTTTCAGATACTCCGCTAATGGAGGAAATTCCTGATAACTTGGATGTTGAATGGATTGAAGGAGATTCAAACTCTGAAAACTCGTTTCTGGAAGCCAGATCAACAGAGGCGAAAGTGGCCCTGATTGATCATACGGATGATGGTCAAAACCTGATGGCTGTCCTGCGTCTGGAACAGGCAACTGATGGAGAAGTGTTTACCATTGCAACCTATCACAAAGAAGACTTTGATCAGCAACTTTTCAAGGTGGGCTGCGATTTCTGTCTGGATCCGGAAGAGTTAATTGCGCCCATCCTTTCCCAGTCAGCATTAAATCCCGGATTAGGTACATTGATTGAAGAAATTATTTCGGAGGAACCTACTACCCAGAGTCTGCATGTTCGCCAATTAAGTCAGGAATGGGAAGCAGACAGTTGGCTTTCAACTATTTTAAATTTGAAGGAAAAAGAGGGTGAACTGCCTGTAGGACTGATCTGCTGCCAGACTCACAAACTCCTGGTTAATCCTCATCCTGAGCTGGAGGTAAAGCCTGGAGACCGTTTGATTTATATTGCCTCAGCCACTATTACCGTTAAGCAAAATGGAGATGTTCTCAAACCTGTTGAGGATTCAGAAAGTACAGAGGAAGAAGTTAAACCGTCTGAAGAAGCAGAAAAATTATACCGTAAAGGGCTAATGCTATTCAAAAAAGACGAAAATTATAAGGAAGCGTACAGTTGTTTCCATCAGGCGGCAATTCTGAACCATACACGAGCAAAATATAATCTTGGTTTGATGAATTATAATGGTAAAGGTGTACCAAAGAACTTGGATGAATCATATCATTGGTTCCATGAAGCAGCTAAATTCGGTAATGAGAATGCCCGTAAAGCATTGAAAAGTACCAGGGCTTTACGAGATATAACATCAAATACAATGGAACATGAAATTCCTGAGTTTGACACTGATTTGATAGGCCGAATGCCTGAAGAACAACTGTATTGGTTTGCCAGTGCAGTAATTGCAATGGTTATGGCAGACGAGCATATTGATCTTCATGAACGCTCTTTCCTCCACTCAGCTATTCGAATAGTTCGGGATAAAAGAAAAATTCAGGAGCTTGAAGAATATATTCTACGTTGGCAGACACCGCCGATTGGAGCAATGGATTTCAGTACAAAAGATCGAGATCATATTCTCGAGAGTCTGCTCAATATAGCTGCGGTTGACAGAAATTTTGATGAGAGGGAAGAAAAGTTACTGCGTGAAATAGCAGGATTGATGAAAGTACCTGAGCAGCAAATAGAAAACCTGATAGAACTTGGTCACAAGCGGGTGGAACAGTTCAGGGCGAACCAACTGCGTGCTCCAAATGTGAGGGCAAGACTATGATATAAAAGAGTATTAAGTCCGTAAAAACCGTACATACTTTTATCCGGAAAAAATCAGACCAGCTTGAATATATCTCCCAAACCATCCCTGATGGAACGTGTATCTTTCCAATGACTTCTGCCTTCTTCCACAAAAGACTCTTGGGCCGGTTTGTCTATTTCTTCCGCAAAGATACTTCTGAAGGTTTTTGATGCAAGCTGATCAGTCTGAACAACATAACGGACCCCGCTCTCGTAAAGTTTCAATGAATCCTCATGAGAGGATGTGACAGCTAAAAACGGAAGATCAGGTGCGTTATGTCTAATGTAACCTGCAAGTTCCAGATCGGCTTCTAAGTCACTTCCAGTACAGGAAACAACAACTTTTGCCTCACTAAGTTTATATTCACTCCAAACCTTAGGGTCGTTTGGGTCCGCATAAACCGGATCAACGTTTGAATCTTTGCGTTCCTGAAAATGTTTGATAATTTCCGGATCGCAGTCGATCAATAAAACGCGTTCTGGAGTAAGTTGCTCCTCATAAAACTCTCCTATCTCCTGAGCTATTTCGTTAAAACCCAGCAGTACAACATGGTCTTTCAGTACGACTTGCTGATTTTTTTCCAGGTCTACGGCTGAAATATTTCGGTTTAATACACCAACAAGCCATTTGAAAGAATTATATAGTCCCGGTTGAACTGCATGACCCATGGCTGAGATAAGGAGTGAAAGAAGTATTACTGTAATTAAAATCGCAAAAAGACGATCGTCAAAGATATTATATTTCCAGGCCAAAAGGGCGACAATGATTGAAACTGCTGATGACTGATTTACGGTCGTCCCGATGAAAAAGGCGGTACGTCCTTTGAGCTTTGTTGCATACCCGGTAATTATTAAAAAGAAAGGTTTGATGAAAACAACTAAAATCACGAGCGGGATGATTGCCCCCATGTTTCCTGAAAAGTTTTCGGTTTGAATTGTTGCTATTTCCACACCAAGCGCCAGGAAAAATAATGCTTGTCCAAACAATTTGAGAGGACCAACCTTGTCCTCAATGTCAAGCCTGTACGGCAGGTTCCCTACTGAAATACCTGCGAAGAAAGCTCCTGCTTCCGGAGAAATTCCGATAAAACCGCAAATGGACGCAATGCCCATGCAATATCCCAAAGCGCTGACAAACAAAAGTTCTGGGGAGCGTAATAAATAGCGCACAACTGGTTTCAGTACTACTTTTGACAGGATCATTAGAATAACTACCAAAAAAACTAATCTTTCTGTCAGCCATAGGTTGAATTCCATGAAAGTATCCGCTCCGGAAAAGAAAGTTGAGGAATCGGAAATTTGACTTACTACTCCAGTAGCACTTAACTTGGCAATGAAAACGATTGCACAAAGGGAACTAATTACAGCAATACCTTTTGAAATCTGGCCTTGTAGTGATTCTTCGGTTCCACTATTTTCCAAGGCAGTAAAAACAAGAATGCTTGATGGAACTGCAAGGCAAAGCGCAAAATAAATGCTTTCACTAAAGCCTTCTGTTCCTGCAAAACTAGATGCAGCCCAAAAATACAGAAGCAATCCCAAACCCATATAACCGACTCCATTGACAAGAATCAAATTNATCCTCTTAGTTATGTCAATGAGGTTGAATTGCAGACCAGCCATGAATAGAATCAGCACAATACCAATTTGCTGGAATCCAGAAAGAATAGCACGTATTCCATTATAATGTTCGTCAAGCTGATCAAGCGAGGTTTCAGGAAGTCCCGCAACACTAGCCATGATGTANCCCATGATCACAAAAGACAGAATATTTGTCTGCTTGAGTTTTGTTAGTACTATCGTGAGCAGCATTGCGCCACCTAGCATCAACCCCAGAGGTTTAATGAACCAGCCTCCACCTCCTGCATATGCAGGAAACGCGGCTAATAGTCCAACAGCTAAAATGGCCGGGAATCTGAAGTAAAGTGATTTAGACATAAGACCTCTTCGTATATTGTTTAGCATGAAATTAAACTTTAGCAAAAGCTTCGCCTAAACCCTCTTGCAGTTTTTTTGTTTCAGAAAAATGACTTTCACCAGCTTCACGGAAAGCTTCTTTGGGTTGCTTAGTTTCTTCCATTTCAAACATATTGCGGAAGGATTTTGCCGCCAGATACTCTGTTTGAATTACATAACGTGCACCTGCTCCATACAATTCCAAAGTTTCTTCATGCGAGGAGGTGGCAGCAATAAACGGAACGTCTGGAGACTGTTTTTTGAGCCAGCGGGAAATCGCCAATTCTGCTTCCTGTCCTCCATCCATACACGAGATCACCACTTTTGCTTTGTTAAATGCTAAGTTTTCCCAAACATCTGGATCGGCCATATTTGAGTAGTGTGCGTGAATGTTACTGTGACCGTGCTGATTTTCAAAATGTTCTATAATGTGCGGGTCTAAGTCCAATAGCAAAACTTGTTGTCCCCGCTGGGCGTAAAAATCAGCAATTTCAATTGCCAGCTCGTTATATTCCATGATTACTACGTGTCCTTCCATTACAAACTCTTCAGAACCAGACTCTGCTACGGCAGTCGATCGTCCATCCATGAAGCTCAGGAATTTGGAAAATGCGTTATAGAGAGGTTCAAGAAATTGATGCCCCAGTGAAGAAAAGAAAAATGAGATCAACACTACCAAAGTGATCACAATGAATAGATGAGGATCAAAGAGCTTGTACTGCCAACAAAGCACCGCCAGCATCAATGAAAATTCAGAACTTTGGTTAATAATGGCGCCCATTAGAAAGGAAGGTTTTCCGTTCAAACGGCTGAAGTACCCCAAAATAAGCATCAATGGGATAGTTAATATAACGACCAATATCGCAAGTATAAGACCTTCTGATAAACCAGCCAGCATCTGTTCCGGTTTTAATTCGGAAATATCGAAACCAAGTCCCATAAAAAAGAGGATAATACCGAAGGCTTTTAGGGGTTCTACTTTGTCCTCAATCTCATGTCGATATGGCAGTGCAGCAAGAGTGGCTCCAGCAAAAAAAGCACCGATTCCTGAAGAAAAGTGAATAACCTCGCAAAGTCCCGCAACTCCCATACCATATCCCAAAGTGCCGATAAAGAGCAACTCGCCTGATTGTGCGAAAAACTTGAAAAGTGGATTGAGAAGATACTTGGTCACAAAATAAAGGACGATGGCCAGGCCGATCATTTTTGCAAAAATCATCGCAACTTCAACCCCCAGTGAAGCGCCACCGACTTTGTCTGGATTCAGGCTGCCGAGAATGGCAAGTGCCACTACGGCCACTATGTCCTGAAGTACCATTAAACCGAGTGCAATTTGACCGTGTTCCTGTGCAATTTGACCTGTACTTTTAAGTGTCCCAATTACCAAAATTGTGGAAGACAGTGTCAGGCAAAGTGCAAAATAGATCAGGGCAGGTGTCGCATTTTCTGCCGGCAACCCAGCAGCTTCCATATAACTTGAGTCAATTCCTACGTAAAGCAGNCCAAGNGCNGCACTGATGCCGAACAAACCGATAATCTGGCCAAAGCCGTTGATCAACAACAGTTTCCAGCGTTTGATCAATCCGGGAATATCGACTTCCATTCCGGCCATAAAAAGCAGAAGAGTGATTCCAATATCAACAAATGCGGTCATCACGTCTTTGTTGATGACTTCCCTCACACCAAAGAGGCCTCCTAAAACTCCAACGATGATGAAAGCAAACAAACTTGCTTGTTTAGCGTAGCTCAAAATAATCGCAACCACTGCTGCAGCCAGAAGCATAGCCCCAAGTGGTTCAATCAGGCTGGTACCTCCTCCTCCTCCTGCATAGGCAGGCAGGCCAAGTAATAATAAAATAAGGGTAAATCCCCCATGTCGCACATTGAATTTCATAAGGTTTTCTCCTGATTCATGTTTTCAATATTTGAAGCTTAAGTTTTCTCAACTGAATTTAGCAGATTGATTTGAATCATTATCTTCAGGTAGAAGCATTGCACATCCAGCTAAATTTGCAAGTTTTAAGATGGATATCAATAACAACAACTGAAATGACTTTATTTATTCTAGACTGCGCAGGTCTTGCTGATTAATAATATTTTTCAAATAAATAGTATCAAAAAGAAAATTTTGATGATCAATCTGCTTCGGGATTTTCGTTGAAAATGAGTTTTATGTCAAGAAATAACTGAAATTATTTTATGTAANACTTTGATGCAGTCGTAAAAGCCCTTAAACCGTGTCATTTCGAGCGAAGCGAGAAATATTATATAAGCNACCACACTAATATCATTAAGATATTTATNTACNGTCGAAATGACTGTGTGGATTTCAGACTTTATTCAAGACAGTCAACTTTGATTTATAAGCAAAGATCAGCCCAAGGTTACTTGAGGATAGGACCACGGATTTTCTTTTTCAAAAGCACGAGCAGTACGAAACAACAGAGCTTCTTCAAAAGGCGGAGCTACTAACTGAAAACCGGAAGGTAAACCATTATCTGTCAATCCGGCCGGTACTGACAAAGCAGGAAGGCCAAGATAATCAAAAGGGCGTGTAAAGTGGCCGAGCAAAGTAAGATATTCGATGAAACCCGGATTTGCCTGTATGTTTGACTCTTCCAGTGTAGGAACAGGAATTGGCACAACAGGCGCGTGAAGCACATCCACTTTGTCAAAAACCTGCTTTAGAAAATCCTCCAAAATGACCTTGCGCAGTTTAAGTGCGTCTAGGTAATCAACTGCAGAAAACAACAAACCGGTCAGCAGACGTTCACGTGTCTGCGAACCGTAATCTTCCGGTTGTTCCTTCAACCAGTTTGCATGTGCGGAACTGCTCTCTGCACCGGCAATTATGTTGGCCATGTTGTTGCTGATTTCAAAATTCTCCGGTAATGGTATCTCAACAACTTTTGCACCAAGGCTGCGAAAAACAGCTAAGCTACTCTCCATTTCCCTCTGTACCTCCGGATGCAGTTGATCTAAAAAACCTGAAGGTCCGTTGCCGTATGTTGTCGGAACACCTATTTTCAAACCCTGAATTCCTGACTCTATACCGGAAAGAAAATCTGGTTTTGGTTGATAGTAAGAAGTGGAATCGTTTGTATCTTTACCTGCAATAATTTGTGTGAGCAAAGCACAGTCAGCAACAGTTCTGGTAAGCGGACCGATATGATCCAGTGAAAATGAGAGCGGCATTGCACCAAAACGGCTGACACGTCCGTAAGTTGGTTTCATGCCAACCAGCCCGCAGCAAGATGCAGGAAAGCGAATTGACCCTCCTGTGTCAGAACCAAGTGAGCCATAACTCAAAAAACCAGCTACTGCTGCGGCCGGACCGCTTGAAGAACCACCCGGAATGTATTCCGGATTCCAAGGATTGCGGACATCACCAGTTATTTCATTGTGACCGGTCAGTCCGTAAGCAAACTCGACCATTTTCAATCTGCCGATATCCAATGCGCCGGCCTGGTCGAGTTTGAGCAGAGCTGTAGCAGTCGCATCCGGAACAAAATCCTTACAAATTTTAGAACCACACGCAGAGATTTTACCTGTACGGTAAAACATGTCTTTATGCAAAAGCGGTACGCCGTGCAGTGGTCCCGGCGAGATTCCGGAGGATAACTCCTGATCGGCTGATTCAGCTTCGGCCAGTGCCTGTTCCGGAAACAAACGAGCCACGCAATTAAGTGAGGGGCCTCGTTTTTCTAGTTCTTCCAGACTGTTCCTGACAACTTCCTGTGAAGATACCTCCCGCTTGACAAGTGCTTCGGAGATCTCAGTCAGGCTCATGCGGGACAAAGCCTCATCAACCATTCTTCTCCTCTTCTAGTTGAATGTCTAATTTATAAGCGGAAAGAGCTTTTCCATATTCTGCAGGTTCAGTTTCAAATGAAAGGTGTTTCAAAAACCTTTTCTTAGTCCCGGTGAGGATTTTAACTGACTTCAAAGCAAATTGAACTTCCGGAACGTCGTAGTTCTGATCAAGAAAAGCAGACCATTTATTTTTCATGGGAATTTTTTAGTAAAGGGAATAGTTCAACTTTTCTTGCCGAAAAGCCTAGAGTCAGGTAAAAAGACTCTTTTAATCGATTATGCCAGTTGTCGGGTTAAGTCAAAGCCTAACCCGACATCTGTTTGTCTGAATTTAAAAAGAAAACAATTAACCGGAGGGTATCTTGGAAATAATTCCCTTGACGTAGTACATCATGCCGAGCATCTCGCCGTCATTTAAGGCTTTTGTAACACGAGTTCCATCCCGTTTGGTAAATCCATGATCAAACACATCCATTGTGCCGCTAAGGATTCTACCTTTTTCTCTGTTCATTTGTACAATCAGTGATTGTGGAACATCCGGATGAAAACTTGTCAGACCAACAATTCCGGAATCAAGCCCCCACCAGTCTGCACTGGATTTCCAGGTGCCGTTTTCTACAGCTTTTACTGCTGCAAGATAATAGACATCCCAGTTCCAGACTGCGGCAGTCAAGTGAGCCTCTTTACCATAGATAGCCATGTCCGTATCGTTTCCAATAGCATAAACACCATTTTTCTTTGATGTTTGCACTGTTGCTGGAGAGTCTGCCATGGTTACAATCACGTCCGCACCATTATCAATGAGTGCTTGTGCGGCATCACTTTCTTTGGCAGGATCAAACCAACTGTTGATCCACAAGACTTCCACTTCAATATTTGGATTGGATTGCTGTGCACCAAGTGTGATGGCATTTATATGCCGGATGATTTCCGGAATCGGCTGGGAGCCGACAATGCCTATTCGTCCCTTTTTGCTCATGCCTCCGGCAATGATGGCGGCAAGATATTTTGCCTGATACATGCGCCCAAAATAGTTACCCATGTTTTTGCTTTGCTTAAATCCGGAGCAGTGCAAGAACACCTTGTCAGGAAACTTTTTTGAGACTTTCAAAGTTGGATCCATGAAACCAAAACTGGTGGTAAAAATTATGTCGGACTTTCGTGCAATCTTTAAGATCTGTCCCTCAGAAGCTCCTTCAGGAACACTCTCTACAAAATATGTCTTATGTCCGGCTTCCTCTAATGCTTTGCGTCCCAAGTCATGAGCATGGGTCCAACCTCCGTCTCCAACGGGGCCAACATAAATGAAACCAACACTTGGTTTTGCAGCCCAAGCAGACCCTCCTACCAATAACATGGTTAGAGTGGTTGATATTATTATTGAAATTAATTTTCTCATTTTATCTCCTAGAGAAAGGTTAAAAGAACCTCAAATCGGTTCCTTTCAGAATCCGGCACAAAGCCGGTAGAATCCACACATAAGATCAATGTTTTTCACCTCTGAAAAAAACTTTTCCAAGTGCGGCAGGCATGACCTGGATTCCTCGCCGGTTATTCCGGATCGTAACCAAAGTCAGTACCAAGATCGTTAAAACATAGGGCAGCATTTTCAAAAAATATGGTGACATATCGATGCCCAATATTTGCAGACGCAGTTCCAGTGCGAGTGCAAGGCCAAAGAGATAAGCTCCCCCAAGGGCCTTTAGGGGGTCCCAAAAAGCAAAGATCACTAAAGCAACTGCAATCCATCCGCGTCCCGCAGTAATACCATCTACCCAAAACGGAGTTAATGCAAGCGGAAAATACGCTCCTCCAATTCCAATCAACATTCCACCACCTACAACTGCAAAAAAACGATAACTCAACACGGAAAGTCCAAGTGAATCACAGACCTCCGGTGCTTCGCCTATTGAACGGATGTTCAGACCAATCCGAGTTTTGAATAGCAGCCACCACGACAAGGCGACACAAAGGTATGAAAAATAAACAATGACATCCTGATTGAAAAGCACCGGTCCAAGCACCGGAATAGTATGTAGTCCGGGTATCGGAATCCGGCTTAAAGGTTCCACAGTTTCTCCCATCAGTTTGTCACCAAACAAACCACTTAGTCCAGTACCAAAAAAAGTCAGTGCCAGCCCTGAAGCAATCTGACTTGCCCGTAACATTAAACAAACTACCCCGTGAATCATTGACACAATTCCGGAAGCAAAAGCCGCGGCTGCTACTGCATAAAAATAGTTTCCGGTATACAACATCACGACAAAGGCCACTAACGCTCCCACGAGCATCAGCCCCTCCATTCCTAGATTGATCACGCCCGCACGCTCACTGATCACTCCACCCAGTGTTGCGAATAATAACGGCGTTCCCATGGCAACTGCGGCAATCAAAATTTGTATGAAAAATTCCATATCTTTTTGTTTTTAATTAGAACTCTTAAATTTTGCCAAAAACACTCAAAAACATTTATTTTATGAAACGTTTGATTTTATAAACTAATTTTTCTTGTACCATTTATTGTGTGCTTTTGTGTGTTTTTGGCTAAACCAAAAAACGCGTTATCCTAAGTCGATATTCAGTGAAAATATCAGAACCCAAAACTGTAAACAAAATAATACCCTGGTACAAATATACCATTGAAATTGGCAGACCGAATTCAATTTGCAAAACCTCTGCGCTGACAAAAACAATTGACATAAAAAATGCACTTAAGACAACACCAAGCGGATGATTTCTGGCAAGCCAGGCCACAATGATTCCCGTATAACCATAGCCGATGGAAATGTTTTGCTGCAAACGGTAATGAATACCTGCTACTTCGCTAAATCCGGCAAGGCCTGCAATGGCTCCACTTGCGGCAAAGACCAGGATAGTCAATGTCCTAATGTTAACTCCGGAGTAACGGGCAGCGTCAGGGTTGTCACCGGTCAGGCGGATTTGAAAACCAAGCTTGGTTTTCCATAAAACCCAGGCTACAATTGCTATAAAGACAAAGGCCAGAATAAGTCCGGCATGAATTGAAGTATTTCCAAATGAAGGAAGTTGTCCTGCTTCAGAAAATTCTTTAGTGATCGGAAAATTGTTGGTTCCCGGGTCACGCCATGCTCCAAACAACAAATAATCTATCCATGCAGCCGCCACATAATTCAACAGGAGAGAAGTTATTATTTCATTGACTCCAAAACGGGCTTTTAAGAATCCGGGGATGCAGCCCCAAAAACCACCGCCTATCATGGCCATGATGAGCATTAGTACAATCAGCATACCGTCCGGAAGTTGCCCGTCGTAATGTAAAGCAACCCAGGTCATGGCAAATGTACCCATGTGAAACTGACCTTCTGCGCCAATATTCCACTGCTGCATTTGAGCAGCAAGTGCTACGGCCAGTCCTGTAAACATTAAAGGTGTCATTTTAACCAACAGGTCCTGCCAGCCGTATTTAGTCAGAAAGATTTCCTCTCCAATAATCTGGAAAGCGGCCATTGGCTCAATTCCAGCTGCCAAGAAAAAGAACCAACTTATTAACAAGACTAACAACAATGCTGCGCCAAGCACTAATAATCGCGCCCAGGACGTAGCATTGACTCGCTTTTCCAAAAAAATTTGCATTCTAATGCTCTTNNATTTTAGAANATTAAAACTNTTTTAAAGAGCAGGAAACTAANTTGCAGGAANGAAAAAGGCTCGCAATTTTTAGGAACCTTTNAAGAAGGAAGGTGGTTTTCTGTTATTTGAAAGTAGCTATGTATGCCGCGACATTATTAATAGCCTCATCATTGGCTAAAGTCATCGCCATTGGACGCATTTGCATTCCAAAGAGATCACCACTTTTTGTCCCTCGAATTCCAGCCTTGAAGTTTTTTAGCTGACGTACAATGTACCAATCCTGCAGACCAGTAAGTTTTGGAGAGTTAAGGGCTTTGTTCCCGCCACCTTTTGGGCCGTGGCATGTTTGGCAAATCATGTAAGATGCTTTTCCTGCTGTGGCATCTCCTTTTACTGTACTTTCTGAAGATTTTGACACAGGCATACTTGACAAGAAGGCTGCCATATCTGAAACCGCCTGATCATTGGCTAAGGTCAAAGCCATGGGCCGCATTTGCATGCCATATGGGTCTTTGGGATGTGCGCCGCGGATTCCTCCCTTAAAATTGTTTAGTTGACGTTCCAGATACCACGGTTCTTGACCAGCAATTTGGGGTGCGTTCAGAGCTTTGTTCCCCATACCGTTTGCTCCATGACAGGCAGCACAAACCGCATATGCGGCTTTCCCTTTTGCAGGATCTCCAGCAGCACTCGCATTTTCAGCCGTCATAATCCCTAGGGCTAAAGTAATACCAACAACAAATAGTCTCTTCATATTAATTCCTCTTCATGTGGGTCAAAAATTTTAGTAAGATACTGATATTAATTACTGCAGCATGTCATCCCGACCGAAGCGAGAGATCTGAAAAAGAGTTGATATCTTTTATGATCCCTCACATACGCTTGGGTTTACACGTTAAAACTCTTGACTGTCGAGTTCCCTTTTTAGCTAAATACTTTATCAGGAGCAAATCCAAGTAAGTTACCTGGTTTTAAAATTTTCTGCCTGTTCAACAAACAAATTGAACGAGTGTAAAAATTTATAACAACCTTTTACAAAAGAGGCAACAGAATTCTGTTTTGTTAGAGAATTCTTGAGTTTTTTCCTGCAAAATCATTCTAAGAGGAATTTTGTGGAAACTACAGCAGGTTCTGCAAAAAATAATGAGGAGCCCAGGAAGACTCCGTCAAAGAAATAGATTATTTTAGAGTGGAAATGTAGGCTGCCACATTATTTATCGCTGCGTCATCTGCTAAGGTCATGGCCATTGGGCGCATTTGCTGACCATAAGAATCTTTTGGGTCCGCACCACGAATTCCATTTTTAAAATTATATAGTTGTCTGACGATATACCAGTCATTTTGGCCAGCAATAGCTGGAGCATTCAGAGCTTTGTTGCCTTCACCATTTGCACCGTGACAGGTCGCACAGATTGCATAAGCAGCTTTTCCTGCGGCAGCGTCACCTTTAATCGTTGGAGGAGAAGCTGAACTTTTCAGAGTACTCACATAAGCTGATACATCTGCAACCATCTGATCGTTGGCAAGCGTCATAGACATCGGTCGCATTTGCTGTCCATATATGTCTTTCTCATGAGATCCGCGTATACCTGATTTGAAATTTGCCAATTGTCGGGCAATGTACCATGCTTTTTGTCCAGAAATTCTCGGTGCGTTTAGAGCCTTGTTTCCAGCACCATCAGCTCCGTGACAGGAAGCACATACTCCATATAAAGTTTTGCCATTTTCGGTAGAACTGGTAACAGACACTGAGGCTGGTTCAGCAGTACTGATCTTAGCAGTTTGTGTAATTGAAGGCTGAGCTTTTTCTTTAAAAGTTGACACATACAGTGCAACATTTTTGATAGATTCATCGTCAGCCAAAGTCATTGCCATGGGCCGCATTTGCATTCCATAAACATCTTTTTCATGGCTTCCACGGATACCTTTTTTAAAACTGCGTATCTGCCTGGCAATGTACCAATCTTGAAGTCCGGCTATTTTTGGTGAATTCAGTGCCTTGTTCCCCTCACCCTGTTCGCCATGACAAGCTATACAAGTTGCATAACTTGTTTTTCCACTGTCACTGTTTCCCTGTATTGTTGATTTTGAAGGTTCTCCCCTAAGAGTTCCAATAAAAGACACTACTTTTTTCAAGTCTGAATCTTTTACCAAAGTCATAGCCATCGGGCGCATTTGAATGCCATAAAGATCTTCAGAATGTGTTCCACGGATACCATCACGCCAGTTACGNAACTGNCGTTCGAGATACCAGGCATGCTGACCTGCCAAACGCGGCGCTCCAAGTTTTTGATTGCCTTCACCCTCAGATCCATGACAGGAAGCACAAAGGGCATAAAGTGGTTCACTTACAGGTGCTTGAACATTAGTGACATTAGTGCTGGCTGCTAGGGTAACAGGTTTGGAAATTGAACTGCTTTTTAAAGACGCTACAAAAACCGTCATGTCACGGACCGCTTCATCGCTTGCAAGAGTCATGGCCATCGGGCGCATCTGCTGGCCAAAAATATCTTTGGCATGGACACCACGAATGCCGCTTTTGAAATTATTCAATTGCCTTTCAACATACCAGTCAGGAAGTCCGGCAATTTTTGGTGCATTAAGTGTCTTGTTACCTTGACCGTTTGCGCCATGACAAGTGACACAAACAGCATAGGCCGATTCCCCTTTCTCGATGTTTCCTTTTACACCGGAGTGTTTTCCACGACCATTCAGGCTTCCCACATACACTAAAACATCATCAATGTCCTGATCTGTCAAGAGAGTCATAGCCATCGGACGCATTTGCATGCCAGTAATATCATTAATATGTGTTCCACGCACACCATTTTTAAAATTATTGAGCTGTCTAGCTATATACCAGGAATGTTGACCTGAAATTCTGGGAGCATTTGCGATTTTTCTGCCTTCGCCATTTTCTCCGTGACAGGCAGCGCATACCTTGTACTTTGCTTCTCCACGTCCCAAGTCTCCTTCTGCAAAGACATTTGTCGAAAATGCAGTTCCTAGAACAAAAATAATTATTCCTGAAATATAATGCTTCTTCATGACAATTCTTTCGTAAATCAAAACCTTGTAAGCTGAGTCAGTTCAAAAGATGTTTCTTGACTTTATGATTTATATAATAGGCGCCAACTCTAGCAAGATATTGAAAAATTGGCAAATTTATTGGTTTCTTTGAAAAATATTTAACGGATTAATCTGCATCCGTTTGAAAACGTGCTGAAGCTCGGCATTCTTCGAATGACTGTGAATTGTAACTGAATCCATTTCCAGCACGTACCCTTTGACGATCTTTCTCAAGCATCTGGCGGCATTCCAGATAATTTTTCTGGTTAAGCGAAGTTTCACATCCATTGATTACCGTTAAAACAATACTTAACAGCAATGCACACAGTAAAAAACTCGGTAAAGTGGTCACAAAATTATTGAACACAAAGAAACTTTTTGGTTTAGAGTTTTTCTGTTATTTGTTTTTCCTGCAAACGCTGAATGTGAAAAGTCATCCGCCGACAAAA
>JGI12090J13086_1000092_pt1 | contig 14852 bp, 14 predicted proteins | sample DeeseametaMP0960_FD_13086 | JGI IMG/M metagenome (IMG submission 13086)
AAGCTTACCCAAATTCAACACGCCACTACGAATGTGGCAGCCGTGACGATATACGTGTGGCCATGCGCCTTATTCACCAACACGACAGTTTAGTGGGTGGTACCGAAGACAACCCTATTTTAGAGCCAAATCCGCCAATTCCTGTTTACGACACTTCAGGCCCCTACGGCGACCCACAAGAAAACATAGATGTGCACAAAGGCCTAGCTCCGCTTCGCCAAACGTGGATTGAAGAGCGTAGCGATACCCTTAAATTAGAGGGCGTTTCGTCAAGCTTTGCAAAAGAGCGTGAAAACGACATATTTACCGAAGACTTCCGCTTTATTCGCAGCCGCAAACCACTAAAAGCAAAAGCAGGCAAAAATGTTACCCAGCTTCACTACGCAAGACAGGGCATTATTACCCCTGAAATGGAATACATTGCCATTCGCGAGAATATGGGTCGCCAAGCCATTAAAGATGCCGAACTGACGCAGCAGCGCAAAGGCGAACACTTTGGTGCGAATTTACCCGATACCATCACGCCCGAATTTGTACGCCAGGAAGTGGCCGCAGGCCGCGCCATTATTCCATGCAACATCAATCACCCCGAGTTGGAACCAATGATTATAGGGCGTAACTTTCTAGTAAAGATTAACGCCAATATTGGTAATTCAGCAGTCACCTCGTCTATTGAAGAAGAGGTAGAAAAGCTGGTGTGGTCAACGCGCTGGGGCGCCGATACCATCATGGATTTATCTACCGGCAGAAACATTCACGAAACCCGAGAGTGGCTGCTGCGAAACAGTCCTGTTCCTCTTGGCACCGTCCCCATCTATCAAGCGCTAGAAAAAGTAAACGGTGTAGCCGAAGATTTAACGTGGGAGATGTTTAAAGACACCCTAATTGAGCAAGCTGAACAAGGCGTAGACTACTTCACCATTCACGCTGGCGTGCTGCTTGAGTACGTACACCTTACCGCAAAGCGGGTAACCGGCATTGTATCGCGCGGCGGTTCGATAATGGCAAAGTGGTGCTTAAGCCACCACCAACAAAGCTTTCTGTATGAGCACTTTCACGATATTTGCGAAATTTGCGCTAAGTACGATGTAGCGCTGTCGCTAGGTGATGGCCTGCGCCCTGGCAGCGTAGCTGACGCGAACGACGACGCGCAATTCTCTGAATTACGTACCCTTGGTGAGCTGACGAAAATTGCATGGGAGTACGATGTTCAGGTAATGATTGAAGGCCCGGGGCATGTGCCAATGCATATGATTAAAGCGAACATGGAAGAGCAGCTTAAGCACTGCCACGAAGCACCGTTTTATACCCTTGGCCCCCTTACCACCGATATCGCTCCTGGCTACGACCACTTCACTTCAGGTATAGGCGCCGCCATGATTGGTTGGTATGGCTGCGCAATGCTGTGCTATGTAACACCTAAAGAGCATTTGGGCCTACCTAACAAAGAAGACGTTAAGCAGGGCCTGATCACCTACAAAATTGCAGCCCACGCTGCCGACTTGGCAAAAGGCCACCCAGGTGCACAAATTCGCGACAACGCCATGTCGAAAGCTCGCTTTGAATTCAGATGGGAAGACCAGTTCAATTTAGCTCTCGACCCACATACCGCGCGCGCTTATCACGATGAAACCTTGCCGCAGGCGTCTGGCAAAGTTGCGCATTTCTGCTCTATGTGCGGCCCTAAATTTTGCAGCATGAAAATTTCTCAGGAAGTGCGCGATGTGGCTAAACAAGCAGAGCAGCAAGAGTTTGAGAAAGAAAAAGGTATGAAAGACATGGCCCAGGCATTCAATCAGTCTGGCGCAGAGCTTTATCACACTGCAGATAGCAAGGTAGAGCTACCATGATGGCGAAAGCGTCCATAAGTCCTGCATCCAACAACCTCACCACTGCACTTCCTGTAGTGTGGTGTGTGGGAGGCGTTGACTGTAGCGGTGGTGCGGGTGTTACCCGCGACGCCATTACATTGGCCGATCTGAACATCCATGCCTGTGTGCTCACTACACAGCTTACCGTGCAGTCCAACTCAATCATGTTTAGTAAGGAAAGCATGTACGCGTCGGCATTAAATCAGCAGTGGCAGGTGCTGTTTGAAGATACCCCGCCACGCGCTATTAAAATTGGCGCTATTGCTAATGATGAGCAAGCGCTGTTGTTGTGTGCACGTATTCAAAAAACGTCTAACCCTCGCCCCTTCGTTGTATGGGACCCTGTACTGTCAACCTCGTCAGGTGGGGTGCTGAGTGAGTTAAGCGAAAGCGTAGTTGACGAACTGTTGAATACGGTAGATATCGTTACGCCAAATATCGATGAGCTTGCGTGGCTCACTCATTTACCAGTTGTTGATGAAGCGAGCTTGCTAACTGCAATCAATCGGCTAAGGAGTAAAGGCGCAAGGAGCGTTTACGTTAAGGGTGGTCACGCCCACTGGCAAAAAAACGTGAGCGATATTTTTGTTTGTGCCTCTCACACTCTTCGTTTTAGCCAGCCGAAATACGCTAACGGCAACCTTCGCGGCACAGGCTGTATGTTAGCCAGCGCATTAGCGGCATTCATTGTGCACGACTACTGCATTGAAGATGCACTTACGCTTGCTAATGCTTACGTCAGCGAAGTTCGTAGCCATACACTTCCGAAGCAATGCTCAGCGGCTAACGTAAATGCTATAAGTAGCGAATTTACCGCCTACTTTGCACGAACCAACGGTTTTCCCGCAAAACCAGAGAGCTTTCCGCTGGTGACCTTTCACCAACGTGGCGCCACTGCTAATGAAAAAAAACGGGATGAGGATACCCTTCTTGAAGCCTCGTCTTGTAAAGAAGCCCACTTTCCTGCACTTACTCATACTCATTTAGGCATCTACCCTGTAGTGGATAGTGTGCAATGGATAGCCCGCCTCTGGCCAACGGGCGTAAAAATTATGCAGCTTCGGGTTAAACAAGGCTCCCAAGAAGACATTCGTCAGCAAATAAAAGAGGCAATAGAATTGGTGAAACACACCAACTGCCAATTATTCATTAATGACTATTGGGAGCTGGCCATAGAACTCGGAGCTTACGGTGTTCATTTGGGACAAGAGGACATCGACACCGCAGACCTAAACGCCATCCGTAGTGCGGGTTTACGGCTTGGAATATCAACACACGGCTTCGCTGAAATTCAGCGTGTTCGCGCTTTAAACCCGTCTTACATTGCCCTTGGTCATATTTTCCCCACCAATACCAAAGACATGCCTTCAAAGCCCCAAGGTGTAGCACGATTAGAAAAATATGTGCAGCTTTGCGATGGCATTCCCACCGTTGCTATTGGCGGTATTAACTTGTCGCGCATAGGCGATGTAGCTAAAACCGGCGTTAACGGCATTGCTGTGGTAAGTGCAATCACTCAAGCAGCACACCCACTGAAAGCCTACCAAGCATTGGTTCAGGAGGCTGGATTTGCTTAGTCATTCAGCTACTCATTCACTTAGTCACTCAGTGGGCCAGCAGTTAGCGCATCAGGATATACGTCGCTACAGCAGACAACTCTTACTCGATTGCATTGATCACGACGGACAGCTTAATTTGGCGAATGCTCACGCTGTTATCGTTGGCTTAGGTGGATTAGGCAGCTTAACCGCCCGCTATTTAGCAGGCGCAGGCGTGGGCAGTATTACACTTATAGATGGTGACACCGTCGACATTAGTAATTTGCAGCGCCAGATAAGCTACAACGAAATGCACCTGGGCGAGCTTAAAGCCAAGTCGCTTTACAATGAACTGCGTAAAGTGAACTCGCATTTAAACATACAGTTTAAAAGCTTATTTGCTGATAGTAACAACTTACCAACGTTAATTGCATCAGCCACCTGCGTACTGGATTGTACCGACAACGTGACGGTACGAAGAGAGATAAACCTGGCCTCGTTTCGCGCCTCTATTCCGCTTTTTATTGCCGCAGCCAGTGGGCTTACCTGGCAAGCGCTGAACTTGCCTCAAAACTCAGCTACCTGCGGTTGCTATGAGTGTTTAGTGAATAATGTTGCCGTACGCGAGGATTGCGTTAGCAAAGGTGTACTGGGCCCCGTNGTAGGCATGGCAGCATGCCACCAAGCTACCCAAGCCTTGTTATTTCTGGCAAGGGGCTTCGATGCCGATATTAAATGGGGCCATTACGTAAACGCCCACGCAGGCCAAGGTACGCTGCAAAGTTTCAAGCTTCCCCCCTCTTCTTCTTGTGAGGTATGCCAATGACCCAAATTAATATCAACGTGAACAATCAACCAATGAGCGTGATTTCTCCTATATCACTTAGTGAATTAATTGCTCTTAAACAATTGAAAGACGAAGGCACCGCCGTTGCCAAAAATGCCGCCATTATCAGCAAGAATGAATGGCCAACAACCTACTTAAGTAACAACGATACCGTGGATATCTTCACCCTAGTGGCAGGAGGCTAAAATGCTAACACTCGCAAATCACACCTTCCCTTCCCGCCTGTTAACTGGCACTGGCAAATTTAGTAACCCAGACACCATGAAAAGCGCGGTACAGGCAGCCAAGAGCAGCATGGTGACCTTGGCAATGAAGCGTGTCGCCAGCCATAGTTCACAAGATGAAACGCTTTCGGCATTAAAAGCATTGGGCGTTACTCTTTTGCCGAATACGTCGGGAGCGAAGAACGCAAAAGAAGCCATATTCGCCGCCGAACTTGCATACGAAGCATTAGGTAGCCCTTGGGTGAAGCTGGAAATTCACCCAGACCAACGCTACTTGTTGCCCGACCCCATCGAAACCCTTCTTGCCGCAGAGGCACTGGTTAAAAAAGGGTTTCACGTTTTGCCTTACTGCGGAGCAGACCCCGTTTTATGTAAACGCTTAGAAGAGGTAGGCTGCGCTGCCGTTATGCCATTGGGCGCGCCTATTGGCAGTAATCAGGGATTACAAACCAAACCCTTTTTGCAAATTATTGTTGAGCAAGTGTCGATACCCGTCATTGTAGATGCAGGCATTGGTAAGCCAAGCGAAGCTATGGCGGCCATGGAGCTGGGAGTAGACGCAGTACTGGTGAATACGGCCATCGCCACGGCTAAGGACCCAGTTGCTATGGCAGCAGCTTTCGCAAGCGCCGTAGAAACGGGGCGAAAAGCCTTTGAAGCTGGACTTGGTGCTACCAGCAGTTTTGCCCAAGCCTCTAGCCCGCTTACCGCCTTTTTGGAGCCGGCGGTATGAAGGTAGCGCAGGCATTAATGCAGCAAGACTTGTCGCATGTGGCTATGTCGATAAACAGCAAAACAGCGGGCGACGTAGAACGAGCGTTAGGTAAAGATACACTTTCTTTAGACGACTTCATGGCGCTGATCTCTCCCGCTGGCGCTAAGTACTTAGAAGCCATGGCCTATCGCGCTAAAGCAATTACTCGCCATCGCTTTGGCAATACCATGCAGCTGTTTGTACCTTTGTATTTATCAAACTTGTGTGCCAACGAATGTACCTACTGCGGCTTTACAATGAGCAACAAAATAAAGCGCAAAACCCTGTCTATAAGCGAAGTGTTGACCGAAATTGAAGCCATCAAAGATTTAGGCTTTTCACAGGTATTGCTGGTTACTGGCGAACATGAAACCAAAGTGGGGATGGAATATTTTGAGCAAACACTAAGCGCCATTCGCGAAAAGGTGAGCTACCTTATGATGGAGGTACAGCCTTTAAAGCGCGAGCAATATGAAACCTTGAAGCACCTGGGCTTAGACGCGGTGTTAGTGTATCAAGAAACCTACTCACCGCAGCATTACGCTAATTACCACACTCGAGGTAAAAAACAGGACTTCCTATGGCGCTTAGAAGCCAGCGATCGCATAGGGAAAGCCGGCATTGATAAAATAGGCATTGGCGCACTACTGGGTTTAGGCGACTGGCGGGTTGATAGCGCCATGACCGCCCTTCACGGCAAGTTAATACAGCAACACTACTGGCAAAGCCGTGTCTCTATTGCTTTTCCGCGCCTTCGTAGCTGTGAGGGTAACAGCACTGGCGGCAACGCCCTCACCAACAGTAAACTCCCTAACGAGCGAGATCTGCTGCAGCTAATATGCGCCCACCGCATTTTTAACCCACAAGCAGAACTCTCGCTGTCTACCCGAGAGTCGGCAGTNTTTCGGGATGGCGTAATGCCGCTTGGCATAACNTCTATGAGTGCNGCNTCGCAAACACAGCCTGGCGGTTACAGCGCCCCATCGAAGGCACTAAATCAATTCGATATTGACGATAACCGATCTGTATCAGATGTCGTGAGCGCACTTTCAATGAAAGGACTGGAACCCGTATGGAAAGACTGGATGCCGTTTACAGAACGTGTTTAAGCGCAAGAATACCTGTATTTTTCGTTTGAAAACTCGCGCTAAAATAGCGCACTTTTAATGGATTAATCGATTAGTTTTTGTAAGGGAAAATAAGAGAAAATTTGTTTTGCTTTCGTGCAAAACCCTCCGTACAATCCGCCCAAATTTTAGCCAGACACTTTACCTATGCGTCTGGCTTTTTTGTCTCATTTATCTCATATTAGATTTATCAAAACTAAAGGGCAGTGCGTTGGATACCGTTGAATTTATTCAAATTCGTAGATTTATAGTGAAGCTAGGCAAAATGCTGCACAAGTACGGTACCCCTGCGTTCCGACTTGAAGCTTACCTAGGTGAAGTCGCTAAGTATTTAGGCGTACACGCTTCATTTATTTCAACGCCAACTTCACTGACTTTTGTTATCTGGAGTGACCGCCACGAAGACGAATATAACCACGCTGCGCGTTTGCTTCCAGGCGAGCTAGACATGAACGCGTTGTCGCTTACCGATGAACTGGCCAGCGAACTGCTGACGGGCAAATTAACTTTAAGTGAAGCTGACAAGCGCTTAAATGAAATAGATGCCATGGGCAGCCCTTATGGCAAATGGGTTACTGGCGTTGCCTTTGCTATGGCCACCGGCGCGTTTGCTATGCTAATGGGTGCAAGCTGGAGTGAAATTGGCTGGTCGGGTGCCTTGGGTATAGTGGCTTATCTTTGGACCTTATGGGCACAGCAGTCTAAACGCGTAAACTTGATGCTAGAGCCTGTCACCGCGTTCGTTGGCGGCATTCTTGCCTGTGCTATTGGTCAATACGTTGACCCTGGCATTAACATTCCGCTGGTTGTGCTTTCATCGGTCATTGTATTTGTGCCCGGACTAGCGCTGACTATGGGCCTTGCCGAACTTTCATCGCGAAACATGGTGTCGGGCACGGCTCGTACTATGGACGCCATCATGCAGCTATTTAAGCTGTATTTCGGTGCTTTTTGGGTGTGTCAGTGGGCTTTAGTGCGTTTGGTGAAAACGTGTATACCCCTGCAGAATCGCTGCCTTACTGGGCTACTTGGCTAGCGGTATTCTTGCTGTGTATTGCCCTAGTTGCAATATTCAGAACGCGTATTAAACACATTCCATGGGCATTGGCCGCAGCATTTATTGCCTACAGTGCTACCGCATGGAGCTCTGACTACATGAGCCCTGGGCTAGGTGCATTCGTGGGTGCGTTTGCATTAGGCATTTTTGCGAATGCGTTCACCCGCATTGCTAACCAACCCGCGACCATTGTGGCTATGCACGGACTTATAGTGCTGGTGCCGGGGTCTAAGACCTATATTGGCTTGAACTCGTTTATGACGGGCCAAGACTTTGTGAAGGCAGACCACTTGGGACAGGAAGTATTTCTTATCTTTATGTCGCTAGTGGCGGGATTAATCTTTGCTAACGTGGTGGTGCCCACTAAAAAGGCGCTATAACGTAAATACAGTAACCTAAGGGTTTCACGCTAGAGCGCGGCTGGTGCCACTAGGGCTGCGCAAAATAACTAGCGCAGCCTAACAAGCAGGCAAGACGCGCTATTTAAGCAACTTGATCAACGCTCTCCCTAAACGGGCGTTGAGCGCGCCCGCAGCAATCGCTTCAGCAGAATTTTCCATAAACTTCGCCGACAAGCTGCCGCCAATTTGATTGGCAACTTCGTCGGTAGCTAAGTCAAACACGCCTTGCGCCGCAATGTTTTGCGCCAACACTTTAAGTAACTTCCAGTTCCCTGCTGTACTTGGCCTTAGTCCATACACGCGGGCCATTCGACGAATGGTACGAAAGCTAATCCATACCACAGCAAAAGTTTGAATAAGATTATTTGGGCTTATAAACGCAAGGCTTCCGGCGGTCACCGATTCTTTATTCAGCACCTTGTGCGCCTTTTCTTGAATCGGTTTTAGTACCGTGTCTTCGTACAGGCCTAATCGTTCTGGGCCTGACATATCGTCTTGAAGCTGCTGCTTATAACGGTCGAAACAATGCGCCGCGTAAGACCCTCGCGAAAAGCGTTTGCCGTGCTGGCTTAGCACGCGATCAATTTTCTGTGGCGATGCTTCTGTTCCCGCTGATGGATTTTGTTTCGCTGAAGGCTCTTTCTGCGCTGAAGGCTCTGTCCCATTACTAGCCAGCAAATCTCGGATAACGCTTGCATCTTCCATCGCCGTATTTACTTGCTTGTAGCCTCGCCACTCTTTAAAACTCAAAAAGCTAAAGCAGCTTACAAAACCAACCAATAATAGCGCGCCTAGTACACCTGTACCGATGGGGTGCTCGGAAACGTTTGCCGCAAGGGTGGTATAAGCTTCAAATACGAAAAACCAATTAATGAAACCACGCCAAACCCTAATGTTGCCGCACCTAACGACAGGCCACCTTTTTTTGTATCCACTTCCCATACATCCTCGGTAACTTGTTGCGGAAGTTTGGTTTCAGGCTGCGCTATGTCTAAGGTTTGTGTTTTAACTTTAGTTTTGTACTGTGGTTTTGTTACCGCATCACTTTCATGGTCATTATTATGTTTACCATATCCAGTCACCGCATTATGCTGATCTTCCTCACCGGCATCGCCGTTAATTGCATCGCGTCTAAGCCTAGACTGGCTTGTTTGTTCTGGGCTTTCGTCAAATGTATAAGGTTTATCGCTCATTCTTACTCTCCTTTGCCCAGTAAAAACTGAAGCAATCTATCTACGCCCTTACCCGCTAAAATACGCGCCTTAAAATCGCTAGGCACACTCACATCAGGTACTGGAAAATGGCTGCCCTCTTCCATCTCTTTCAGTGTGCTGGGAATAGGTTCGAACGTAGATTCTACATAGCGGCCATCAGTGTCTTTATAACGAATAGCATCGTCGTTACTACCTTCGTCGGTTACTTGCATGCTAGACACTAAAAAATGCTCGAATTGTATGGGTTTACCGTCAAACCGTGCTCTCGCCCCTTCGGTTATCTGGGTAAGTAAATTAAGTAAGTTAGCGCGCTGACTTACAGGCACTAAATCAGATTTAGTGGCCACAAACGCCACTCTGCCTATTTGTTCTTTTTTTAGCACATTGCGTGAAAACCACGTGCTTTGCCCGTACACAAAGGTGTCGGCCAGATGACTAAGGGTTTCCTTTAACTGATACAAATGCTGTCTGCTGTGATTAAGCCCTTCAAACAAATCGACTAGAATAATTTGCTTGTCGGTTTCTTTGAAAATGGACTGCTTCAGCGGCGTTAACCACCCACTTTGGAATTTAGCAAAGTGCTTGTCGAATATTTTAAACCAAGGATGTGATACATCGCTGGTGATGCTAGACGGAAGCGGCGTAAAACCAAAGGCCTGCCAATCGAAGTCGCTCGATTCCAATAAAAAACTGCCCGGCTGAAGAAGAGATATGCCGTTGGCCTTCGCGTCTACTAAATAATCGCGATAGGCATTAACCAGCAGCTGAATACGTTGTTCGGTTGGCTCTTGCTCAAAATCAAACTGATTAACAAACGCTTTCCACTGGTTGGCAAAATACTGCTGCGGCCCACTGCTAAGCTGAGCCCACGCAGAGTCTGACCAATGAGCATAGGTTTTACTTAGCATGGGAATGTCGGTCACCCATTCTCCAGGGTAATCGATAAACTCAAACACCACATCGCTATGAGGCAGTACATGACGCTTCAATGAGGCGGTTTCTTTTAAACGCACCACCAGCTTAAAACCGAATGCTTCTTCGGTGGCTTTAGGCCATTGGCCGTTTTCAAGATCAGCAATGTTCTGTATATGCGGGAACGGTTTGTAGCCTTCAATGGGCTCTATGCGCATATCAAGCACTTGGGATGGCGGCAAATAACGTAGCAAAGGCAAACACGCATAGCCCTCTTCACTACGGCTTTTCAGCATAGTGATAAGGCTGGTGAACAGCATAGATTTACCGCTTCGACTTAGCCCAGTAATGGTGAATCTGTGAGTTTCTTTGTTAAACACACTGCTAAGTTTGTCGCCAGTTAGCGACGCCATTGCCCGAGTCTTGTCAAAAAGCGTAGCGATATTTTTTTGCATTATCTTGTTTGTATTCTGCCTTTGCAGTTCCTATTCCCTTAAACCTAAACCTTTAAAAATAATATCCAGAGAGTGCGGCCTATACATTATTGCCCTCTCGTTATTATAGATATGCCTATAGGATTAATGTGGTTATTAAGGGGGAAAAGCAAGGGCAGTGCCAGCTAAACACGCCGCTGCGTAAAATAAGTAAAGCTAACGACGGCTAATAAACTAATGCTCGCGAGTCTTATTGAATAGCTTTTTCTTTATGCGATTTTTACTGGAGTGCCAGTGATTCTTAGGTTTGCGCGGCGCGTTTTCAATAACGTGTTCAAAATCGATATCCGACTTTTTGGTGGGCGGAACGTGAGCACAAAAGAATGTATCAATATGTGACTGGGCCAGCTTCTTTAAGCTTTCGCGATATTGGTTTGGGTGACATAACGGATATGGCGGTACTAGTTCACCTTTCACCTGTACCAATACATCGGCAATGTAAGCCTGCTGCGTGGGAATGTGCTTAAGCGTTAAATCGTGGTCGGTATGACCCGGCGTGTACATAACCTGCCAGTCAGGAAAGCCAGGCAGTAACTGATTGTCGGCAAGCGTCATATCTGGCGCTAGTATTGGGTTGTACCAAATAGGCATTCTTGGCTTGCCAATACGATTGGCCACCCACCAGGTTAGCAACAAATCTATGCCGTGAGCAGTACGCCCAGCAAACCCAGCATACCAATTAATCGCTTTGGGATGAGATGCCACCTGCGCACCTGTACGTTCACGTAGTTTAATGGCGCCTCCGGCGTGATCTGGGTGCATGTGAGTAACCACAATCAGCTTTAAGTCACTTAACGGACGACCTAAGGTTTGCGTAATGTATCGACACACGTTGTCTACATCGGCGCGGCTACAGCCATCAAGCAATAGCAACCCCTTGCTGTCTTCAACAAGATAAATATGCTGTATGTAGCCTGCAAGTGTGTGAATATTCATTACTGCTTCCTTTTCACCAGAATGCGCGTCAACCGTGCTATCTGACATACCTCATGCACGCAAGCACTGCCCCCCGCTAATCGCTGGCAAAGTGTGGGCTGCGTGATAATGTCTATAGCGCTGAATCCTATCAGAACCTATCTGGTAAGACCAGATTCAGCGAACAAGTGTAGCATTAAATTGCGTAACCACATTAGCCCGGGCTCGCCTTCCTGCTGGCTATGCCAGTAAAGGTGTGTTTCCAACGCGGGAAGCTGATACGGCAGTTTGGTGCTAATCAGGTTATCATCGCTTACCGCATCAGCCACAGAGCCTGGCAAAGTTAACAAAGCGTTAGTGCTAGCCACCACATCTGCCGCGGCGCGATAGTTTTGGCAACGCCATAATGAAGGACGGCTTATACCTAGTTGCTGCAGCGCAATTTCTTCTACCGACGCCCCTTTTGCCCGGTTCGACACCGTTATATGGCGTGCCGCCACATACTTTTTCTTATCTATATTTTGTGCCAGCGGGTTTTGCTTATTCATAAGCACCTTGTAGGTGTCGCGGCGCAATAGTGAGTGAGAGATGGGCGCGGCAACAGCGCGACCAATATCAATGACAAGGTGGAGGTTTCGATTTGTTAAGTCTGCCAGCATTGCATCTCGATGTAAGCGAGTGCTTACTATTTCGACATTAGGTGCTTGTTTTTCAAGGGTTGAAAGCAGGACAGGTAAAACGCCTAATTCAAGAGACTCTTGCATGGCAATAACAAAGCGCTGATGGCTGTGTAACGGGTCGAAGTCGGCAAACTCCCCCAATGCTTTTCGAATATCGCTTAAGGCTTTTAGAATAGCGGGCGCTAACCGTTCGCAGGCCGCAGTAGGTAACATGCTTTGTTTTTCTTTAACAAAAAGTGGGTCGCCCAAAATATCCCTAAACCTGCGCATGGCATGGCTAACGGCCGATGGCGTAATGTGAAGCGCTTCAGCTACGCGGGTCATATTCCTATGCTGCCAAAGCGCTTCAAAAACCTTTAGCAGGTTTAGATCCAACTTCTCGAATTGTCTATTTTCGAACATTGCCACCACCATGAATGAGATTCACACCATTTAAGGATTATATTTCATTTCATTCACTTAACAACTTTCTCTACTATGCGTTTAACGAACAGTTATCGCACGCTTTAGAGACAGTCCCTACATTTTAACTTGCGGCGACCCAAGTGCGAGATGCGAAGCAAATACTCTCTATATTTAATTAGTACAATTTCAACGAATGTAAAAAGGTGCCCTATGGATTTTTCACATAACGACAAAACCAAAGCCTTACTAGAGAAGCTCGATAATTTTATAGCCGAGCATATAGCGCCAATTGAAGATGAAGTTTACGACTTTCACCACAAAGAGAATAATCACGGCGACTGGAAAAGCTGGAAGCTGCACCCTGGAACTGAAGCGCTTAAAGCTAAAGCGCGCGAAGCAGGGTTAGCCAATCTGTTTTTGCCCGATGCCGAGCTAGGCCAGGGCCTTACCACACTTGAATATGCACCTATGGCAGAGCGCATGGGAAAATACCTCTTTGCACCAGAGATTTTTAACTGNAATGCGCCTGATACCGGCAATATGGAAGTGCTGTATCACTTCGGNAGCGACGCNCAAAAAGAGAAATGGCTTAAACCATTGCTNGCAGGTGAAATACGCTCAGTGTTTGGTATGACAGAGCCTGATGTTGCATCGTCTGACGCCACCAATATGGCCGCCACCATTTTTGAAGATGGCGATGACGTAGTCATTAACGGTAAAAAGTGGTGGTCGACAGGGTTAGGCCATCCTAATGCTGCTATAACCATATTCATGGGTTTATCTAACCCTGATAACGACAAGCACAGTCGCCACAGTATGGTCGTAGTGCCGCTTGATACGCCTGGAATTACCATCAAGCGCATGCTAGATGCCTACGGTGATTACGATGCGCCTTACGGTCACGGGGAAATGCATTTCGATAATGTGCGCGTGAGCAAAGACAACCTAATTATGGGGTTAGGCAAAGGCTTTGCTATTGCACAAGGGCGCTTGGGCCCAGGCCGTATTCACCACTGCATGCGTGCTATCGGCATGGCAGAAAAAGCGCTAGAGCTTGCTCTTAAACGCGGTCACGAACGGGTTGCGTTTGGTAAACCAATCATACGCTTAGGTGGCAACTTAGAACGCGTAGCCGATGCTCGCATGGCTATTGAGCAAGCGCGTTTGCTCACGCTCCACGCCGCTTGGAAAATTGATAACTTAGGCGTAAAGCACGCTATGACCGAAATCTCAGCCATTAAAGTGGTGGTGCCGAATATGCTACAAAACGTGGTAGATATGGCACTACAAATTCACGGCGGTGCGGGTATGTGTAGCGACTTCCCACTAGCGCGATTTGCCGCTGGCGCAAGAGCCCTTCGCTTAGCTGATGGCCCTGACGAAGTGCATAAAGGCATGGTGTCACGACTAGAGCTTAAGAAGTATCAATAGTTATAATTGAAAAGAAAAATGCGGCTTCATTAAGCCGCATTTTTTATAGGTTAAACAGCTGAACTGGACAGCGCTAGTTGCCTTCTTTACGCTGCTTTATTTTACGGTGAATAGCATCAAGCTTTTTGAAGCTTTCCCATAACTCTGGGTGTGTTGCGATTAATGCTGCAACATGGTCGTGATTTTCTTCACGAGTATTTTTGGTAAGAAATTTAATGTCGTCATCATGAGGTAATAGACCAAAGTTGATGTACGTATTATCGCTAGTCGACGTGTTGCTGGCTTTTTGTATCATCATGGACCTGTAAGACTTCAAGTACCTAGGCTCGCAATGCTTACGCACAATTTGGCTGCCGGTGGGCTTACTGCGATGACATATCATGTCAAACTTAGCAACGTCGTTAATTTCGTTGTAGAGTTCCAAAAAAGCAAAGCGCTCTTGCTCAAAAGCTGTTACGAGTTGAGGCGTTGTTTTCTGCCCCACAACATCAATTCGCTCTACTTTCTGCTTATCTAACTGGGCCATTGCGTGGCCACTGGTTAGTGAAAAAAGCGCCAAAGCAGCGCTTAGTGCGAAATGTTTTTTAAGAATACGGTTCATTTTAATTCCTGTGATTTTCATGAATTAATCTTCGTAAACTTCTTCTTTACGCTGCTCAATGCGCTGGTGAATAGCGTCTAGTTTAGTAAAGCTATCAAATAGTTCTGGATGGGTGGCAATCAACGCTGCAACATGCTCGAAAGCATCTTCTCTCGTGTCGTTAGTAAGAAAGCGAATATGGTCATCGCTGGGTAAGCGGTTAAAATCGATCCCCGGGCCAGTAGACGAGACTTGCATCATCATTGAACGAAAGTCTTTCACATAACGCGGTTCGCAACTTTTACGGGCAATTTGGCTTCCAATTGGCTTGTGGTATTTACAGATTACGTCGAACTTTGCGACCTCATTAATGCTGTTATACAACTCTAGGAACTCGAAACG
>JGI12090J13086_1000100_pt1 | contig 14556 bp, 16 predicted proteins | sample DeeseametaMP0960_FD_13086 | JGI IMG/M metagenome (IMG submission 13086)
AGTGGGATTTGAGGTGGATAAAAGTCTAGAATTTTTACCATCGTATTTTTCCGATCCTACTGATGCCTCTTTGGCTGATACTTTGTACATAAGTGTAGTAATCAAAGGAAATGCTAATATTATTTTAGATAAGGAAGAAAAAACTACTGCGCTAAACGGATTGATGAAAAAATACCAACCTGAGGGCGGGTATGAACCAATCAAACCTGAGATGGATGTCCTAGATGAAGTTGTCGTGATCAAGATTGTTCCAGAATCATTAAGGGGAAAATACAAAATTGGTCAGCATATGGACAGAAAATCACGTGTTAATCTTGCGAAGCAAATAATGGAAAGGAACTCTCCAACTGCAAAAGAAACGTTGGATATTATGGGATTTGAAATTATAGATAATGAACCAAAATTAGTCGATGATAAACAGTGGTAATCTATAGCTTTATTTTATGAACAAAATTAGGCTAAATGTTGCTTAAGCTTGCAATTTTAATTTCTGGAAGAGGAAGCAACATGAGGGCAATTCTTAGAGCAATAAAAAAACAAAACATTCCAATAGTACCAACAGTGGTGATTTCCAATAAGCCATCAGCAAGAGGATTAAGAATTGCGAGAGGACTTGATGTAAAAACTGAAATCGTAGAAAGTAAGGGATTTCAAGGAAGCAGATGGGAATATGATCAAAAAATTATAGGTGTTCTTAACAAGTATGGAGTGATGCCAAAAAATTCCCTGATTTGCCTTGCAGGGTTCATGAGAATATTGAGTCCAGAGTTCATTAAAAAATTTAAAAATCGAATCCTAAATATTCATCCTTCCATTTTGCCTGCATTTCCAGGACTAGATGCACAAAGACAAGCGATTGAATCAGGTGTAAGTCATTCAGGTTGCACTGTTCATTTTGTGGATGAGGGTGTAGATACGGGACAAATTATTGTTCAGGAAACGGTAAAAATCAAAAATGATGATACTGAAGAAACCTTGTCAAAGAGAATATTAGCAAAAGAACACAAAGCATACGTTAAAGCTGTGAAACTCATAGCAGAAAAGAAAATCAATGTAACTGGAAGAAAGGTAAAATTCCTTGCCTAAGAATCAGAACCGCCAAAAAAATACAGAACGGAAAGATTTTTTGTGTTACCATAAAAGTGATGCGGAACATCTTTCGCTACAAAATAGATCTCTTCCTTTTTGATACGATAGGATTTATCATTAATTTGTAAAAATCCGTTTCCGTCTAGAATGTAGTAAATTTCATCAGAATCGTGCGGTTCTTGTGTGTCATTTTCACCAGGCTTTAAAAATATGACACCAACTGCCAAGGATTTCTTATTGATGAAAGTATGAAAATACGAGTTATTTTTTTTTAATTTATTCAAATATTCAATTGTGTCGAATTTTATTTTCAATAAAAAATTTACTTTTTTGAACCCTTTAAGGATTAACTTGAATGTTAATTTTGAAGATTGGTGAAACTCATTGCTTATTTATGGGATAGTTACAGTATTTTTGAAATGGCAAAATGGGCTGATTATCTAATTTCTCAAGTATCATATGATTCAAGCCATCTTATCACTGAAGTAAAACAGCATCGTGATAATGGAAATAAGGCGAGTGTGGGAGAGGTTGTAGATCGTAATACTCTTGCTAATAATTTAGGACATGGTGTTAGATACATGACGGTATATGGTGGCCTTGGTAGGGTTCAGATGGGAAAAAATGTTAGATATTTCAAAGCATATGAACATCATTACATTAGAATTGACAATAACAAAGTTATGACAGATAATTTAGGCGAATTACCATATCTTGGTGAATCACAACAAGAAGAAAAACCTGCATTGCCTGAAACAAAACCAAAACCAGCTGTTGAAACAAAGCCGTTATCTGCACTGAGTTCTGCATTTTTCGCTGAACAGGTTGAGAAGGAACCAGAACCAACCGCGCTGGAAGCTGACGTAGCTCCAGAACCAGCTAAGGTTGAAGCGGAGGTAGCTCCAGAACCAGCTAAGGTTGAAGCGGAGGTAGCTCCAGAACCAGCTAAGGTTGAAGCGGAGGTAGTACAAAAAGAAACCAAAAAGAAGGTTATGAAAACTAAATCATCCGCTAAGAAGAAAGCAACAACTAAGAAAAAACCTGTTAAGAAGAAACCTGCTAAGAAGAAAGCAGCTGTTAAGAAGAAACCTGCTAAGAAGAAAGCAGCTGTTAAGAAGAAACCTGCTAAGAAGAAAGCAGCTGTTAAGAAGAAGAGAGCCTGATAGTATCATTCATACTAATAATTTCTACGTGCGGCTTTTATTCTAATTTAAAATGTATTATCTATTCATGTTGTTATGATGGGATTCGTCCACCCATCTTTTTTTTATTTAAACGAGTCTACAAACTATTTTGAAATCTATTCAGCCTGATTTTTTGTCCAGGCTTTGCTATGACATTTACATTTACAATGTAATACATCACAAAAATTTGTAGCACAATATGAGCAACTCAGCTTCAACATGAACAAATCATACAAAATTTCTATTTAACTGGCTAGTCTCACTTAAGCACTGCAGATTTGAAAATTTTTTCATTCCTGCATAAATTAAATAGTTATACAATGAGATGCAAATATGGTAGGACAAAAGATAGATGGAATTAAGGTATCAAATGAGGTCAAAGAGATTTTAAAAAGTGCTATTGAAAAACTAAAATCAGAAGGTGTGGTACCATGTCTGGCTACAGTATTAGTTGGGGATGACCCAGCATCTGCAACATATGTAAAAAATAAACATAATGCATGTGAAAAAATTGGAATTAAAACAAAGGATCATAAGTTATCTGCCAATGCAACACAAAAAGAACTTGACAAAATAATTGATAATCTAAATAATGATAACGAAGTTCATGGGATTCTCGTTCAATTACCACTACCAAACCAACTTAACGAATTTGCAACTATTTCTAGAATATCCCCAATAAAAGATGTTGACAGCTTAACACCACAAAATGTTGGGTTGTTGTCAATGGGAAAATCCATCTTAAAGCCATGTACACCATCTGGAATAATTGAGATGTTTTACTATTACAAGATTAATCTTGAAGGAAAAAATGTAGTTATGATCAATAGGAGTGATTTGATAGGAAAGCCACTGTATCATTTACTGTTACAAAATAATGCTACTGTAATTACATGTCATTCAAAAACTAAAAATCTCATTGAGTATTGTAAAAATGCTGATATAATTATAACTGGTGTTGGTAATCCATCTAAATTCAAACTAACTTCTGACATGATAAAGCAGGATGCTATAGTGATTGATGTTGCAATTTCAAGGTATGAAGGTAAACTGGTAGGTGATACAGATTATGATGATATCATTCAAAAAGCGTCATGGGCCACACCGGTTCCTGGTGGTGTTGGACCAATGACGGTTGCTATGCTACTAAAAAATACTGTGACCGCAGCATCACTGATTAAGGAAATTGTCGGTTAATATTCAAAAGGCTGCGCTAAGAAAACATCTCCTTGAAAAGCGAGATGCAACTTCAGCTGAACTAAGAGATATTTTAAGTGGGAAAATTCATCAAAATCTAAAAAAGATCTCTTCGTATACCAATTCACAAAATGTTGCTTGCTATTTTCCAATTGGTAGTGAAGTTAATACTCATGATATAATGTTAAACGTATTAGAACAAGGTAAGAATCTACTCCTTCCTAGGATTGTAAATGATAATCTTGAGTTTTACATTGTTCCAAATCTTGAAAAATTAGAGAAAGGAAGTTTCGAAATTATGGAACCGAAGGATAGTTGTAAAAAGGCGGAAAAAATTGATTGTGTGCTAATACCTACAGTAGGAGTTTCAAAATCAGGGGTTAGATTAGGATATGGAAAGGGCTACTATGATAGATTTCTCTCATCAACTAACGCAGTAAAAATATCGTTGACCTATTCAAAACAAATTGTAAAATCTATACCTAGCGATTCACATGATATCAAAATCGATTGGATTGTCACAGAAGACGAGAATGTAAAAATCTCATAGGTAAGTTAAGCCTTTTTTCCCAATATCTGTCCTAAAGTATTTGTTTTTCCAGGAAATTTTCTCAGTAGCACCATATGCATGTTTGATGGCTGATTCTAAGGTATCACCTAATGCAGTAACACCAAAAACACGACCGCCATTTGTTATGATTTTTTTGTCCTGCTCTTTTGTTCCAGCGTGAAATACGTATGCATCATCAAAAGCTTTTCCTAGACCAAAAATTTCGTCTCCCTTTGTATATGATTCTGGATAACCCTTTGATGCTAAAACGATGCAAACCGCAGATTTATTTTTCCATGAAATTGGCGGCATCTTTTCTAATGTGCCATCCACACTTCCCACCAAGTATTGAAAAAGATCTGAATCCATTCGCATTAAGATTGGTTGACATTCAGGATCACCCATTCTAACATTGTATTCAAGAACATACGGTTCACCATCCTTTAGCATTATACCAGCGTAAAGAAATCCTTTGAATGTAATTCCCTCATTTCTTAGGGATGAAATTGTTTTATCAATAATTTTTTCCTGGATTTTTTGAGAAAGATCCTTATCTATGATTGGTGTTGGGGAATAAGCACCCATTCCACCAGTGTTTGGTCCTTTATCATTGTCAAATATTCTCTTATGATCTTGGCTTGTAGCCATTGGTATTGCAATTTTTCCATCAGACAAAGCAATGTATGATGCCTCTATACCATCAATTCTTTCCTCTATAATGATATTGTTTCCTGCATCGCCAAATTTTTTATCTACCAACATCATATCGATAGATTTTTCAGCTTCATCCTTACTGTCACAAACAATCACACCCTTTCCAGCTGCAAGGCCATCAGCTTTTACGACAACATTATATTCAATTTGGTTAACGTATTCTTTTGCCTTTACTGCATCNTCAAACACCTCAAATGATGCAGTAGGAATATTGTTACGCTTCAAAAATTGCTTAGCCCAAATTTTACTTGACTCTAATTGTGCAGATTCCTTTGTTGGCCCAAATATCTTCAAACCCCTTTCATTAAACATATCAACAATACCCATTGCAAGTGGTGCCTCTGGACCAACAACAGTAAAACAATTATTCTCAGACGCAAATTTGGCTAACTCGTCTAAATTATCGACAGAAATTGGTATGTTGTTTAACGTACCACCATTTCCTGGTGCATGAAAAACTCTATCAACATTATTACTCTGCTCTAGTTTCCAGCCAATAGCATGCTCTCGTCCACCAGAACCAATTACAAGAACATTAACCAATATCTAAAACCTGCTTATGACCTATATATTCCAAGATTAAACTATAGTTCTGCATTAAATAGTTAGTATTTTTTCTTGTGACATGAACAATCACAAGTTATGGTAATGTCGTGAAATTTTCCTGTTGTTTTATATTGTTTCTGCTGTTTAGCATGTCCACATTTTATGCATTTCATAGTAATTCTAGCTTAATCTTGTAAAAAAATACAATGTGAAACTACTCATTCTTTAAAATAGAGATAATTCTTAGTAGTACATTTGCAGAAGTTGCCTGTATTGAAAGATCCATATCGTTTGACATGACTGTTTTCTCAGGATTTACCTCAATCAACGTTGCGCCATTTTGTTTTGCATAGACTGGTAACGTATTCGCAGGCGAAACAACAAGAGATGTTCCAGCTATAATCATTATATCACATGTACTAGCTTCTTTCATTGCATTTTTCCAAACATCTTGTGGTAGTGCTTCTCCAAACCAAACAACGTCAGGTCTGAGCATATTCCCACATTCACATTTGGGTGGAAGTGATTCAAAATTCTCAGTTATATTATCAGAAAAATTACAAACTGTGCATTTAATCCGAATTATACTGCCATGTAGTTCCAAAACATTTGTGCTGCCTGAGCGCTGGTGCAAACCATCAATATTCTGTGTTAGGACAACTACATCCTTGAATTTTTCCATCTCAGAAATTGCAAAATGGCCTTCGTTTGGTTTTGCTGCCAAGATGTTTTTTCTTCTATCCTCATACCATTCCCAAACTAGTTTTGGATCATCATAAAATGCATCTATTGATGCAAGTTTCATGGGATCATGTTTTCTCCAATGGCCATCTTTTCCCCTAAATGTAGGAATTCCACTCTCCTGAGAAATTCCTGCGCCAGTTACAAAAACTATCTTTCTGGAATCCCTTAATTTCTGGGTAACAGTGTCAAACATTTTCATTCAACTTATGTCTGACAATTCACGTAGTATTATAAGAGATAAATGCGCGAGGGCGATATATGGAATTAACAAATGAGTTTAATCTAAAAGAGATTGAACAGGTTACTAGAGATTATCTTTCAAAGCTAGATTTGCAAAAGATGATTGATGATTCATCAGACAAACGAGATAAAATTATGTTCATTGAAGGACCGCCTACACTAAATGGTGAACCGCATGCAGGTCACCTGAGAGGTCGTGTCTTCAAAGACTTGTGGTACAGATTTAACACACTGAATTTAAAAAATGTGATTTTTAATGCTGGGTGGGATACACAGGGTCTTCCAGTTGAATTGCAGGCTGAGAAGGAACTTGGAATCACAAATGGAAAGAGTGGAATTACAACCCAGCAGCAGATTGAAAACTTGGTTGCCCAATGTAAAAAAATTGTTTCAAAATTTCATCAGAAATGGATTGATGTCGACAAAAAACTAGGAATGTCATTTAATCAAGAAAATGCATACTGGACATACAAGGACGAATATATTGAAAGGGAATGGGAATTACTGAAACGTGCTCACGAAAATGACATTCTTACTGAAGGATATAGAGTTGTTGCATACTGCCCAAGTTGCCAAACTTCGCTAAGCCATTCTGAAGTTAATCAGGGTTATGAGATGGTTCAGGATCCTTCTTTGTATTACAAGGTAAAATTGCAAGACGAAGATGCCTATTTGATTGTCTGGACTACTATGCCATTTACGCTTGTAACAGACGCAATGGTTGGATTCAATCCAGATGAAGAATATGTTTACGTATCAGTAGGCAGCGAGACATGGATTATTGGGAAAATTCGCCTTGAAGAATTCATGAAAGAAGCAAAGATGGAAGATTACAAAGTATTGAAAACAGTAAAAGGTTCTGAATTTGAAGGTAAAAAATACACACATCCTCTTCTAGGCAATATCTCTGGCCTGGAAAAAATGTCAAAGCAGGAAAACTATCACATTACAATTGCTGAGAAATTTGTTGATGTTAATGCCGGCACAGGCATCGTTCATCTTTCTCCAGCCAATGGTGAGGATGACTATAATATTGCAATGAAACGAAAAGTTGAAATTTTTTCTCCCATTGACGATGAGGTAAAGTTTACGGAAGATGCCGGCAAGTATGCTGGAATGTTTGTACGTGATGCAGATGAAGAAATTGTGCGAGACGTTAAAGAAAAAAATGCGTTGGTAAGAATTGGTAAAATTAAGCACAAATATCCACTGTGCTGGCGCTCTCAACACAAGCTAGTTTGGCTTGCAAGAAGGGAATATTTTTACATGCTTGATAGGCTTGGTGATAAAGCAATTAATGCAGCACAAAAAGTTGAATATTTTTTTAATCAACCAAAAAACAGGTTTTTAGAAATAATAAAAGAAAAGCATCCATGGTGTATTTCAAGAGAAAGATTCTGGGGTTGCCCGCTACCAATCTGGAAATGTACTGAATGTGAAAACATTGAAAGACTATTTTCAAGAAAAGAAATTGTTGATATGGCAGACGATCTTCCCGATGGACCTAACTTTGAGCTACACAGACCATGGATAGACAAAATTTCTATCAAATGTAAAAAATGCAATGCAAAGATGCAGCGTGAAGAATTTGTTTTAGATACTTGGCATAACAGTGGTGCTGCGCCTTTTGCCTCATTAAGCGATGATGAATACGAAAAAACCATACCAGCACCATTTTTTACAGAAGGTATTGATCAAACACGTGGATGGGCATACACGCTTTTAATTGAAAATGTGATTTTTAATAACAAAGCTATCTCACCATACAATTCATTTCTATTCCAGGGACATGTTCTTGACGAAAAAGGTAACAAGATGAGTAAGAGTACTGGTAATGTACTTGATGCGGCTGATCTACTTGACAAATATCCAGTTGATCTTGTCAGATTCTACTTCATGTGGAAATCAAGCCCGATTGAAACTCTGAATTTTAGTACAAAGGAGCTAATGTCAAGACCGTATCAAATTCTAAGTACTCTTTTTCACATTCATTTGTATTTTAAACAGAATAGTGAATACGACAAATTCAACATTAATGAAGCAACTGTTGGATGGGCAAAGGACAATGACATGCTTACCTCTACGGACATCTGGTTACTATCAAAACTTCAAAAAACAATCGAGCTATCCACAAAATCAAATAATGAATGCAAATTCCACGAATCAGCAAGTGCCATAGAAGATTTTCTAATCAATTCACTAAGCCAAATTTACATTCCAATCACAAAGCCAGAGCTTTGGAATGACGATGAAAATAAAAAGGATAGAAGACATGTTATCTATGCAATTATAGCCGAGTCATTGAAAACGCTAGACATTTTGATACACCCATTTTCGCCGTTTACAAGTGAGTATCTGTATACGACCACATTTGGAGACAAAAAATCAATACTCCTGGAATCATGGCCAAAATCTACTCCTACATTAGTTAATGAAAGTGTTGAAGAATCATTCGACATAATGAATGAGATTGTTTCGGTTTGTGCTGCTGCACGAATGAAGGGAAAATTGAAAAGGAGATGGCCATTAAAACACGCAATAATTTGTGTGGAAAAAGGACTGCAAAAGAAAATTGAACTGCTATCAGAACTATTGCAATCTCAGCTAAATGTGGAAGATTACAAAATTATTGAACTTGAAAATCATGAGGGCTTATCAGAAATGCTAGAGATGAAAAAATCTGCTGCCCCAGTTATCCCAAAGATAGAACTTAACCGAAAAACCATTGGTCCAAAGGCAAAACAAAATCTTGACAATCTACTAGAAATTTTTTCAGAAACAAAAGCTGATGAGATAATTCAAGGTTTAGAAAAAGACGGTTCGTTTACATTTGATGTTAATGGAACAAAAATTTCTTTAGATGCAAATGATTTCATAATTGAGTTTGATGTCCAAGAAGGTTTTACATTCTCAAGAAGAAATAATCTAATAGGAATTATCTCAACTGAAAGAAATGAAGAGTTGATGGCAAGAGGCCTAATCAAGGATCTCGCCAGAAGGCTACAAGCACTAAGAAAGGAGAGAGGCTATAATCCAACTGATGTATTGAATACAGCTTCTATATTGGATCTGGACCAAGAATCATTAGCCATGCTAAAAGATAAAACTGATGAACTTACTTTTTTGGTGAGAGTCAAACAAGTGAATTTCACACAAACATGCAAAAAATATAATGATGATGACATAGATGGTCAAAAAATTAGAATTTCTGTTGAATAGTAACATAACAATCATCATAAATACAGAAAATGCATAGATCAATCATGGTCAAGCAGATTAGCCTTGATGCCTGGTCTCTTCAACATTTAACGGATCTTTTAAAAAAAGGGTCACAGATAGTAGCAAAAACAAATACGCCTATAGTTCTTTATCGCCAGACCATGGAGGAAGAAGATGGTTCGTATGAGGAGATAGTTTGTACGCTAACAAATGATTACATTGTTGAACAATTAATAATATCTGGAGGAATGATAGTACCAGCAATTAAGCAACAATTGGTATTCAGATTAGATGAGTTTCCAGATAGACTTTTGAGAAAAAGCAAAGATTTGTTCTTAGAAACTGTTGAACTTTTAGAAAAAAAAATAAAATAATAGAATTACTGCTACGATTATAAACTTCCAAATACGATAATTTTCATGAGGCTGTTAGAATATCAGGCTAAGGAATTATTCAAGGAATATGGCATTAGGGTTCCAACAAGTATTGTCTCAAAAGATGTAGAAAGTGGAAGGAAAGATGCTGAAAAAATTGGATACCCGTTTGTGATAAAGGCACAAGTTCCTGTGGGCGGCCGTGGAAAAGCAGGTGGAATCCAAAAGTGCCACAATGAGGATGAATTCGAATTGAAATATCCACAGGTTTTAAACATGACAATCAAAGGTGAAAAAACCCGTGCTGTTCTGCTGGAAAAGATGTCAGAATATGAAAAAGAAATCTATCTGTCATTGTTTCTTAACAGGAGTAAAAGATGCTATACTATAATCTCCTCTGCGGAAGGTGGAGTTGAAATTGAATCAGTGAAGAATCAGGTGATTCGAGAAATTGGTTTAGGCGACGTTACAAAAAAAGTTGCTGAAGAAGTTGCGAAGGAAATTGGACTAGATGCAAACTCAATTACATACTTTGTAGACATTTTACAAAAACTATCAAAATTAACCATGGAGAAGGAAGCGGAATTGACAGAGATTAATCCGCTTGTAATCCTTAAAGATGGCTCGATGATGGCACTTGATGGTAAGATTATGACTGATGATAATTCTAACTTCAGACATAAGGAACTTACAAAATATCAGGAAAAAACTGAGCTTGAAAAAAAGGCGGAGGAAAGTGGGTTTTCACTTGTAGAATTAGATGGCAATATAGCTGTTATCGGAAACGGAGCAGGTCTTGTAATGTCAACGCTTGACATGCTCACTGATAACGGTGGAAAGGCTGCTTGCTTCCTAGATGTTGGCGGTACTGCTACTACAGAATCTGTCTACGAAGCTTTAACTCTCATCAGCAGAATGAAAAATGTCAAGGCAGTTCTAGTAAATTTGTATGGAGGAATAGTAAAAACAACTATTGTAGCATCCGCATTTCTCCAAGCCTATGATGACAAGATAATAATTTTGCCGGTTTTTGCTAGATTAATGGGTGCAGAATCAGAAAAATCAAAAGAAATGCTGAAAGATAGTGAAACACAGTTATCACCATCGATTGAAGAGGCAATCAACAAAGTTGTTATGGAGGTCAATAAATGACAGATATCTTTGAACTTTTAAAAGGAAAACAGAATTCAAAAGGTGATTTTCAAAAACAACCTGTAATAGTACAAGGAATTACGGGAAAATACGGCACACGACACACAAAACTAATGATAGAATATGGAACCAATATAGTTGCAGGTGTTACTCCCGGTAAAGGTGGACAAAAATTTGAAAATTCAGTTCCAATTTATGAAACAATCAAGGAGGCAGTTGACAAAACAGGCGCAAAAATTTCTATCATGTTTGTTCCGGCTAAATTCTTTTTAGGTGCAGCGAAAGATGCGTTAGAGGCTGGAATAAAACTGCTTGTAGCTATTCCAGAACATGTGCCAGTACAGGATGCAATGAAAATAGTTGAGCTTGCAAAACAAAAAGACGCAATTGTCATAGGTCCTAATACACCTGGAGTTATGATACCAGAATTAATCAAGATTGGAATCATGCCTGCATCACCATTCAAGTTTGGAAATATAGTAGTTTTATCAAAAAGTGGAACACTACTTTATGAGATTTGTAACAATCTTTCAAACTCTGGATTTGGACAATGTATAACAATTGGTGTAGGAGGAGACCCAATTAACGGTACTAGACTTACAGATGCANTTGATATGGTAAAAGACTATCCTGATCTTGAGGGTATTGTTGTTGTAGGCGAAATTGGTGGAGATGCAGAAGAAGTTTTAGCACAGAAAATAATTGATGAGAACTTCAATAAACCTGTTGTTGCATACATAGCTGGTAGAAGCGCTCCAAAAGAAAAGATAATGGGACATGCTGGTGCAATTGTTATGGGAAATTATGGATCAGCTGAATCTAAAATATCAATGTTTTCAAAAGCCAATATTCCAGTTGCCAAAAGGCCAATAGAAGTGCCTGTGTTATTAGCTGGAAAAATAGAAAAAAAATAGTTTATACAGAGTCATTTTGATGTGAAATCAATATGCCAATCACGGATCCTGAAAAAAAACAGATTGCGCAAAGGGCACTACTTTATATGAAAATTTGTTTTACATGTGGGGCACGAAATCCCATAAGCGCAACAAGATGCAGAAAATGTCATAACAGTTATCTGCGACTGAAAAACAGAACTCTAGGAATTAAAAAGACATAGTTTGGCTATGTGGACTTGCCTGTTTATATCATCTATAACACAGTTTACTTGATTTTTTTCTTATCTGTCATTTTTCAAATAATACCAGTCATCCGCAAATTCGTAGTGAGATTCCTTATGTTTTTGTAATAATTCTTCTGAATCAAACTTCTTATGACAAACTGCACATGTGTAATTCAATCTCTAGGTACGCCTTCTTGAGTTAATATTTTTACGAGTCGATATAGCAGATTGAGTTGTTCATGACCTACACCATAAGGAAATTTTCTCATGGCGTGAACAGATCCCTTATTTCTTTCCTTTTCTGCACCCTCTAAAATTTCGTCAATAATCTCTAAAGCTTCGTTAATTTTATCTTGTTCAGTTAGTGTCATTTTTCTAATATTTTTTTGATTTTATCTATCAAAGCCAAGTATACAGTAAATGAGTATTCCTCAGTAGGATCATATGTAGGTTTTATACGAATCTCTCTATTTCTAATACGCATCATACTTTCTAATTCACCAAACAATTTTGAAACCTTTTCGATTTTTTCCTTATCATTCATTAGAATCCAACATCCATTCCACCGTCATGGTATAGAGTATACCTAGATTTAATTAAATTCTGCTGTAAAGTCGATTAGAAAAGAAAACCAAGTTTAATTTATTGATAAGAAAGATGAATGATTATGTGAGCAATAATCGTTAATGCAATAATAGAGCCAATGAGTTTTTTTTTACTAAGTTTATCACAAATCATGAGTATCCTTTTATCTCAGCCTCAGATAAGGTCTTAATCATTCTCAAAGGATTTATCAAATCCTCAATTATTTCATAGAGTATTCCGTCTCCATCATTAAATTCAACAATTAATTTATCTCCTGATTTTACAGCAACCGCTTTGATTTTTCCCATATCAGTCATACCCATTTTACCGATGTCACGATAGTAGCCTTCGATTTTTTCTCTTCTTTCTTTCCAATCTGGGTCAGGCGTTGGCTTCATAACATTCTAAGATAATCCTTATCTTAAAAATTTTAGCATAAATCATTTTACCCATAATTAATTGTATAATTACATGCCTAATTATTCTATTTTATGGGAGTTACAGAGTTCTTAAGCGGAAAAAAATTAATAGTAATTCTCATTGGTATGGGAATCCTTATCGTTACAACTATATCATACATGGATTGGTATGATGAGAATGTACTAAATCCAAGAATTTGGGAAGATTGGTCTTGTGAAGAAATGATGAGATTTGCCTTAGAGGTTAAGGATGAAGAATTTGCAGATGTACAACAAGCTAAATTTCATAATGATTTATCTTCCTGTATATGATAACGAAGGCGATATCTTGCTTAACATGTAAGCTACAAACATACATACATCTTACATATTACATGATTCATTCTAAAACATGGGACCGCTTGTATTCGTAATCATGATAGGAATGTTAGGCTTGCTTACAGCTTTCATACTTCATGTAGTGACTCGATCGTAAACTGAGTTATAGCTGATATAAACAGGTAGGTTAATTGTATCATAGTTTAGCTTAATGGATGAGTTCGGCTATGATAGTTTGATGGTTACTTCCTCACCGTTATCAATTGGCACAGTAACTGATTGAACATTTGGCTTACTCTTAACATGAGATAAATAATCTGCCATCATTTCATTGAACCTTTCCGGGAACAAGATGTTATCAGCGCCTATTATCCCGCCCTTTCTTACTAGGGGCAAGCACAGATCAAAATATTCTATATAACTTTCCTTATCTGCATCAATGAAAATAAAATCAAAATAATTTTCACTGAACTCTTCTTTTATCTCACGCAAAATTTTTCTAGCCTCACCCTCCCTAATTTTGATTAGAGAGCCTACTCCAGCCTCCTCAAAGTTCTGTGTTGCGTTATCTATCTTGAATTTCTCCCTCTCAATTGTTATAATTTTACCATTAGATTCTGATTGGGTGTTTGACATTACCACATCAGCAAACCAGAGTCCAGAATAGCCTACAGACGTGCCTATCTCAAGAATTTTTTTAGCATTTATAGATTTTAACAGAATGTTGTAAAACATACCAATGTTTTTTGATATGCAGTTCAGTCTCTTCTCGCTGGGAATTTCATCCCGGTGACTGTTCTCATAGTCAATGTCCTTTTCTAATCTCGATAATACATTCTGAATTTTTTCATTTATCATTATTCTTTAAATTACTTGGTGCGTGATATATAATGTTGGCAGAATCGGCAAAAAATCTTGTACCTAAATTTTTTGATGAGACAGGGACAACATATGATGGCGTTGTTTCGTATGGCACGCTAGGGAAGGACAAGTACTGGAAGAGAAAGATATTGGAACAAATTTCTGATGGAGATTCTTTCCTGGATCTTGCATGTGGTACTGGCATCCTTACCAGGGAAATCGCCGAAAAATTTCCTACTGCGAA
>JGI12090J13086_1000109_pt1 | contig 14135 bp, 9 predicted proteins | sample DeeseametaMP0960_FD_13086 | JGI IMG/M metagenome (IMG submission 13086)
GAAGCCGCTGTTGATTGCTGAAGCATCTTCAATTTGCTCAATAGTTCCGTTACCGTTTAGGTCGAAGTCAGCATTTCCGCCGCAACATGAGCTGATGAGTTCACCTGAAGCTTCGGTCGTGTCATGACGTACCGATGCATCAATAAGAATGTTATCAGACAATTCAAAACCAACGTTCATGTACGGCGCTTTTGTTACATAGTTTAAGTCCCACTCCCACGAAAGGAAGCTTGGTGACAATAAACCGTTTGAAACAAGTTCCACGCCATCGCCATCTGTAATTGTTAGAAGCTGTGAATTGTCACCGTCTAGAGTTTGTATAAATGTCTGCCAGCTTGACCAGCTTGTGGCGATGTCCTGGTTTGAGTAGTAATAACCTACTGTGAGGTCGATACCATTATCAAATTCTTTACGCAAGCTGAAATCGTTGATCATGTTACCCAGATCGTTGATTCTTGTGTCGAACTGAAGGTTTGTAAATGCTTGTCCTGTGTACACTTCACCAGCGCCAGGTCCGTTCGCGAGTACAACACTTGTGCTGTCGCAATTCAGCGCATTACCGTCACCGTCAGTAGCGCCGGCACAAAGTGCAGAAGCGAAATTCGATACATCGCCAGGGCCCGCTGGGAATCCATCAGTAAATGGAGCAATAAAACCACCTGAGATATCTGAAATACGGAACTTGTTTAATAAGAACAAGTTTTCAGCCACTTCGAGGTCAACTTCAACGCCAAATGAGTTTACTTTTGATTCGATGCCATCGCGAACGTCGCGATTCTCTGGATTACCATAGCTGTCAAAAGTAGAAATGTTTGTGTTGTAAGCTGAGTTTAATGCCTGTGAGCTGGCATCGTAACCAGGTACTGGGCCATATTCACCATCGCCTTTCACCAATACCGGAGAAGGAAGGTATGTTGATACTTTGTCATCGAGGTTTTTATAGAAGAAACGGATGTGACCGTTATCTAGCATCTTAGTGATATTGAACTTAACCTGACCGCCTTGATCGCCATTGTATCCCGTTTCTCGCGGGCCCTCTCCACCACGGGCAAAGCCAGCAATGTGGTAGTAAAGGTCGTCGCTAATTTCACCGCCATAGCGAAAATCTAAACGAAACTCTTCGTAATCGACGCCAAATGACGTTCCAATGGCACCGCCACCTACTTCGCCCGTGTTACTGATCAGGTTAATAACACCGCCTGGCGAGTTACTTGCGAATGTTGACGCTGAACCACCGCGCACTGCTTCCACATTCGCTACTGACCAGTCGTAGCGTAAAAAGTTATCGGCATTGCCAAAGTTAATATCACCATATTCTAAAACAGGTAAACCGTCTTCATGGATTTGCAAGAATTTAGAACCACCCGTCGCAAGTGGAATACCGCGAATAGTAATATTTGCGTTACCGCCACCGCCTGAAGACTCGGCACGAATACCGGGTAACGCGCGAAATACCTCAGCGGTAGAACGGGGAGCTAGTTTAAGAATATCGTCTTCGTCGAATGCACTTACAGAAACACTAGCTTCTTGCATCGTTGCACCACCCGGTGCAGCGGTAACCACAATCTGTTCGAATTTTTCTTTCGACTTTGCGTCAGCATCAGCTGTTGATGATTCCTGTGCGATAACCGAGCCCGAAAAAGCGGCGCAAATCGCTAGGGTCAAAGCGTTGAGTGTGTGATTTTTGTTCATTTTTTCTCCGGCAATGTGTTGAATTTGTTAAATCCAAGGTAGCCTCTGCCCCTTTAACGTAGGGAGGCGGCAACACAATTCAAACTTAATCGATTAAGAATTTATAACAAAGGAACAACATTGTAAACATCCTGTGAAGAATTTTTACTCTTGCGCAGCGCCTTATTTAACTTTTATATACTAAAGTTTTAGCTATATTTAGCAGTTCACATCGCAGATAAGAAACAAAAAGCAATATCGATTAAGAACACTACATTTTCAGGTATTTAGAACGAACTGTGAAAAACATAGATAGACTAAAAGCGGGTTGCTTTAGTCGAATTTTAAAATGCCCCCGTCATATGCATTATATTTAGCCTATACTACAATCATTTAGTGCACTTAAGTTTGTACGCTTCCCGCTACTCTGTACGACTAAATTTGCTTTTGAAGTAATGCATTAAATTTGAATCACAATGTAATTAAGGCTTTATCCGGTTGAACACGTATCAAGAATCGATATCACAAACTGAAATAGAACGAGACACAACCGACATGCTAATTGGCAATAGCTTTGTCGGCTTCTTGATGACGATATTTGCCTTTTCTGGCCTGGTATTTTTCTTTGAAAGCGACTCCCCTTCAACATTTGCAAATAAACTACAGATTTGGGGAGTAATGGTGTGCGTCTCACTTCTGAGGCTAATTGATGCATTATATTGGCGCACTAATTTGGCAGGAAAAGCTTATAACCCGCGCCCTGCTTTGATTCGGTTTTCGACCGGTCTCTATGTTACGGGTTGTATTTGGGCGCTTTATTCAGTGCTTTTCTATTCATCCATGACAACTGTCGAACTAGCAGCGACTATGGTTGTACTCGCCGCTATGTCCGGAGGAGCTGGAACCGTCCTGTCTCCGAACATAAAACTCGTCGGATTCTACTCTACTGCTCTTCTTGTACCTATGTCGTTATGTGCGTTAATAGATGCTAGCGGGAAATTTTTTATTTTAGGTGTGCTTGGCTTGGTTTTCTGGTTTGGTATTTTCGCCAGTGCTTTTCGCTACCATCGCTTTTTCATCAGTACGTTACACCTTAAAGCTAAGAATAATAGTTTGATGGAACAGATGCGTATTGAGCGTAGTGAAACAGTTAAAGTAAACAAACTACTCATAGCTTCAAACGAAAAGCTCGATGCATCTAACGCCAACCTTGAAGCGGAAGTGGAAAGAAGAACGGCGGATTTATATCGGTTGTCTAACAGAGATCCACTGACAAATTTGCTTAATCGCAATGGCTTTCTCAAGCATCTCAACAATTTGATAGACACTACACGTGCCCTTGATAACTCGCTCGCCCTTTTATTTATCGACTTAGACGGATTCAAGCAAGTTAACGACAGTTTAGGACATAAAGTCGGCGATATTGTCCTTGCCGAAATTGCCAACAGACTTCGTAACTATACGGAAGAAAATCACCTAGGAAGATGGGGAGGAGACGAATTCGTCGCCGTAATTCCTTATGCTAATGTTGATACCGCAAAGGCCGTAGCACACGCTATGCGCAGTGGCGTCACTATTCCCATTATTGCGAACGACAATCAGGTAACGTTAGACGCCACTATCGGCATCGCTATGTTCCCCGTTCATGGCGACAGCGCTGTTGATTTAATTCAACAGGCCGACCTGACTATGTATGATCAAAAGCGTAAGCAAAGAGGCTCTATTGGCGTATTTAACGAAACGTTGCACAACGAAATAAAGCGAGAGCAGCGCCTTTGTGAACGCTTAAGATTAGCCATTGAAAATAGTGAGTTTACTGTTTTTTATCAACCTATCATTGACGTCACGACAAACTCCTTGTCGTCAGTAGAAGCGCTTTTACGGTGGAACTGCGACGGAGAAAATATCTCTCCTGCGGTATTTATCCCCCTTGCAGAGCGCAGCGGGCTAATGCCAGAAATAGGTGCGTGGGTATTAAATAGAGCGCTTATCGACCTTTCGCATTGGCAGTTCAAACCCGGTCTCGCAATGTCGATAAATGTATCAGTCGCGCAGCTGCTCGATGACAGCTTCTTTAAAGTTTTAGACAATGCCCTCAGCACAACTAAAATTTCACCAGAACGCCTCTATCTAGAAATAACTGAAAGCGTATTCGCTATTGATAAAGATCTAGTGACTAAACGAGTGAGCGAACTTGTAGCCCGTGATGTCAAAATATCAATTGATGACTTTGGTACAGGTTATTCATCTTTAAACCGTCTTCAATCTATGCCATTCAATTTTATTAAAATTGACCGCTCTTTTATACAGAATAGCTCTGAAGAGAGTGATACCATAATAAGAGCAACACTTTTAATGGCTAAAGAGTTTGGCTGTAAAACCATTGCAGAGGGCATCGAAACTGAGCAGCAAAGGCAACATTTATCGCAGCTTGGAACCGATTATTTGCAAGGCTTTTACTTCGCTAGACCAATGAACGCCAACGACCTTATTTCTTGGTATAACGAAAACTACTAATAACCATGGCTCAACTTTATTTTTATTACTCTGCAATGAACGCAGGGAAGTCTACATCACTCCTCCAATCAGCTTATAACTACCGTGAACGCGGTATGCATTCAGTGATTTATACCGCAGCGCTTGATGATCGATACGGCGTTGGGAAAGTCACTTCTCGTATCGGCTTACAAGCAGATGCCAAGCTATACGCAAAAGGCGATGACTTGTTTGCCTCAATAAGCAAAGACTGCGAAGCGTTAAAGCCCGACTGCATTTTTATTGACGAAGCACAGTTCTTAACAAAGGCACAAGTAAAGCAGCTAGTGGACGTAGTTGATGAACTTGATGTGCCGGTACTAGCCTACGGCCTGCGTACCGACTTTTTAGGTGAAACCTTTGAAGGCAGTCATTATTTGCTGGCTTGGGCAGATAAACTATCTGAACTAAAAACCGTTTGCCATTGCGGTAAAAAAGCAAGTTTCGTGGTGCGTTTAGACGAAAATGGCAATGCAGTAAAAAATGGTGATCAAGTACAAATTGGCGGCAACGACACCTATGAATCAATGTGTCGCAAGCANTTTAAAGAACTGGTTTGGGACTAAANCCCAACGTCAAGTAACCTAACTAANATAAGCGGTCATCTGAACCTCATATCTGTTGCGGGCTATAGCATTTATTGTCCGCTTCTCATTCTCTAAAAAATTTGCCACTCCCCCTTCTGCTCTTTGCCAGATTTCAATCGGCGTTATCCAAACTTTCTCGGTACTATTTAGAGGTAGCAAGAAAAAGCATTAAGCATTCTTGCTAGCCACGAGTAGCCGTTTATGCCCTATATTTGAAAACACTTTTCTTAAACAATTAAGAAAACACTTGCGTATGAGTAAAACAACTACTATTGTTAAAACGTTGTAAATAATAAAACCTTTGTTTAACACACTCAGCAAGGTATGACTCATGAAGCACACCAGTACGTTTAAACCTGCGTTAATCGCTATTTCAATTACCGCCGCCCTTAACAGCGGTTCAGTAGTAGCACAAGACACACCAGACGACGAACAAGTAGAAATTATTCAAGTTTCGGGGATTCGAGGCTCTTTGATGCGCGCCCAAGCGGTGAAAATGGACAACGACTCCATTGTTGAGGCCATTTCCGCAGAAGACATTGGTAAGCTTCCAGACTCTTCAATCGCAGAATCACTTGCCCGCTTGCCAGGCCTTTCAGGCGAGCGCGTTGGGGGACGAACGTCTGGTATTTCGGTACGTGGCTTCAAAGAAGACTTTACCGGCACCTCGCTGAACGGACGAGAGCTTATCGGTATTGGCGATAACCGTGGCGTAGAGTACGACTTATACCCTGCTGAAATCATGACAGGTGCCACAATTTACAAAACCTCTGACGCTTCGCTTATTGTCCAAGGTATTGGCGGTACAGTAGACTTGCAAACGGTACGCCCTCTAGCAGCCCAGGAAACCCTTACCGTCACTGGGGTCTACGAACTTGGTGGCAACGATTCAGATAATCCAGAGTTCGACAATAGCGGCAACCGTTTTGCCCTTTCCTTTGTAGAAAAGTTTGCAGATGACACGGTAGGTCTCGCACTTGCCATTGCATCAACGGAGTCCCCCAGAAACGAGAGAAAATACGGTGTTTGGGGATATGGTGAGAATGACGATGGTCAGGTGCTTCCGTTTGGTTTAGACACTCAGGCCATTAGCCGCGTGCTAGAACGCGACACGATTTCAGCCATTCTTCAATGGCGTCCCACCGATAGACTAGACATTGTTTTTGATGCGCTAGATATTGATTATTCCGACTCAGGTGTGATTCGCGGTTTCATCGAACCCTTCGCTGCGGCAAATGTAAGTGGTACAGGCATTAACAACTCGGGCACGCAAGTTAACGCGAATCCAGTACTGCGTACAGATCCCGCGCAAAAAGATGGCGAGCTTCAAACCTTCGGTTTAAATATCAAATACGACATAACCGATGAGTGGTCTCTTACTTTAGATGTGGCAGACAGTGAGTCGAACAAACGTGACTTGCGTGGTGAATCATACGCTGGTTTAGCGCGTTCTGGTGCGCTCGGCGAAGGGCAATTAGGTTCACGTCAATTCGAAATGAGCACAGATGGTATTTACTTTACCGGCAGTAGCGGCCTTGATGCATTCTCTGATCCCACCATGTTACAGCTTGCGGGTCCTCAAGTTTGGGGGGGCGGTATGGCTAACATTGCCGATCAGTTTACCACCGATGTTTTACAGGCAAATGGTCAACCTTACAGCTATTTCAACGCCCAAGACGGCTTCCTGAACTTTGCTGATTTTGAAGAAGAGTTGACCACAATACGTTTTGAGGCAGTTGGTTATGTAGATTGGGGAATCTTCAACACTTTTACGGCCGGCGTAAACTATAGCGACCGATACAAAGCAAAAGATAACAAAGGTTTCTTCGCAACCGCTTCATCTTATCCATTTTCTGAAGCGATCCCTGAGCAGTATCTGTACAACGGCTTAGCTGACTTAACCTGGGCTGGCATGGGTTACGTTGTAGCCTACGACGGCTTTGCCCCTTACAACGATGGTGAATATACGCTTAATGATGCAGGGCTTCTAGAGCCTGATCGTTTAGGTGATACCTACACCATTGATGAAGAAGTAACTACATTATACGCCCAGCTAGACTTTGAGACTGAAGTTCAAGGTTTCAATGTAAAAGGTAACGTGGGTGCACAATATGTACAAACGGACCAAAGCTCAACGGGTTTCATTGGTATTGTAGGCCCGAACTTTGCCGTGTGTGACGACGATGGCAACGAAGTGGTTGATGCGGACTGTATTATTACCGATGGCGATGATTACTCTCACTTCCTCCCTAGCCTGAACGTAAGTGTCGAACTTAATGAGAATCGCTATTTGCGTTTTGCGGCATCGAAAACCATTAGTCGAGCACGTATCGACCAAATGAAAGCGTCGGGCTTTGTTAAGTTTGATCAAAATATTGAACTGATTGCCACAGAAAATTCTGAGGCAGCGGTGAGAGAGTTCGGGTCGCCTTGGTCTAAATTTACAGGTAACCCAACCCTTCGTCCGTTAGAAGCCAACAACTTTGACATTTCATTTGAAAACTACTTCGATGAAGAAGGTTATGTCTCAATTGCGCTTTTCTATAAAGATTTGGTTAATTGGACCCGCGACGGTAACCAGCTTATTGATTTCACGAACGACGTGACCAATGACGGTGCTAACTACTTCATCCCTGGATTCCATGACAGGATAGTGGACGTTGCGGGTAACTACGGCCCGCAAGACACGCCTTACGAAGTGGGCGATTTAGTAACTCCGCCAGACCAGGGCTTCTATTCATTCTTCGAAGATGGCCTAAAAGGTGAAATGAAAGGGGTTGAGCTAACGGCCAATGTTCCTTTGAGAATGCTCACTGACTCTCTGGATGGATTTGGTATTGCCGCTTCTGCGACAATCCTAGATGCGGAGCTTGAAGATGGAACAGCCATTCCAGGCCAATCAGACAATACGTACAGCATTACAGCGTACTATGAGATGAACGGCTTTGAGATTAGGGTTGCGGCAACCGATCGTTCTGAGTTCCTTACGTATCAGCGTGGAGGTTCAAACAAAATTGAGCCTGCAACTCGTAACGCCGTTACCCAAGTCGATGCTCAAATTAGCTACGATTTTGCAGATAGCGGAATTGAGTACTTGGAAGGGCTAAGAGTGTCGTTACAAGGCGTAAACCTGACTGATGAGAAAGAAGAAACCATTGATGATGCGGGCATTGTTACGCTCCGCCGCGAGTTTGGTCCTTCTTATATGCTAAACCTCAACTATTCGTTCTATTAAAAGGGACCATCCCTTTTGAACGTACAAAATAATGGCACGCATCTTTAGATAGTGGATACGTGCCTTGCATTACTGCCATGTAAAGTGTGGCAGTAATGCGCAACTCTGATACTGTTTAATTTCACCCTTCTTTTATTGCAGAGCCTTTAATGACAACACCACACCGAATTGTTATTGCTGGAGGCGGCACAGCAGGTTGGATGGCTGCCAACCTTTTAGCTCACCGCTGGGCTAATCAAGCTGTGACCATCACACTCATAGAATCAGAAGACATTGGCACTATAGGCGTAGGCGAAGGCTCGACACCTACTCTCAAGCGTTTCTTTCAAACTCTTGATATTCCTGAGTATGATTGGATGGAAGAGTGCCAAGCAACGTATAAAGTTAATATCAAGTTCAGGGCTGGAATGGCAATGATTCACACAGCTATTCTCACCCCTTTATTAGCCAGTTAGATGTTTTTAGTGAACGGGCATTTCACGTTAACGCCTTAACCAGAAGACTGGGCCTCGATGTTGAAACTCGACCTGATAAGTTTCTTATGGCTGGGTATTTGGCAAAGAAAAACCTTGCCCCTCTTCCCTCACATAATTTTCCATTCGATATAGAATACGGCTACCACTTTGACTCTCTAAAACTTGGACGATTTTTACGCGAGCGCGCTAAATCAAAAGGCGTATATCACGTTGTTGGTAATATTGAATCGGTGCATACCTCACCATCTGGCGACATTTCACATCTCGTCTGTCAAGACGGACAAAAACTTGATGGAGACCTGTTCATAGATTGCACGGGTTTTTCGGGGCTCCTTTTACAAAAGACGCTAGGCGTACCGTTTAGGGACTTTAGTGACAACCTATTCAATGACTCGGCCGTTGTGTTGCCTACACCAGCATGCGCTAATTTACCGGTTGAAACTGAATCGGTTGCCATGTCGAACGGTTGGCGTTGGCAGATACCGCTTCGCAACCGCACGGGAAACGGGTATGTGTATAGCCAGGAGTACCAAGAGAAAGACGCTGCAGAATGTGAATTGCGACGCGCATTGGGGATGGAAAATACCGACGTTGAAGCAAAGCATTTATCTATGCGTGTAGGTCAATGTGAAAGGCACTGGGAGAAGAATTGTCTTGCACTAGGCTTGTCGCAAGGGTTTATTGAACCTTTAGAAGCAACCGCACTACACCTAGTTCAAACGAGCATCGAGCTTTTCGCGGACAACTATTCGTTCAACGAAACAAGTGCTCAACAGAGACAGGCGTTTAATCGGGAAGTTTCAGAGCGCTTTGAACGCGTCCGAGATTATATCGTGTGTCATTACAAGCTAAACGGGCGCAACGACAGTGACTATTGGAGAGACAACAGAGCTAACATGAAGCTGTCCGAATCACTGCTTAGTTTACTTGATGTGTGGTACAGAAAAGGGGATATTGTTGAGGAAATAAAGCGCCAAGGTATTGGTCGACATTTCAGCACTACGTCGTGGCACTGTTTGTTGTCTGGCTATGGTGTATACCCGCCACCGGCACTCAATCAGCCCGCTTCTTTGAAGGAAAGCGGCGATCTTTTTGAAGAAAAGAAACTTGCCGCATTTTTCAATCGCTGCTCGTTAAACTTTGATAAGCAATCTACCTTATTTAACGCGGGCTGAACCTCTTGGCTCAGCCTATACCGTCTCGCCGACTTGCAATTCAAAAGGCAGCGTACTCTTTGCTGTTACTTGATTAAGCAGTGCTTTTGTTGCTTCTACGCCTTTGCCACTGCTGGATTGGCAAACTGTAGTAAGACGCGGGCGCGCACGCTCGGCTTCCCCAATACCATCAAACCCTGTAATTTTCAGCTCTTCCGGTACCTTAATATTCATATCCAAGGCTAAGTGAAGTAGCTCAAGGGCTATAATGTCACTCATACACAAAACCACATTAGGTCTTGGAGAGCTGGTCAGTACTTCTTTGGCAGCCTGTCTTGCAAAGTGTCTGTCACTTTCTGGAAGGTGCCAAATACGCTCATTGCTTACCGTGATGTTCTTTTCTTCAGCGGCCCTTAAATAACCATCNAGTCGACGGTGAGCAATTGAGCTGTCTACGTCAATCAACGGACTATCGTAAATACGACATGTAGAAGGCGAGTCAATCAGGCGAAGCCCAAAGATTGCCACATTGTCACCTTCATTTAACGCATGAGACGCAACGCGATAGGCCGCCTCTTCGTTATCAATATTAATAGATGGCTTGTCTTCGATATCAAAGTCAACGGTGACCACAGGTTTTGGCGACACTGCCAACTCCGCTACCAAGTTGCTGTTGCGCGGTTGTCCGTAACAGATAAAACCATCAACAAAATCTACAACATCAAGAATGCTGTCAGAGTCGCCCGCGTACAGTAACAAATGCTTGCCATTTTCTTGAAGCGCAGAAGAAACACCTTTAATAAAAGTACTCGCGACGGGGTCACTCACCATATATGAAATGCTGTCGGCTAATACTAAAGCCACAATATTTGATGTGCCCTTTCTGAGGATCTGTGCTGCTTTATTGGGGCCGCTGTAACCAATCTTTTTGCACTGCGCTAAAATCTCTTCGCGCTTCGCTTTTGATAATTGGTCCGGGCGGTTAAATGCATTTGAAATGGTTGCCGTTGAAACGCCCAACTGTTCAGCAACATCTTTTAGGGTAAGTTTTGTTTTATTCATTATTTTTAGCTCTTTTCACGAAACTAACTACCCAGATTTAAAAACNAAAAAGGGTAGCAAGCGTGCGCTCTGACTACCCTCTGACTATATCATTAACTTAAACGTTTAACGCGTGAAATTTAGCGCTAATTCGATGAGTTGTGTAACAAATTGCTCAATGACTTAATTTTTAGAGATTTTCGCTCTTAGCGCGTGCCAAAGATTTTGTCTCCAGCATCTCCTAATCCCGGTAGGATATAGCCTTTCTCATTCAATCTATCATCGATTGCGGCGGTAAAGATATCAACATCAGGGTGTGCTTCAACAACGGCTTTAATGCCTTCAGGCGCAGCAACAAGAAATAGTCCCATTATTCTTCGACAGCCTTTCTTTTTCAGAAGATCGATTGTTGCAATCAACGTACCGCCTGTTGCCAGCATTGGGTCAACAATCAGTGCGGTACGTTCATCTATGTTTTTTACTACCTTGTCAAAATAGGCAACTGGCTGAAGTGTATCTTCATCACGGTACAGACCGACTACACTAATCTTCGCATTTGGAATAAGTTCCAGTACGCCTTCAAGCATACCTAAGCCAGCACGAAGAATAGGGACAACAGTAATTTTCTTACCTTTAATTTGTCTTACTTCTACCTCATCCCCCGACCAGCTTTTAATCGTCGCTCTTTCCGTAGGCAGTGTTCGCGTTGCTTCATAAGTCAGAAGGTTCCCTACTTCAGAGGCAAGCTCGCGAAAGTCTTTGCTGCTAATTTTAGCGTATCGCATAAGCCCTAGTTTGTGCGCAATAAGCGGGTGGGTAATTTCGTGAACGGCCATGTAAGACTCCTTGTAATCGATTTAGCTATATTTTAACCCAGAAGTATTTTAGTTAAAGCGATTAGTCGTAAAAATATGTTTATTCAATGCTTTAAAACGCCACATCAACGCTAGACAGAGTGGATAAATGCTATAACCTAGTGCGTAGGCTATAGCCACAGTTCGTGGCGCAATTCACGATCATGAATGTATAGCGCTCGCTATGAATTGTCGTAGTTACGCGCTAATGAGATCGATTGAGAAAGTTTCAGGAAGTTCAATTTTCTCATAACAGCCGAATCAAACTTACTATTCAAACCATGTTTATCTATGTCAAAAGGAATTGTTTATGCATTCTTACGCTAAACGTTTTCGCTATTTTGCTGTAATGGCACTGAGTTTCTGTGCCCATAATGCCTTTGCACAATGGGAGCAAATCACTCCTGAAAATGAGGTGGTGGTATCAGTACCTGGCGGCGGTGAAAAAACCGTTTACCCATCATGTTCTCTTCCTGCTTTACCGGGACCAGAGGGGTTAGCACCCAACCCATTCTCGTTTTATTTCGAACGAGGAGAAAGTGATAACCTACTTATCTACTTCAATGGTGGCGGCGCCTGCTGGGACAGTGCCACTTGCTTAGCGTCAATGCAGCTTGAGTTTGACGACAACCCGATGTCGCGAGCCGCTTATAACCCATCAGCCGTAATCGAAAATACGCCATTTATTTCAGGCGGAATATTTGAAGATACACAAGAGAACCCTTTTCAAACTTGGTCAAAAGTTTTCATTCCCTACTGTACTGGCGACCTACACTTAGGCTCAAAAGACACGCAGTACGTTGACGAGCTTGGTATCGTTACAGGTCTACCTGGTGCCGAAGTTACTTTAAAGCACCGTGGTCACGACAACGCGCTAGTTGTTATGCAGTGGATTAAAGAAAAACTGAACAACGATGATTTATCACCCAACAAAGTGCTACTCAGTGGAAGCAGTGCGGGCGGTTATGGTGCAACGTTCAACTTCCCCTACTTCCAATCGCTGTTTGGTCGCACAAAGGTTGCCCTCTTCGCTGATGCGTCGCTTGGTGTTATATCCCGCGGCTTTACGCAAACAGTACTAAACTATCAAGGGCCTTGGGGGATAGAAGATACACTACCACGTAATTTCCAATCACTGATTGGCAATTTTAACCATCTAACGCTCAATAAGCAGGTGATGTTGCGATTAGCTTATCAGTACCCTTGGAACCGTTTTGCGCAATATTCAACAGGAACCGACATTGTTCAAATTCAGTTTTCTAAAATCTCTGATCAGGTCTCTAGAGGTAATTTAGACCCAACGACATGGGGTGTAACAGAATCTGATTTAGGCTACATACTTGGCTGGCAGCTTCAGGCTAATGCGTCACTTCATGCGCTGTCAGCTTTCACATGGAATTATCAATTTTACCTTGGTGAAGGCACCTGTCACATGGTGCTAAACGATTTTTGTGAAGATAATGCCTTCCCAGTATCCTCACCTAGCCCATTTTATAATGAGCAGAGTGCGCGGGGTATTTCCTTTAACGAATGGCTACACACGTTTGCTACGTCACGCCGCTTTAGAGAAAATAGCGCGGCATACTATCACTAGGATACGTAGTGCCAACTTGTATTAAAAAGTAATCAATAACATGGCAAGTCCAACCCAGAAGTGGTTGGATTAGCCATATTTATACCTTCGGTAACACGCCGCGATTACGAACATTTTAAGTCTCACTGAATGAGTAATTATCTATGAGGACTGGTATTACAACTAGGATTTGTCGTTCCTTGCTGTGCATTTATGCAGCAACAAATTAACACGCCCTACTACCCTACTTGTAAAGTAGCGCCATCAGGCATAGTTACTTCAATTTTCATGTTCCCGCCAACCGCAGCTAAATATGCAGCCGCACGTTGAAGTGAAACGTCCTGAATACGTTTTGATTCCAACTTACTTACACCAGAAGCTGTGACCGATAACGCCATTGCTACTACTTCCTGTTTAACTCTGTGCTGCTTTCTGATGTCACCTAGTGTGATTTCTTTCATTGTCTTTTACCGAGAATTACGGGCATTAAAAAAGCCCAGATGGTGATACCTTCTGGGCTTTTGCAAAACGTTCTACCTGCAGTGCCCAGAAGCCAATACTTGCCCCTGAACACCGACGGTCAGGTGCAATCAGTAATTAAAATTATAAAAATAACCAGTTGAAACGTTTTGCATGATAATTCTCTTTTCACAATGTGCTTGTACAAACGACCCTGTGCCGCGACTAAGCTAAATGTTGAGGCTTCGGTGCTTTTCAAAAATTCAGCAGCGGCCTTCTGTTACTTATCCTTAACCATACCATGTAGATAAGCAATAGCAATGACTTTCCAAAAAGGAAAGTGTCTAAAACATGCTATAAGTGCGTGATTAGACAAGAAGTGCCTTTAAAAGGCTACGCTATCACCCACCGCCGCTTGCTTGAGTGATGCTAGAAAATTGGGGGCCTGGTCGTTTCCTTCTTCAGGAGACCAGCTTGCAAAACCTTTATCATCGGTGACTTCGTAAGGGCCCTGTTTAACTTCCATGAAAACTACTGGCCGGTGGCATAC